>Ga0210385_10002856_pt1 | contig 10345 bp, 13 predicted proteins | sample IncBWH26OmetaG_FD_160107 | JGI IMG/M metagenome (GOLD analysis project Ga0210385, IMG submission 160107) | Forest soil microbial communities from Barre Woods Harvard Forest LTER site, Petersham, Massachusetts, United States - Inc-BW-H-26-O ...
GAAGAAAGTGACGCGCGCCGTTCGTTATGAACAAGCCTCACGTCACCGTGCTGATTGACACGTATAACCATGAGCGCTTCATTGAGGAGGCGGTGGTGAGCGTGGTCGAGCAGGATTTTCCGGCGAGCGAGATGGAAATTCTGGTGGTGGACGATGGCTCGACGGATCGCACGCCGGAGGTGCTTGCGAAATTCGCGCCGCGCGTTCGCGTGCTGAGGAAGAAAAATGGCGGGCAGGCGTCGGCGTTCAACCTGGGGATTCCGGAGGCGAGCGGAGAGATTGTTGCGTTCCTCGATGGCGACGATTGGTGGACGCGTGACAAGCTGAGCCGCGTGGTGAAGGCGCTCGAGGACGAGCCGGGCGTGGGAATTATCGGGCACGGCATCGTGATCGTGGGCCCGGGCGAAAACGAACAGGTGGAAATTCTGCGCGAGGGCTTTCGTTTTAAGGCGGACACGCTCGACGGCGCGCGGATGCTTCGGCGGCGCGGGGCGTTTCTGGGCACGAGCCGCATGACGATTCGCGCGGATTTGCTTCGCCGCATTGGGCCGGTGCCAGAAGCGATTCGCGTGCAGGCGGATGAGTATTTGTTCACGCTGGCAAGCGTAATGGCCGGCGCGCGAATTCTGGAAGAAACGCTCACGTATTATCGCATTCACGACGCGAACACCTATCAGATTGCGACTTTCGATCCGGCGCGGATGCGCGCGAAGCAGGAGTCACTTGCGGCGCTGGCGGTTGCGTTGACGGAGGCGCTGAAGAGCCACGGTATCGACGCGAAGACACGCGAGGCGATCACGCTTTACACGGAGGCGTGCGCCGATCAGCTGCGGCTTTCGACCGACGGCGGCTGGTCTTGGGAAACCGTGCGAACGGAATGGTCGCTCTACCAGGTGGCGCATCCTGAAGCGCCGCTCTCGCACCGCGCGTTCAAATCGCTTGTGCTGCTCGGGGCTTTGGCGTTCCCGCCGAAAACTTTTTACAGCATCCGCCGCCGAGTCACTCAGGGCGGCGCATATTCGAGCGCGCGGGCGCGGCTCCTGCCGGTGCCGCAGATGCCTCACATCGAGCGGCGGCCGCGATCGGGATCGTAGTGGCGCGGGCTGGGACGAAGAAAAGTTAGCGCAATGATCAAAGACGCGGTCCACAAATCGTTCCAGGCGTTCGGCCTGGACATCGTTCGATTCAACGCCGCTGAAAAAGAGTGCCCGGCGGACATTCCGGCGGAAGACGCGGCTATCGTGCGTTCGGTGCGGCCGTGGACGATGACGAGCGCGGAACGACTGTATGCGTTGATCCAGGCGGTGCGGTACGTGAACGCCGGCAAAATTCCGGGCGCGATTGTGGAATGCGGTGTGTGGAAAGGCGGCAGCATGGCGGCCGCCGCGAAGACGCTTTTGCAAATCGGCGACACGGAGCGCGAACTGTATCTCTTCGATACGTTTGAGGGGATGTCTCCGCCGACGCAGAGGGACGTGGATTATTCGGGGAAGGCCGCCGCGGAATTGCTGGCTGAAGCCCCGGCGTTTCTGTGCGATGCGCCTCTCGAAACGGTGAAGAGCGTGTTGAACGGCACCGGATATCCGGCAGAGAAAATTCATTTCGTGCAGGGGATGGTTGAGAAGACCATCCCTGATTTTGCGCCAAAGTCGATTGCGATTCTTCGGCTGGATACGGATTGGTACGAATCGACGAAGCACGAACTGATTCATCTTTTTCCGAGGTTGGCCCACAACGGCGTGATCATCATCGACGATTATGGCCACTGGAAAGGCGCGCGACAGGCTTGCGATGAATATTTCAGCGAGAATCGCGTGCCGATCCTGCTGAATCGCGTCGACTACACGGGCCGAATCGCCGTGAAGCAGTGAGCGTGACATTTTCGGGACATCGAGTCCGGGAACGCAATCATTGAAAATATTGATCGCCATTGGCGTGCCGCGCCAAAAAGAAGCCGGAGCCGCGGGAGTTGTGTTCAATCACGCGCGCGAACTCGGCAGGCGCGGGCACGAGGTAGATTGCTGGTTTCTGGATGACGTGCTCGGGAGCGGCGCCGGCGCGAAGAGATTCGATGCGCTAACTTTTTCGGTGCGCGTGGCGAAGCGCGTGCTGCGCGAACCAGGCAAGTACGACGTAGTGAATCTGCACGCGCCCTGGGGTTGCGCTTATGGGATCAGGCGGAAACTGATGGGCGCGGCGGATGCGCCGCCTTACGTGCTGACGATGCAGGGAAGCGAAGAGCGGTTCGTGCAGGCGATGAGATGGGAGCAGCGGAAGGGGCGCGCGTCCAATTTTGCGTGGAAGAATCGCGTGTGGCATCGCCTATATCATCAGCCGATGTTCGACTGGGCGATTCGAACCGCGGAATACGGCGCGGTGGCGAATCGCGAGGGATGGATCTGCGCTGAGTTGAAATATGGCCGCGAGCCGGGGCGAATTCGCTACGTGCCGAACGGAGTGGCCGAGGAATATTTTTGCGATAGGCAATATGGCGCGCGGGAAACGCTGCGGCTGCTTTACGTGGGCACGTGGATCGATCGCAAGGGAGTGTTTTATTTAGCGGAGTGCATGCGGTCGCTGGTGCGAAGCGGATGTCCCGTTACGCTCACGGTGGCGGGCTGCGGAGCGGGCGAGGAGATGGTAAAGGGTTCGTTTGCAGCGGATGTGCGCGATCGCGTGAGCGTGAAACCGTTCGTGGAGCGGAGCAACATGCCGGCCGTTTACGCGGAGCACGACGTGTTTGTGTTTCCGTCGCTGGTGGAAGGGATGCCGCTGACCCTGTTGGAGGCGATGGCGTCTGGGATGCCGGTGGTGACGACAGCGTCGAACGGGATGTCGGATGTGGTCGAGGATGGATTTAATGGATTGCTCGTTCCGCCGGCCGATGCGGAGGCGCTTGCGGAAGCGGTGCGGCGGCTGAGCGGCAGCTGCGACTTGCGCGGCGCGCTAGGACGCGAAGGGCAGAATACGATGCGGCGCTATTTGTGGGAGCGCGTGGTCGGGCAACTCGAAGAATTATTGTTGCTGGCCGTGGCGCGTCGAAAGAAGGAGCGGAGTTGAGATACTCCGTACTCAATTTGCCGCGAGTGTCCGACACGGCGCGGAATTACGACGATCGGATGGCGCGCGTCTTGCAGCATCCAGTGTACGGATGGCTCGGGCTGCGGCCGGTGGTCGCGCAGCACACCGCGGCCGAACACGCTGCAATTCGTCGATGGGCGACTGGGCGATCGAGTCTGCTAGAAATTGGAGTGGCGGAGGGAGTGTCCGGACTGGCCGCGCGGGAAGTGATGGCGGAAAATGGCACGCTTACGCTGGTCGATCCGTTTCACCTGAGCCGCATCCAGGCGCTAAATTTTATGAGGCGCGCGGCGCATCGTGCTGTGGAAGGATGCGCGCGCGGACGCGTGCAGTGGATCCAGAAATTCAGTCACGAGGCTGCGAAAGATTGGAGCGCGCCGCTCGATTTTCTGATGATCGATGGAGATCACGCCGAAGCGGCGGTTCGGCAGGATTGGGACGACTGGAGTCCGTTCGTGCAGCCGCGAGGCGTGGTGGTGTTTCATGACGCGCGGATTTTTGAAGGCGGGTGGACGAGCGCGGAGTACGGTCCGGTGAAGGTGGTGAACGCGCTTTTTCGTGTGAAACCGTTGGCCGGATGGAAGATCGTGGATGAGGTTCACTCGCTGGTGGCGGTGGAGCGGGGCGCGTGAGGCGGTTATGTTGAGAACGCGATGCCTTCGCAAAAAGGCAAGCGGCGCTTGACAATCGGGGCGGCATGCCGTAATTTTTTGATTGCCATGAAACTGCGGGCACACGGCCATACTGTGCATCACGGACACCATCATCATACGGAACCGTGCCCGCGGCGGTGTGGCTAGAAGCCAGGATTATCTGGACTAATAGGCCCGCTGGCGCGGTGAGCGCTGGCGGGCTTTTTTATTTTTCAGACGAGTTTGAAGCGCGACAGGACGAACAGCGAAAGGCGCGGAAGCGAAAATGGAATTTGACTTCGAGAAAGAGAACGGGTTGATCCCGGCGATCGTGCAGGATGCGAAGAATGGCGAAGTGTTGATGCTCGGGTACATGAATCGCGAGGCGCTGGCGAAGACGCAAGAGACGGGCTACGTCACTTTTTACAGCCGGTCGCGGCAAAAGCTGTGGATGAAGGGCGAAACCAGCGGGCAGAAACTGGTGCTGCGCGAAATGCGCGTAGATTGCGATCGGGACGCGCTGCTGGTGCGCGTTGAGCTGGAAGGCGGCGCTGTGTGCCACGAAGGCTATCGCAGCTGTTTTTTCCGGAGCGTGGCGCGCGACGGGGAAGCGACGGTGAATGCAGAGCGCGTGATTTCTCCGGACGATCTCTATGGAAAAGGGAAAACACAATGAGCCGGCTGAAGCTGGGTGTTCCAAAGGGGAGCCTGCAGGATTCGACGGTGGAGCTTTTTGGCAAGGCGGGCTGGCGAATCTCGATTGGTTCGCGCAGTTATTTTCCGGGCGTGGACGACGCGGAAATCGAATGCATGCTGGTTCGCGCGCAGGAAATGCCGCGCTACGTGGAGAGCGGCGCGCTGGACGCGGGCCTGACCGGGAAAGACTGGATCATCGAAACCGGCGCGGAAGTGGAACAGGTGGGCGAGCTCGTCTATTCGAAAACGGGACTGGGCCGCGTGCGCTGGGTGCTGGCCGTGGCGGAAGATTCGCCGATGCAGTCCGTGAAAGATTTGGAAGGCAAGGTGATCGCCACCGAAGCCGTGAAGATGACGGAGAAATATCTGGCGAAGAATGGCGTGAATGCGCGCGTGGAGTTTTCCTGGGGCGCCACGGAAGTAAAAGTGCCGCAGCTGGCGGATGCGATCGTGGAAGTGACCGAGACCGGAAGCTCTTTGCGTGCGAACCACCTGCGCGTGGTCGATACGCTGATGGAGTCGATGACTGTGTTCATCGCGAACCGCGCGGCGATGAAGGACGAGTGGAAGCGCGAAAAAATCAGCCACATGATGATGCTTTTGGACGGCGCGATCAAAGCCTATAACCGCGTGGGCCTGATGCTCAACGTGCGCAAAGCCGACCTGGAAAATGTGCTTTCGGCGCTTCCGGCGCTGCGCAATCCGACCATCGCGCAACTGAGCGATCCGGAGTGGGTGGCGATCAACACGATCATCGAGGAAAAGACGGCCAGACTCATTATTCCCAAACTGAAGGCGGCGCGCGCGGAAGGCATCGTGGAATATCCGCTGAACAAGGTCGTCTACTGATGCGTGTCCTTGCGCTCACGAAGTCGACGGCAGCGCGATTGCTTTCCTGGCGGCGCGATAGCAGCCGCGCTGCGGAACCTGTGGCCGCGCGCATCATCGCGGACGTTCGCCGCCGCGGTGATGCCGAGCTTTTTGCGTGGACCAGGAAGTTCGATGGTCTCGCGCTCGATTCCAAGACTGTTTGGGTGTCGGCCGCCGAGATGCGCGCCGCGGCGAAGGAAGTCCCGGGCGAGTTTCTGGACGCGATCGATCACGCCGCAAAAAATATTCGTGAGGTGGCTAAACGCCAAAAACCGCACGAGTGGTCATTCGAAGTCGAGCCCGGCGTTCGCGCCGCACAAATCGTGCGCCCCATCGATTCGGTTGGCTGCTACTTGCCTGGCGGCCGTTTTTCGCTCGTTTCCACGCTGCTGATGACGACGGTCCTCGCGCAGGAAGCCGGTGTGCGCCGCATTGTTGTCACCAGCCCGCAGCCCGGACCGGCGTTGCTCGCGGCTGCGGCGCGCCTTGGCATTGAGTCAGTGGCTCGCGTCGGTGGAGCACAGGCAATCGCCGCGCTCGCCTACGGCACGAAATCCATCGAACGCGTCGAAAGATTTTCGGACCCGGCAATCGCTACGTCACCGCCGCCAAGAGGCTCGTCAGCGCTGATTGCGCCATCGATATGCTCGCAGGGCCCACGGAAGCCATCGTTTTCGCCACGAACGGCAACCCCGCGTTCATGGCTGCCGATTTGATCGCACAAGCGGAACACGATCCGGACGCGATCTGCGTTTTCGTTACGACTTCCGCGCGGCTGGCGAAAGGCGTGCTCGAGGCCATCCGAACGCAGCTCGCGCAACTGCCGAAAACGAATCTCGCGAACAAATCGCTGAAGCGAAATGGCGCGATATTGCTTGCTAAAAATGTGAACGATGCCGCGCGCTTCGTGAACCTATTTGCCACCGAACATCTGACGATTCCAGGCAAGGACGAGGGCCTGCTCAAACGCATCGATTCCGCCGGGAGCATTTTTCTGGGCGAATGGAGCGCGCAAACGTTTGGCGACTATGCGACCGGCACGAATCACGTTTTACCCACGGGCGGCCTCGCACGCACGCGAGGCGGGCTTTCCGTCACGGATTTTATGAAGTGCATCAGCGTGCAGGAAGTATCACGCAAAGGCTTCGAACGTCTCGCCCCGGTGGCCGCTGCTTTTGCGAAAGCGGAAAATTTGGAAGCGCACGGGCGGTCCGTGGAGTTGCGCAAATGAAATCCACGATCAAAGTTCGTCCAGCGGTTGAAAAAATGCGCGCGTATCATCCGCCGCTGGAAGGGCGCACGTCCAAGCTGCGCATGGATTTCAACGAGAACCCCATCGGATGCTCGCCGGCGGTGCGCCGCGCGCTGGCCAAGCTGAGCTCCGCGACCATTTCCGCGTATCCGGAGCAGGAGACGGTGCGGCGCAAAGTGGCGCGGCACTTTGGCGTGGATGCCACTGAACTTCTGCTCACGAATGGAACCGACGAGGCGCTGAGTCTTGTAGTGAATACATTCGTGGAAGCGAACGATTCGGCTCTGCTGGTTGAGCCGACGTATGCGATGTATCGCTTCTACTCGGAACTGGCGGGCGCGCGAATTGTTGCGCCTCGCTACGACGCGGAGATGCGGTTTCCCTGGAGCGAAGTGCTCGCCGCTCTCGGCAAGGGGCCGCGCGTGTTTTTTCTGCCGAACCCGAACAGCCCCATCGGCAGCCTTCTTTCTCAAGCGGAGGTGCGCAAGCTTTTGAAGGCGGCGCCGCGCACGATGGTGGTGGTGGATGAAGCGTACTTCGAGTTTTCAGGCGTCAGCGTGATTCCCTGGATTCGACGGCACGAGAATCTGATCGTGACGCGGACTTTTTCGAAGACGGCGGGACTTGCAGGTTTGCGCCTCGGGTGCATTTTTGTGCGAAACGAACTGGGGGCTGTGATGCGCAAAGCGCAATCGCCCTATCCGGTGAACGCGGCCGCACTGGCCGCGGCGGAAGCGGCGATTGCGGATCGCGGATTTATACAGCGAACCGTCCGAGAAGTGGCACAAGGCAAGAAGCTGCTGGCGCGCGGCTTGGACCGGCTCGGCGTGAAGCATTTTCCGAGCGCGGGGAATTTTGTGCTGGTTCGTTTCGGCGAGCGCGCAAAGGAAATCGTGGCCGCGCTGGCGAACAAGGGAATCCTGGTGCGCGACAGGTCGAGCGATTTCGGCGGCGAAGGCTACGTGAGAATCACGCTCGGAACTTTGGCGCAGACTCGCCGGCTACTGCGTGAATTGAAAGCGATCCTATGAGAAAAGCGGCGCTTCACAGGAAGACGAAAGAGACGGACATTCGCCTGCGGTTGAATCTGGACGGAAAGGGCAAAGCGAATATCACCACGGGCGTGCGTTTTTTCGATCACATGCTCGAACAGATCGCGCGCCACGGCGGCCTCGATCTGGATTTGCAGGCGCGCGGCGATCTGGACGTGGACCAGCACCACACCGTGGAGGACGTGGGAATCGCGCTGGGCGAGGCGGTGAAGGAAGCGCTCGGAAACAAGCGGGGCATTTTGCGCGCCGGCTATTTCCTGATGCCGATGGACGATTGTCTTGCGGCGGCGGCAATCGATTTTTCCGGGCGCGCGTATTGTGTGTGCCAATGGAAGCCCGCGGCGCGAAACGTGGGAGACTTCCAAACCGAGTTGCTGGAAGATTTCTTTCGCGCTTTTGCGCAGTCCGCTGCGGCAAACGTGCATTTGCGCCTGATGTACGGGCGCTCGTCGCATCATCAGGTGGAATCGATGTTCAAGGCGTTCGCCAAGGCGCTGCGATTTGCAGTGACACGCGACCGCCAGTTGCGGCGCGTGCTGCCCTCGACGAAAGGCTTGCTATGAAAATATCGATCGTCGATTACGGCGCGGGCAATTTGCCGTCCGTGGAGCGTGCCCTGGGAAAGCTGGGTGCGGAAACGCAACTTGCGACCGAAGCCGCGCACATTTCTTCGGCCAAGGCGATTGTGCTGCCCGGCGTCGGACATTTCTCTGCATTCGTCACCGGATTGCGCGAACGAAATCTGGTAGCGCCGCTGCGAGAGGCGTTCGACGCGGGCGTGCCGATTCTTGGAATTTGCCTCGGGCTGCAGGCGATGTTTCAGTCGAGCGAAGAGGCGCCGGGCGAGGCCGGCCTTGGTTTTCTCGGCGGAGAAGTGCGCGCGCTTCCCGCAAACGTGAAGTCGCCGCACATCGGATGGAACCAGCTGCGGCGAGTGCAGAGCGGCACGCTGCTGCGCGGCTTGCCGGAAGATGCATACTTTTATTTCGCACATTCGTTTGCCGCGCCGGCGGAAACCGCGCCGACGGTGGCCGTGTGCGACCACGGCATGGCGTTTGCCGCGGTGGTGGAGCAGCGAAATTTGCTGGCGGTGCAATTTCATCCTGAGAAATCGGGCGAAGCGGGCGCGCAGGTGCTGAAGAATTTTGTGGAGGCGGTGCAGTGACACTCGCGCGGCGCATTATTCCGTGCCTCGACGTGGACGCGGGGCGCGTGGTGAAGGGAATCGAATTCGAGGGCCTGCGCGACATGGGCGATCCGGCCGAACTGGCCGCGCGCTACAACAGCGAGGGCGCGGACGAGCTGGTATTTCTGGACATCAGCGCCACGAACGAAGGGCGAGCGACATTTCTGGAAACGATCCGGCGCGTGGCGCAGCAGCTGAATATTCCGCTGACGGCCGGGGGCGGCATTCGCTCGATGGAGCATGGGCGGGCCGTGTTGCGGGCGGGCGCGGATAAAGTGACGGTAAATACGGCGGCGATCAAACGGCGAGAGCTGATCTCGGAATTGGCGCAGCAGTTTGGGGCGCAGGCCGTGGTGCTTTCCATCGACGTGAAGCGCGCGGGCGCGGGATGGGAAGCCTACACACGCGGCGGCCGCGACGCCACGGGCATCGATGCCGAGACGTGGGCGCGCGAAGCTGTGTCCAGAGGGGCCGGCGAAATTTTGCTCACGTCGATCGATCGCGACGGAACATGCACCGGATTCGATTGTGAACTTACGGCGACGATTGCGGCGGCCGTGTCAGTGCCGGTTATTGCTTCGGGCGGCGCCAGCACGTTTGACGATTTTTTCGAAGTGTTCGACAAGGGCTGCGCCGATGCGGCTCTGGCCGCGTCGATATTTCACCAGGAAACACATTCGATAGCCGCGCTAAAACAATTTCTGAAGGAACGGCGCGTGCCGGTGCGCTTGAGCAAATAATGATTATTCCCTGTATTGATTTGAAGGATGGTAAGGCCGTGCAGCTGGTGCGCGGCCGCAAGCTGAAACTTTCCGTGAGCGATGTTCTCGGGTTGCTCGACCGATTTCGCGGCTATCCGATCCTGCACGTGATCGACCTGAACGCCGCGCTTCGCACCGGTTCGAACGGGCGATGGATCAGGCGCATCTGCGCGAAGGCGCCGATGGAGGTGCGCGTGGGCGGCGGCGTGCGCAGCGTGACGCGCGCGGAAAAGCTGCTGGAGTGGGGCGCGAAGAAAGTGATCGTCGGCAGTGCGGCGTTTGACGGCGGCGAAATCAACCTGCCATTCCTGCGCGAGCTTGCGGCGCGCGCGAAACGGCAGAACATTATCATCGCGCTGGACGCGGAAGGCGGACACATCGTGGTGCGCGGGTGGCGCGAACGGCTGAAATTGCGTCCGGAAGAGGTGATGCCGCAGCTCGAGCCCTATTGCGGCGGCTTCCTGTGCACGTTTGTGGATAACGAAGGAACGATGAAGGGCACGAACCTGAAATGGTTTCAGTCGCTTCGGCGCGCCACGCGGCTGCCGGTGACGGCTGCCGGCGGAATTCGCAGCATGCGCGAGGTGGCGGAGCTGGAAAAAATGGGAATGAACGCCGCCGTCGGCATGGCGATTTACACGGGCAAGCTGGCCTCGAAGCAGACCGGCATCGGCCGCAACGGAAAAGCTAAGAAACGATAGTCAGCAGCAGGTCTTTCGCTTCGACGCTTTGATTTGCGGCGACCAGGATTTTCGCGACGCGTCCGGCGACGGGCGCGTAAATGTTCGACTGCATTTTCATCGCTTCCAGCGTCA
>Ga0210385_10002857_pt1 | contig 10344 bp, 7 predicted proteins | sample IncBWH26OmetaG_FD_160107 | JGI IMG/M metagenome (GOLD analysis project Ga0210385, IMG submission 160107) | Forest soil microbial communities from Barre Woods Harvard Forest LTER site, Petersham, Massachusetts, United States - Inc-BW-H-26-O ...
TCGTGCGCAAGGCCGGCGCCTGGTACACGTACGAGGGCGACCAGCTCGGCCAGGGCAAGGAGAACGCGCGGAACTTCCTGCGCGACAACGCCGACATCTCCAACGAGATCGAGAGGAAGATCAAGGAGAAGCTCGGCGTCGGCCCGCGCCCCGACAACGACCCCGCGGCACCGGCCCCGGCCGTCCCCGCCCCCGCGCCGGCGGGCGCCGCCGTCTGACGTGAAGGGACGAGACAGCGGACCACGGTCGTCGGCCTCCGGCCGTCGTCCCCGTGGTCCGCGCAGCGCTCCCTGGGGCGAGGATCGCCCCGAGGAAATGCGGGCGAGTCACGCGGCAGGCCCGGAGGCAGACGACGTGCCGTCGGGCCCCGCTCCTGTGGGAAACCACAGGGGCGGGGCCGGCGGCGCCGCTGATGATCCGGAGACACAGGCGCGCCAAGTGTGCCTGCGGCTGCTCACGCTCGCGCCCCGGACGCGGGCGCAGCTCGCGGACGCCCTTCGCAAACGCGGCATTCCGGACGAAGTGGCCGACGAGGTGCTCGGCCGGTTCGTCGACGTCGGCCTCATCGACGATGCCGCCTTTGCCAGATCATGGGTTGAATCGCGGCATTACAGCCGCGGCCTCGCCGGGCGGGCGCTGAGCGCCGAGCTCAAGCAGCGCGGGGTCGCCGCCGAGGAGATCCGGGCGGCCATCGATGAGCAACTCAGCCCCGAGGATGAGGTCAGTGCCGCCCGGCGGCTGATCGAAAGGAAGCTGGCGGCCACCAGGGGCCTGCCGTCGGAGCAGCGGACCCGGCGGCTGGCCGGCCTGCTTGCCCGCAAGGGTTATCCGGCCGGGCTGGCCTTCCGTGTGATCCGTGAGGCCCTGGAGGCCGAAGGGGACCCCGGGTTTCCAGAGGACGAGCCGCCCTTTGACGAGGATGATCTGGAAACAGAATGAAGTGAAAGGATTACATAGCGCGAACTTTGGTTCCCACGGCGCATATCTCCTTGCTCAAAACGTTATCAACGCTTAACCTCACGGCAGTGAGGCGTTGTCCGGACCGGGCGGGTGACCCGCACGCCCGACCCCGAGACGGCCACCGCGCGGCACATCCGTGGCCAGCCGCCTCAACCGCGACGCTAGGGTTGCGTGACCAACGCGACGAAAGGGGTAGCCGTGAGCGGCGCAGACGCGCTCTTGGTGGTCGGGCTCGTCGCCTTGGCTCTCGCGTTCGGCGCGTTCGCCGTCGTCTTGCGCCGGTTTCCGCCCCGGTCCCGCGCGGCCGCGGATACCGAGCAACTGGCCGGGCAGCAGCAGGCGGCCCATGAGCTCGCCGCCGAGGCTCAGGTCAAGGCCCAGGCCGAGGCGGAGCAGATCCGGCTGCGCGCGCAGGAAGACGCCGACCGGATTCTCGCCCGGGCCGCCGAGGCGGCCGAGCAGGCGGCGCAGCAGGCCGCGGAGGGCCGCCGTGACGTCGAGGACGAGATCCGCGCGGTCAAGGACGAGATGCGGCAGCTGCGCGGCGACCTGGAACGGCGCGAGCAGCGGATCGGCGAGCGGGAGCAGCGGCTCGACGACGAGAGCCGCCGCCTCGAGGCCCGCGGCCAGGCTCTGGAAGAGCGCAGGAACGAGCTTGAGGGGCAGGCGAAGGCCCTCGCCGAGGCCGACGCCAGGGCGGACAGGGAGCTTGAACGGGTCGCGGGACTGACCGCCGAGCAGGCCAAGGCCGAGCTCGTCGCCACGGTGGAGAACCAGGCCAAGCGCGAGGCGGCGGTGTCCATCAGGGACATCGAGGCGACCGCCAAGTCCGAGGCCGACAAGCGGGCACGCAAGATCGTGACGCTCGCCATCCAGCGGGTCGCGGTCGAGCAGACGAGCGAGTCCGTCGTCTCGGTCATGCACCTGCCCGGCGACGAGATGAAGGGCAGGATCATCGGCCGCGAGGGCCGCAACATCCGGGCCTTCGAGTCGGTCACCGGCGTCAACCTGATCATCGACGACACGCCCGAGGCGGTGCTGCTTTCCTGCTTCGACCCGGTGCGCCGCGAGATCGGCCGCCTCACCCTGGAGCGGCTGGTCAGCGACGGCCGGATCCACCCGCAGCGCATCGAGGAGGCCTACGAGCGCGGCAAGTCGGAGATCGAGCTGATCTGCCGCCGGGCCGGCGAGGACGCGGTGACCGGGCTCGGCATCACCGACATGCACCCCGAGCTGGTCAACCTGCTGGGGCGGCTGCGCTACCGGACGTCCTACGGGCAGAACGTGCTTATCCACCTCATCGAGTCCGCGAACATCGCCGGCATGATGGCCAGCGAGCTCGGCCTTGACCCGGTGCTGCTCAAGCGCTGCACGGTCCTGCACGACATCGGCAAGGCGCTGACCCACGAGGTCGAGGGCAGCCACGCGCTGATCGGCGCGGAGATCGCCCGCAAGTACGGCGAGGCAGACGACATCGTGCACGCGATCGAGGCGCATCACAACGAGGTCGAGATCCGCACCGTGGAGGCCGTGCTCACCCAGGCCGCCGACGCGATCAGCGGCGGACGCCCCGGCGCCAGGCGCGAGTCGCTGGAGATGTACGTCCGGCGCCTGGAGCGCCTGGAGCAGATCGCGACCGAGAAGGAAGGCGTCGAGAAGGTCTTCGCCATGCAGGCCGGCCGCGAGGTCCGCGTCATGGTCAAGCCCGAGCAGGTCGACGACATCCAGGCCCAGGTCATCGCGCGCGACATCGCCAAGCAGGTCGAGGAGGAACTCACCTACCCCGGCCAGATCCGCGTCACGGTCGTCCGCGAGTCCCGCGCCACCGAATTCGCCCGCTGACTCCTTCCCGCTGACCCGTTCCGCGGCGGCACCGGGTCACCGCGCCGGTAAATCTTCCCTTGGGGCATAGGGCGGCTCGCCCCGTCTCTGGCATCATCGTGCTGAGAGCACGGCGAGTACCTGGATGCAAGCGAGCAAGCGGATACAGGAGCCTCTCGAGTGACCGATCCAGACAACCAGGACGAGCGCGAGCGGCACAGCCGCTGGGCCGCCCTGGGTATCCGTACCGACATCCCCCACCCCGCGCGTGTCTATGACTTCATCCTGGGCGGCAAGGACAACTTTGCCGCCGACCGGGAGATGGCCGAGGTCGGGCTGAAGCTGATGCCGGAGATGCGCGAATCCTCGCTCGGCAACCGCGCGTTTCTCGTCCGGGCAGTCCGGTTCATGCGCGACGCCGGCGTCCGCCAGTTCCTCGACATCGGCACCGGCCTGCCCACCAGCCCCAATACGAGCGAGGTGGCCCAGGACGGCCACCCGGACGCCCGCGTCGTCTACGTCGACAACGACCCGATTGTGGTCAGGCACGCCGGCGCCTGGATGGCCGACAACGAGAACATCGCGGTGGTCCCGGCCGACCTCCGTGACGTGGATGAGGTGCTCAGCCAGGCCGGGAGACTGCTCGACTTCAGCCAGCCGATCGGGCTGATGTTCGTCGCCGTCCTGCACAATATCGCCGACGCCGACGACCCGGCGGGCATCGCCGCCCGCTACGTGGCCGCGCTCGCGCCGGGTAGTTACGTCGTCATCTCGCACTCCACCGATGAGTTCGCCCCGGAAAGGGTGCGCGCCGCCTCGCGGGCGGCCACGGAGCGCGGGGCCATCTGGCTGCCCCGGTCCAGGGACGCCATCGCGGCCATGTTCGGCGGCCGGGAACTCCTCGATCCCGGCCTGGTGCTGGTCTCTCACTGGCGCCCGGAGGGCGGGGTCCCCGACCCGGGCGCCGACCGGGCCTGGACCTACTGCGGCGTCGCCCGCACCTGACCCCCGCTGACGCGACGCGATACGGCTCACCGAGCCAGTGGGTGAGGCGCCCGGTCAACTGGCCGGACGCCTCACCCAACACGGCGTACTAGGACAGCTCGAGCGGCGGGACGTCCGGCGGGGTGAAGCCGAAGATCTCGCCGTAGAAGGCCAGCTCGGCCTCCAGGGACGCGATCACCGACTCCGCCTTCCTGAAGCCGTGCGACTCGCCCGCGAACGCGATGTACGCGTGCCTGATGCCGTGGGCGGCCAGGTCGGCGGCGATCGCCTCGGACTGCGACGGCGGGACGATCGGGTCGTCGAGGCCCTGCAGCAGCAGGACCGGGCAGGTCAGGTCGTTGACGTGGCCGACCGGGGCGCGCTCGGTGTAAAGGTCGTCCGCCTCGGGCAGCGGGCCGATCAGCCCGTCCAGGTAGCGGGACTCGAAGTCGTGCGTGTCGGTCGCGAACGGGCGCAGGTCGGAGACGCCGTAGTAGGACGTCGACGCCGCGAAGACCGCCTCCTTGGTGCCGGTGAGCGCCGGGCCGGAGGTCACCGACGCGAGGGCGGTCCAGCCCCCGGCCGAGCCGCCGCGGATGCCGAGCCGGGCCCGGTCCGCCTCGCCCGCTTCCGCCAGGCCGAGGGCGGCGGCGTACGCGTCGGCCACGTCGACGATGCCCCACTGGCCGCGCAGCCGGTTGCGGTACTCCCGGCCGTAGCCGGTGGAGCCGCCGTAGTTGACGTCGATGATGCCGATGCCCCGGCTGGTGAAGAACGCCTTCTCCATCGACAGCACGGGGAACGAGTTCGACGTGGGGCCGCCGTGTACCAGGACGACGTAGGGCGGCAGTTCCCCGTCCGGAGCGCTGAAGCCGGGGTTGGCAGGCGCGTAGGCGATGGCGTGCACCACGCTTCCGTTCGGCCCGGCGGACAGCTGCACCGGGCGCGCGTCCGGCAGGTAGGCAGGGTCGGGGGCGTCGGCCTGCTGGCTTTGCATGACCGTGAATTCCCCGTCGTCGGCCGACACCCGCAGCACGCTCCACGGGGTGCGCGGGCCGCCCGCCACCACGGTGGCGGTGGTGCCCGACACCGCGAGCTCCGCCTGGACGGTGCGGTACCCGGGCAGTTCGAGGCCGGTCAGTTCCCCGGATGCCGGGTCGAGCACGCCCAGCTGAAACTCGCCCAGGCCGTGCGCCACCAGCAGCCGCCCGTCGCTCAGCAGCTCGAACGGCCTGCCGCCGAGCTGCCACATCGGCCCGGCGAATTCCTCGTCCAGCGGGTGCAGCGGCCGGGGCGTGCCGCCCGCGGCGGGCACCTCGTAGAGGTTCCACCAGCCGGAGGCGTCGGAGATCGCGTACAGCGACGCGTCGTCCCGCCAGACCGGGGCGAGCACCGACTCATCCTTGCCGCCCATGACGAGCGTGGCGTCGGCCACGTCGACCGGGCCGTCGACCACGGAACCGACCCGCAGTTCGGTCACGTCCCAGGGCATGTTCGGGTGGTTCCAGTTGATCCAGGCCAGCTTGGTGCCGTCGGGCGACGGGGCGGGGAACGCGAAGAACTGCGCCCCGGAGACGAGCACCCGGATCGCCGTGGGGTCGGACGCGGCCGACCCGTCGAGCGGCACCGCGACGATCTCCCGGCGTACGGCCACGCCGCCGCCCAGGTGGAAGCCCGCCGGCGGCTCGGCCCCGCCGGCGACCTCGCGCACCGTCTCGCGCACGCACCAGATCTCATTGTCGCCGGGGGAGAGGACCAGGTCGGCGAACCGGAAGCCGCCCTCGGCGGGCGTCAGCGGCACCGGCTCGATGCCCGCCTCGACTGCCCCGCCCGCCGCGTACAGGCGCTGGTCGGCGAAGTTGGCGAAGACGAGGTCGGAGCCGCCCGCGAGCGACAGCGACGGGACGGCCAGGTAGGACTTGCCGCCGTACTCGTGCACCCGGGTCCGCGCGTTCCACGGGGCGGGGAGCAGTTCCCGCGGCTCCGCGCCGGGTCCGGCCGATGCCACGATCGTCGACCGGCCGCCCTCGGACGGCCGACGTTCCTGCCACCACACCTCGCCGCCGGCGATGGACGGGTAGGAGACCGCCACCGCCCCTTCGGCCACATCAGCGGCGCCGATCGGCGACTTCCACGTCCCATAGGCAGCGATCACAGTTACCTCCCGGGGGGCGACCCCCGTACCCCCCGCTGTCCCGCGGGGACGAACCCGATGGCACAAAGCGCCATCGTATCGGGTTCGCCCCGGCGGGACGGCCCGCCTGCGTCTGCGCCGGAGCGGACCCGCTGCGGCTGCGCGGCCCTATCCTGGTCAGGTGGGAGAAGGACGGACGTACGAGATCCGCACCTACGGGTGCCAGATGAACGTGCACGATTCCGAGCGCGTCGCCGGACTGCTGGAGGACGCCGGCTACGTCAAGGCCGACGAGGGCAGCACGCCTGACCTGGTCGTGTTCAACACCTGCGCGGTGCGCGAGAACGCCGCCGACCGGCTGTACGGGAACCTCGGCCACCTGCTCCCCGCCAAGAAGGCGCACCAGGGCATGCAGATCGCCGTCGGCGGCTGCCTGGCCCAGATGGAGCGGCAGAAGATCACCGACCGCGCCCCGTGGGTCGACGTCGTCTACGGCACCCACAACATCGGCGCGCTTCCGCGGCTGCTTGAGCGCGCCCGCCAGCGCGAGGAGGCGCAGGCCGAGTTCGAGGAAACGCTCACCACGTTCCCGTCCCTGCTGCCCGCCCGCCGCCAGTCCGCGTACTCCGCGTGGGTATCGATCTCGGTCGGGTGCAACAACACCTGCACGTTCTGCATCGTCCCGTCGCTGCGGGGCAAGGAGAAGGACCGCCGTCCGGGCGACATCCTCGAAGAGATCCAGGCCCTCGTCGACGACGGGGTCATCGAGGTCACCCTGCTCGGCCAGAACGTGAACTCCTACGGCGCCGAGTTCGGCGACCGGCTGGCGTTCGGCAAGCTGCTGCGCGCCTGCGGCGAGATCGAGGGCCTGGAGCGGGTCCGCTTCACCTCGCCGCACCCGCGGGACTTCACCGACGACGTGATCGAGGCGATGCGCGACACCCCCAACGTCATGCCGTCGCTGCACATGCCGCTGCAGTCCGGCTCGGACACGGTGCTGAAGGCGATGCGCCGCGCCTACCGGCGCGACCGCTACCTGGCGATCCTGGACAACGTGCGCACGCACATCCCGCACGCGGCGATCACCACGGACATCATCGTCGGCTTCCCCGGCGAGACCGAGCAGGACTTCGCCGCGACCCTCGACCTGGTGCGCCAGGCCCGGTTCTCCTCCGCGTTCACGTTCCAGTACTCGATCCGCGCGGGCACCCCGGCCGCGACCATGCCGGACCAGGTGCCCCGGGCGGTCGTCCAGGAGCGCTACGACCGCCTCGCCGCCCTCGTCGCGCGGATCGCCGAGGAAGAGAACGCGAAGCAGGACGGCGCCGTCGTCGAGGTCCTCGTCGCCGAGGGCGAAGGCCGCAAGGACGCCGCCACTCACCGCCTGTCCGGCCGCGCCCGCGACAACCGCCTGGTGCACTTCGCCCCGCACGGCACGACACCGCGCCCGGGCGACGTGGTCACCACCCGCGTGACCAGCCCGGCGCCGCACTACCTGCGTGCCGACGACGCGCCGCTGGCGGTCCGCCGCACCCGCGCCGGCGACGCCTGGGAGGCCCGCAAGCGGGCAGCCACGTCCGCGGACGCCCCCTCGGGGCCCGCGCCGGTGCTGCTCGGCATGCCGTCCCACCGCAGCTGACAAGCGCCCCGGATGTCCGGTCGCCCGTTCCTGCCCGGGGCACCAGGGTGCAGCGGCAGGCGGAAGGAGCCTGAGCCGTGCTGATCGCCGTCGTCGGCGCGACCACCGCCGGCAAGTCGGACCTGGCCGTGGAGCTGGCGCTGGCCCTGGACGGCGAGGTGATCAACGCCGACTCGATGCAGCTCTACCGGGGCATGGACATCGGCACCGCCAAGCTCACCCAGGCGGAGCGAAGGGGCGTGCCGCACCACCTGCTTGACGTCTGGGACGTCACCCAGGCCGCCAGCGTGGCCGAGTACCAGGATCTCGCGGACACGGCCATCACAGACATCGAGGCGCGCGGCAAGGTGCCCATCGTAACCGGCGGCTCGGGCCTCTATATCAGGGCCGCGCTCGGCGACCTGGAGTTCCCCGGGACGGACGAGGCGATCCGGCAGCGCCTGGAGGCCGAGCTCACGCAGCAGGGGCCGGGCCCGCTGCACGCGCGCCTGCAGGGCGCCGACCCCGCCGCGGCCGCCGCGATCCTGCCCAGCAACGGCCGCAGGATCGTCCGCGCGCTTGAGGTTATCGAGCTGTCGGGCCGCCCGTTCAGCGCCACCATGCCCGGCTACGACGGCGGCCGCCCCGCGATCCAGCTCGGCGTGGAGACGGACCGCGGGGAACTCGACCGCCGGATCGAGGCTCGCGTGGACCGCATGTGGGCGGCCGGGCTCGAGGACGAGGTGCGGCGCCTGGCCGCGGTCGGCCTGCGGGACGGCAAGACCGCAGGCCGCGCGCTTGGCTACCAGCAGATGCTGCGCCACCTCGACGGCGAGCTGACCCTGGACCAGGCCCGCGACGAGACGGTCCGCGCCACGCGGCGCTTCGCGCGCCGCCAGGAATCATGGTTCAGGCGAGACCCGCGGGTCCGTTGGCTGGCCGCGGGCGAGGGACTGCGGGACCGCGCGCTGTCGGAAATAGCCAGCCGAACGGGTGCGTGACTCCGCGTCGACCGTCCCTCGCCGCGCGCCCGTTGACCAGGCACTTTCGAGGCCGCACCATCACTCTCGGTAGTTAAATTACGATGAGTGGCTAACGCATAGCAATCAGATGACTAGTCATTTCGGGCTATTCGTCCGGGTTCCTGGCCACCGTTGTCAAGCACATGATCGCGGGCCCGGATGCCCGTCACCGTCGGTGTTCCGAGCCCGTCTCACCCGCCCGTCCGATGATTGACGGATCAGTAGCCTCACCGGGTCATCTCCGCCCAAACGTACGCTGCGGTGTTTCAGGGCTGTAACGCTGTCTCAGAGCAATTGAAGCTTGTAAGGCCTGGTGAGAGGGGACTCCCCCGGAACCGCGTAGCCGGGCGAAAACCAGCGTTAGGACATTCTTGACCGCAGGCACGAGGCGCAACGGCAGCAGCAAGTTCGGCCCCTTCAGGTGGTTGCCCGCCGGCCACCTCCCGTCCGACCAGTCGCCGGACCAGGCCGACCCCGAGGGCCGCGAGCGCCATGCGGACGACGCCGCGGACGACGCGGCTCACGAGGGCCGCACCGGGCACGAGGGCGACACCGGGCACGAGGGCGACAGCGGTCGCGAGCAGCAGAGCCGGCCTGCCGAGCGGTACACCGGGCGGCACGCCAGCCCCCGGGGCAAGACGGCCCGCAAGCTGCGGGTCGGCAAGGTCGTCCCAGCCGCGGCCGTGGCCGCAGCGGTCGCGGCCGGGACGGCCGCCTACGGCCTGGCCAGCAGTGGCCCGCAGGCCGCGCCGCTGAAGGCGGCGGCCACGCTCCCCGGCACCTCCGGGGCCGGCACCAGCGGCACCAGTGCCGCCGGGGCCGCGATGATCAAGGTGGCGACGGCCGCGCGCACCAGCACCGCCCGCCCGGTCGCCAAGCAGACCCCCAAGCCGGCCGCCAGCCACAAGCCCGCCGCGACCTCGTCGGCGGCCAAGGCGCCGACGGACGCGGTGCAGAAAAAGGCGGCCCCGGCGGCGACGCACGCCGCCCCGGCCGCGACCCAGGCGGCCAGCAAGCCGGCCGCGGCGACGCTGAGCTGCAACCTGAGCGACGGGCTGCTCCCGGAGAACGTGACCGCCATCGTCAGCTTCCTGCTGGCCAACGGCTACACCGACAACGCGGCCGCGGGCATCGCGGGCAACATCTACCAGGAGTCCAAGGGCGACCCCGAGTCGGAGGGCATGGGCGGCGGCGGCCTGATCGGCTGGACGCCGCTCCCGTCGGGCTTCGTCACCGGCGACGCCACCGCCGACCTGCAGACCCAGCTGAACGCGCTGCTGACGTTCAACCAGGGCTGGGCGTCCTACATCCCGGAGCTGAACGCGGCCGCCTCGCCGTCCGACGCCGCTTACATCTACGTCACCGACTTCGAGCGCGCGGGCATCCCGGCCGCCTCAACCCGCGAGGCCGCCGCCGAGGACGTGGCGAGCGCCTGCGGCATCTAGCTCGCGGGCAGGCGGTAGGCGCGGCGGGCGTTCTCCGCGCCGATGAGGCTGGTGACGCGCTCCGCGTCGGCGTAGCTGATGTCGTCGGCGTCCAGCCGCGACGACAGGAAGGCGGACAGCGCCCGCCGGAACAGCAGCGTCCCGAGGTAGTACAGCTCCGGCAGACCGAACGCGTCGGAGGAGAACAGGAACTTCCGCAGCGGTACCAGTTCAAGCGCCTCGGCCAGCACCGCGGTGGCCCGCGCGCCGACGTTGTGCGTGGCCAGCCCGAGGTCGGCGTACACGTGCGGGAAGACCTGGGCCAGGTAGCCGGCCTCGCGGTGGTACGGGTAGTTGTGCAGCAGCATCACCGGCACCCCG
>Ga0210385_10002858_pt1 | contig 10343 bp, 6 predicted proteins | sample IncBWH26OmetaG_FD_160107 | JGI IMG/M metagenome (GOLD analysis project Ga0210385, IMG submission 160107) | Forest soil microbial communities from Barre Woods Harvard Forest LTER site, Petersham, Massachusetts, United States - Inc-BW-H-26-O ...
ACGCCATCTTCCAGCTGCAGAAGAAAATAGACAACGACCGCGGCAGCTTCATGCGCTCCATGAATTTCAGCAAAAGCTGAGAGTTCAGTGCACGATTAACCGGTCAGCCCAAAGTTAAAGGCGGAAACGCGATATTCCTCAGCGCTCATCCTGCTGTTGCGCCGCGACATCGTCCGGATCCTCCCACATGTGACCGCAAGAGGCACAGCGCCAGCCGAGGCGCGAAAGCGGAATTGGAACCTGCAGAATAATCGAGGCGTAGGCAATCCGTTTGTGCAGTCCCTTGTAGGAGACGTCGAAGGATTGGCATACCGGACAACGCGGTTGCGTGAAACGCTCCTGACCTTCCACCTCGAACGAATCCTGAAAAGATTGATTGAGCAACTCCTCAGCCGCACTTGCGTCCGAATCCTTAACGAAAAGCCGCACTCCGCCTAAAGCGTTCGACCACAGCCAATCCATCCGCACGGTGTTGACATCTGTAAGAAAGTTCTCGATTCCTGCGGAATCGAGGATCGATTTGGCGAGCAGGGCCGCGGGAATGTCTCGGTAGCGGCGAATTGCGATGACTTCGAATTGTTCCGCGTCGTCCGCAGAAACCTTTTCGACGAGCGGAATGTCCAAACCTCGGCGAGAAATCACCGCGCTTAGAGCCGATCTGGCCAGCTCCGTGAGGGATCCAGCATCGGAAGCGAGCTGAGCCAACTCCTCGTCGCTTTTCGCGGTGTACCAGTCTGTGAGACGCTGCCGTTCGCGTTCGGTGTCGGGAGACGTCATCACCACCGGAATATAAGTGAAAGCTCGATGTAAACCAAGTGGAAGTCGTGAACGATGTGCTACGTACTCTCGGCGGCAACGACGGTCGCGGTGCTGCCGTTGAAATCGAGAATGGTGCCCGGAGAATTGTGTTCGCGGCGGACGTAGCCCATTCCGATCGCGGCGTTTGCGGCGGGAGAAAATCCGGAGCTGGTTACGATGCCGACTTCTTTGGCTCCGGCCGACGCGGTTTCAACGGTAGCGCTTTCCGCGCCGTTCGCTTCGTTGTCACGGGCGTACAAACGCGTCAGCGGAGCCGGCGCCTCAGCCGTCGAAAATTTCAGCTGCACGCGGCGGCGATTCACTTGGCCGCGCGAACGCACGCGCTCCACGATTTCCTGGCCGGTGTAACAGCCCTTGGTGAAGCTGATGTGCGTCGCCTCCAGCGCAGCCTCGTGCGGAATCACCGTGTCGTTGAAATCGTCAGGGAACCACGGGATGCCAGCTTCCAGGCGCAAGGCATTTACAGCGCGCATGCCAATCGCGGCCCCATGCTGCGCCACAACGCTGGCGTGCAGGTTCTTCCACAGTAATCCGAGATGCACGCGCGGCGCGATAATTTCGGCGCCGGGCAAGCCGAAGTGTGAGCGGCGGATCAGGTGGCAGGCGATGCCAGCAATCTGTACTTCGGCGATCGCGTGCTCGGAAAAACCTTCCAGCGCCAGACCGCAAGCCTCGGCGATCACCGTACCGGTGCGCGAGCCTTCGATAGCCAAGCTGCCGAACTGCTCGGTGACGTCACTCAAAGTTACGTCGTCCATGATTATAAATTTATCCAGCGTCGCGACCGTCCGTTCGCGCACCGAAGCGTGCGAAAGAACCAGCAACTTGTCCTGCAGCGCGTAAATCTCAAGCTCGGCCAAAATGTGCCCCTGCGGATTCAGCAGCAAAGCCAGCGTGCCGCGCCCTTCCCCCAGCGTTTTCACGTCGTTCGAAACGATCGCGTTCAAATAACGCACGCGATCGGGACCAGTAAGCTCAACGATGGTGTGCCAGTTGGTATCGAAGATCGCCACGGCTTCGCGCGCGGCCTGGTACTCGTCCGCGAAAGACGTAAATTGCTCCGGCAACGTGACGCCACGAAACGACGCCAGTGTCGCGCCAGCGGCCTGGTGCTCCCGAAGTAGAGGCGTTTCCATAATTTGCAGATCGCGCTCGCCCATCACACGCAGCCCGATGCACATTCATAATATCAGATGACGTCGCGTCGTCGCGGCCACTGAAAGCGCAGTCTGCGCGTCGTGCGCCGTCGCCTGCCTGGCAACTCTAACCATTCCGGCAAAAACAGCTATCTTGACGGGTGCGTAAATCGGGTACAGACTGGCGGCGCAATGGTGTAGCAGTTCATGCTCAAGCAACGTTAACCATCCGTTCACATTCTGACTACACCCGATGCCAAACGCTTTCAGCGCACGCGCGCTATCGTCCCGCTTAAACTAGAAAATTCGCGCACGCATCGCGCGTCATCATTCCGGAAATCGAAATGCCCCGAAAGCAGACTCGCGCTCCCAAGCCACGCATGAAACGCCGCGTGAAAGCTCCGCTCCCGCCAATGGATTGGTTCCGCGAATACGAGCAAATCGTAGAAAGTCTTGACGTCATAATCGCGGTCGTTGACCGGAAGCGCCGATACGTAATGGCGAACCGGGCGTTCCTGGATTATCGCGGACTGCAGCGAGAGCAGGTCATTGGTCATCTCGTGTCCGAGGTGTTGGGTCCAGCGATGTTTGCCGGTGTGATGAAGCCCAGGCTGGATGAATACTTGCAGAATCGCCGCGCCAAATTCGTGGTGACCTGCACGTACCCGCATGGCGGCGAAAAGAGTCCGTTCGTATCCTGCTATCCTCTGAGCGGCCTCGCCGGATTGGTGCAAGTCGCTGCCTTGTTGCAGGACATCACCGAACGCAAGCGCTCTCTCGAATTGATTCGCCAGGAACGCGATCGCGCGCAGCGCTATCTGGACGTTGCCGACGTCATTTTGCGCGCGCTGGATGTGCAGGGCCGGGTCACGCTGATCAACCGCAAGGGATGCGCCACGCTGGGGTGGGAAGAGGGCGAACTGCTGGGCCGCGACTGGTTCGAGACCTGCATCCCGCTAGTAATCAGAGAACAGGTCCGAATATGCTTCCGAAATCTGCTGGACGGAGATTTGACCCCCATCGAGAATCCGGTTCTCACCCGGTCTGGCGAAGAAAGAATGTTCAGGTGGCACAACTCGCTGCTCCGCGACGACGAAGGGGCGGTCATCGGCACACTTAGTTCGGGCGAAGACGTCACCGAGCGCAAACAAACGGAATCGGCGCTGAGGCACTTGTCCGGAAGACTGCTGCACGCGCAAGACGAAGAGCGGCGAAAAGTCGCAAGAGAATTGCATGATGGTGTCGGCACCTACGTCAGCGGACTGAGCCTGGCCCTGGGCAAGATGCGCACGCTTCTGGATGAAAAAAATCCCGAACATCAAAAAGTCGTGTCGGAATGCAGAGATTTGATCCAGGCTGCCGCCGGAGAAATCCGTTCCATTTCCTATCTGCTTCATCCGCCGACGATGGAGGAAATGGGCCTGGAATCCTCGCTGGAGTGGCTGGTGCGCGGCTTCTCCGGCCGCAGCGGCATCACGATATCGCTGCAGCTCGCGGAGGACATCGGCAGGCTAGAAGCAGAAACCGAATTGACGATTTTTCGCGTCACACAAGAAGCCCTTAACAATGTATATCGCCACTCCGGGAGCAGCACCGCCGCCGTGCGCCTGTTTCGGGAGTCCGATGCGATCGTGCTGGAAATCGCCGATTGCGGCCGGGGCCTGCCGCCGCGTGCCGCTGGCTCCGAGCCAGATTTCACGGTGGGAATTTCCGGAATGCGGGAACGCGTGCAGAAACTCGGCGGCGAGTTCAGTGTCGAAAGCGTCGCCGGCGAAGGATGCACTGTGCGCGCCGCTCTCCCGCTGAGCAGCAGGCCGTGACACGCTAGCGTCAAGGAATTTTGCGACGATCCGCGCCGGCGACTAATTCTTCGCGCTCTTCAGCAGGATGATGTCGCTGGAGACGGATCCTCGCACGAGGAACAGGGTCTTGCCGTCGGGCGACCAGTTGAAGGCGCGGATCAGGCCGCCCGGGAAATTTGTGATCTGTTTCATCGCGCCGCGCGGAACAGGCTGCCGCCAAATATTCGCGGCGCCTCCACGAACCAGAATCATGTCAACGCCGTGATCGTCCGGAGACCAATGCGGGAAGTTTTGGGCGGTGCCCAGAGGAACGTCAAAAGAAAATGCCGGCGGTCCGCCTCCCACCGGTACGGCCACCAATTGATCGCGCAGCTGCGGCGCATCGGGATGCCCCACACGATATAGGATGAGCTTATTATCCTTTGACAAAAAGACGACAGGGGCGGTTTGATCGTGCAAGCCTAACGACGCGGGATTGGAGCCGTCAATTCCCATCCTCCAGGTGCTCAGTTGATCCTCGTAGTCGAAAGTGACCGTGGAACCATCCGGGGAGCATACCGGCAGCAGCGCAGACTTGTCGTGGGTCAACTGCAATTGATTGGAACCGTCCGCGTCCATACGCCAGATATCTGATGCATTGCCGCGCGGAACAGAATACACGATGTGCTTTCCGTCGCCGCAACCCCACGCGAATAGTACGTTGCGATCGCTGCCTGCCACCTGCGTCCGAGCGCTGCCGTCGTAGTTCGCGGTGAAGAGCTCGCGGTTGCGATTGATAATCAGAATGCGGTCTGTGCCGAGGATCGAAACGCCGAAAATTGCTGGGCCGCCTGAGGTGATTTGCGTGGCGCGCGCCGAATCTCCATCAGGCGCTTTCCAGAGGTCCGACGAAACCGTGGTTTCCACGCTCACGACGGTCGAACCGTCCGCCGTCAAATCCAGCCAGGGCAAGCTGTAATCCGTCAGGTCGTTGGTCAGCCGCTGCGCTTCTCCGGAAGGATAGGAAATTTTCCAAAGCTGGCCTTGCGCGCCGCCGCTCTCCTCGCGCATCGGCACCAACAATGCATCTCCATCCGGCAACCAATGCGGGCTTCCCAGATTGCCGTGAGTAGCGAAGAGCGTGCGCACAGCTCCGGTCGCGATTGTGAATTCGTTCAGCTTGCTGCTAACCGACGGCATCAAAGACGCAAAGATTATGGTCTTGCCGTCTGGCGACCAAGCGGGAGTCAGAAGGCCGGCGACGGTGATGTTCGCGCTCATCGAGGTCAGAAGTTTTTCGCCCGAGCCGTCCGCGTTGGCCGTCAACAGTTTGAAGGTTCCCTTGTCCGGAATTCCCCGAATGAACGCGAATTGTTTGCCATCGGGAGAGAAGCTAATGGAAGTGTCTATATCGCGCAAGACCTGCTGCGGATTGCCGCCCAGCACCGGCATTTTGTAGAGGGAGCTGAACAGCTGGTTATCCTTGGAGGCTTCGGTGAAATAAATGTAATTGCCGTCGGGAGAGAAAGTGAGGCCGTAAAAGATGCTTACCGCAGGCGCGAGAATTTGCACGTCGCTGCCCGTCGCCACCTGTCGGACCATCAGACTCTGCATTTCGCCGTCGCGCAGCACATACACCACGTATTGGCCGTTAGGAGAAATGGCGACGCCGGATGCCTTCCCGGTTTCGGTGAGCTTTACGATGCTCATGTTTTGCGCGTTGAACGTGTTCTGGTGGCCGCGCGGTTTGAAGACGAAGAAAGCGACGGCGGCAGCGATCAGCGCGATTATGGCGACTGCAGCGATCAATACACCCTTATGTTTCTTTGCCTCGCCGAGAACGATGGCGGCGCTGCCCGAGCCGCTCGCGGAAGTTTTCGTCGAACCGGAACCTTGTGTCGGCGGCGGGGGCGGCGCGGTGGTGCTCACGGCGGAGTTCGCGCCGGACGAGCCGGCAGCCGCGGTCGCTACGTTTGTAGCGCTGAAATTTTCAGCGCTGCTCACCTGCGTTTTGCTGGAGCCGGAATCGCGCTGCAGACGCTTCAAATCGGTGCGGAGGTCCGCTGCCGTCTGGTAGCGCATGGTGCGATCTTTTTCCAGCGACTTATTAATGATGCGCTCGAGCTCCTGCGGCACGTCGGGATTGATGCGCACCGGCGCAACGGGCGCGCGATTCAAAATAGCATCGAAAACGGCGGCAGAAGTGGAACCGGAAAAAGCCTGCCGGCCGGTCGCCATTTCGTACAGCACCACGCCAAGTGAAAAAATATCCGTGCGCGAATCCAAATCCTTGCCCAAAGTCTGTTCCGGCGACATGTAGGCTACGGTGCCCACCGCGATTCCGGGACTGGTGAGATTGCCGTCGTCAAGAGTGACGTTGCCAGAAGCCGTCCGGCCATCGTTTCCGGGGACGGCCATGATTTTCGCGAGGCCGAAATCGAGAATTTTGGTCTGGCCGCGATCGGTGAGAAAAATATTCGCGGGCTTGATGTCGCGATGAATGATGTTTTCGGAATGTGCGGCGTCCAGCGCGTCCGCTGATTGAATGCCGGATTCGAGCAGGGTGTCGAAAGCCAAAGGGCCGCCCGTGATGCGATGCTTCAGCGTCGCTCCCTTTAGCAATTCCATCGCGATGTAACTGCGTCCCTGGTACTCGCCGATTTCGAAGATGGTGCAGATGTTGGGATGGCTCAGAGCAGCGGCAGCGCGCGCTTCGCGCAGAAAGCGATCGAGTGCCAGCTTGTCCTGCGAAACATCGTCCGGCAGAAATTTCAGCGCTACCATGCGCCCGAGCTTGGTGTCTTCGGCCTTGTACACCACGCCCATGCCGCCGCCACCAAGCCGTTCTATTACGCGATATTGGGAGATAATTTGCCCGACGAGGGGTTGAGAGTCTGTCATTCCGTGCACATATTAGATTCCGCGCACAGACAAGTCAACGCGGGCACTGGAGTTGTATCGGATTTGAGGTCGGTGCTGGCGATATCCTGGCTGCGGATGCCAGCTGCGAAATCCCGTGATGCACGGGAAGTCGCCGGGTGCTAGTCAGACCAGCAGCTGGCTGAGTGTTTTTTGAGATTTCCAGTCCTGCTTGCTATGGCGGAACGACGTCGCGTCCGCATCAATGATCCCGACAAGCACCTCTGCCACGATCCGGCCGCCGACCGGACCGAGCCGATGTCCCCCGTCACACGCGTCCGCTTCACGCAGAATGTAGAACCATAGCGGAGTCTCGCCACGCCAGCCCGTGGAAGCGATGCCAACTTGCTCCGGCGTGAGCGGCGCGATTCCCATGTGACGCGCGACTGACTCGCCAGACGGTAACCCGGTGCCTTGTCCTCGTTGCAGATCGCGGAAGGCCAGCGAATGATGATCTTCGATCTCGGACTCACCGGTCACGGCTACCGGCAGTTCGATGAGTGCGCGCACGAGCTTGCCGTCTATTTTCTTGCACCGTTGCGCAGGCGCCGCTCCAGTTGCATCGAAGAAAAGCTTCCAGTCGAGCTCGTGTTCACGGGGTACGGGGCGGAAACCCAGAAGATCCGGAAACAGCGGCAGGGGATCCGTCCGCAAATTGAGCCGATACAGGTGGCGAATTTGAGAGTGGCCATAGCGATAGGCCGCATCGGCGAATTCGAGCGGTATGAACACGCTGGGTTTTGGACGAAACCAACGAGGCCCTTCCTGCAACACCTGATCTGCAAGTGTGCGGCCCACCAGGGCGGGCAGAAACTCGTGGAGAATGATCGACTGATGGTGCCAGCGCAGGTTGTGGGACGCCATTTCGAATACGGCGTCGGCCGGCGTTCCGTTGAGCCGCGCTTCATCCACGAACGCGTTGTGAGCCTTGAGCATTGCAAGATGCAACTGCGAGATGAGCATGTGCGAATCGTTGCGCGGATCGCCAATGATCGCGATGCCCTCTGCGTTGCGTTGCACGTCAGCTCCATCTGGGCCAAGCAGGAACTTCGCTGGATCGTCGCGTTGGTAGAGGAATGGATGACCGGTGGGTCCGTCGCCGTATAGGCATTCAAGATTGATTTGCGGACTGCGCGCGTTATGCAATTCGGCCGTGTTGGCGTGGCTGCGCAAAATAGATCGGTCGGCCGTAATATCGTGAGCCACGAATTGACCGAAGATCGGCCATCCGGCCGCGGCATCACCTAGCGAGTCGGGTGTATCACTTCGATCTCCGCAATCGCAGATGCCACCTGCGCGGCCGAGCGCATGCAAGAACTGCTCCTCTGCTTGAAACGACGGCAGCTCCGGAAACATCCGGCCGTAGGACGTGGGTCCAAGGGACGCATCTATGGCGACCTTGGCTTTAACATTGGCTCGCGCCGGTGACAAGCAATGACTTCGCACTGATGCGCTAGGACGTCCCATGAGCTACCTATTCTAACGTAATCCTGGGCGGACTCGTTTCCGGAGTTTTCTCGACGCTGACGCACCCTGGGTTTGCCGTTCTTTCCGGGATCCTTGTCGTGTAGCGCCGCCACGCTACTGTTGGCGCTGGTGAATTCGAACGTACGATTCCAGCGGCTGTCGGCTCAGTGGCACTCTTACCGTAGTGCCTCTGTAAGCAGCACAAATAACTAGCATCAGAAGAGGGTCTGATTGTTCATGGCGCTCCGCCGCCAATCCTCATAACAGAGCGCGGCGCTCAGAGGCCTGCGAACGCGGTAATCGGAGACTGACCCGCTGCCAAGAGAGTTGCTATACTTTCGCTGTGAGCGAAAAACTGATTCACGAAATTATTCCGGTGGGCATGCTTCAGTGCAATTGCTCGATTCTGGGCGATCCGGAGACGCGCGACGCGATCGTCGTGGATCCCGGCGACGAGGTCGAGCGCATCCTCGAAATTCTGCGCGAGCACCAGTTGAACGTGCGGGCGATCGTCAGCACACACACGCATATTGATCACGTGGGCGGTCTCGCGAAGTTGCACGCCGCGACCAAAGCGCCGGTGCTCATCCATGAAGCTGATCTGGAGTTGTATCGCCATCTCGACATGCAGGCGCAATTTTTGGGGATGCGCACGCCAGAAAGCATTCGCATCGAGGACTTCGTCAAGGAAGACGACCGTGTGCGTTGGGGCGGCTATGCAGCTCGCGTAATTCACACGCCGGGGCACACCCCGGGAAGCATCAGCTTGCTCGTGGAAAAAGGGCTGCCATCCTCAGAGCAAGGGTATTTGGAGCGCGCGAGGCCGTCATCAGCGAAGGATTCGGCGGAGTCCTGTTTGCCCGCGCGTTTGCGCGAACGTGTGGGCGAGGCGGCATTGCCACGCTCGCGCGCAGCCGCGACGGGACCGGGACGTCTGCTTGCCGGCGACACTTTATTTCAAGGCAGCATTGGACGCACGGATTTGTGGGGTGGCTCTATGAAAGATATTTTGAACTCGATCCGTGAAAAACTGTTGGCGCTCCCCGACGAGACCCTGGTGATTCCGGGGCACGGCGAGAACACCACCATCGGCGAAGAGCGTGCCGAAAACCCTTACCTGCGCTAACTACACTTCCAGCTAAAACTTCACATCTTTCACGTGCGTAGCAAGCGACCACAAATTGCCGGCGGGGTCCTGCACCGTTGCAGTGCGATCACCGTAAGGCGCGTCCTCCAAACCGCGAATCGTCGTGGCGCCGTGCCGCAGTGCGTTCGCGTACACTTCATCCGTATTGGGAACGTACATGTGCAGCAGGAACGGAGCGGCCTGAAACTCTCCGTGAACTTCGCCACCCACCAAAATCGAATCGCCCACCCGGAGACTGACGTGCCGAATTTCACCTTCCGGACTCTTAGCCATGAAGAGTTCTCGTGCGTCGAACGCTTGCTTCAGAAACTCGATATATCCTGCCGCGTTTTGAACCATAAACACTGGAACGACAGAAGGCGTGTTGGCCGCGATGTGTTTGCCACCAGCGTGCGTGGTGATGTACCACGTATTTCCGCCGGGATCCTTCACAGCGCCATCGCGGTCACCCCACGGCCGGTCCGCCGGCGCAGCGACCGACGTCCCACCCGCTTCCAGGGCGCGCTGGAAGACGGCATCCACATCCGGCACATACAGAATATTTGACGAAGCGCGCGGTTTGAATTCTGCAGTCGCGTCGGCGAGCTCGACCATTGAGCCGGCGATGCGAACTTCGGCGTGCATGATCAGGTCCGAGCCGGGCCGCGCCACGCGGAAAATTTCTTCACCGCCGAATGCCTCTTTATAGAAGTTGATGAGTTTCGCAGCGCCCGGAACCAGCAGATAAGGCGTGAGCGTGCGGAATCCCTTGCGGATGTAGGGCACCGGCAGTGTCCACTTCGGCTCTTCGTTTGATTCTTGCGCGGACGCCGCAGGCGAAGGCTGCTGCAAACCAGCGAACCGCCGCTCGATTTCTTCAGCACTTAGTGTTTCCTTGTGCGTCGCAATGATCCAAGTCAATCCGAAGGGATCGGTGAACTGGCCGGATCGTTCGCCGTAGAACTGATCCTGCACCGGTCGCAGCACTTTCGCGCCGGCGCCAATCGCGCGCGCGGCCATTGCGTCCACGTCGGGCACCTGAAGGGTGATTCTTACCGGCGAGCCGCCGAGCGTTTCCGCGCTGACGACGCCGTA
>Ga0210385_10002859_pt1 | contig 10342 bp, 7 predicted proteins | sample IncBWH26OmetaG_FD_160107 | JGI IMG/M metagenome (GOLD analysis project Ga0210385, IMG submission 160107) | Forest soil microbial communities from Barre Woods Harvard Forest LTER site, Petersham, Massachusetts, United States - Inc-BW-H-26-O ...
CAAGAACTATGAAGTCATCCCGCGCCTCTCGAAAGGCATGAGCGCTTACACCCCAAAGGAATACTGGGCAAGCGTAGCGGATAATTTCCGTTCCGCCGACGGGCTCGCCCCAGTTTTGCATCCAGGCGCGCCTGTATGGTTCAACGAGTTGATTGACCAGTTGCAGATTCGAGCTGTCGAGTGCGCTCTTGCGCTCGCGGAGGTCCCTCGGGGCTCCCATATTCTAGACGTGGGATGCGGGACGGGTCGCTGGCTCCGGCGTTATCAACACCTCGGATTTCAGCCCATGGGCGTGGACGCGACGTCTGGAATGTTGGACCGTGCGATCGAAAACGGCACGACCGCGCCACTCACCGCGGCGGAGGCGACACGTTTGCCGTTCGCCGACTCCAAATTCGATTGCGTCTCCGACATCACCGTAGCCCAGCACATTCCTCGGTCGCTTCAGCCGCAGGCCGTGTGCGAAATGGTGCGTGTTCTTAAGCCCGACGGTATCCTGATTCTCATGGAGCTCATCCGTGGAGAGGCTGGGCACATTTTCCCCCGGACTCCAAAGGATTGGATACAGCAAGTGACGTCTTGCGGCGCAAAATCAATCGGCTGGTTCGGCCAGGAATATTTCCTCGCCGATCGATTCTTCGTGCGCGCCGTGCGAATGCTTATGGAGAGAAATGGAAGCCAAGCGTCCACCGAAGCCACTCCATTGCAGGCATCGTCGCGACATTCTTCGGTCGCGCGCCGCATCTACTGGGGGCTGCGGCACGTGACGGCTCCGCTATCCGCATGGACGGAGCCGTTGGCCGCACGGATGTGTCCCAGGCGCTTTGCAACCCACGGCGTCTTCATTTTCCGAAAATGACCACTCACAAATCCGCGCCGGGATGCAATCGGATCATCGGCCTCTTCCCGGAGCTATTGGGGGTCGGTGGCATCCAGGAAGCCGGTCGTATGACCGCGGCGGCTTTGAAAGAAATCGCTCTTCGTGACGGATCGTCTGCGGAGTGTCTTAGTCTCAACGATCCTCCCGGCTCACACGCATTCGAATTCGAAGGCCGCACGATTTCGCTTCGGGGTTCTGGGCGCGCAAAAATGTCGTTCGTGCTGTCAGCGATTCGTCGCGCGCGATTGACTGCAAAGGGTGGCGCCCTAGTCATCCTCGCGGCCCACCCGAATCTTGCAGTCCCTGGCACTTGGATGCAGCAGATTCTTCGGGGAACAAAAAGCATCGTGATGACACACGGTATCGAAGTGTGGAAGCCGCTGCAGCCGATTCGGCGTCGTGCACTCTTGCGCGCGAATCTCGTGCTCGGTCCGAGCCGCGACACAGTGCAAAGGCTCATCCACGTGCAAGGTGTGGCGCCAGAAAAGACTCGCAGGCTCCCCTGGCCTTTGAGCCCTGCCTTTCTCAGCGCGGCCGATGCCGCCAGCGGCCTCTCGACGCCTCGTGGATTTCCGCAGGAAGGCCTCGTCATCCTAACGGTGGGCCGCTGGGCTTCCTCGGAACGGTACAAGGGCGCAGACAAATTGATCGGCACCCTGCCACAACTCCGCGCCACGTTCCCGAGCCTGAATCTCGTGGCTGTCGGCGGCGGGGATGATCTTCCTCGTTTGCGCGAACTTGCAATCGGTCTCGGTGTTGCCGATTGCGTGCGGTTCCTCGAAAATCTTTCACGCGAGGAAGTCGCCGCCTGTTATGCACGCGCCGATCTCTTTGCTCTGCCCAGCACGGGAGAAGGATTCGGGTTGGTGTTTCTCGAAGCGATGGCCTTCTCAAAAGCCGTGGTCGGTGTGGCCTGCGGTGGTACGACTGATGTGGTCGAAGATGGCATCAATGGCCTACTCGTTCCGCCCGAAAATGAATGCGTTCTTGCCGAGGCTCTCGCACGCTTGCTCCATGACGACACGTTGCGCTCACAACTGGGACGACGCGGCGCGGAAATCGTACGACGAAAATACCGCTTTGATGTCTTTCAGTCGGAGCTGGAAACCATTCTCCGGGAACTGGGACCTTCGGTACTAAGATAGACTCTGACGTGCGGATCCTAAAAGTCGTGCAAGCCTATTATCCGTTCCAGGAACAGGGTGGGCCTGTTGTTAAGGTGCGTGCTCTTGCGCGTGGCCTCATCGAACGCGGCCACCGCGTAACCGTTCTGACCGCGGATCTCGGACTTAGCGAGCGAAGTGAACTCGACTTGAAGATCGAACGTTGCGAATGGGGCTGGCGATCCGAGCAGGAAGGAGTCGAAGTTATTTATCTCCCCACGCTCGGTCATTATCGCGCTCTCACGATCAATCCCCGTGTCATCCGATTCTGCCGGACTTCCCTTAGAGGATTCGATGTGGTTCATTTCTATGGACTCTATGATCTACTGGGCCCCGTTGTCAGTGCGAGGTGCAGGCGGTTGGCCATCCCTTACGTGATTGAGCCAATGGGCATGTACCGTCCAATCGATCGCGCGTTTCGGCTGAAGCTGCTATGGCACCGCGCCATGGGTACAGTGTTCTGGCAGAATGCCGCACAAATCATCGCCACGTCCGAAATGGAGCAGGAGGAGCTGCTGGCAGACGCCGTCCCGCCCGACAGGCTTGTGGTTCGATACAACGGAGTTGACCTGGGGGAACCCAAGCCGCTTCCACCGCGGGGCACCTTTCGCAAGAAGTGGAACATTCCGCCACATGAACCATTGATCCTGTTTCTAAGTCGCTTGATTCCACGCAAGGGTGCCGACCTTCTTATCGAGGCCTTTGCGCGGAGTTGCCCGGAATCCGAACGCCTGGTCATCGCAGGACCTGAAGGGGAGCCGGGATATCGCGCGTATTTAGAGGAGAGAGCGCGCGTCTTTGGGGTCGCTGCACGAGTAATTTTCACTGGCCCGGTATATGACGGAGAAAAGAAGGCTATGCTGGCGGACGCAGATCTTTTCGTGTTGCCATCGCGCTATGAAAATTTCGGGAATGCGCCAGCTGAGGCCATGGCCTGCGGTGTTCCGGTAATTATCACGAGTGCATGCGGCATCCGATCGCTCGTCGAAGGACGGGCCGGATTGGTGATCGCGCCAGAGACAGATGCCCTGGCTGAATCGCTCCAAACACTACTTCATGACAAGGTGCTGTACGCGCGGTTCAAAGAAGGATGCCGACGAGTCGCGGACGAATTGAGCTGGAACCAATTGACCGAGAAGATGGAAGGATATTACGTTAGGGCCATCGCGAGGGGCAATGGAATCCACTGAGGCCACCACGTTTTACGATCAGCACCCATTCGACTGGGTGTCCGTGGATGGTTCGCGATCGATTAGTGCTTTCGTGTCGCGGCCGCTCATGGCGTTGATCGAGAGTCTGGATCCAAATGCGCTAGTGCTCGATATCGGGTGCGGTCCGGGCCGCGTGCTCGGTGTTTTGGCCCGAAAAGGAATTCGGGCCGTAGGTCTTGATCGCAGCCGTGTATCAGTGGGCATGGTTTTGGAGCGTTACCACGTGCCCGGGGTTGTAGGCGACAACTTAAAGCTTCCTTTTGCGGATGGGACGGCGGACGTAGTGATTTCCGATGGTGTTATCCACCACACCAACGAACCCGCAGCTGCATTTGCAGAAAACTGCCGGGTGTTGAAGCCTGGTGGACGAATGTATGTGGCTGTCTACAAGCCTTACGGGCGCTACCCGTGGCTTTACAAGTATCCTGGCGCGCTGGTCCGAAGCGGACTTCGCCGCGAATGGTCCAAGCCCCTGGTGACCTTTTTTGGACAATGGCCCTATTTTCTTGTTCACTTCGCGCGATCTCGGGGCCGGCAAACCTGGTCGGGCGCTTGCAATCTCTTTTACGACTATTTTGTCAGCCCCCACGTCGAATTTTTGTCACGCGGGGTCATCGAAGAGTGGTGCGCGAGGCAGGGAGTTCGAGTGTCACTGTATGATGAGAACCGCGGCGGGAACGTGCACTCGTTCTGTTTGGTAAAGGAGGCTCATTTATCCGAGGGCCCTCCCCTCAGATCGTCTTCTATCGAGACACGTTTTGGAGGGCGCAGACACGCGACATGAGTAAGCACAGCGTACTTCCGAACTTCCGCGCCGACGCACCCCTTGAGTCGGGTGCGCTAACGAAAACTGGCGCACGCAACCTACCCCAGATGGAATCGCGAACGCCGTCGCGCACAGTATTCCTAGCGATCTGGTACTCGGCGAATGTTCTTCTGATATTGGGGATTTTGTTGGTGGCCTACTCCGCGGTGTGGGAATACTCAACGCGTAAGTACCTGAAAGGATTTTCGGACGCGGTGGTTCCGGTGTCGGCGCCGACCTTGGAAAAGGCGGAAGCGATTCTGAGTTGGATGTCGAACGGGCCTTCGCGGCACGAGGAAGGGCCGGATCCCTCGTCACCCGACCGTGATCCCACCGACACGTTAAATTACGGATCGCTCTTGAGAGTTTGCGGTACGGCTACAAACGCCTTCATCAATCTGGCCGACAGTGCGGGGATGGCGGCCCGGCGGCTCCTGCTCCTAGATTCCCGGCGGTCGGTCAATCACGTGGTGGCCGAAGTCCTGGTGAATGGGCGCTGGGTTGTCGTCGATCCTGCGTATCGTGTAATTTTTCGCGGTACCGATGGCGTTCCCCTGACGCGCGAACAATTGGCTGATCCGGCGGTTTTCTCGACTGCGACCAAGGACATCCGCGGCTACAAACCGGATTACACATTTGGCCGCACCGTCCACGTACGCGTGGCCCGGCTGGGTTTGCTGGGGCGGCTGCTGCGCAAGACGCTAGATTATGTTTTGCCCGATTGGGAGGGTTCCACTGCGATCAGTTTGCTTATGGAGCGCGAATCGCTGGCCGCCATGGTCGTCGCGCTCATCCTGGTATTTCTTCTTGGTCTCCTTCGGATCGCATTGCGCTGGTACGGAGAAAGGCGCCTCGGAATCCGACCGGTGCGTGTCCGCCAACAAATCCTGCGGGCGTTTCACGCATTCGTGGACGCGGCGGGCTAAGTCGATGCTTACTCTCTGATATTCCGCTTCTGATGGCAAAAGGCTTACAGGCTGATACATTCTCTCCCCGGTCGTTCCCCGGACGACCCCCTCGATCGCCCTTCTCCCCACGAGTTCTCTCGCCCCGATCCATCGACAAGCTTCCCGAGATTCAGAAAGTGTGAGACAGACGCCCGAAGACATCGTCATTGCCTGTTGTCGGACTAGATAAGTAATATACTTAACCCCACAATGCTGTTATTAGGCCGCTCTCGATTCTAAGGGTAGAATTTTGAAGCGTTGCCTGATCATTCAAGAATGTTGCAGTTCGCAGCTGGTAGTGCACACGGGAGTTTTAATAAGAAACGATGTCGACAGACTACAGAACCTTCCGCGAGTTTCGTTTTTTCGGTTCGCTTGACGGCTTACGCGCCTTGAGTATCGCGGGTGTCATCTGGTTCCACTCTTGGTGGGGCACTCCCTATTATTCGAAACTGGAAACGATACCGGTTCTCCGCGCGGGATCTTACGGAGTACAGATCTTTTTCGTGATCAGCGGGTTTCTGATCACGACACTATTGCTTCGAGAGCGGGAACGCTACGGCACCGTATCGATTCGGGATTTTTACATCCGCCGCGCACTGCGAATTTGGCCACTTTATTACACCACGCTGTCCCTCTACGTCGTAGTTGTTTTACTTTTCGAGCGAGGCACCGGACGCGATCGCATTTTTTTTCACTATCTGCCGAGCTTTCTGACCTACACGTACACCTGGTTCCTCTCCCCTAAATGGAGCGGCGGCGGAATCTTCAATTTGGCCTGGACGCTTTGCACCGAAGAACAGTTCTACGCTTTCTGGCCCCTGGTGCTTCGGTTCTTGCGCAGCGCCTGGGCTGCGGCGGTGATGGTGGCGATTGTCGCATTGCGCGTCGCGACTGGTTATGGCTGGTTGAATCGCGTGCTGATACCCGGCTGGCTGCCGAGCAGGATCGTTCTCAGTATCGCCTATTCAATCTGTCTCGGAGTTTTGCTGGCACAAGCGCTCCACAGCGAGCGAGGCTTTCGATGGCTTTATTCCGTGCTAGGCCGAAAATGGTCCGCCCCCCTCGCAATGATGCTAATGGCAAGCAGCCTTTACCCCGCGCACCCTAACTGGCCGGCGACGACGGCAGCAACCGTCGCCTTGGTTGGCGCGTGCGTAGTACGAGAAGACAACGGTCTTGCATTCATTTTGAAACTGCGGCCAATTGCTTATATCGGAATTCTCAGCTACGGGATGTATCTGTTGAATTCTCTTTCGATCCATCTCGCTCAGGCGATTCTTGGCAAGATGGGGTTGCTCAACCCGCTCCTCGTATTCCTTCTCGCTATGGGACTGGCTGCGGCGGCCGCCTTCGTCAGCTACCGCTACTTCGAATCGCGTTTTCTGGCGTTGAAGATTCACTTCACGCGCTCTGGACGGGCCCGGTCGGAGTCGGCAGAACCCGGGATCATCAACGCGAAAACCGGAGTACCTGTTCATCCGTAACTGAGTTCTTCGCAACGCAGACTTTGATTTGCCTCGATGAGATTCAGTTGGAGCGGTTCGCGGCCCACGCAGTATTTTGTTGGCTGTACTTTATGCAGTTTGGGCATGTTTACCAAGAAACGATGACCGTCTTCCATAGAGTGAGCTAAGTTGGCGGTGCATCTCTTTCGTTTTCGACCGGGGGTAGTCATGAAAATGGTGATCTTGGGTACGTTCATCCTTATGGTCTCATTCCCCTCGTGGCCGCGCCCGCAGGGGGGCACCGGACCGCGGCCCTGGGTGGACGTGACATCGTACGGGGCAAAGGGCGATGGCTCCACGGATGACACATCCGCGATCACGGCTGCCATCAATTCCGTCTGCTCGCATCCAGTCCGCGGTTCGCAGCCCTCTACGGTGTCCTTTCCGCCCGGAAATTATGTGATCGACCAGACCCAGGGCGCAGCAAACACGACACCCGATCTACCGTCATGCTTCGGACTACATTTGATCGGCTTAGGCAATGGTCCAATCATGCAATTTGGCAATCCACCGCAGGCCCACATCGCGGTGGCCGTAGGGGCAAGTCCAAGTCCCGCGCCCGTGATTGGTGGCATCGGCACTTCCGACGTGACCATAGAGAACCTGGGGATTGATGGCTACAACGAGGCCCTTTATTTCACGAACACGTCGAACGTGACACTGCTGAATGACTGCCTGCGCGTGCGGACAACAGGTATGGCCGACAATACCCCGCTGAAATTGGGAAACTCCCTCTGGTTTACGATGAATCGGGGATGTCTGGAAGTTCTCGGCGCTGGCAGCGGCAGCGTGGATACCATGTTGATGGTTGGCGACGGGAGCGGAGGAACTCCAGGTGTCGCCATCATCGCGATGGATGGTGTGATATTGGCCGGTGGCAGAATCCACTACAGCCAGCGGGCTAACTTCGTAGGAGGTGGTTTCCCAGGGACTTGGGTATTCCGCAACATGTCCCGCGAAGCCTCGGCGCAGGACTTCCTTTACATCTCGAATGACACCGGGAATTCTGGTCCTGTTGCCGTTGGGCAAGTTACCGGGATAACGATTGATGGCTTCGTGGATGCCGACATGACGGGCGGATCAACCTCCGTCGTGAACGTGAAAGTGTCCGGTATCGAGATCAGCGGCATTAATATTAATCACGCCAAAGCGAACAGCGTGAATGCCATCGTGGTCAGTGGCAAGGATGATTTCTTGGAAGCCAACCATGTTTTCGGGTGCTCTGTCTATTGCGCTACGGGAATCGTGGATGGTTCCGGCAATCCGCTTGGTGGGGCATCCAGACAGAACGAAAACGGATTCGATTATTCCGTAGCCACTGCCGACGAGTCACGACTGCGAACCGATGTGTACGATCCCGACAGCGTGAACAATTTGCGTGGACCCGCCCTGCGCCTGTCGGCAAGCGGTGATAAGTACGCCAGCCTCGCACTCGACCCAGCTCAGGGATTGTTGCTTGCGGATGGTGTGAGCAATGGCTACACCGCGCAGGTAAAGCAGAATGTAATCGAGACTCTGGACGTTGGATTTTCACTAACCCAGCCGCCCACGGACGTATCGGCATCCGTCACAAGTGGCGGAAACCTGGCCGTTGGAACCTACTACTATTTTGTCGCTCCCATTTACAAGGGTGGTAGCTGCAATTCCCATGGGGCACCATCACTGGTAAGCGGTGCAGCGACAACCTCTAGGGGAAATCAGAGAGTCAACATTGCCTGGACACCGTCTGCCGCCGGGGTGACAGCCCTCATGGGATATTGTGTGGTCCGTAACAGATCTCAGAGCGCTTATCAGGGCGGAGGGCTGCCAGCACTGTTTGTTCCGGGCGCCAGTGCATCGAGCGCAAGCGATACCGGTTCGAACTTTTCGGCTGGAGCATGGGGGCAATTCTCTTGGGCGATCAACTCCATGGTGCCGGTGCATCGCTTCACGGCCAATTCTTTGGGCGTGAACACGACCGAGCCAGCGACGACACTTGATGTGAATGGAGCTTCTACCATCCGTGGCCACGTGAACCAGGGCGCGACTGGTCAATTTGCCGGAACCTGTACGATGTCGTCTGGGACGTCGTGTACGATCACCTTGATCTCTCCATATCGAAGTACACCTGGATGTCTGGTCACGGTCCAATCGGTCGCTGTTATTGCTGGTGGCTGTACGGTTTCAGGAACGACAATCACTGTGAGGGCCGCTTCAGTGAACTCGAGTGTTTGGGCTGCAATGCTGTTCGGCAATCCGAATTGAGTCGAATCCGGTCGTTGCAGAGCGCAAAGCGCCCAGGAGACGGCCGTTGTAACTGCCTCCGCGGCCAACGCGCGAGGCCCAACTCGCCGCATCCAAGCTTCCCGGAACGCACGGACGCGGATTCTATCGAGCGAGACGCACTTCGTAGCGCAAACAAGAACAGTTCCCAGATACGCGCTATAAGGAGGGTTGCCAACAGGTTGCTAGTCAGCTAAGTTGGTATCGGCTTGCTGAGCAGTTGGAAGGGACCGCTCCAGTGGTTCGGCAAGGTACGATGTGATTCGTGGGGTCTCAGCCTCTCTGCGATCATCTTGACGGAAAGCTGTCTTGCTGTAATGGGTTGAAATTGATCTCGGGTTTCAAGCACGAGAGGATTAATGGCATGCCTGATGATCGAATGATCGTGGTAACCGGAGCGGGCGGTTTCATCGGGGGGAATCTTGTTGCGTCGTTGCGTCAGAAAGGTGTGACGAACATCCGCGCGATCGACATCAAACCCTTCGACGAGTGGTATCAGATGTTCGATGGCGCCGAAAATCTATGTCTCGATCTAAATCTGAAAGAAAACTGTGAGATAGCCGCAAAAGATGCCGAGGACATCTACAATCTCGCGGCTAACATGGGGGGGATGGGTTTTATCGAGCACAATAAAGCTCTGTGCATGCTTTCGGTGCTGATCAACACACACATGCTGCAGGCTGCCGTCAAACATGGCGTCGGACGCTTCTTTTATTCTTCCTCCGCCTGTGTCTACAACGGAGATAAACAAAAGTCTTTCGAAGCGCCTTCGCTGAAGGAAGACGATGCCTACCCGGCGCTTGCGGAAGACGGTTACGGCTGGGAAAAACTATTTTCTGAGCGCATGTGCCGGCATTTCCGGGAGGACTTCGGCTTGTACACTCGCGTGGCGCGTTTTCACAACGTATATGGACCGTGGGGAACCTGGTTCGGTGGCCGCGAAAAAGCTCCCGCAGCCATCTGCCGAAAGGTCGTCGATGCGAAGGTTTCGGGACGCCACGAAATAGAAATCTGGGGCAGCGGAGATCAGACCCGCAGCTTTATGTACATCGACGATTGCCTGGAGGGCATGCGGCTCATTATGGATTCGAGCATCCTTGAGCCAATCAATCTCGGCTCGAGCGAAGCCGTTACCATCAATCAGCTTGTGGACATCGTCGAGCAGATCGCTGGGATTAAACTGAAGCGCAAGTACGATTTGTCGGCCCCCAAAGGCGTCAACGGTAGAAACAGCGATAACACCTTAATCAAGAAGTACCTCAATTGGGAACCGAGCATTCCCCTGAGAATCGGTCTCGAAAAGACGTACGCCTGGATCTACGATCAGTATCGAGCGCATGGTGGTGTAGGCGACGTGAATGCATCCATGGCATCTTCTGGATGACTGTTAGAGCTTTCTCCCGGCAATAGCGTCGATGCTTGAATGAGCCTAAGCAAGCCAACGAAGTCCCTCTGCTGCGAAGCAGTCTCACACTACTCCGCGTCGGTAGCATCGCAGGTTCGCCCTATCGGCAACCTTTCCCGGTCCGAAAAAGCCGCAGCACGAAGTATGCTAAGTCTTTATAA
>Ga0210385_10002860_pt1 | contig 10337 bp, 12 predicted proteins | sample IncBWH26OmetaG_FD_160107 | JGI IMG/M metagenome (GOLD analysis project Ga0210385, IMG submission 160107) | Forest soil microbial communities from Barre Woods Harvard Forest LTER site, Petersham, Massachusetts, United States - Inc-BW-H-26-O ...
AAATAGGGGTTCGAATCCCCTTAGCGCTACCATCTTTTCAAGAAGTTACGAATTTTTAGGTAACACGCGGTAACACGGGCTTCTTGCCAAGGTCGCCCATTGCTTTTTCCCACACTTCGGCTGAGGTTTGCTCGTCTTTCTCAAGCGCGTGAGAATAGACGGTCGCGGTTATGTGAGTGTTGGCGTGTCCAAGTCTCTTTGACACGGTAGGAAGTGGCACACCGAGCGAGAGAAGGAAGCTGCCATGTGTATGTCTCAGCGTGTGGAGTGAAACGCCCTTCGGGAATCCGAGCCGTCTAGCGACTACGGAGACTTTCGCTGTAACCGAATCAGGCTTGAGGTAGTTGCCGTCCGGCGTAGCGAAAACCAGATTCAAATCTGAGCGGTAGTCGGCTCCAAACATGGTCCGGTTTTTCGTCTGTTCGTTTCGATGCGTAACGAGGGCTTCGCTCGCACTCGGGGACAAAGAAAAGCGTCTTGCTTTACGACCCTTGGGTGATTTAAGGAAGACTCCTTTAGTGCGCGTCTGGGCTAGTGATTTGGAAATGGTGACGATGCCGTTTTCAAAATCGATGTCAGACCAAGTGAGCGCGAGAAGCTCGCCGCGCCTACATCCGGTCGCTGCATCGAGCAAGAGCAAAAGATGAAGCCACTGATGACCCTCGCATGCGGAAATCAACCAATCAAGTTGGGATTTGTCGAGCACCTTCCGTTCGTGGCGCTCCACGCGCGGTACGGTGACGCGGCGCATGGGATTCAAGTCAAGTACTCCCCATCGAATCGCCGCGTTAAAAGTAGCGTTTACGACAGCGGCAATTTCGCGCACTGTCTTAGCTGCAAGAGGCCGGCCTTTAGGAGCGTCCTTCGTCTTCTTACCGCCGTGGTCTCGCAACTTGTTTAGCGAAGTCTCGATCTGTAAAGGCGTCAGCTTTACGATTGGTACATCGCCGAAATAGTGCTTCGCATACTCACCTTTGGCAAGGTACCCTTGCACAGTTGTAGGCTCGCAGTGGCGTTCGCAATGCTCCCGAATATACGCGTCGAAGAAATCTGAGAACGTTCGCGGATCGTTTCCGTTGGGATTCTTTTTGTGTTCCGCTATCGCCAGTTCTAAGGCTTGTTCCGCCTCTGTCTCCTTTTCGAAGCCCTTCTTAACGATCCAGATCCATTTGCCAGCTTCATTCTTCCCGGCGCGGAATCGGTAACCCCAAGACTTCTTCCCTTTCCTGCCCTTCTTTCGAAGCTCGTAGCTGGTGATTGTGCCCCTCATTTGTCTGTCCTCTTCTGCTTTCTGAGCATGCGTCTGTAGTTTTCGACGGCTTCCTCGATTTCTTTCCGGTGACGACTAGTTATCTCTTCCAATCCTTTGATTGCGTCGGCAATGACGCGGCTCTTCGGGTTCTTAGAGAGTGACGATTGAAGTTCGGCCTCAAATGCCGCAATCGCCTCTTCATCCCTGTGCGCGAGAACCTGATTCAGGTTCAATTCCCCAAGATCACGTCTCTTCCGTTCCGCCCGCTCGCTTAGTGCTACCCGAAACACGCGCTCCGAATCAGTAAAACGCTCCTGTGCAGCTAGATCAATGAGTCTTTTGATAATTGGCGGTTTTGGCTGTTGTGAGGCGATCTCATATCTGGCGAGCGTCGCAACGGCTACACCGAGTTTTTGGGCAAACGTGGCTTGCGTTTCGCCTAGGCGACTTCTTGTATTTCGTATCGCGTTTGCCAGAGCGTCGTTGCGGGACTTCATCATAAAACAGCCTAGCACAGTTGACGACATGATAAAATCATGACACAATGGAGATGACTAGGAAAGAGAAAAATGAAACGCACTTCCGAAGGATTATCTTCAGTGTTCGAATCAGTTGACGAGCTTGCGGCAGAAATAAACCTCTCGCGTGCGAAGACGTATGAAGGGCTTCGCTCCGGGGTTATTCCTTCGATCCGCGTCGGGAAGCGTTTCATTGTCCCCCGTGAAGCCGTCCGACGCTGGTTAAGCAGTTGCTATCCGACCAATTCAGCCGAAAAAGCAGCTTAATTCCGGGAACCCGGTCATTCACGCATGCCCGTAAACGTAGGACAAATCGTCATCAGCCTAGGCGCTAATACCGCCCAGTTCTCGCTTGAGATGACGCGGGCTGAGCAATTAGCAGCGGCAAAGGGCGGGCAGATACAGGGTACGCTTGCGAGGCTATCCGGCTCAGCGCGAGCGTGGGGCCAAGCCACACACGAGGCCGGACAGCACGCCGTTACCGGCGTACAAGCCACATCCGGCGCTCTCCGTGTACTTGAAGGTAACATGACAAATAACCTTCGTGCTGCGGAGCGTTTCATCGCTAACACGTTGGGTATGGGGAATGCCCTGAAAGCAGCTTTCCCGGTTGTTGGCGCTATCGCAATGGGTGGAATCCTCTTTGAACTAAAAGACAAAGCGGAGGCCGCGTATGAAACATTCAAGAAAATGCAGGAAGCTCCGCAGCGAATAGCGGAGTCATTTCACGGAATTGCTCAGCCGATTGCGGTGGCAAATGATGAGCTTCGCGTCTCGAATGATCGGCTTGAAAATGAGATAGCGAAGTTGGAAGGCAAACGCGAGAATGGTCTCAAGCTGGAGTTAGATGAGGCCCGGCTAGCGTCTGACAAACTGTCGGAGTCGCTACGTAAGAACGTTTCGGAGATTGCGAAGCTTTTACAAAGCGAAAATATAAGTTCGTTAAAAAGCTTATTTACCGGCCAAGCGTCTACGTCGGATATTCGCGACAAGATCGTGGGTGAGCGCGGTTACGGCGGGTACAAACTCCAGATTGAGGAGACTGCTGCTAAGTATGACGCTCAACTACATGAGGTTGATCCAAATAGTAAGAACGCGGCAAGTCAAAGACGCGCTATCGAGGATCAGAAGTACGCGGAAGTTCAGAAGATTCTCGGCGAGGCTCTCGCTTACGTAAACGGCGAGCTTAAGAAGCGGACGGACCTTCAGAACAGCATCAAGGAATACAACGGCAAAATAGACGGTAAATTTGCTCCTGATGGGTCAGACCTGCCAGATGATCAATCAGCTGCTATTGCCCAGTTGCGAGGTGTCCAATCTGTATTTCGCGAGATGCAAGCGAACTACTCGCTATCGCGCACGAATTCGGGCCTGGAAGGCGTGGTAGGGGCTCTAAAAGCCGATCATGCGAACGCGGCGCAAGACAATCCGCTTAAGAACAAGCTGACGGAACTTCGGGCCGAATTGACCGAGACGCAGAGCGTTGCTCAATCCGCTGGCAAAAGCATCTTCGATGAGGCACTGGCCAAAGGTGCCGGGGAAGCGGCCAAAGCAATCGCAGAGGTCAATACGCAGCTGCGGGAGCACAATCAGAAGCCGCTCGGCCTCGGAGCCCAGTCAGACATCACGGCCCTTGAAACGCAGATCGCACTCACCAAGGCCGTAGGAAAGGCCGAAGACGAGCAAGCCAAAAAGCTGCAAGAGGACTCAGCGGAGTTGCAACGTTCCCTTGACGCTGAGGCGCTCAAGACGGCTCAGACAATAGCCACTATTCGCGAAGAAACGAGCGCCACTGAAGCGCTCACAAAGGCTAGACAGATGGGCGCTCAGGCAATCTTTGATGCCGATGAAGCTACGAAGCTGGCCAAGATTAGCGATCCTGACGAGCGATCAGCACAGCAAGCTCTCGATCAGGCCAAACATGCAGACAGCATAGCGGCGAAGGTTGATCAGATTAAGCAGCAGACAGCGGCCATTCGTGCTTTGACGGCAGCTGAAAACGAGGGCAGAGCCGCAAAACGCGCCGCTGAAATGTCGAATATCGACAACGACAACACGCTAGATCCCGATGTGAAGGCCGCGATGAAAGAACAGCTACAGGCCCGAAACGATCAGGAAGACACTCAGAGGATGATCGGCCTACCAGCAACTGACGGAATTCGCAAATACTTCCAGGACTTTAGGGACAGTGCTAAGTCCACTGCTCAAGACGTAGAGGACGTTTTGGGCAAGGCTTTTGATGGGATCAACGATCAATTAGCCCGAATGGTAGATGGTCAAAAAGTCTCTTGGGGAAGTTTTTTCAAAATGTTGTCGGACATGGTTACAAAAATGGCCCTTACTGGATTTGAAGGCCAGATAGGCCGCTTATTCAATGTGGGCGGTGGTAATTCTTCAAGCGGCGGTTTCGGCGGTTTCTTTGCTTCCTTATTCGGTGGCTTTCGAGCGAGCGGTGGAGCGGTAGACGGTGACAAATCGTATATCGTTGGCGAGAACGGCCCTGAATTGTTCACCCCACCTTCCGGTGGAGGTTCCATAGTTCCCAATCACAAGCTAGGCGGTAGTGTCGCGTATTACACCATTGACGCTCGCGGCGCAAATGCCGCTGATGTAGAAGCTAGGATTCATCGTAGCTTGGTAGCCGTTCACGGTCAGGCCGTCAAGAATGCCGTGGCTGTACAGCAAGAGTTTAGAGCACGCGGCCCCAGAGGAAAGTACTAAATGAGTTACACACAGCTTAATGATTCGAACAGGATACACAATAGAAATGACTAACAAGCGTGAACGAAGATTTTTGCCCGCTCGGGAACTGCGGGTTTCAAATAATAGCGGCCAGCGCGTGCTTACCGGCTACGCGGCTGTCTTCAATTCGAGGTCTGAAGATCTCGGAGGCTTTTACGAGCAGATCAAGCCCGGCGCTTTTGCACGCTGTCTGAACGCTAGCCCTGATGTTGTGTGCTTGCGTGAGCACGATCCGCGTCTCGGCGTTCTTGGCCGTACTAGATCTGGCACACTTCGCTTGAAAGAGAACCAAATTGGCTTACGTTTCGAGGCGGACTTACCGAACACTACATTTGCAATGGATCTTGAGGAGTCGATCAATCGCGGGGATCTCGATGCTTGTTCTTTCGGGTTTATAGCGATCAATGATGACTGGAGCCGCGCTGCTGACGGCTCTGCGCTTCGTACACTGATCGACGTTAATGTTTTCGACGTATCGGTTGTAGCTTTTCCGGCCTACACGGCAACCAGCGCCCAAATGCGTGGGCTGATGTTCCCTGATGGCGTGCCGAACCTACTCAGTGGCTCCAGCGGAAGGAATGAAGCAGATATCTTGCTAGCCCGCGTTATTGGTAAGCGCATGAACTTTGGATCGCCCCGTGATGTCTCACCTGAAGAAGAACGCGCTAAACTGCTTGCCGCCGTGTTGCAGCGACGCAAACGCGTGGCCTAAGACGAAGAACCTTACTTTTTTAACAAATTCAGACGAAAGGACTAGAAGGCTTTTATGATATCCCCTAGAACAATAAAGACGATAGCAGATTACCATATGGAGCAGGCCGCAGCCGCGAAAGCAAGGCGTGCTGCGGCTAAGCAGCGTCGGGAGGAAGCTCGAAAGAAAGAAGAGTTAGAGGCTCAAGCTCGTGCTGACGCTCTACGCGCTATTTTGGAGCAGCAAGCCATCGAAGCTAGAGAGAAGAGAGCCGCGCTGATTGCTCGATTCGAAGACGCAGCCTCCGAGCGCACCCTGCTAGGGCTAGGGAAGCCCACACCCGAGGCGCAAGCGGCTCAAGAGGAGCTTCGAAGGATAAACAGCATTGAGGCCGGGCGGAAAATTACGTGCATTGAGCGCAGCATCATGGGGGATATTCGACGTGGTTAGTTCACAAGCAGGTTCGTTCATCCAGAGCCTCACCCCGTTGGCAACTACAGGCACTTTGTTCGAGTTCGAGATCAACCAGCAAGGCGTAGTTTACGCGGGAGTGACAGCAACGTTGAACGGCTCAACTATAACGTACAGTGCTGGCCCTAATGCCAGTCAATGTGACTGGGCTTTAGCCCGCTACTTTCAGGTGCAAGGTGACACGGTTTACCACAGCATGTACGCCAACTGGGGCTCACCTGATTGGACGGAGAATAGCCTCAGCTAAAGTCGCTGATGACTATTCGCTTCGTCAAATATCATAAGGAACGCTTCAAGCGTGAACGCAATGAGAATGAGATTGTCCAGGTCTCAGCACCCGAGGCGTCCCGGTTAATAAAGCTCGGTGTTGCGGTTCTCGTGAATCTTCCGGCAGCTGTCGAGAAAGCGCTTTTTAAAAGGGAAGGGGAAATACGGTAGTGTTAACGAGCTTGCCGCCTTGTGTCGGTGGTATCGCGCGTCGCGTTGAGGCGGAAAGAGTCCAGGCCCGGTTCCGGCCAGACCAACTTAGCGCGGGCGATCTACCGAGCGGGTGGCTTGAAGTGAGCCACGATAAACAGGAGAAGGTCATTCAGTGGATCAAATCGGCACTGGTATCGGCGAAAGGCTACTTCATTTGGACGAGCTACGGCCTCAAACATCACTGTTCGGGCTACTTACGGCGGACCTTCGGCAATAACTACGATCATTACCTATCAAACGGGCAATTCAAGGGTGCGATGCTTGCGGCTGGCTTTTACCCGCGTGATCCAAATGAGCTTAATTGGGAGTACAAGCAGCCTGAATGAGCGAAATTCTTGAGGCAGCACTTCGCTACGCCCGCATGGGATGGCCTGTACTTCCGTGCGACGGCAAGAATCCTAACGTCTTAGGTTCCGATTGGCAACGAAAGGCTACATCGAACGACGCCACAATCACCCGCTGGTACACACAACTTGCGCGGGCGAATAACGTAGGCGTACTCACTGGTGAGAAGTTTTTCGTACTCGATATCGACCGCAAGCACGGCGGATATGAAGCGCTCGATTCAATACTGAGAGACTACGCCGGACAGTTGCCGGACACGCTACAACAGATCAGCGGCGGTGGGGGCCGTCACTACTTCTTTCAGATTCCAGCCGGTGAAACCATCCGCTCATGCAAGATCCGGCCCGGCGTGGAGATCAAAGGTTACCACGGCTTCTTAGTGCTAGAGCCGTCGATTCACCCGGATACTGGCGAACGTTACGTTTTTGATGATTTGGAAAATCGGCCGATTTTACCCGCCCCTGAATGGTTGCTCAAGATCGTGCGGGCTGGTGGAGAGAATCGCTCGGCGCGACCCGGCGCGGCTCGTGAGCTAGACGTGCTGCCAGCTGTCATCCCCAAAGGTACACAGCACGATCATTTAGTCTCTTTGGCCGGTAGCCTTCGCAATCGCGGAGCGGACGCGGACGAGATTTTCGCCGCGCTGTGGGCTTGCAACACGAAGCGGTGTGAGGAGCCCGGCCCAGAAGAGAACATCAGGCGCATTGCTGAGAGCTTCATGAAGTATTCGCCGAAACAAGCGAAGAAAGCAGAGCTTGAGTTAAGGCGCTCGAACGAATCAGAGCGCGTGCGCAGTGTCATCGAGGCAGGTAAACCCTACGCCGATCCGATGACCGAGCGCCGGGCGGGAAGCTTGAGTTATCGGTCACTACCGGCAAGCCTGAGCGCACGCTGTACAACGCGATTGCAGCGCTAGAGTACGCTCCACACTGGCACGGCAAGCTAGCGTACAACGAGTTCACTATGCGCGTGACTGCTGGAGCCGATCTGTGTGCGGGCCGGATTCCAGCTGGCCGGATCATCGGCGATCTTGAAATTATCGAGATCATGAATTACATGCAAGGCATGGACGGCTTACATGTGTCTAAAGACACCACTGTAGACGCTGTACGGCGCGTAGCTGGCGACAATTCAAGTCACCCGGTACGGAACTACCTGGACGGCCTTACCCTCGGTAATCACCTGAAAAGCGGCCATACGTTATCAGTTCAAAACCGGCCAACAGAAGGAGCCGATACAGGACAACAGTAGTTATACCTTGACGACCAGTGTTGGAGCAAACTTTCTTTGAATGGGTTTAGCGGCAAGGTGGAGTTACACGGGTCGTTCTGGCCGGAAAGGACTAAATTTCGGGAGCGCGAGGGCGGCGCCCCGGGCGGGGCCCTCGCAGTGAGAGAGTTTTTTATTCCTTTGAATCAGCCGGCGCGGTCTTGGTGCGCCAGCTACGCGGTCCGCACTTCAGAACATGGCCGTGATGGAGCAGGCGATCGAGCATGGAGCCCACGGCGGCAACATCGCCAAGCAGCTTGCCCCAGTCCTCGACAGGGCGATTGGAGGTCAGCAAGGTGCTGCAGCGCTCGTAACGGCGCATGATGATCTCCAGCAGATCCTCGGCGGCGGTGTGCGGCAGTTTGCGCATCCCAAAGTCATCCAGGATGAGCAGAGGAACTGAAGCAACCGACTCGACATACTCTTTTCGGGTGCCTTCGGCAACGGCATCGGACAACTCATCGAGCAGGATGTGAACTTCCCGGTACAGCACTTTGTAGCCCTGCAGAATGGCGGCCTGACCAATGGCTTGCGCCAAGTGGCTCTTGCCCGTACCACCCGGGCCGAGAAACAAAGCGTCTTCGCGTTTGGCGACAAATGCGCCGGTGGCTAAATCGAACACGAGACTGCGATTCATTTTCGGGTTGAAGCTGAAGTCGAAGTTATCGAGAGTCTTGTCCGGATCGCGAAAGCCAGCCTGCTTGCGACGGCGCTCCAGTAACCGGTCGGCGCGGCGTGTCAGCTCATCCGAGACCAGGCAAGCAATCAGATCAATGGGCGCCATAGGTTCTGCCTGGGCCTGCCGCAAGCGGGTTTCGAGCACCGCCGCCATGCCGCCCAATCGCAGTTGGCGCAGCGAACGTTCCAGTTCTACAAGGTGCATGGGTCATTCTCCTGACGAGTTCGGTTTTCGATGAGATCGCGATAGGCAGTGAGTTGGCGAATGAGTGGATCGACCTGCCGCAGGCTCAGCGGCAGTTGTGGGTTGCGTTCCAGATAGCGGCGGACGAAGCGGTATTCGCAAACGCCGGTTTCGATCGCCAGCGCGCAAGCGTTATCTGTGGAGGCGATGCCGTACTTCTTCGCCAACGCGAGCACGCCCAGAATGCGGCGCACCGCCGTTTGCCCTTGTGTGCGGTGCAGGGCCTGGCACAACGCGCCGACGTGCGGACCGGTACTTTCGGCCCGGCGTAGTAACTGATAAGTCGAGAGCGGAGTTCGGGGCGGGCGGTCCTCGTCCTGGATGCGATGCCGGCCGCGCTGTTGATGTAAGTGCTCGCGCAGTAACTGCCCGCTCCGTGGATCGATCAGCCGGACGTGCGAGGTGTTCCACTGCACCTGAACGCAGCGGCCGATCCAGCCTGGCGGTGCGCTGTAGTAAGCGGCTTCCACTTCCACGCAGCCGTCCAGGTGTACCGTGCGTTCGCCGTACTGGTAATAGCGAAAAGGCTCGAGTGGCAACGGCAGAAGCGCCGGCCGTTCTTCGGCGAACATGGCTGCGACTTGCCGTTTGGTGGTGCCGTGAATGCGCGTATCCGCCCACCGCCCTTCCCAGCGGTCCAGATAGGCTTGTGCTTCTTCCAGGCTCTCGAAGCGTAGCCCCTTCAAGGGCGTCTTCTGAGCGTGCCCCACGCCCGATTCCACCTTGCCTTTTCGGTCCGGATCTCCGACTCGGCAAGCTAAGGCGACGGCGCCATAGTGTTGCAGCAGATCGCGGTACAGCGGATTGAGCGTGGGATCGTAGATATCGGGCGCGAGCACACCCTCTTTTAGGTTGTCGAGCACCACGACGCGAGTCGCCCCACCCAGCCGGCGAAACGCTTTCTCGTGCAACTCGGCCCAGATGCGCACGCTGGAACGGAACACCAGCAACCGGACACACTTGCGGCTATACCCAAGCGTCATGACAAAGAGCCGGGTGCGGCGATACTTGCCGGTCTGTGGATCGCGCACCATGGGGCCGGAGCCGTAATCGACCTGCGCTTCTTCACCGGGCGCAGTCTCAATCACCGCCCGTGCTTCCGGCCTCCCGGATCCGCAGAGCTTGCCAACGAACCGCTGAACGCTCTGGTAACCGGCCGTGAAGCAATGGCTGTCGACCAGCTCCTGCCAGATCGCTTTCGCATTGCGGCCACGTGAGAGCCCCAGCTCGATCAGCTCTCGATAGGGCTCACAAGCGCTGGTCGAGGGACTGCGTCCGGGCTGCGGTTCCGGCGCCATTATCGGCTCGGGGTCGGTAATCACCTCTATGGCCGGTTTTGCCGGTGCCCGCCATCCCCAACCGCCAGCTGGGCGTACAGGAATGCCCGCCGAGCGCAAATATCCGCCGATCGTCTCGCGGCGTATGTGCACCGCCGCTTCGATGCGTCGCAGTGACCATCCCAACCGGCCTAAGGCTATGACTTGCTGCTTCTTGTCTTGGCTCAAAACATTGCTCACGTTGACGCAGGCTACGCCTGACGTCTGGATCAATGTCCTGAATCAGTTCCTTCTTTGGCCGCTTTTCAGCCGATTATCTTTGGCCGGTTTTGGGTGATTCCCGAGGGTAGCACACGCGGCGCATGGAAGT
>Ga0210385_10002861_pt1 | contig 10336 bp, 9 predicted proteins | sample IncBWH26OmetaG_FD_160107 | JGI IMG/M metagenome (GOLD analysis project Ga0210385, IMG submission 160107) | Forest soil microbial communities from Barre Woods Harvard Forest LTER site, Petersham, Massachusetts, United States - Inc-BW-H-26-O ...
TCCCATGAGGACCCGCTCTGTTTGGCCGTATTCGGTCAAAACCCAGCCAGGGTAGCGTTCCGGCGGAGCTAACCTAGCGAGCGATTTCCGCTTTTGTTTCAATGCAGGTGGGGTTCGAACTGAGTGTTGCGTCGACCCATCGAAAGCACCGGCCTTTTTCTTGTCCTTAGTGGTCGGCCTCATCCGATTCTTGCGTGACGATGTGAACATCGACCGGGGGCGATTCTCTCAAGAACCGGTGCACCACCGATAAATACAGATACTTTCGCCAGTCTCGCAATGGCGCCCGCCCGAAAATCACCTGGGTCACGTGTTTTGTTCGCACAAACTCCGCGATCGTATCCGCCACGCTTTGTCCCTTCAGTTTCACCACCTGTGCCCCCAGGTTTTCCGCAAACCGCAGGTTAGCCTCCAGCACTTTCGGATTTTCCTGTCTTGGTGCGAATTCGCGCTGCACGTGCAACACGTATAGCTCCGCGTCCATCCTTCTTGCCATTCGTGCCGATCGCGCGATCAGGTATTGCCCCCCCGGGCTGCCCGAAATGCAGACCGCAATTCTTTCTCTCACGCCCCAGTTCTGCCGGATGTCTTTCGCATCCATGTACGATTCCAGGCTGCGGTCCACCTGCTCCGCCACCTGTCGCAAAGCCAACTCGCGCAACGCAATCAAATTTCCGCGCCGGAAAAAATTCTTCAGCGATTGCTCCACTTTTTCGTGGCTGTACACGTCTCCGCGCTTCATCCGGTTTTGCAGCGCTTCCGGCGTCAAGTCCACCATCAGCGTTTCGGAGGCAGACAGCGGCACCCAGTCCGGTACCGTCTCCCGCACAGTCACCCCGGTAATCGCGCGTACCGTCGGCGCCAAACTCTCGATGTGCTGGATATTCAGTGTGGAGATAACATCGATATTCGCGGCCAGCAACTCCTGTACGTCTTCATACCGTTTCCGGTGCTTACTGCCCGGAATATTCGTATGCGCTAGCTCGTCCACCAGCACCACGGTGGGCTTTCGCTCAAGGATCGCATCCACGTCCATTTCTTCGAACAGTGTGCCCTTGTAATCCAGTTGTTTGCGCTTGACCGCTTCCAGTTGGCTCGCCAGTTCCACCACTCCCTTGCGGCCATGGGTTTCCACGATCCCAATTACCACGTCTTCACCGCGGCTTTTCCGCCGTATCGCCTCGCTCAGCATGCTGTACGTTTTTCCCACACCCGGGGCGTAGCCTAGAAACAGCTTGAAGATTCCACGTGTTTTCGCCGTGGGCGATACCACCTCGAGCCATTCCTCAGGCTTCTTTGGCAAGTGCTGTTTCTCTCCCCAGTCGGAATTCGTGCTGAGTTACAATAGCTATATGTCGCGCTTGGTCGCCGGGCGCGGGATCGGCTTCGTCGTTGCCGCCATCCTGCTCGCCTCTATCACTTTCGGCTACAGCAAACTTCTTCACGTCAATCAGACAACGGTGGCGTTGTCGTTTCTTCTCGCGATTTTAGCAGTTTCCGCTGTCTGGGGCATGGTCGTCTCCGTCTTCATGTCCGTCTCCGCTATGCTTTTGTTCAATTATTTCTTCCTTCCTCCCATTGGCACGTTTACCATCGCCGATCCCCAGAACTGGGTGGCGCTCTTTGCCTTTCTCTGCACTTCCATCATGGGCAGCCAGCTTTCAGCCCGCATCCGCAAATCTGCTGATGCTGCTCACGGCCGCCGCCGCGAAGTGGAACGTCTTTACGCCTTTAGCCAGAAATTGCTGGGCGAAGGCAATGTCATACAGCTCATGAATGCCATTCCGAATTTTATCGTGGATTGTTTTGAAGCTGGCGCCGCCGAGCTGTTTCTTCCCCAAAAGGAGAAATATTACCGTTCCGGTTATGGCGCGGCGCAGGTCGACGAAGAGCAGATGAAGTCCGCCTTCCTCCGGGACGAGATCGTTTCCGATAACGTTCGCGCTCTGTACTTCCTTCCCGTTCGCCTCGGCGTCAAGCCCATCGGCAGCCTGGGCATCTCTGGTGCCAGGCTCTCACGCCAGACGCTCGACGCCATCAGCTCACTCGTTGCCATTGCCATCGAGCGAGCGCGTGCCATCGAGCAGATCGGCGAAACCGAGGCCGAGCGCCAGGGCGAGCGCCTCAAGTCTGCGCTCCTGGATTCCATTGCTCACGATTTCCGCACGCCTCTCACTGCCATTAAGGCTGCCGCCACCGATCTTCTCGCTTCCAGTTCTTCTGCTAATCCCCAGCAGCATGAACTTCTCACTATCATCAATGAAGAGTGTGATCGCTTGAATCGGCTGGTGGAAGAAGCCGCGGAAATGGCCCGGCTCGAAGCCGGAGAAATTCAGTTGCATATGGAGCCAGTTCCTGTGGCGGACATTATTGATAGCGCGCTGCAACACCTCAAGAAGTCACTCGGTGACCGCCCCATCCTCCTGAATGTTCCCGAAAATCTTCCCTCTGTGCGCGCCGATTTGCAGCGCACTCAAGACATTCTTGTGCAGTTGATCGACAACGCGCATCTCTATTCGCCGAAGGATCAGCCCATCGCTATTTCCGCCGAACTGACCGGCGACGCCATCACCTTCAGCGTTGCCGATCACGGGCCAGGAATCGACTCTTTCGAACAGGGCCTCATCTTCGACAAGTTTTATCGCGGCCGCGATCAGCGCTATCAAGTGCGTGGCACCGGAATGGGATTGCCCATCGCCAAGGCCATCGTTACCGCCCACGGCGGATCCATCGCGGTCACCAGCCAGCTGGGCCGCGGCTCCGTGTTTTCGTTTACACTTCCTATTGCCCAGGTTGGGAGTGAAGTGCGATGAATTCCGCCAATATCCTGGTTGTCGACGACGAACCGCAGATTCGCCGTGTTTTGCGCTCCACGCTTTCTTTTCGTGGCTACACCATTAGCGAAGTTTCTTCAGGAGAGGAAGCTGTTGAATTGGCTTCCAAACTCAAGCCCGATCTCATTCTTCTCGACGTGAATCTCCCTGGCATGAGCGGCATTGAAACCTGCCGCGAAATTCGCCGCTCCACCGATGCTCCCATCATTATGCTGACTGTTCGCAGCGCCGAACGAGACAAGGTCATTGCTCTCGATGCCGGCGCCGACGACTATGTCACCAAGCCCTTCGGCATTGAGGAACTCCTCGCGCGCATTCGTGCTTCTCTTCGCCGCCATCCTTCCGCGGATGCCCTTCCACCGTTCATCGCCAAGGAATTGTCCGTAGATTTTGAGTCTCGTCGCGTCACTGTGGGCGGGGAACAAGTGCACTTGGCCCCGAAAGAGTTCGAAGTCCTGCGCCACTTGATCGCCAACCTGGGAAAACCGGTAACTCATCGCCGCCTCCTTCAAATTGTTTGGGGGCCCGAATACGGCGAGGAAACCGAAAATCTTCGCGTGGTCATCAACCAGTTGCGCAAAAAAATTGAAAAAGATCCGTCCCAACCTAAATTCATCCTGACCGAACCCTGGGTCGGCTACCGCTTCCAACCGCCCGGGGAGCCAACCCACAAAACCGCCTCCCGCTCATCCCGCTAAGAAGCTTGCCTCGCTACTGGCCACGCAGCCATAGGATATCGAAACTTGACTTCATGTCCTCATTATGAGAACCCAGCTCACGATGTGCATCATCAAACGAGGCGCTTTGCAGCAGTTCTGGCAAATGCATTCCGATTCGAAGACCAGCCTCGAATCGTGGTACGCAGTGATGCGCAAAGCAAACTGGAAAACGCCGGTGGAATTGAAACAGGCGTATCGCAATGCCGACTTGGTCGGACGAAGGACAGTCTTCAACATGGCTGGCAACAAGCATCGATTGATCGCTAGAGTGAATTACCGGACGCAGCGAGTCTTCGTCCTCTACATTTTGACTCATGCGGAATACGATAGAGGAGCCTGGAATCAATGAACACCACAACCATCGAACTGGACAAAAAACCTATAGGCAGTTGTTGGGGCGCACGCTTCCTCATATCATCCGCACGGAAGAGCAATACGAGCGTCTCACGGAAGAACTACTGCGTCTTGACGAACGCGAGAACCCTTCGCCAGAAGAGAAAGAACTCGCCGAACTGCCGACCCTGCTGATCCCCAAACTCCGAATCAGCCCTCGCGCACGAACAGATTTGATTGAGATTTGGACGTATATCGCGGACGATAGCGAGACGAACGCGGATGCCTTTGTGGACAGACTGTGCGAAACCATTCAGATGCTTGGCCGCCACCGAGGTTCAGGGCGTAGCCGTGAGGAATGGCCTCCCGGAATCCTGAGTTTTCCCTTTGCTCGATACGTCATCTTCTGCCGACAGTGCCACGGACGCGACCGAAGTTGTCCGCGTTCTACATGGTGCCCGCGACATCGAGAACATCTTTGAGGGTTAGACAGGACGTTACGACACGTCATCGTAATCTTGTTTGGATTCGCGGGCGAGAGGACGGCTTTTGCGTTACGGTTTGACCGGCGCGCTCGCATCCAAATCCAGATTCAACTCCAACACATTCACTCGCGCCTCCCCCAAAATCCCAAACTGCCGCGGCAGCGTGTGCCTCGCAACGATTTGCTTCACTTCGTCCACGCTGATTCCTCGCACCTTCGCCACACGCGCCACCTGAAATTCCGCGCTTGCCGGAGAAATATCGGGATCAAGCCCCGATCCCGAGCTGGTCACCAGGTCCGCAGGAACCGGCATCCCCGGATTTTCCTGCTGCCATTTCGCCACATCTTGTTGCACTCGTGTCACCAGCGCCTGATTGGTCGGCCCGAGATTTGACCCGCCTGACGCCGTCGGATCGTAGCCGTTCCCAGCGTTTGATGGCCGCGGATGAAAATATTTATCTTCAGCAAATCCTTGCCCGATCAGCCGTGAGCCCACAATCTGGCCGTTCCTCTCGATCAAGCTTCCATTCGCCTGCTTCGGAAAGATCCACTGGCTCAGCCCGGTAACCAACAACGGATAACCCAGCCCAAACACAATCGTCGTCACCACCGTAAACCGAATCGCGATCAGTAAATTTCGTTTCATCTCTGCCTCTATGCCAAATGCATCCACGCCACCAGCACGTCAATCAATTTGATCCCTACGAACGGCGCAATCACGCCGCCCAGCCCGTATATAAACATATTCCGTCGCAGCAGCGCCGCCGCACCAAGAGGTCGATATTTTACTCCTCGCAGCGCCAGCGGGATCAGCGCAATAATAATCAGCGCGTTAAAAATCACCGCGGACAGAATCGCCGATTCCGGCGTCCGCAATTTCATCACGTTCAAAACTCCCAGTAGTGGAAATGTTCCCGCAAACATTGCCGGAATAATCGCAAAATATTTCGCCACGTCATTAGCCACCGAAAACGTCGTCAGAGATCCGCGCGTGATCAGCAACTGTTTCCCAATCTCCACGATTTCAATCAGCTTGGTGGGATTGGAATCCAGGTCCACCATGTTTCCCGCTTCTTTTGCGGCCTGCGTCCCGGTGTTCATGGCCACGCCAACATCCGCCTGCGCCAACGCTGGAGCGTCATTCGTCCCATCGCCGGTCATCGCCACCAGTTTGCCCTTCGCCTGTTCGTTGCGGATCAGCGCCATCTTGTCTTCCGGTTTCGCCTCTGCCAGAAAATCGTCCACGCCAGCCTGCCGCGCAATCGCCGCTGCAGTCAGCGGATTGTCCCCTGTGATCATCATCGTGCGAATGCCCATCGCGCGCAGATGATCAAAGCGTTCCCGGATTCCGCCCTTCACGATGTCTGTCAGTTCAATCGTTCCGTACACTCGATGATTCAACGCCACCAGCAATGGCGTTCCGCCCGAATTCGCAATCCGCTCGACACTTTCCTTGATTTCCGGCGGCACCACCTGCCCCTTCTCGCTCACGTAGCGTGAAATCGCTTCCGGCGCTCCTTTGCGAATTTCCGTCCCGTCCATATCCACGCCAGACATGCGCGTCTGCGCGGTAAAGGGAATGAACAGCGGATTGTGGGGCGCGAGTTCGCGCCCTCGCAGACCATACTTTTCCTTTGCCAGCACCACGATCGAGCGGCCTTCCGGCGTTTCATCCGCGAATGAAGCCAACTGCGCCGCGCTTGCCAACTCACTGTCCGTCACGCCTGGCGCCGGGTGAAACGCGGTGGCCTCCCGGTTCCCCAGCGTAATCGTTCCCGTCTTGTCCAGCAGCAGCACGTCCACATCGCCCGCCGCTTCCACGGCTCGGCCGGACATGGCAATCACGTTTCGCTGGATCAGCCGGTCCATTCCCGCAATGCCAATCGCCGAAAGTAGTCCGCCAATCGTCGTCGGGATTAGGCACACCAGCAATGACACCAGCGCAAATATGCTCTGCGGTGCCCCAGAATAAATAGCAAATGGTTGCAGCGTGACCACCGCCAGCAGGAAGATAATCGTCAATCCCGCCAACAAAATGTTGAGCGCAATTTCATTCGGCGTCTTCTGCCTGGACGCGCCTTCCACCAACCCGATCATGCGATCCAGAAACGTCTCACCCGGATTCGAAGTGATGCGCACCTTGATTTCGTCCGAAAGCACGCGCGTGCCGCCCGTTACTGCGGAGCGATCTCCTCCCGACTCTCGGATCACCGGCGCGGATTCACCTGTTATGGCCGATTCATCTACGGACGCTACTCCTTCAATCACTTCGCCGTCACCGGGGATGAATTCGCCTACGGTGACCAACACTACATCACCGGCCCTCAGCTTTGAACTCGCCACCACCTCAGTCTTTCCATCTTCCCGCAGCCGATGCGCGTCCGTCTCCGCGCGAGCCTTGCGCAACGTTTCGGCTTGCGCTTTTCCACGACCCTCCGCCATGGCCTCCGCAAAATTCGCGAACAGCACCGTAAACCAAAGCCATAGTGTGATCTGCAATCCAAACCAGTATCCGCCCGTGTGCCTCAGCACATTCGACACCAGCACCACCAGAGTAATCACTGCTCCGACTTCCACTACGAACATCACGGGATTCTTCCACATCACGCGCGGATCCAGTTTCCAGAAAGAGTCCACAATCGCCGTCTTCAAGATCCTCCGGTCTGTCATCGCTGCGTTTTTCGCCTGTGCCGTTGTCATCTTGTCCTCAAAACGCCTTTCCCGCATTCATAAGCAGGTGCTCCAGAATCGGCCCCAGGCTCAGGGCAGGGAAGAACGTCAATGCCCCCACAATCAAAATCACGCAGACGAGCAGCACCGTGAATAGCGGTCCCGTCACCGGAAATGTTCCCAGCGATTCCGGTACGTATTTCTTCGCGGCAAGATTCCCCGCGATGGCCAGGATCGGGATGATCATGAAGAACCGTCCCAGCAGCATCGCCACTGCCAAGGTGGAGTTGTACCAGAGCGTGTTCGTGCTCAGCCCTCCGAACGCCGAGCCGTTGTTGCCTACCGATGAGGTATACGCATACAAAATCTGCGACAACCCGTGCGGTCCCGGGTTCGAAATGCTCGAAGTTCCGAACTTTGCCACAACCGAAATCGCCGAAAAAATCAGAATTGTCAGCGATGTAATCAAAATCGCCAACACCGCCATCTTTACGTCAAAGGCCTCGATCTTTTTCCCCAAATACTCCGGCGTTCGCCCCACCATCAATCCCGCGATGAACACCGCCATAATGACGAACACCACCATTCCGTACATTCCCGCTCCGACGCCGCCGAACACCACTTCTCCCAGCATGATGTTAATCAGCGGCACCATGCCTCCCAGTGGCGTCAGCGAATCGTGTTGGTTGTTCACGGCGCCGCAACTCGCGTCCGTCGTCACTGCCGTAAACAGGGCCGAATTCGCGATCCCGAAGCGCACCTCTTTTCCTTCCATATTCCCGCCGGGCTGCGCGTCCGTCGCTGCCGTTTGCACGCCTTTCAATAGCGGATTCCCGCGTGACTCCGCGGCATACACCACTACCACTCCCGCCAGAAACATCGCCGCCATCGCGCTCCACACCGCCCAGCCATGCCGACGCGAACTGGTCATGCGCCCCAGCGTGTACGTCAATCCAGATGGAATCGCAAAAATCAGCAGCATCTGCACAAAATTCGTCAACGGCGTCGGATTCTCAAACGGATGCGCGCTGTTTGCCCCGAAAAATCCGCCCCCGTTTGTACCGTACATCTTGATCACTTCTTGTGACGCCACCGGTCCCTGCGCGATCACCTGCGTCGCCACCGCATCCTTTTTCACCGAGCCATCGGGATTCTTCGTTTCCACCACTTGCGGTTCCACCACCGTCGCTGTCGTGTACGGCCGCAAGTTCTGGATCATCCCCTGCGATACAAAAAATACCGCCACCACCAAGCTCACCGGCAGTAGTACCCAAAGGAACGCCCGGGTCGTGTCCACCCAGAAATTTCCAATCGTCTTTGATTCCCGCCGAGACACTCCGCGAATGAGCGCAATGGCCAGCGCAATACCCACTGCAGCCGAAGCGAAGTTGTGATACGCCAGGCCCGCCATCTGCGTCAGATAGCTCATCGTCGATTCGCCGGAATACGATTGCCAATTCGTGTTCGTCGTGAACGACACTGCCGCATTCCATGCCAGGTCCGGCGCCACGTTCGCGAGCTTCTGCGGATTCCACGGCAGCCACAGCTGCATCCGCTCCATTACATAAAGCAGTACAAGCGACACGCCGCTGAAAAGCAGCATTGCGACGCCATACTCTTTCCAGCCCATCTCTTTCTCTTCATCGACGCCTGTCGCGCGATAAATCAATCGCTCAATCGGCCGCAGCGCAAAATCCAGAAACGTCCCCTTCTTCTCGAACACCCGGTACAAAAACACTCCCACCGGCTTCGTCACCAGCAACACGGCTACGAAGTACAGAAAAATCTGGAACCACCCGTTTTCGGTCATGATTAGAACTTCTCCGGCTTCAGCAACGCGTAAAACAGGTACCCGCACAGCGCAATGGATATCAGGATGAGTAGGATATTTCCGAGCATAATGGCAACCTTTACTTCAGTCGTTCGCAGCCTTTCACGTACAAAATACCCAGAGCAAAAAACACAACCGTACACAAAACAAAAATCACATCGCTCATCTGGTGCTCCCGGACTACACCAAGCATACTCCTCCACTCTAAGGAAACGGTGAGTCCCACATTAAGGAACCATAAGTATCGCTGGCGCGCCTGCCAATTCTCTGCCTTGAATGCGTTTAACTTCATCTTTTCGTGTGCTTGTCCGGTCATTCATCTTGTGCCACACTCCTTTTCCGATGGCCTCGCCCCCGATCGCTCTTTCTCGCACCAGTGCGCGTCGTGAATGGGCCATCCTGCACCTGAGTTTCGTCCTCATCGGCGTCATCACCACTCTCCTGGGCCCGATCCTGCCTTACTTTTCCCATACCTGGTCCCTTACCGATGCTCAGGCCGGCGTATTTTTCACCTCCCAATATTTTTTCAGCACCCTCGGCGTTATTCTCACCAGCGTCTTTCTCCCGCGTTTCGGTTTTGCCAGAGTGTCGGCCGCCGGATTTGTCGCGTTTGCGATTGGTTTCGCCTTTCTCGGACTGAGTCCCTGGATCGTTTCCGTCTTTATGGTCGGCATCAATGGATTTGGCTACGGCCTCACCAACCCTTCCATAAACCTGCGCGCTACGCTGTTGCCCTCCAAGAACACCGCCGCCGCCGTCACGTTTCTCAATTTCTCCTGGAGCATCGGTGCTGTCCTTTGCCCCTTTCTTGTGGCCGCGCTGGTCCCTAGCGTGCATGTGCGGGGATTCTCTCTGACCATCGCCGTTTGCGCCGCTCTGCTTGTAGCGGCCCACCTGTCCCTCCGCACTGCCACTGTGACGGTGCATCCCGGGCGCGCCACCTATCCTTTGGCGGCCTGGCTCGCGCATCTTCGTTTGCCTCAGGCAGTTCCTTTGCTTTTTCTTTTTATGCTTTACGTCGGTGTTGAAGTGGCTCTGGGCGGCTGGGTCGCCAGTTTCGAAAAGCGTCTGCCCGGCTTAAGCTCGCTGACCCTTGTTGTCGCTCCATCCGTGTATTACGGTGCGTTGCTTTTTGGACGGGGCGTCGCTCCCTTCGCGCTTCGTCGCGTCTCTCAAGTCGGCATTTCCATTGGTGGACTGTTCGTCGCCACGCTCGGCGCGTCCATCATCGCCATCTCTGATTCACCCCATGTGCTTTATCTTGGCTCCGCGATTGCTGGGTTCGGCCTGGCTCCGCAATATCCGATCTTCGTCACTTGGCTCGCCGCCATCTTTCGTCAGGATTCCACATGGATCGGCGCTCTCTTCTTTGGTATGTCTGGAGTCGGTGGCGGCGTAATCCCATGGCTTGTTGGCGTGGTCTCCACCACCACGCATTCTCTTCGCGCAGGGCTGTTCATCCCAT
>Ga0210385_10002862_pt1 | contig 10335 bp, 10 predicted proteins | sample IncBWH26OmetaG_FD_160107 | JGI IMG/M metagenome (GOLD analysis project Ga0210385, IMG submission 160107) | Forest soil microbial communities from Barre Woods Harvard Forest LTER site, Petersham, Massachusetts, United States - Inc-BW-H-26-O ...
CCGCCGATTCGGGCCAGACGCCGGCCTTCGCAAATGCAGACAAGGCGTTACGCTCGCTCGCGCAGATCACGGGCGGTCGCGTCTACTTCCCGCAAACGCCGGAGGATTTTGCGCCAGCCTACAGAGAGATCGCCGCCGCGGTCCGCCACCAATACTTGGTGGGAATCGCCCCCGATCACGACGGAGCGTTTCACAGGCTTTCGATCAAGGTCGCTGACCCGCCCGGGCAAAAAGCAAAGCCCTCGGATAAGACGCCCGAATATCGGGCCTCCTATCGCGAGGGCTATCTTGCACCGGCGCCGTAAGATGCCGGACGAATCAGCCGCGGCGGGGCCAACCAGCCAAAATCCAATTAACTCCGGCAGTTTCCTTCGCACATATGCAAATCATCCTCCGCGTGGTCGAGGCACTTCTGGCGGTCGTCGGGGCTGGCTGAACGCTCGCACTGCTGGGCACTCTGGTCGTAGTTCATTTCGCAACTCGCGCAACCGTTGGGGTCTGGATTGTCCGTGTTCGTCAGCGTCGCGGTGGTCCTGTTGCCCGCCGAGGTTCGCGCCCAGGCCACATTTGATCCATCAGGGGACATATCGATTTGACCGGCAGCTCCACACCTGGCTTGGCCGTGGGTAATTGTCTCGTGGTATGAATACGAATCGCCACTCTTACGGACGAACTTCAGCGTGCCGCCGCACTTCATGCTTGGATATTCGACGAATCCCGTACCGGTGCCGTTCAAACTAACCGTCACGCTGTAAGACTTCGCGGCTCCCCCGGTCGCTTTGCCCGACCACGTTCCCGCCAACATTCCCACTGAGGAATTCTGCGCGTGAACCAAACTACAAAGAACAATAATGCTGAAACAGACCCCCGCTACGCTGGTTGCGATCTTCATAGGCGTGCCCCTTTCTATTTCGCTGTCGTCCTCGTTCGACGGGCAGCGACGCTAAAAACTCATGGCACCCACATCCCCAAAGTTGCGCCGACAATACTGCCGCATTATTCGGGTGTCAATACAGATTCGCCCGCTTTTGCGCGATTCTGCAAACGTGAACTTGTAATCGCGGCGCAGTCTTGTTAGTTTCGCCAAGCAATGAGTCTGGGACCAAAGATCGCGGTGTGCGCCGTCTTTTGCGCGAGTCTGTGCGCCTTTTCGCTTTCTCGCGCCCAGGAAACGCCGGAAGCACCCGGCACGCCCCGATTTTCCTATGGAGGTGATGCGGCGGTTCTGGCCGCCCAGTTTACGGATTATCTGCTCTTCCTCTCGGCCCGGGTGAACGTGAGCGAGCCCTCACTTTTCGAGCTGGATACTACTGCGGCGGCTACCTCGATCGCGCCGGATCGGGCAACGGAAATCGGGCGCATGAACGTTCCTTCGCCCATGCTCAATTTTGACGGCGTCGACGTTCCCTTTTCCGTACTTCCGGCACTGGCAAATGCCGATTTCGTAGCGCGCGTCGGCCAGGAATACCAGGGCACCCTGGGCCGCGATTTCCTTTCCAACCTCGTGCTGGACGTCGATTACTCCAGGGAGACAGTTCGCGCCTACGCTCCCGAGCACTACAAATATTGGGGCAAAGGGCTCGCCTTTCCGATCACGGCGGCCGGTGGGATCCCCGTGATCCCGATGAAGTTTGCCTTAGACAAAGGCAAGGAGATTACGGCTGACTTTGTTGTAGACACCGCCTTGAACGCGCCGGTCGTATTCGACAATAAGTTCTTTGCCGCGCGCCATATAAGCAGCGATCGCGGGAAGACGCTTCAGACAGTCGACCCATTTTCCGGAATGCCGGGCGCGGCAGTAGGCCGGCTACGGACGCTCGCTCTGGGGAAATATCCAGTTGATGATGTGTTGGCAGTCTTCTCCGACCACGCTTTTCCCGACGCCGGCGTGCCCGTCGCGGGCGCCATCGGGTCAGGCATGCTGCGCAGGTTCACCGTCGTCTTTGACAACCCCCAGCATCAGCTGATTCTCGATCCCAATATTCACTTCCCCGACCCCGATCAGGAAGACAAGAGCGGGCTGTTAATCGTGGCCAAGGGGACGAACTACAAGACATTTGAAGTGGTCGGCGTGCAGCCGAACTCGCCTGCCTTCGACGCCGGCATCAAACAGGGAGACATCATCGCCGGAATTGACGCGGATCCCGCGGCCGATCTTTCGCTACTTACGGTGAGGGACCTTTTCAGCCAGGTGGGGCACAAATATAAGGTCACACTCGAACGCGGCGATAAGACGCAGGAAGTGACGATCCAGATGCGGCGCTATTTCTGAGGAATTGCCTTGAAGCGCGAGTGACAAGTCGCAGAGTCTTCGCGGAATCACAAAATCAAGCCTCGAAAGCTTTCATTCCTTCAGCCATTTGATGCAGGCGTGTGTTGACGCGCGCGAAGACGCTGCCGCCTTCGAATTTTCCCGGTCCACCGCCGCCCGTTCCAGCCGGAACGCCCGTGAGGATTTCAATTCCCTGCTCGATGGTAGCAACGGGATAGATGTGGAAGCGGCCGTTCGCCACGGCCTCGATCACGTCATCCCGCAGCATCAGATCGTCCACATTTTGCGCGGGGATCAGGGCGCCCTGTTGACCCGTGAGGCCCTGGAGCCTGCAGACATCGTAGAACCCCTCGATTTTCTGATTCACGCCGCCAATCGGCTGCACCACGCCCTGTTGATTCACCGAGCCGGTGACCGCAAGATCCTGCCGGATCGGCAGATCGGAAAGCGCTGAAAGCAGCGCGTAGATTTCGGTCGAGCTCGCGCTATCTCCATCCACACCGGAATAGGATTGCTCGAAGCACACGCTCGCCGAGAGAGAAAGAGGCTTATCCTGCGCGAACGTGTGGCGCAAATACCCGGAGATGATGTGCACGCCCTTGTCGTGAAAGCGGCCGCTCAGGTTTGACTCGCGCTCGATATTGATGATTCCCGTCTTGCCCATCGCAGCCGAAGCGGTGATGCGCACGGGCTTGCCAAATGCATACCCGCCGATCTCCAGCACGCTCAGGCCGTTCACCTGGCCCACGCGGCCGCCCTCGGTGTCGATGAAAATCATTTTCTGCTCGATCATCTCGCGAATTTTTGTCTCGAGCAGGTTGTGACGCTCCGTTTTGGCGTCGAGCGCGCCTTTCACATGCTCGCCGGTGATCAATTTGCTGCCGCAATGCCGCGCCGCGTAGGAGGACTCGCGCGCCAGATCGGCGAGATCGAAGAAGCGCGTAGTGATCTTGCCTCGCCGCCCTGCGAGCCGCACGCCATGCTCCAGAATCGCCGCCACAGCTGTGCGGTCAAACGGCAGCAGCTTTTCATCGTCGCTCAATTTGCGCAGGCGGCCGCCATATTGCCGCAGGACGTCTTCGCTCCACACCGTTTCCTCGTCGAACTCGACGCGCACCTTGAAGATCTTCTTGAAGTCGTCTTCGTAGTCGTAGAGGAGTTCGTACATGTCGCGATCGCCGATCAGGATAATCTTCACGTGAACGTCGATCGGGTCCGGTTTCATGGCGGCCATGCTGAACGGAAAAAATGCATCCACCGGCTGAATTTCCAACTTGCCATGATTCAGCGTGCGTTTCAGCGTCTTCCACACGCCGGTCTCGGTGAACGCGTCGAGCGCGTACATCACCAGAAACCCGCCGTCGGCGCGCAGCAGCGAGCCGCCGCGCAGGTCCATGAAGTCCGAATTCCAGCCGCCGCGCGTGTCGTAGCTGCGGTGCGCGGTGCCGAAGAGGTTCGGGTAGGAGGGCACCGTCTCGAAAATCACCGGGCAACCGTCGCCTTCGCTGTGTGCGAGGATGACGTTCACGTTATAGACGCGGAAGGGATCGCGGTCGGCCCGCTCCGGACGCGGCGCGGCGGAAGGCGCGTCCACCGGCGGTGGAGCGTCCTCCTCACCCTCGCGCTCCTTGAATGGATCGAGATTATCGAGGATATGGTGCCGCACTTCTTCGAGATACTCGGAGATCTGCGTGCTTGGATATTTTTCCTTGAGTTCCTCGATCACACCATCCACGAGAACCGAAGCAGCTTCCTGCTCCAGATAACTCATTTCACTGGCAAGTTCGCGCGAAAGCGAAAGCGTCTTTCGATAGACGACTGTAAATTCCTGCCGGAACTGGTCGTACTTGCGTTCGATCGCTTCGGCCGCGGTGTTTTCGATCTTCCCTTCCTGCACCATCTTGGGAATTTCTTCGATGGGCACCATCTGGCCTTCGAGCACAGGGAAAATTTCTGGCAAGGCCACGGCTCCCACCTGCATCCGGCCCAGTGCGAACTGATCGCGCGCGATACGATGCGTGAAGTCGTCCATCAATTCCTTCTCACGCTGGGTGAATCGTTCGACGATGCGCGTCTTCTGGCGTTGGAACGGTTCGCCTTCGAACACCTGAGGAATCCGGCGCCGCAAAAAGTCGATGCCCGAATCCATTTCCTTCTTAAACGCATTCGCTTGTCCGCGCGGCAAGGTGAGCAGTCTTGGCCGGTCGGGGTTCTTGAAGCTGTTGACGTACGCGCGATCGGGGGCGGGCTCGGTTTGCGGATGCAGTTGCTCGATCATGCGCACGATCATGCCGCCGCGGCTCGATCCGGAAAGCCCGCAGACGAAAAGGTTGTAGCCGGAGGCAGTCAGCTCGACGCCCATACGCAGTGCCCGCAGCGCGCGCTCCTGGCCGATGTCTCCGCTTACCGGTTCGATCTCGGCAGTTGTCTGGAATGGAATGCTCGCGGGATCGCAGTGCCAGCGGAGTTTCTCCGGCGGCAGGCTTGCGTATTTCGGTTTGGAGTTCTTCGTCATATTTCGGTTTGGAGTTCTTCGTGATTGATGCGCGTTTGTCACTCGGAGCGCGTTACTCTAGCACGCCCTCGATTCACTTCCCATGTGCTTTGGCCGGTTTGTTTCCATGTTGTGCGGGCGGCGCGTAAAGATCCAGCATGCTCGCCATCAGCGCGACGATGATCGGCCCTAGAACGATCCCGAGCAATCCGAAAAGTTTTACGCCGCCAAGCACGCTGATGAAAATCACTAGGCCACCCATTTGCGAGCGCCCGCTGATCAGCCAGGGGCGCAGCACGTAGTCCACAAGGGAGATCACGAGACCGTAAAATGCAATCAGTACGATGCCTCGCGTTACGTGCCCGCTCGCCATCAGCGCAACCGCCGCCGGCATCCAGATCAGCGCCGACCCAAAAACAGGAACCAGCGAAAAGAACGCAATCATTACGCCCCAGAAGATCGCCGCTCCGATTCCCGCCACTGCAAAAGCTATGCTTCCCATGGCGCCCTGCACTAGCGCCGCCACCACAGTCGAGATAACGCTCGCGAAGATCAGATCCTCCGTCTCCTTGAGCATCAAGTTCCGCTGCTCGGGCGCAAACGGCAGCAGTTCGCGCAAGCGTGCCACGATCGATTCGCTGTCGCGAAATAAATAAAACGTCACCAGGATCGTCACGAAGAGATCGAAAAAGAAGAGGGCCGCATGGGCAAGAATTGTCCCGAGCTTAGCCGCCATGAATGAGGCGCCGGCTTCGGCCCAGTCACGCAGCGAGTCCGCCAGATCGCCGGAACCAATATTGGGTAGCCTCGTCTGTACTTCGTCCCACGCCCGATTTGCCCAGGCGAACTTGCCGCTGGCTATGCCGGCCTGCACGGCGTGGACCGCGCCAATTCCCTCCTGGGCGAATGCGTGCAGCGCTGCCAGCGTGGGGACGATCAATATGAGCGTGACGGCTAGCGTACTCGCAATTGCAGCGCCGGGGCGTCCCCAGTGCTTCGCCAGCCGATCAAAAAAAGGATGGGCGATGACCACCAGCACGGCGGCCCAGGCGAGCGGCACCAGGAACGGTTCCAGGATGCGGAAGGCGAAGTAGCCGAGCACGATCACGATGCTGTAAAACAGCATCGCTCCGAGCCGCTCCTGTGCTTTCGCGTCGACTTTCATCCTCGGTCGCGTCGCCTCGATGCATCAGATAGTGTCATTCTGCCGCTTTGTCAACCTCTCGTTGACTCGGTACGGTAAAATTCAGGAGCGATGTCTGATCCCATCAAACCAAACTGCAAGCATGCGCAAACGCGTGTGATCTCGGAAGACAGCGATTCGAAGTATGTGGAGTGTCTGGATTGCGGCGCGATCCTCGAAGCGGGTGAACTGAAAGACAGCGCATCCTTTGGCGAATCGCTTTCGGATGCTTGACCCGCGCTGGGCGTTTTGCCCAGCGCAGGCCGAGGGTGGAAATCCGGGCAGCTACTTCTTGTCCGCGAGTGTGCGGATGTATGCGACCAGGTTCGGAATATCAGCGGGGGCAACACCGGGCGGCTTCGGCATTTTGCCGCGGCCATTGGTAATGATGTCCGTAATATCGGAGTCCTTGAGGCTTTGCGCTTTCTGATCGTGCAGGTTCAGGTCGGCGCCGAAGGCTTTCGCCACCGGAGTATCGCCCGTGGCGTCTGCGCCGTGGCACGGAGTGCAGTGCGCCTGGAAGGCAGCCTTACCGGCCACCGGATCGCCCGCCGCAAGCGCGACAGGTGTAACTGAAATAACCAGAAGCGCGGCAGCCATCATGATTTTCATAGCCTTTTCTCCCTTGAGAAAGACATTGCCAGCTACGTCTAATTAAAACCCAGCTTTGCGATGATTCTGACCACGTCCGCCTGGGGCACGTCGTAGAGCGTGTGCTCGTCTTCCTGCTCGAGACGTTCCCGGAGATACTCGGCGCCGATATAACTTGCCTCGCGGTCGGTGGGATTGCGTCCGGCCTTGGCGCGGAAATCAACGAATCCCGTGTGAGCCAAGCCGGGGATCACGCCCTTCCCGTCGACCACAAACTTGCAGTCCATCGTGTCCGCGTGGCGCGTGGCGATTCCGTTGTAGCAGTGCGAGAAGCGGCATTTGTAGACGTAGTCCGTGACTTTCGACGGAACGTCAAATTCGCCGATGAATTGATTCATTCTGCCCGCGTTCGGAATGGTTACGGCGGATACTTTAGCCACGTTTGTCTGTCCCGTTTGCCCGTTTGGGCTGCCTATTACTTGTGCGCGCCCGCTCCCGTGAGCCGCAAAGACTGTCCGTAACTCTGCTCCGCGGCCACCACTCCGGCGCCCGGTTCGCGATGATAGCCCTGATCGCCGAGCACTTTCTCCAGAGCGGTCAGGAAGAGTAGCACATTTGTCTTCTGGCTCGAATATCCCATCAGGCCCACGCGCCAGATCTTGCCTTTGCCCGGACCGAGGCCGCCGGAAATCTCGATGTTGAATTCGTCCAGCAACTGCATGCGGGCTTTGGCGTCGTTGATGCCCGCCGGAATGCTGACGGCGGTAACCGTGACGAGGCGTTCATCTGGATTCTTGACGAAGAGATCCATGCCCAGCGCTTCCAGTCCGGCGATCAGGGCCTGCTGATTCTGTGCGTGCCGTTCCCAGCGAGCTTCCAGCCCTTCTTCATGCACAAGCCGCAGGGCTTCGCGCAGACCGTAAATCAACGAGATCGGCGGCGTGTGGTGATAGGTCCGCTCCGCGCCCCAATAATCCATGATGGGCAAGAGATCGAAGTACCAGCTCGGCACAGGCTTCTTGCGCTTGTGCACAATCTCTTCGACGCGCGAACTCACCGTGATCGGCGCCATTCCCGGCGGCGCGCTAATGGCTTTTTGCGTGCCGCTGAAGCAGACGTCGATGCGCTGCTTGTCAACGTTCAAAGGAACGCCGGCGAGCGTGGCGACCGCGTCAACGACCAGAAGCGCGCCCAGTTCGTCCGCAACCTTTCTATAATCTTCGATGCGGTTCACGACGCCGGTGGATGTCTCACCGTGGGTGAGCCCGACGAACTTGATGGCCTTGCCGCGGCCGGCGCGAAGCACGTCCTGCGGGTCGACGGTGCTGCCCCAGGGCGTCTGCACGCGAATCACTTTGGCGCCGCCGCGCTCTGCGATCACGGCCATTCGCTCGGAAAAAGCTCCGTTAACGCAGACGATGCACTCGTCGCCCTCTTCGAACACGTTGAGCACCGCGGCTTCGATGCCGCCCGAACCGGATGCGGAAATCGGGAAGGTGATGCGATTTTCGGTCTGGAATGTTTTGCGCAGCAGCAGCTGCACGTCGCCCATCATGCGCGTGAACCAGGGGTCGACGTGCCCCACGATGGGCGTGCCGAGCGCGCGGTAAACCCGCGGGTCCATACAGGATGGGCCCGGCGTCAGCATCAGCCGATTCGGGGGAAGTAACTCTCCAACAATGTCAGTCATTTCGTTTTCCTTACGGCGAGCTCGCGTCGGGAGCTTGCGCGAATCCACCACCACAGTTGGCGTTCGCACAACGGCGGAACGGTAGCCGATTCAATAGTTTCCCTAAATCGCGCGGGTGCGGTCAACCGCCAAATTGGAGAGCGGCGTGGCGGGCGATATTCAGTTTGAAGATGCATGGTTTTTACTGTCGGTTAGAATTGGCGGTTTTATTGAGGGCATTGGGTTTAAGTGGCATTTCTAATCGTTAGACTATCGATTAGAGATTGGGATTTGCTGGGAGTGAATAATTGAGCGCAGTGTGAGCTACAAGCCGTGCGATGCGGGAGAGGTGCGAGCAAAGGTAATGCGACTAACTTTGCTCGCCTATTTTCACGACTTGACCGGGCTGGACCGATTCGAGTTTTGCCAGGCAGTCCGGCACAAGAGGCAAGAGGTTGGCCAACTTATTCGAGGTGGAATAGAAAACGACCAGCGATATTTTTCGCCCGCTGAGATTTTGCTGGAAGGTAATGCCTTTATCGAGAGTCAAGAGCACGTCAAAGCCTGCCGATTCGGCTGCCTGAAGCAAGTCACCGTTTTCCAGTCCGGCAAAGCCCGCGTAGCGAGCGGTTTGGCAGTCGTGGCCGGGGAAATAGTGGCGGAATTTCTCGTCGACGCACTCGTCCAACAGTAGACGCATTTAGGCGCGTGCGAGCAACAGCGTTTTGGCCTCTTCAAGGGCGGCCAGCGCAGCTTCGCGCGTTACGGTAGGAAATCCTTCGAGGAACACTTCGAGCGTTTCTCCGCCTTCGAGGTAGTCGAAGAGATTTTGGAGTGGAACGCGCGTACCTCGGAAAACAGGAGTTCCCCCCAAAATGTTCGGGTTTCGAACGATTACGCTCATAACGACAATTTTAGCACGGGAGGCAGGGCGGCGTCGCAAAGGGCCCCGGGCCTTCCGCGGCGCACCCAGAGAAGACCGGAGATACATTTCTGTTGAATCTCCGTGGTGAGGAAGTTTCCCGCGACGACTTGCTGCACGTGAGTTTGCGCAAAGGAAGTGCGCTTCGAGCGTGTTTTTCCCAAGCCTTCCGGCCTGGCTAATTTGTGCCGCGCTTACGGCGCTGGTGCGCGGATTTTGTCGGGCTGAGGGCATGTGGTTGGGCGGGCTTGTAACTGAAAAGCTTGGCGCAGTCTTTGCGGAGAAAACCGCCGGCGACGGGGATATGGTGATTGCCCTTCTCGAAGACGGTGCGACAGGGAATCAAACAGGCGCGCCACTTGTATTCCTCGGTGCCGTGATTGCGGCCATAGGCGTCGATGTCTTCCTGGGAAACGCCGTAGACGACGGCGCCAATTCTGGACCACACGCAGGCACCCGCACACATGGCGCATGGTTCGTGGGTGGAGTAGAGAACGAAGTCCGGCAGGTAGCGGCCGTAACCGCTGGATACGTATTTCAGCGTTTCCAATTCGACGTGTTTGATACTCGATCCCGACGTTTTCACGCGGTTGCCGGCGCTGGCAATCACGATTTCGCGTCCACTGGTGAAGCGCGTGATGACCGCGCCAATGGGATAGTCGCCGCGGTCGCCGGCGCGCTTTGCTTCGTCGATCGCCAACTCCATAAATTTCCTGCGCGGTTTGTAGGAGGCGGGAATCACAGGCCTGATTATATCCGTTTGGCGCGAATCTCTCTCGCAGGTAGCGCAGCGATCAGCCTGTTTCAAATAGGTGGGCAGGCGCAAGGGCCTCGGGGCTTCCGCAGCCGTCGCGGAGGCCCCGAGCTACACGTCTGAGTTGGGCGCGGGAGATTAGGTGTGGACGTATTTGTTGAACCAGTCGATGGTGCGTCCCCAGGCTAGGTCGGCGGCGACTTTGTTGTAGCGTTCTGGGGTGGCATCACAATTGAAGCCGTGGACGGCGCCCGTGTAGATGTAGCCTTCGTGCGTTACACCGGCTGCGGTCAACTCCTGGTCGTAGGTTGGCCACGTGGCGGCAAGGCGCGTGTCCAGCTCGGCCTGGTGGACGAGAATCGCCGCCTTGATTTTCGGCACGTCGGCCGCAGCCGGGGGCGCACCGTAGAACGGGACCGCGGCTGCGATATCGGCACCGAGGCGAACGGC
>Ga0210385_10002863_pt1 | contig 10329 bp, 8 predicted proteins | sample IncBWH26OmetaG_FD_160107 | JGI IMG/M metagenome (GOLD analysis project Ga0210385, IMG submission 160107) | Forest soil microbial communities from Barre Woods Harvard Forest LTER site, Petersham, Massachusetts, United States - Inc-BW-H-26-O ...
ACCCTGACGTCAGCATGAGCCACTTTCTATCCCGCAGCCCTGACACTTCGACCCTGGTCAGAGGGTCGGCGGAGTGGCGGGAGGGTGCTTCTCCAGCGCTTGCAGCGCCAGGCGGATGGCGGTGTCGCGCTGGGGATCGCGGCCCGCGGCCCAGTCGTGCGGCGCGATTGTCACCTCGACGTCCGGGTCCACGCCGTAGTTGTCCACGCTCCAGCCGAGGCCGGGAAACCACAGGGCGGACGTCGGCTGCGCCACCAAGGTCCCGTCGACCAGAGCGTTGAAATAACAGCCGATCACGCCGCCCCAGGTACGGGTGCCGACCACGGTGATGCCGTAGGACTTCAGCGCCTGGATCACGATGTCACCGCCGGACATCGCGTGCTCGTCCGTCATCGCGACGATCGGCCCGCGCGGGGTCTCGAACGGGTAGCTCGACGGCCCCTCGTTCCGGGACAGGTACCAGCCGACGATGCGCCGGCCGAGCCTCTCGGCCACCAGCCCTGAAGCGTCGCCGCCTTGCGCGTCCCGCAAATCCACGATCAGGCCGTCTCGCTCGAACTCGGTGTGCAGGTCGCGGTGGAAGTCCGCCCAGCCCGCCGGATTCACGCCCGGGATGCGCAGGTAGCCGAGCCGGCCGCCGGATGCCTCGCGGACCACGGCCCGCTCCCGGGCGACCAGATCGTAATAGCGGACCGCATGCTCGCTCGCCAGCGGAACCACCACCACCCGCCGGTCCGCTCCGTCGCGCCGGAGGGTTAGCTCGGCCGGCTGGTCGGCCTTGCCGACCAGCAGCGCGTTCGGACCGAGGCCGGGGTCCACCGGCCGCCCGTCCACCGCGACGATGAGATCGCCGGGTGCCGCGGCGACGCCCGGGGCGGCCAGCGGGGAGCGCGCGCCGATAACCGACGACTCGCCGGGCAGGATCCGCGCGATCCGCCAGGTCCCGCCCTCGGCGGGCTCGACGTCGGTGCCGAGCAGGCCCTGAGCCACCGCCGGGTCACCGCCCGAGCCCGGTGCCCGGATCCCGGTGTGCGAGGTGCTCATCTCGCCCTGCAGCTCCCAGAGCAGATCGTGCAGGTCATCCGCGGAGCCGATGCGGTCGAGCAGCGGCCGGTAGCGGTCGCCGGCCGCGGCCCAGTCCACCCCGGCCATGTCGGCGCGCCAGAAGTTGTCCCGCATCAGCCGCCACGCCTCGTGGTACATCTGCCGCCACTCAGCTGGCGGTTCCACCATCACCTCGATCCGGTCCAGATCGACGCTGACCGCCGCGCCGTCGGGTTCGCCGGTCGGCTTGATCTCCAGCGACTCCCCGGTCCGGTAGGCCAGCCGGGCTCCGTCGGCAGAGATCGTGTAGCCGTCCAGGGCCTCGACCTCGACCGAGCGCTTGCGCCGAGCCAGGTCGTAACGAATCAGCCGGGTTGGGTGCTCCTCGTCCGCGCCGATCATGGCCTCGCCCAGCTCCCCGGCGAGCGGCAGTTCCAGCCAGACCACGCCGTCGGTGGCCGCGCGGAGCTTGGCGTAGCGTCCGGCCTGCACCGGGAACGGCACGATCCGCTCGGCCAGCCCATCGACGTCGAGACCGACCGGCCGAGGCTCCGTGTCCGTGCTCGCGGCCGCAGGGCCCCGTCCGGGACCTTCCGGTTCCGCCGGGCCGCCATTCAGCTCCGGGCCGAACGGCGACGAGGTCGTGGCCAGCAGCGTCACGAGGTACGGCCGGACCCCGGGCAGGAACCCGAGATCAAGCTGATGCGGATCGTAGACCGGATCGAAGGCGCGATTGGACAGGAACGCCAGGTACTTGCCGTCCAGGGTGAACGTCGGCGAGGTGTCGTCGAACCGGGGCGGGGTCACGTCGGTGACCGTCCCGTCGGCCAGCCGGGCCAGGCGTATCTGCGAGGCACCGCGCTCGGTCAGCCACGGCTGCGACCAGGCAAGCAGCGCGGAGTCTGGAGAGAAGGCCAGGCCCGCGACCGCCTCGTTGGCGTTGCGGGCGATCTCGGTGACGACCGCTTCGCCCTCCAGCGCCACCGTCAGCAGCCGGCCGTCGGCGCATGCCACCGCGGCCAGGCGCCCGTCCGGCGCCACCGCCAGCTCCAGGATCCGGCCGAACTCGCCGTGCCCGATCCGCCTCGCTGCCGAGCCATCAGTGGGGATCACGTCCACACCGTCTTCGCCACCTTTGTCCGACGCGCAGTCACCCGCGCCCGAGCCGGGGATGATCACCGGAAGGCGACCGCGCACGCCCGGATCGGTGAGCAGCGCCCGGGCCGGCCCGTCCCCGACGGGCAGCCAGTGCACGGTGCCGCGCACCTCGGCGCCAAGCACGTGGCCGGTGGCATCCAGCGTGAACGCGCCCAGTTGCGACTTCGCGGATACCGGATAGGGCGCTCGCCCGGAACTGCCTGCGCCGAGCCGTATGTCCAGCCGCACCGGCTCGGCGTCGAGCGACTCGAGCAGCCAGATCTCCCCGGCCCGCTGGTAGACCACGCGCTGGCCGTCGGTCGTGGCGTGTCGGGCGTAGTACGGGCCGAGGTCGGTGTGGCGGTGCAGATCCGTGCCGTCCGGGAGCGCGGAGTAGAGCGCGCCGGTCCCCTCGTGGTCCGACAGGAACACCACCCGGGGTCCGACGAACATGGGGTTCACCAGGTGGCTACCCACGTCGGCGAAGATCCGCGTGTAGTGCGAGCCGTCCGGCGAGTACCAGATCTTGCCACCGGTGCCGCCGCGGTAGCGCTTCCACTGGGCCGGATCGTAAACGTGGGTTTCCAGGGCGCTGCCAACCAGCACCGCACCGTCGCGCACCGTGACGTCGCCCGTCGGCCCGTAGTCGAGCCGGCGAGCCGGCCCGCTCAGCGGCACGGCGAACGCCCAGGTCTTCATGCTGGCGGGCTGGCCGGTCCGGCTGAGCACGAGCACCTCGTCGTCGCTGACCCAGCCGCGGACCGTCCCGAACTGATCACCCCAGTAGGTGAGCCGGTGGCCCCGGCCGCCACCGGTGGGCACCGCATACGCCTCCCGCGGGGCGCCCCGGTGGAGCGACCGGGTACCGTCGCGAGTAGAGGTCCAGGCGACGTGCGTGGCTGACGGGTTGAGCCGCGGATGCAGCACGGGGGCCCGGTCAGCAGTCAGCCGCCACGCCTGGGTGCCACGGCCGTCTGCCGCCTCGCTCAGCGAGGCGAGCCAGACATCGTCCTCAGCCGTGAACGTGATGAGATCGCGTGCAAGGTGCGGGTGCCGGAGGTACTGCGTCATGATGGTCACTCCCGTCACTGTGCGCCGGACGCGTCGCGCCAGCTCACCTCGGCTTCGGCCTCTCTGACGCTGCCGACGATCGCGTCGTTGAGGTCCCCATCGAAGAACGGGCGGACCTCGATCGGCCGCTGTTGCGCGGCCGCGGCGAGTTTGGCCCACTCCAGCGCCTCGTCCAGGTCGGCGGCATTAACGATAAAGAACCCGGCAAGGTGTTCCTTGGTCTCGGCGTACGGGCCGTCGGTCATCAGGAAGTCGTCGCCGGACTGGCGCACCACGGTCGCCGATCCCGCGCCACCTCGCAGGCCGCCTTGGAACACGAACGCCCCGGCGTCGGTCATCCTGTCGATCAACGCGTTTATGTCGGCCCATTTCTGCCCCGTCGCCTCCGGGGCAAGGGGCACGGTGTAGTCGCGGTGGATTGCGAGCAGGTACTGCGCCATGACAATCACTCCCGTCTGTCATCCGGGGCCGGTCTGGGCCGGCCCTCACTCCCGCTACGAAGTGGCCACCGCCGAATCGACATGATTCGGCAGGCAGCCGGGGGTGGATCTTCCCGGCTGGTCCTGGCTGTGGAGGTACAGTGCTCGGGCCACCCACGCCGTGAGGACCTGCTCTGGCCATAGCTTCTCGCGCAGTGACTGTCGAGGCTGTGTTCCGCCGCGAGTACGGCCGCTGCGTCGCCACGCTGATCCGCTTTCTCGGCGATATCGACGCCGCCGAGGAAGCGGTCCAGGACGCGTTCACCGTGGCCGTCGCCAGGTGGCCGTCGGACGGCCAGCCGCCCAACCCCGGCGCGTGGATCGTCACGACCGCCCGCAACCGGGCCATCGACAGGCTGCGCCGCGAGTCGGTCCGTGATGAACGGCACGCGCAAGCGCATCACCTGTACGGTGCGGCCGCTCAGGTCTCTGGGGACAATGCCCTGGCGCCGCAGGAAGAGCCCGTGCCGGATGACCGGCTGCGCCTGATCTTCACCTGCTGTCACCCGGCGCTGAACCAGCCCGCCCAGGTCGCGCTGACCCTGCGGCTGCTCGGCGGGCTCCACACACCGGAGATCGCGCGGGCGTTCCTCGTTCCCGAGACAACCATGGCCCAGCGGATCGTCCGGGCCAAGCGCAAGATCAAGGACACCCATGTCCCCTATCGTGTGCCTCCGGAAGCCGAACTTCCTGCCCGCCTCAAACCCGTCCTCGCCGTCGTCTACCTGATCTTTAACGAAGGCTACGCAGCGACCGCCGGGTCCTTGCTGAGGCTTGATCTGTGCGCCGAGGCAATCCGGCTCGCCCGCGTGCTCGCCGACCTGATGCCGGGGGAGCCGGAGGTCCAGGGACTGCTGGCGCTGCTCGTTCTGCTGCACGCTCGCAGCGCCGCCCGCGTCAGCTCCGACGGCTCGCTGGTTCGCCTGGCCGAACAGGACCGGCGGCTCTGGGACCGGGACCTGGTGATCGAAGGTCAGGCCATCGTGCGCGCGTGCGTGCAGCGTGACCGGCCCGGCCCGTACCAGATCCAGGCCGCCATCAACGCGGTCCATTCCGTTGCGCCCAGCTTTGACAGCACCGACTGGCAAGCCATTCTGACGCTCTACGACCAGCTATACGCGCTGACACCCACTCCAGTCGTCGCGCTCAACCGGGCCGTCGCGCTCGCCGAAGTCCGCGGACCCTCAGTCGGCCTGGCCGCAGTGGAGGCCCTAGGTTCTTCGGGCCTGGACGGCTACTACCTGTTCCACGCCTCACGCGCCGACCTGCTGCGCCGCCTGGGCCGCACGTCCGAAGCCGCGGCGGCCTACGCCAGCGCCCGCTCCCTCACCGCAAACCCGGTCGAACAGGCCTTCCTCGACGCTCAGCGCGCCACGCTCGGCCAGCCAGATCCGGCGGAGCGGGAGTAGGCCGAGCGGGAGTAGGCCGAGCGGGAGTAGGCCGAGCGGGAGTAGCTGGTGCCACTGCACCGCGGAAGAAAACCTCTCGCGTCCCGGATCTGCCTGGCAGAAAATGTGTACCCGGCGCTGATACCGGCGGCGACCGGACGACGCCGATTGCGGTGACGACGCGATGACCCTGCCGAATTTCGTGGTGATCGGGGCGATGAAGGCGGGGACCGTGAGCCTTGGCCACTATCTCGATGAGCATCCGAACGTCTTCGTCGGGCGCGGCGGGAGGTTCAACGAGCCGAACTACTTCATAGCTGAGCAGAACTGGCCCCGCGGCCGTGGCTGGTACGAGTCGCTCTTCGACCGCGCCGGCGGAGCCGCTGCCATTGGGGAGTGCTCTCCGAGCTATACGTGGGCCCACGTCTACCGCGGTGTCCCTGGGCGGATCGCACGGGTGGTTCCGGAGGCACGTCTGGTTTACGTGGTGCGCGACCCCGTCGCCCGCATGCAGTCGATGTATATGCATCAAGTGTCCGCCGGCCGGGAGCGACGCCGCGCGGAGGTGGCCCTGCTCGACGACCGCTACCTCGGGCCAAGCCGGTACGGGTTCCAGCTCGCGGCGTTTCTCGATCACTTCGACCGCAGCCAGGTGCTCGTCATCGCGAGCGAGGAGCTCCGCGAAAGGCCACGTGAGGCACTGAGCGCGGTGTTCACGCACCTCGCCGTCGATCCGGCCGCGGTTGACCTCGACAAGCGGCGGCAGGACCACCGCTCGATCGACAAGCCCGTCCCGCGCCTGCATGATCTCGAGTGGCTACCGCGACGTCAGGCCAAGCTGAATCCGCGATGGCGGCCCGACCAACGCACCGGGTTGGCTCGACTCGTAACGACCCGGCGAGCGCGTGCCGAGGACTCCGTGATCTCACAGGAACTCCGAGACCGGCTCGCCGAGCGCCTTGCCCCGGACCTGCGCCGGCTCGAGGATCTCCTCGGCCACGAGATTCCCGGTCACTGGGGATGGTCGACTTCACTGGCTTAGCAGCGCCAGCGGGTCAGGGCTTCAGGTCGGTGGCGGCCAGGCCCGAGCCGTCCATGTAGAACGGCGTGGAGTCATGCTCGTGGGTGATCTGCCAGCCCGCGGCCGTCCGGCGGAGCCCGACGGTGGACCGGAACCACAGGTCCACCTGCTCGCCGTCCGTTTTCGTTCCCGTCATGTGGGTGAGGCCATGGCAGAACGCGACGTCGTCACCCACCTCGATGACCGGATCGCCGATGTCGTAGCCGATCGGGCCGTCCCAGGTCCTGAACCAGCTCTCGATCCCGGCCGGGTCGCGCACATCATCCCCGGCAGAACGCAGCGGCGGGGCCAGGCCAAAGCTGACGATGTCGGGTGCGCAGTCGTCCACCGCGCGACGCGCGTCCTTGGCGGTGATGGCGGCGGCCCGGTCGGTCAGCAGCGCCCGGATCTGCTCCCGGGTGGTCGTCTCAGTCCGTCCGGTCATGAGCCCGGCCTCCTCGGCACATGCGAGCTGGCGTCTGTCATGTCGTAAGACGCGGCGGCTCCCAGAAACTCATCGGCACAAGCCCGAATGCGCGGGTGGGCGTTAGGTAGCTACAGGACGGCCGAAGGTGACGGCCTCGCGCACCTCGGGAGGCAGAGACTCGGCGAGTTGCGCGTCAGGCTGAGCGCCGAGCGCGTCGTTGATCGTCGAGAACGCCAGGCGAAGGGCAGCGAAAACGGTGATGGCGAAGATCTGGTCGTCGTTGAGGCCGGAATCGCGGAGCTTCTGGATGTCAGCGGGCGTCGTCGCGTTCGGGTCCTTGACGACCTTCCGGGCCCACGCCGCCATGGCCTTCTCCTGGTCCGTCAGCTCGGCGTCGCTGCCGTTTAGAACCCCCGCAGCCAGAGTGGCCTCGGAGGCCGTGGCCAGCTTCCCGCCCCATGCCAGCGAGCAGTACGAGTCACCGAGGGCCGAGGCGGCGGCGGTCACCAGGATCCCGCGCTGGCGGAAGCTCAGACCGCTCGCCTTGAACGCCTGAGACATCAGAGCGAACAGCCCGTTCACGGTGTCGGGCTGGTGCGCCCACAAGCGAGACACGTTCCACACATAGCCGCCGTCGGCCAGGTCGTCGTCGTAGAGCGCCTGCACCTGGGGGGACACCGGGGGTTCTTCGAGAAAGCTGCCCGTCATGTGGTTTCTCCTTCCGGCCGGCGGGCCAGGTAGCCCACGACCTTGATCTCGGCACGCAAAGGCAGGCCGTCCCGCAGCTGCGCCTCAGCCTGTTCGACGGCCGCCCGGTGGAGCTCGGCCTCACCGACGTTCTGGATGGCCTCATAACCTGGGCCGCTGGACATCAGCGCCCGTGCGTACAGCTCCGGATCCGCGAACTCCCAGACGAACGGCACGTCCACGCGCTCAACGTCGCGGAATCCGTATGACTCTAGGAGCTGCTCACCCGCACCGGGCCGGCCGAGCGACACCATCGCGGCCTGATTGTCCACCTTTTCCACAGCGGCAAGGCGGAGCGGTGCCAGCGCCCAGGCGCCCGGAGACACCTTGATGTGACCCCACACCGTTATGCCCACGCGCCCGCCGGGGCGAAGCACCCGTCGGATCTCGGCGACCGCGTCAGGTGTGGTGCCCCAGATGCCGCGGAAGCTGGTCACGACGTCGAACGACGCCCGATCCCACGGCAGCGCTAGCATGTCGCCGACCCGGATGTCAGATCCCGGGTTCCGGTCGCGTGCCACCGCGACAAGCCTGGGCGAGGCGTCGATACCCGAGGACAAGGCGCCGCGAAGGCGAGCGAGCTCCATCGAGAGCCCGGAGCCGCAGGCCACGTCGAGCAGCCGGTCTCCCGCATCCACGCCCAGGCGATGGTGCATCGCGACATACTCGCGGCAGTTGCCCAGCTCGCTGAGGGTTGAGAAGTCGGCCGCCTTGCGGCCCCAGCCCTCGTCCACCATCGTCCACTGGGCAGAGCCTGTGCTGTTGCTCATCGCATCCCCCCTGTGCTCGCAACGAGTATGCACCGCCTCGTGGCCGTCTCGGCAAGACCACAACTGCCACGTTCTGGCCAGTTCAGTGGCGGCGAGCTAGACGTTGACTGTCAACAATGTGATCATTTCGTGCTTGACCGGCATCATTCCGATGTCGTCAGGTAGTCGTGGCGGATTTAGATGGCCGGAGGGGTGGCTGATGAGGTCAGTTCGGGTAATGCGCTCTGGGTCAGGGTGGGTTCGGCCGCGGATGGCGCTGGCAGTGGCTGGAGTTGCAGCGCTGGCGCTGGTGGCGGGCGCCTGCAGCAGCAGCAAGAGCGCGAGCTCGGGGACGACGCCGCTGAAGGGCGGGACGGCGGTGATGTCCGAGCCGCCGTCGCAGACCCCGAACTACATCCTTCCGTTCATGGACCCGTCGGTCTCCACCAATCAGAACCTGTTCGACTTCACCTACCTGATGTACCGGCCGCTCTACTGGTTCGGCTACGGCAGCCAGCCGGTGGTGAACACGTCGCTCAGCCTGGCCAGCACGCCCACCTTCAGCGGCCAGAACGTGACGATCAAGCTCAAGCACTACATGTGGTCGAACGGGACGCCGGTTACCGCGGACGACATCATGTTCTGGATCAACATGATGAAGGCGGTGCCGCAGGACTGGTTCGGCTCTGTGCCGGGCGGCTTCCCGACGAACGTCTCCAACATCAAGGTGGTGAGCTCGACCGAGCTGACCATGACGATGAACAAGCCGTACTCGTCGACCTGGTTCCTGTACAACAACCTGAGCCAGATCACCCCGATGCCCGCGGCGTGGGACCGGACGGCTTCCGGTCCCAGCAACTGCGACACGACCGTCAGCGACTGCGCCGCGGTCTACAGCTACCTGGCCGGCCAGGCCAAGGACCTCAGCACGTACGCGACGTCGCCGATCTGGGGCATCGTGGACGGGCCGTGGAAGCTCAGCGCGTTCAACGCCGACGGCCATGTCACGTTCGTGCCCAACAAGTCCTACTCCGGCCCGGTCAAGCCGAAGCTGTCGGCGTTCGAGGAGGTGCCGTTCACCACCGACTCCGCCGAGTACGACGTCATGCAGTCGTCCAGCAGCAGCACCAAGATCGATTACGGTTACATACCGGCCTCTGACCTGCCCGCCAAGCCGGCCGGGTCGTCGCTCGGGACCAACCCGCTGTCCTCGAAGGGGTACACGCTGGCCCCGCTGTATGCCTGGGGCATCGGCTTCTACGTGATGAACTTCCAGTCCACCACCGGCAACGGCCCGATCATCCGGCAGCTGTACTTCCGGCAGGCGATGGCCTACCTGATGGACCAGCAGGGCGTCATCAGCGGGCCGTTGCGTGGCTACGGCTCGGTCACGGTCGGCCCGGTCGGAAGTACTCCGGTGAGCAAATTCCTGTCCGCGGAGGGGAAGAAGGGCGATCCGTTCCCGTTCAGCATCGCCAAGGCAAAGGCACTGCTGACCAGCCATGGCTGGAAGGTCGTCCCCGGCGGCCCCACCACCTGTGTTGATCCAGCCAAGTGCGGCCCGGGGATCGCCCAGGGCAAGACGCTGAGCTTCAACTTCCCGTACGCCAGCGGCTTGAGCTGGCTCGCGTCGGAGATGACCGAACTGCAGTCGAACGCGGCGCAGGCAGGCATCAAGCTGAACATCGAGCCCCAGCCGATCAACCAGGTCACCTCGGTGGCCGCGGCCAACTGCGTGGCCGTCAAGGTCTCGTGTGACTGGGACATGGCCAACTTCGAGGGCTTCACGTTCTCCCCCGACTACCTGCCGACCGGCGATGTGCTGTACAAGACCGGGGCGACGTCAAACTACGGCGCCTACAGCGACGCGCAGAACGACGCGATGATCGAGAAGACGCTGACCAGCTCGAACCTGTCGTACATGTACAGCTGGCAGGATTATCTGGCCAAGCAGCTGCCGTTTGAATGGCAGCCGTTCCCGGCCTACCAGATCACCGAGGTCGCGAACAACCTCAAGGGAGCCCTCCCGCAATCCCCGACGCTGTCCATCAACCCGGAGAACTGGTATTTCGTGAAGTAGCCTTAAAGCGGGATGTCGCACGCGGCGGCGGGCATACCGCGCACGGCGGTGTTCACGGTGGCGGCCACGCCGGGCACGGCGGCGGACTCTCTGGGCACAGCGGGGCTGGTGGCGGGCATAACTAGTGTCCCGGTCCAGAGATGCGTG
>Ga0210385_10002866_pt1 | contig 10326 bp, 10 predicted proteins | sample IncBWH26OmetaG_FD_160107 | JGI IMG/M metagenome (GOLD analysis project Ga0210385, IMG submission 160107) | Forest soil microbial communities from Barre Woods Harvard Forest LTER site, Petersham, Massachusetts, United States - Inc-BW-H-26-O ...
TACCGCGGATAGCATGGTCATTTGCAGCAGGTCGCGCACCTTTTTATGGGGGTTGACCAGCTTCATGTGACCGCCCTGCTTACGGACACTGGTATGTGAACGAACCAGCTCTCCGATGCCGGCGCTATCCACGTGAGCCACGTCCGTCATATTCAGCAGAATGTGCTTGTAGCCTTTCTCTAGCAGGCCAGCCATGACTTCGCGGAGGATCACGTTTCCTTCACCGAGCGTGATCCGCCCTTTAATATCGACGATGGTGATTTCGCCAATCGCTCGAGTGGCGGCTTGCATCCTGCCGGCCGGTTGCATTGGCATGCTCATGCCCAGGCGATCGAGGGTGGTGCACGCCCTTGCGGCAACTTCGGCGAAGTCGGTTCGTACCACAACAAGGGAACGGCCTTGCTTCAACGGCTCCAGAAAGAGGGCGGTGTCTTCGGAGGAAGCCGCGGCTGGGGTTGGGTGCGGTGCCGCTTCGTCCTGGGAGATGGCTTCGCCGGCCTTTAAGCCAGCGCGAGCGCCAAGAAAGCCGAGGAGAGCGGTTGCGCCGGCACCAAGAGCGATGACTTGGCCGAGTCCCGGTATCAAGAAGACGGATGCCGCAACAACACCAGCCGACAGCCCGGCAGCTCCTCCCAGAAACCCACCCGCATAGGATCCCAACTCCTTGGCGAGCGCAGACGCCTCACTCTCCGAACGGGTCAGGTATGTAATCGATTCTTGCGGGACGTGCTGGTTGAGCAAATCCTTCAAAGCTTCTTCAGCGCGTTCGCGCGAGCCAAAAACGCCAATAGCAGTTTCCAAAGGAGCCTCCTTCAAACCCGCATGAAACTAAATAATAAGGGCCGACCCGAGAAACGGATGTTGCGCACGGCTCGGAAAGGGGATTCTCGCGATGGAGGAGATGCCACTTCCGACCGATTTCTTGAGGCAGAATCTGCTCCCGGCGCGGCCCTTTGTCAAGCGAAAATAAGGTGCCAACCGGCTGCGAATCGGAACCCGAGCGCCTTCGATTGGTCCAAGAAGAGCGAGCCACACGGCCGAGAAACTCCTGATAAACGCATTACTCGGACAGGTGAAGTGCTACTTCACATGATTGCATAACAATGTCGGCTCCTTAGACCCGGGTAGACTTTGGTTGTTGGCGACCAAGGGCTCGGGAGAAAGGAGCCGACATTGTTATGAAATCAAGTCCCGTACTAGAACTTCACATGTCCGATTAAATGCATTTATCAGGCTTTTTACGCTCAACCGTTCGATCCGGTTTCTGACACACGTGTCTACTATAAGCCACGTTCTGGATGATCATGATTTCGACCAACTCGTGGATGCTCGACGGAGCCAAACGTGGTGTTCCGATTGCACGACTGAAAGAATGAGAAAAACCCGCGATCGGGATTTCAGAGCCAGATTGGCCACGCTGAGTTCGACGGGACTGGTAGTGATTATAGCGGTGCTCCTCGCTAGTGCTTCAATCGTCCAGTCGTCAACGGAGAGCGGGCGCAGAATCGAAACTCAATACGCAACGATGAGGGTGTCGCCAGGATGGATTGTGGATAATTCCGTAGGCCCGACGCTCGTTCTCAAAAAGGGCAACTATGTTCTGACTGTCAATCCGATCTTCGGACACGCGAGCGGTGTCCTCGGCGGGAGGTTCTATGAAGTGACCGAAGGGATGACGAGTGTTCGCGTGATCATGGGTACGATGGCCGGGCCGCCGGGTCCTTGGGAGTGCTCACAATGGCCACCGGAAGTGATCGCGATCACCGACGAGGTTTCGTTGACAAACCTTTATACCGACAACTCGAAAGGTAAGGCGGGCTGCCGCCTTCCCACGAAAGGAAAACCTGCTTGGTTTGGAGCGTATTCGAGCGGTGGTTCAGATTCGTTCGGATCACTGAATAACGGCGAATATTCGATCACACTAGACTACCAAGCGGCGATCGCAGACGGCCTACCCAGGCAAGGCGACTCGGGACTCAGGAAGTCCCTTACTGAGGTGGCTGCGATGCTGAAGACTCTCCATCTCAAAGCACCCGTTATCATCTCTAGGATAGAACCCCAATCGGCTTCGCCCGGGGACACCGTCACGATCTATGGTAGTGGCTTTAATCTATCTGAGGCATCTGCCTCTGTGGTGTTCACTGACTTTCCCAACGATCCGATGGCAGAGCCCCTCGTCGCAGCCGACGGGCAATCTTTGACATTCCAGATTCTCACCTCAACCATCGCCATCAGCTGCCACGATATCGGAAGTACAAAATTCTGTCCCCACCGCGTGGTGAACGATACTGACTTCGATAAGCTTTGCCCACAATTGAATTATGTGCGCGGAAATTTCTGCGGGATAGCGATTCCACCCGGGAACTACCAACTCGTGGTCAATGCGGGCGGAGTCGCGAGCAACCCTAGGTCGTTCGCCATAACTGCTCCGAAGTCGAACGCGGTATCAATTTCAGTTGTGTACCCTGATTATTTGGTGGAACCGGGAAATTTAATCACGGCACTTGGTAAAGGCTTCTCGTCTGCCGACAACAGTGTGCGGATCGGCTCCGTGGTCGTGAATGGCCTTCCGTCGTCCGACGGCAAGACCATTACGTTCAAGGCCCCGGTGCCTGATGACCGGAGCAGTTTCGTCAGCCGTATTGGGGTTTACAAAATGTCGGTTTCTAATGCGAACGGCCAGAGCAACTCGATCTCGCTTTGGTATCACTGAATGAACATCAGGCGTCGCGAAAGAATTGGATTGGATCGCCATTTCCTCCCATCTCTCCGCGCCGAAGTCCCGATTAATCGCGTAACAGCACCTGTCAATTTGGAGCGATTCGTCCTGTTCGTCACGCGGAGTTCCGATACATTTTTTGAAAAAGCTTTGTCAGGTTTGCACGCATGCTAAGTAGAACAAAAGGGGACCCGTTCCTCGGGGGAATTCCGGTGTACCTGACGAAGCGGCTAAGCCGCATCGCTGAAAGGCACCGTGGCCAAAAGCCACTAAACAATCTCGTGTAAATCACCTGCGTGAAACTGCCAAACGAGCGACGCGCCTGAAACTGGCAGTCATGTGAACTTCTGCTAGATTCCCACCGTAGCCTCTGACTTTCTAGCGTCGGAGTCCTGGAAAAACTCTGCAGTTTGGTTCGCTTCCCGGTAGGCAAACAAAAGCGGATCTAATCGTCAATATCGACTGCTTCGCCCCTCTGCTAGGCCGTCGAAGCGAGGCTATTATGAACGGGAAGCTGCGCGATACCGTGCGACCTATAGTTACTAATCTCGATCGTCAGAACTCAGCAGCCATTGGCAATGTCACGAATTCAGTCCTTATCGTAGGAAACCGTCTATTCCTCTACACGCAAAAAACCGGAGAGCCCGTCAACACGATTCTTCCTGACTTCGTCTTGTCGGCTCTGGAGGACACACCCCGAAAAAGCGAAAAGTTCTACTTCTGGAGCGGAGTTGGAAAACTAGAAAGCACGGTGCGAAGTTGGCAGACGAGACTGCGGAAAATGTTTGAGTTTGCAAATGTGGAGAAAGGACACGCTCATCGATTTCGTGACACATTTGCTGTGGACTTACTTCTTGCTGGTATTCTGATGGAACGCGTTTCTGTGCTACTCGGAGACCATAGCCTTCGCGTGACGGAGAAGCACTATGCACCTTGGGTTCGCTTACGACAGCTGCAACTTGAGAGCGACTTGGCGACCGCGTGGAGCCGGGACCCGGTAGCGCTGACGGAGCCGAAGGTTACGCAGAAGTTACCCGAAAATTCAGCGCCGACTAACTAGCTGAAAGTAAACGAATAATTTTGGTGCCCGGGGTGGGGGTCGAACCCACACGTCCCGTTAAGGACAAAGGATTTTAAGTCCTCCGCGTATGCCATTCCGCCACCCGGGCAAGGTGACCGCCAATAAAACACTGTTATTATCTCTACAACCGTTTACAAGCAATTACACGCCAGTGGTTACTGTTGGTTCCACCTTCCGCGTGTGAAACCTTTCCATCGCCTCACCCAACACCGTGGCATCGTCCTGCTAGCCGATGTTGTAGCGATCGAACGTCGAGCGCGTTAGGTGGCCCAATGCCTGCATGATGCGCTTCTCCTCCACGCTTTTGTCCCACGCTTCCGCACGAACGTCTGACGGCAGCGGCGCAACAGCACACCCGCGTACGGCTTGCGGCCCGTGTCCATAGTTTCCCATCGTCCGGCCTTAACAGCAACGCACGCCTTGCGCCACTGCCACCGATAGTTCCCCAGCGGCCCCGGGGGCCCAGTCGGAAAGACCAGCTCTTTGGGCTGCCCCGGCCTGCGCTGAAACTCCCCGGGCGTGCAAGCGACCAGTCCCAGTCTTGGTGATCTCCACCGGCAATGTGATGATGCATGCCGCGTGTCCGGCCACCGCGCTTCGCCTTTCGCTCGCCCAAAATTCCCTGGAATTCCCGAAACGGAACTAACGCTTTTAGGCTATAACGTAGTCCGCCGTTTCTTGAGTTCAATCCATCCGTTCAGGGTGCTTCGCCATGAGAAAACTGGGCCTTGCAATCATTGTGTTGGTAGCTGGGTTTGCTGCTGGTTGTTCCTCCAATTCATCGAGCGTGACGCCAGAGACGGCGATGGTATCTCCCGCATCGGCTGACCTGCTGGTAGGGCAGACGATACAGTTCACGACCAACGTAAGCACGAATCTGAGCAAGATCACGTGGTCCGTAAACGGCACGGCGGGAGGTGATTCGACGGTGGGCACGATTGACGATACCGGAAAGTACACGGCGCCCGCCGCGCAACTCTCGGCGCCAGCAATGGTCACTGCCACCAGAACTTCCGATACGGTCCTCACGGCCTCTGCGATGGTCACCGTGGTGGGCTCCGGGCAAGTCGCCTCGACGGCGAATCCTCAAGTGGCTTTATATACGATCGCCCCGCCGGTGGCCGCGACCGTCAGCATCCAATTCGGAACCGACACGACCTACGGCTTGACCACCTGGACCCAGCAAGCCGCAGGGAATTCGGCGTCGTTGGGCATGCTGGTGGCTGGGATGAAAGGGCAAACCTTATACCACATGCGAGCCATGTTGCAGATGCCGGACGGAACGCAGCTCGCGGATACAGATCACACATTCACGACGGGTGGATTGCCGGCGAAGCAGGTACCGCAGATTACCGTGACGACTCCGAATGGTCTGACGCCGCAATCAGGCGTGGAGATGCTGGACTTGCTGGACATAGCGCCAGCGCCGCCGGTGACCGCCGTTGATCTGGCGGGAAACGTAATCTGGTGGTATCAGCCCGTGGGGACACCGACCGACATCGTGCAGCCAGTGAAGCCCTTGGCGAATGGCCATTTTCTGGTGGAATTTTCGCCGTCCTCGACGGTGCCCTCTGACGGAAATCCGCTCCCCGCAGGAACGCTGGATGTGGTGCGGGAAATCGACCTGACGGGCGCGACAATTCGCGAGATATCGCTCGACACGCTGAACAGCCGTTTGGCCACGGCGGGAATGAACTACATAGCTTCGGATATCCATCATGACGTGGCCGTATTGCCCAACGGCCACTGGATTTTGCTGGTCAATTCCACGGAGCAGCTCACGGACCTGCCGGGCAAACAAGGAGTAAGCACGACGGTGTTGGGCGACGCGTTAGTAGATCTGGATACGAATCTGAATCCGGTGTGGTTGTGGAATTCGTTCGACCATCTTGACGTCACGAGGGCCCCGCAGGGATATCCCGACTGGACGCACTCCAACGCGGTCTTATATTCCCCGACCGATGGAAACCTGTTGCTTTCCATACGGCACCAGAGCTGGATTATCAAGATCGATTACGCCAACGGCGCGGGGGCTGGCGACGTTCTTTGGCGTCTTGGGTATGAGGGAGACTTTACGCTGGAAGGCGGGACGGCTCCAACGGACTGGTTCAGCCTGCAGCACGGTCCTTCGTTCTCGACCCAAACCACGTCAGGGAGTTTCGGCCTGGCGGTGTTCGACAATGGAGACACGCGCGTTTTTCCCACTGGAGAAACTTGTGCGGATTCTGGTGCGACAACCTGCCCGCATAGCGACGTGGATGTGTTTACGATTGACGAAACAGCGAAAACCGCGACGCTCACTTTTCTCGACAAGCTTTCCAATTATTCTTTCTACGGGGGCAACGCGGAAGTCCTTACAAACGGCAATGTCGAGTATGACTTGTGTTCGATTCCATCCACACCGATATCGACTTCGGTAGTGGAAGTGACGCCCGATTCGCCGGCGGAAACTGTCTGGCAGTTGACGGTTTCGAACGCGAACGCGTACCGGGCATTCCGGCTCCCCAGCTTATATCCCGGAGTGCAGTGGTAGGAGGCCGCGATTGCCGCCCCCAAGCCGGTAAGTGGTAGCCTTAACCGCGGCACCCTTAAGGGTAAAATGCGCGCCAAGGTTTTTCCTTTGTAGTGGCCACCCCGCCTTTGCGTGGTGGGCGCCTTTGAAGATGCTTTTGAAGTTGCCGTCGTGGTTCGAACTTGTAGCGGCCGCCTGCTTTTGCCTTTCAGGCGGGCGTCTTTGCCTTTGCTCTTGAATTTGTGAATCGCCCTGCAGGACGATTCATCCCGAGATCCCGTCCCGCCACTGCGGGACGGGATGGAAGGTTAGCGGCGCACTTTAACGCGCCATCGGCGCCACGTCTTTTCCCGAATTGTAATTCCGGAGGCGCAACGCAAAATGCGCAAGCCCATCGTGGTAGTCGGCAGCATCAATCTCGACCTGGTCGCCACCGCCGATCACGTCCCGCTCCCCGGCGAAACCATCATCGGCAAAGTTTTCCGCACATTCCATGGCGGCAAAGGCGCAAATCAAGCGGTAGGCGTCGCGAAACTAGGCCATCCCGTCAGCATGTTAGGCAACGTCGGCGACGATTCTTTCGGCTCCGCCCTGAAAACCGCCCTCCGCCAAGCAGGCGTCGCCACACATTCCGTCCGTACCGTAAAAGGTTCCTCCGGCGTTGCGCTAATCAATATCGGCAGCGACGGCCAGAACAACATCGTAGTAGTCCCCGGCGCCAACGGGAAACTCCTCCCGAAGGATATCGCCGCGCACTCCGCACTCCTCCGCAAAGCCGGCATGATCCTGGCCCAACTGGAAATCCCACTGATCACTCTGGAAACCGTCGCCGCGTTCGCTCATCGCCACAAGATTCCGCTGATGCTCGACCCCGCTCCCGCCCGCGAATTACCGAAGGGCTTGCTCCAGGTCGTCGCCTGGATCACTCCCAACGAAAGTGAAACCCGCATCCTCTGCGCGCTTCCACCAACTGAACCGGTCACTCCGGCCACCGCCGCCCGCTGCGCCAATCTCCTCCTCGAACGCGGCCCCAAAAATGTCGTAATCAAAATGGGCGCGCAAGGCGCTTTCCTCGCCACCGCCGACGGCCTCCGCGAAATGATCCCATCCTTCTCTGTAAAAGCAGTGGACTCCACCGCCGCCGGCGACGCGTTCAACGCCGGCTTAGCCATAAGCCTGCTCTCAGGCAAAAATCCTCGCGAAGCCGCGCGTTACGCCTCCGCCGTGGCCGCCATCTCCGTAACCCGCAACGGCGCCCAACCCTCGATGCCCACGGCCCGCGAAGTGACAAAATTTCTGACATCACAGAAATAAACAACCAACCGCGAGGGGGGCTGCGGCTCTCCGTTGCAGTCCAAAAAAATACCTCGTGTCATCCCGAGAGGAGTCCCGCGCTTTTTCTTTCCCGTCCCGCGACTGCGGGACGGGGTGTGGAATCTGCTTTTGCTTTCCTCGCTCACTGCACCTTCGGTTCAACGCTAAGTTCCGGCGACGGCAAAGCCCCCTCATTCAATTCATTATGCCGTCGCTCGCGACTAGCATTCAGCAAAGCAGTAGCCGCCGACAATTCCTTCTGCGCTTCCTCAGCCTTGCCCAACCGCATCAATATCTGCCCCTTCAGATTGTGATAACTCGCATTCTCACCATCCAACCGCAAAGCCGCATCCACCGCCCCCAGCGCCAACGAAAATTTCCCGTCCCGCTGATAAGCCCGCGCCAACCCAAAATAAGAACTCGACAAATGCGCATCCAACTGCAAAGCCTGCTTAAAACTCCCCTCCGCCTTCGCGTCCTCCTGCAAATACGAATAAACCACTCCCAACCGGTCGTAATTAAAAGCCACATCCGGCTCGATCTCCGCGTCCCGCAAAAATTCATCCCGCGCCTTCTCGAAATCCGCCCGCGCCAGATAAGCCAGTCCCAAATTAAAATGCACAAATGGCAAACGCGCATCCAACTCAGCCGCCTGCTGCAATTCCGCAATCGCCTTGTCATTCTCCTCGCGATTCAACGCCGCCTTCCCCATCAGCAAATGATATTCCGCCGTGTCCTTCCCCAATTCCACAAATCGCGTCAGCGCCCGCTCCTCCACGTCGCTCTGCCCCGCCTTGTTCGCCGCGTTCCCCAACACATACAAATAATTCAAGTCCCCCGATTCCGCATCCCAGATCGGGTCCAGCGCCGTCACCGCGTCCCCGTACCTCTCCGTAAAAAAATAGCAAAGCCCCAGCAAGTAACGCGCCTGCACCGACCCCGCCTGCTCCTTCACTACCGATTCAAACGGCTCAATCGCCGCGCGAAAATCATTCTGGCGGTAATAAACCAATCCAATATTCAAACGAATCCCCGCCACATTCGGCGCCAGGCGCTCCGCCTTCCGCAGCATTTCCAGCGCTCGCCCCCACTGCTGCCGCCGCATCGCAATCACACCTAAATTCGCATAAGCTCCCGCTGCGTTCGGGTCCGCGGCCAAAACTTTCTTGAACGCCCCCTCCGCCCGCTCCAAATCCCCAGCCCGCAAAGCCGCCTCCCCCTCCGCAAAAAGCCCCGCCAAATCCGCAGCCGGCCCCGCGGATTGGCTTTGCGTCTGATCCAGTAATCTCCGCCCCGATTGCATCGCAACCAATTCCACGCGTCCCGCCAACGCGCGCGCGCCCAGGTACGGTGCCGCCACCACCAGCTCTAGCGCCACGGCCGTCATCAGCACGACAAGCGACCGAATCCACGCCACGCGAAATTTCCTCCCGCAATTCACGCCCAAAAACCTAACACACTTCCACTCCGCCAGATGCTCCGTGCGACCTCCAATCTCCTGTTTGGCGCCGGGTCAACCCCGTCGCACGCTATAGGGGCGGGTCTTGCGAGTGCGGGACCCGCCCGTCGCTTCCGCTTCGCCGCTCCCTCGCGCGAGCCACGGTAGGGGCGCTGCTTGCTGCGCCCCAGCTTGCCAAGATGCCAGCCTCGCCAGGCGCCCGGGTTTGCGATTAGCCACCCCCGCTTCTCACTCCCATCCCTGACCCCGAGTTTTTCGCTTGACATCTCCCCGCTCCCGTATATAAATCTGTTTTAATAAATTTAATAAAACGTCAGGGGTGGCGTCTTTTACGTCTCTTAAGCCGACCGGCCGGGAAAGCTGTTCCCGCGCTCGTCCCAGCGCAGCCTGCCAGCTGCCCTGTCACCACCTCCGCGCTTTGCAGCAAACCAGCAGCTTCGGGTTTTGAGATTGGGGCCGCAAAATCCGCGCGAACTCCGCGCTACCTGGAGACGTACATGAAATTTCTTCGCCAAGCTTGCTGCCTGTTCGCGTTTCTCCTCTGCGCATCCATCGCCGCAGCGCAAGACACCGCTACCTTCACCGGCACGGTGCGCGACACCTCTGGCGCCATCGTTGTCGGCGCCAACGTAGTCATCACCAACGCCACCATCGGCGTCACGCGCGACACCGTCTCCAATAACGACGGCGAATGGGTCGTCACCGCTCTCCCCATCGGCGCCTACAACATCTCCGTCTCTGCGAATGGCTTCAAGAAATTTCAGGCCAACGGCGTGGTCATCCGCGTCGGCCAAAAATTGCGTGTGGACGTCAATCTCGAAGTCGGCTCGCTCGCTAGCGAAGTGGTCGTAGCCGGCACAAACGTCGCCCAAGTTGAAACGCAATCCTCCGAAATCGCCGGCACCGTCACCTCCCAGGAAATGACCCAGCTGCAGCTTAACGGTCGCAATTTCACCCAGCTCATCAATCTCACTCCCGGCGTCAACAATCAGTCCGGCCAGGACGAAGGCACCGTCGGCGTAAACGGCAACGTCATGTACAGCGTCAATGGCGGCCGCGACGAAAATAACAACTGGGAAGTGGATGGCGGCGACAACATGGACAACGGCAGCAACAACTCCCTCAACGTCTATCCCAGCATTGACGCCATTCAGGAAGTCCGCGTCCTCACTTCCAACTACGGCGCCCAGTACGGCCGCAACGCTTCCGGCACCATCGAGGCTGAAACCAAGTCCGGCACC
>Ga0210385_10002868_pt1 | contig 10323 bp, 11 predicted proteins | sample IncBWH26OmetaG_FD_160107 | JGI IMG/M metagenome (GOLD analysis project Ga0210385, IMG submission 160107) | Forest soil microbial communities from Barre Woods Harvard Forest LTER site, Petersham, Massachusetts, United States - Inc-BW-H-26-O ...
CTCGAGAGGGCCCGATCCTACGCTTTCCCTGGAGCAGCCGGGTGCTTCTGGCTGCGTCATGGACGCTCAAGGAGCCTCTCGTTTATCTGGACACGGATCAGCAAGGACAGCAGACGCAGCGCCAGCTGCATGGATTTCTGCTTTGGACAGGTGCGCTTATAGGCGAGATCGAGGATTTCTCGCCGCTCAAGACGTCAAGGCGGCATAGCGTCCAGAACCGACGAGGGGCGGTCGCGAAAGAACTTCCATTCGCGGCAAACGAGGATCAGCCCGCGCAGATCCAGGCTTCCGTTTTGAGCGAAGCCCACAGCCGCGAACCCGACGCAACTCCCAGCAACCACGGATAACCCTATCCAACTCAACCCCCTTGGGAGAACTCATAACCCGAAGGTCGCAGGTTCGAATCCTGCCCGGCAGATGCACCTGCGACGCCCTCGTGTGCGGGACCGTCAGATGCGTTTACGGCGCGTTGCGCTGGCGGTGAGGGTCGGCGGGGGTAGGGCGGAACGCGCGGAGGAGGCGGCTGATGGTGAGCAGTAGGCCGAACTCAGCTAGGCCCCGCCCCGCGAGTGGGAGCAGGTGGGAGAGCCTGCCCAGCGGCAGCAGCAGCGCGAGCGCGGCGAGGAGGACGCCCACGAGCAGGAGTCCGGCGACCAACCACCAGCGGGCGCGCCGTGTCGGCTCTGGTAAGAGGGTCACGCCGACCGCGTCCTCGGCTGGCGGCTGCTGTGTCTTATAGAACCGGATCGCGTCTTCGCCGCGTCTGCGCGTTACGCGCGCGTTGGCGACTGCCCAGAACGGGATGCCGACGCCGGGCAAGGCGAACGAGAGCACCGCAACGATGATGATCAGTACGTCGATCGGACGTCGGACGTCGCGCAGACGCAAACCGATCATGGACAGGGCCTGGCGAAAGAGCGACCGGGAGTCTTCGGACGCGGCAGGGTTCACCTCACCTTCGCGACCCGTCCCGGCGAGGAGGATGGACTTTTCAGCTTCCTCGATGGTCACGTAGCGGCCTTGGATCACGAGCAGCTCGGGCGCTCGGGCGGCCGACTGAGGGTCGTGCCCGAAGATCGCGGCGATCCGTAGGACCACGAGTAGCTGCTCGCAGTAGATCACCGCGAGCGCCGAAGGCATTCCGACGTAGAAGGAACTGCCCGTGATGGATCCGACCCACCGCGCCTGAACGGTGGAGCTGTGCACTTGCTCGCGGGCTAGCTGCTCTGGCGGCGTGGTCTTGACGCTTTCGAGCCCTGACGCCCAGTGGCTGACGCCGGGACTTAGCAGAGGGAGCACACGCACGAGGACCAGCTCGGGCAGATGCGCTGGATCGCTTCGAGCGGCCTGCCAGAGTGGTTTCCTGCGTCCGCTGTCGGCCAACCGCCGCGCGTCATTCACACCCGTCTGCACCTCTGACCGTCGCCTGCTGGATCATGACGGGCGGCGTTGCAGCACTGCGTGCTCGACGGTAGTGATGACCTCCGGTGATATGCGATCCAGGTTGCGCCGGTCATACCAGGTGGTGACCCCGACTCCGAGGACGATCCAAAACAGCAGCTCGAAGCCAAGGACCAGAACGGCGTGGGAGGCCCCGGCATTCCACTGGCCCCCGAAGTAGAGGACGTCTCGGGCGCCTCCGAGCAGCTGCCGAAGCGGCTCGATCTGGCCCACTCCCTTGAAGAAGCCGGGCAGAGCCTGGATCGGGATGGTGCCTCCGGAGGATGCCAGAGACAGGTAGATGAGGATCACCATGGCAAGCATCTGGCCGATGCTTCCGAACGCCGCCAGCAAAGCGAGAGTCCCAAATGACACCATGACTGTGGCGAGCGTCAGGAGTGGCCAGAGGAGACCGTATTTGGGGGCGTACATCCCGAAGGCGCCGACGGCGACGGCGAGGACGATGGCGGTGAGGACCGGCGCGACGACCAGCGCGATGGTCCACTTGGAGATGAGTGTGTGTTTCCGGGAGATCCGTTTCGGGATCCGTATCTTCCAGCGGGGGCCGAGGTCACTGGTGGCGTATCCGAGGGCGCCGTCAATCGAGGAATTGATCACTCCGGCAGCCAGGAATCCGGCGAGGATCGAGATGAGCGACACGTAGAAGGCGCTGAGCCCCAGGGCGGAATGCGCCGGTAGAGGCCGATAGCTCACCGTTGTGACAGTGATCGGATCGGCGAGCTGCCCGGCGAGCTCCGGATTGGAACGCGCTGCGCTTGTGCTGTCCTGGCTCAGCATGGTCCCGAGCTGTTTCGATACCTGGCTCAGCGCCGGGTTCAGGACGCCGGCCGCCAAGTTGACACCGAGGCTGCCAAGGCGGCTGTTCTCCTCGATTTCGACCGTGGGAGTGGGCGGCGTGCTACTGGCTGCGGGCTGTCCTGCATCGAGCAGCGCCGACTCGCTGAAGGTCGAGGGGATGACCAGGGTGGCGTAGGAGTGCCCCCCGTTCATGGACTTCTCGGCCTGACTCAGTGACACGACATGCAGATCGAGCCGGCTCGATACCGAAGTGCTCCCGACCAGGGCGTGTACCGCGCTCTGGCCGAACGCGACACGTCCGGCGGGGGTGGAGGCTCCGGTGTCGAGATTGACGATCTGCACCGGCAGACCCCGCAGGTGGCCGGTCGGGTTGATCACGGAACCGATGTAGATGGAGGTAACCAACGCGATCATGACTGCGGGTAGCGCGAGCGGCAGGAGCCACACCTTCCGGACGCGCAGGACCATCCGGGGCCGAACCTGCGGTAGGAGGGGCTCGCGGGTCGGGTCGGGCTGGTCGGGGATGGGAGCTTCGTCGGGCATGAGTCTTCCTCCTGTCGCACGGATCTCCGGTGATCCTCCTCACGATGCGTACACGGTGCCGCCCACCCAGTACATCGCTTGGGCTGGGAAGATTATCGTCGCGCTTAAAAGCGGAGGACGGCCGTCAGACCGGCATTGTTCGCTCCGCGACGGACGCGGAGGAGGACGAACCCCTCGTCTCTCCGGACAGCAAGGGGCCGATGCCCACAACACCAAGGGAGAGCAAATGAGCGAGTTGATCTGGAGCTTTGCCCCATGGGGGGCATTTCTGGCGGGAGTACGAGTAGAGAATGTGTATTGGGGGGCCGGGGTCGGGTCCCTCGTCGCCATCGTCGTCCTCGCCAGGGCGCTCAGCGACCACAAAGCGCACCTGTTCGACTATGTCGGCGTCTTCTATTTCGTCGGCATGGGGATCGTTCTGTCGATCGTCCACCCCACCGACATCGGTACCTGGGGTCGCTACGCCCAGGCAGTGGCCCACGGATCCCTGTGCGTGATCGTGTTCGCCTCGGTGCTCGTCAACCGGCCCTTCACCGAGGCTTACGCACGTGAACAAGCCCCAAAGGAGATCTGGAACAGCCCCACCTTCCGGGCGTTCAATCGAAAGATCTCCACCGTATGGGGGCTGGCCTTCCTGCTCGGCACGCTCTCCATGGTGCTCGCCGGCGCGACCGACTCCCGCCAGCTCCTGCTCCGACTCGTCGTTCCGTTCGGAGCGTTGGCCGCCGCCTTCACCTACAGCGAGAGGGAGGCCACGTCGGGCCGAGGCCACCCAGGAGGCGTAGCCGCCCGGCCACCGGCAACCGAGTAGCTTGCGCACCCGGGCAAGCCTCAGGTGCGTCTAGCGGAGGCCGGACAGGCCGGCGAGTGACCTCCGACCCTTTGCTCGTGGTTCGGTTCCTGGGCGGTTCGGAGTCCTTGCTGGCAGGACCTCGGTCATTCACATGGGCGTCATCCCCGCCGACCCGGCCGACACGAGCTACGGAGAGCAGGTGCTCAAGCCTCGCTGCGGCGGCGGTAGGGACGCGCTCCGGCTGCCGCCGACGATTAGATGCGCGGCCGTCCCGTAGGCCCCCGCTAGAGCGCCTTTCTAAGACGAACCGGCTATATGAGGAGGCACGACTCCTCGACTCTGTGGGCGACGGCCTTTATTGGTGGGCCATCTACGGTCGCAGGATTGGGTATCAATCCCGCCCCCGCTATTGCCGCACTAACGGCCTTGCTCAGCGCCTATGACCGTGAGCAGACGCTCGATAACTTCGTGCAGATCGCGCCACGTATCGTGGGGTGAGTGGCCGGAGTCTGTGGGAATGCCGACGAAGGCTAGGTCGCTGCTCATGATTTCGAGTAGATCATTCGCCCGGCTTGAGCGTAGATAGTCGGATATGGCTGTGAGCTCGGGTTGCTCGGCCCACCGCAGCACTTGCCTGAGGACAGTTAGCAGCTGTGGCCAGTCACGGTGCGCTGGCAGTTCGTCGGGTTTGGTGCCGAGCAGGGCCGCCCAAGCGGAGCGATCAGCGGTGTAGCGCTGTTCGGCGCCAACAGTGAAAGCCGAGACGACCCCTGCGGCGGTCAATCCCGCGAGTGCATCGTGGACGTTGCGCTTGGAGTATCCCGTTGATCGGGCCAGCGCTTGGGCGTTGACCCATGGGGCCTCTGTGCTCAGCAGAACGCGAACTACCTCAGCTCGAATGCCAACGCCAAGAATCTGGCGGAGCCGAAAGGCTAGGTTGATGGGTCTGGTGGTGTCTGGATGCTGAGACTTGTGGGAGGGTGAGAGCACCGGACGCAACCAGCCTGCGGTGGCAAAATCCTCGTCTGGTTGGTCTATTTGAATCTCGTGTTGGAACAGCGGTTGGAGCTTTGCTGGGGCTTCTGTCCAGCGCCGTCGAGGTTGGAGCCCGAAGGTCGGCGCCGGTCGCTCAGAGTGGTCCACTCTCGAAGGCGCTGCCGCAGGTTCGGCAACTCGGGCACCTCGCGAAGTGCAGCCTTGGCTTACGCCGCGCTGCTGTACGTGATCGTCTCGTGAATCTGCACGCAGAGGGCGTCGGCGACGGTCTGCAGCCGGTCGAGCCCCACGCCGCTGTAGTCGTTGGCCTCCCAACGCTGGACTTGCTGCTCAGCAACGCCGATGCGCTCGGCGAGTTGGCGCTGGGTCATCTTGGCGGCTATGCGGGCTTCGATCAGCGCGATCGGCAGCTCGTGCAGGGATGTGATCTCGCGGCTGGTGATGTGTCCGTCGCGCAGCTTCTCGTAGTGGTCGATTTCGTGGCGGAACGTCTCGATCTGGCTGGCTATGGCGTCGTGCATCACCTGCTTCATGCCCGGATCGACGCTCGTGGGAAACTCCCGCTCGTCGTTGGCGGTCAGGCCGCCTTCGAAGTCGGCGAGGTGTGCCTTAGTGATGCGGTATTCGCGCTCATTCTTGATCATGGCAGTCCTGCCAGATCGAGGGCGATGATGCCCTTCTGACGTTTCAAGCGATCGCGTTGGAAGAAGTCGAGGTATGTCGTGCCATTTGCGTCCGCGGGCCAGTCGGAGGGGAAGAACTCGCCACCGTAGCGTGCCTTCTGTGCGGCACGATCATGGCTGAAATCCAGAAGCTCGGGGTCGAGACGGTTGAGGATGACGCCGCTCGATTCCCAGCAGGCGTCGAAGTCGCCTGGATGATCCTTGCTCGTGACGAGGCTGCCGTCGAGGTAGGCGGTGGCGCACCCTGCGCCCTGCAATGACCGCAACGTATCCAGAAGCCCGTCGAGAAGCTCTCGACGGCGGACGCTAGTTGCGTAACGAGTCACGATCTCATTCCAGGTGGCGTGGTGGATTCCGGGCGGTAGGTCCCCGGCCTCATCGAACTCCGGTATCATAACACAACGATACCGTTGGGTTGGGACGGAATCCGCGCTAGCTCCAAGGCCACGGAACGACTCGCTCTACCAGCACCGAAAGGTCGCCGATAAGGACGAATCGTTCCCCCGCTATCTGGAGATTGCCCCGACCGCCATTTGGCGGTCGGGTGCTTTAGGGTGGCGGCAAGCTTGAGGGCGCGGTTGGGCTTGTCGTACGTGGCGGTGATCTCGAAGGTCTCGAGGATCTCTGCGAGTTCGTCGGCGGTCGCTGACTTCAGTGTGTCGCGTAGGGGCTCATCGTGCTCGCCCGCCGGAAGCGCTACCGGTCTCGGTCGGCACGGCCGATCACTCCGCGATCCCGTCTGGGTCTTCGCGCCCGGCGAGCTCGAGTGCGCCGTTCAGGACGAGTTTGAGATGCTCTTCCTGAACTGGGAGTGCCCACGCGACGAGCTCACTCACGACGCTGACATTGGCCCGCTCGTTGAGCTTCCTGACGATCGCCCAGTGTCCGACCTCGCCCGCCTCAGCCATCGTCAGGAACTCGAAGCCGTCGAGCGCATCGTCCTCGCCGTCGAGGTACGTCTTCATCATCTCGGTCGCCTCCTGCTTGGTTTCGCGAGCCGCCTCGATGATCGCCGTCTTCTTGCCCTCAAAGCCACCCGCGACGTCGGTGCATCGATCGGCTGTCTCGACGGCCTCGTCATGCATCCGTACGAGCGTGTTCGCCAGATCCCGCTCGTCTTTGTCGAGCATGCCCTTAACCGTCTCGGTTGCTCCCTTTGCGGCTTCCGCCAGCCCGAGTACCTCCGCCAGCTTGCTCTCGAGGTTTGTCAGCTCAGCCATGTTGCCTCCTGTTCGTCGTTTCCTTGAATGTGCCCGGTGCTGTCCGGCAGCGCTGGGGCCCTGCTCAACGCTGCGATGCCCGGCGGTCTCTGCGCGGGCGCCCGTGACTCGGGCGCCTTCCGTCAAGTCACGGGTGTTGGCAGCTCGTCGTGCTGCTGGAGTGCCGGGGGGACGCGCGGCGCTGCCGATGTACTGAGTATCGGGCGGCCTACGCCTTGGCCAGCGCGCGCTCAGAAGCGTCCAGGACGCCGGTCCGGTTCTTGTGCGAGCGCTCGTAGGAGCGAACGAGCTTGGCGCGATCGTCATCGGCGTCGTCGAGCACGGTGCGGATCTCCTCCACGCTGAGCTCGTCATAACCAGGCCACGGCTCCTCGGCGCGCAGGCTGGCGATGCGGCTGAGGATCGTCGTGCGGCCGTCGTTCCTGCGCTCATAGGAGTCGATCTTCGCGAGGTCGACCTGCGAGAGATGTGTCAGCTTTTCGGTGATCTCTGCTGCCGTCAGCTTCCCGTAGCCGGTGATCGCGATGTCTCCTTCAGAGGCCAGCGCACCCTTCACCTGACTCTCAGCGTGCGCGACCCCGGGTACCTTGCGAGCTTTGCGGGCTGTCCGCTTCACGCTCGATGACGCGTCATGAGCGGCTCCCTTGACGCCTTCAGAGGCCGACCGGGCTGCGTCTGCCGCTCCTGTCTCGCTGACGTCGTAGGACGGCTTCCCATGGAGCTTCGCGCGCACCACGGCCTCGGTCAGCTTGGGGATCTCCTTGAGAATCCGGTCGAGCATCCTCTGCTCATCAGCCCGGATCGAGTCGGCGAGAGCCCGCGTCGCCTCGTCGCCGGTCGAGCTCGCCAGCCGCTCGATCGCGGTGTAGGTGGCGATCTCCAGGGCCTCGGTCGCGCATGCGTCCTTCGCGTTCTTCAGGACTTTCTCCTCTCCACCGGAGCCACGGAGGAGGTCGAGGGGCGTCTTCCCCAGGGCAAGCGCCTGTCCGACGACGCTCTGGAGGAGGCCGACTCCGACCTGTATCGGGTTGTTGCCGCGTCCGATCTCGTCGAGACGGCGCTGGACCCGCTTGGCGTGGTCGCGCGTCTCGCGCAGGTGGGATTCGAGGGCGTCGCGGTAGCTCCCCGACGGTGTCATCGCAATCTGCGACTTCAGCATCGTGAGGAGCGCCTGCTCGATGGCGTGCGCCTCGCTGAGGTACTGCACGATCTTCTGCTCGGTCTTCTCCATTGGTCTCCAACTTTCAGTTCGACAACATGTGGGCCTGGTGACTAGGGGGCGATGAGAAAGGTTGATGTACCGATCGTTGTGCTTACACCTTCCCGCCCTTGCCGTAGCCGAAGCCGCCACGGGTGAGGAACACGATGACGGCGACCAGCAGCAGCAGCCAGAGCAGCGGGCTCAATCCGAGACCCCCTGCGACGGCGGCGATTACCAAGACGATCAGAAGTAGCTCGATGAGGCCCATGGGGCCCTCCTTTGCGTTGCCTCCTCCGTGGGCGATGCGTTGTCCATTACCCAACTGAATGCATAGCAACCAAAGTCGTTGATGGGTCGCCCATAAGGCCTGAGCGTTCCTGGATTCGAGACCGTGGCGAATAGCGGGCGTTTCAAGGACCGCTGAATGTTGCGAATCGCAGCGCTTCCTTGAAGATCACGAGCAGGCCGATCTGCTCGACGCCTGGTACCACTGTTACCGGCGGGTCTCCGCCGAGGATTTCTGCGACGCGACGGGCGTGCGACGGGGGGTGCATCCGGTCGAACTCACCAGTCCAGAGGGAGGCGCGGACCGTACCGGGCGTGATGCCCCACGGTTTGCAGAGGATCCGGACCTCCTCGATGAATCCGTTTGGGTTCGCAAACAGCTCGGCGGTGGTCGCTACGATCAGTTCTTTGACCCACGGGATCTGGACGACCTCTGCGTCCGGCCCCTTGAACAGCCCCATCGCTGAATCTGGCAGCTTCTTGTACTGCTGCTTGAAGCCCGCCCGCAGCAGAAACGGCGCGCGCCGGGACATGAATGCTGCCATCTTCATGTCCTTCCCGGCCGTGCGCCACTGGGCCTTCTCCGCGAGCGGCGCAATAGCTCCGAGCAGCGAGTGTGCGGTGACCAGCTCTGGCACCGCACCGGCAACGGCGATCCCGTAGGGGGTCCCACCCGATTGCGTCACGATCCCGAAGCGGTCAACGCCCAGGGCGTCCATCAGGGCGAGATGGTCGGCGGGCCAATCGGCGACCGTGCGACCTGGTTTCGGCGTGCTGGCGTGAGAACCCGGCCGGTCCGGGATCACGAGCCGGATCCCAAGTTCGCGCGCGGTTGCGGCGAGCGCTCGCCCGAGCCCGCGGCTACATGGACCGTCAAGCACGGTCACGACCGGCCCGCGGTCGGCGCCCGCGAGCAGGTACGAGAGTGTGCGCCCGTCGGGCAGTGTGATGTGTGTGTTCGGCTCGGATTGTGACATGGTGTCGCAATAGGTTTTCATACTGTGAGACACGATGTCGCAACGATCTCCACACGTTCCGTCCGACGACGCCCGGCGACGGATCCTCGACGCGACCCGGAAGCTACTGCTCGACAGGCCGTTCGGGGCACTGACCGTCGGTGATGTGATGGCGCGGGCGGGCCTGGCGCGCACCGTCTTCTACCGCCACTTCGACAGACTGGCGCAGTTGGCGCCCGAGCTGCTACCGGACTCCGAGGACCCGCTCCTCGATCAGGTTCTGCGCGGTCCTGCGGAGAATGTGATCACAGCGATGGTCGCCGGCCTGGTGAAGCTCTATGCCGATAACGGTCGGTGGCTGCGCGCACTCGACGCCGCCGCCGCGGCCGATTCTGAGGTTGCGAGCGAGTTGGACCGCGCTCTGGTCGGCCCGCGCCAACTGCTCGAGCAGCTCGTCGCGAACGCCCCGCACCCACCGGCCAACCCACGCGAGCTTGCGCTGCTACTGATGGCCACCCACCGCGCATATCTGCTCGACACATTCGGCGGCGGCCAGGACTCCCCGGAGCGACGCACCAACGCTACAGCCGCGCTCATGGCGCTCTGGGAGAGACTGCTGGCTGAGTGATCCGGAGGTCGAGGACGGATGCCGTCGCCGACGACGGCCCGTACCGGAGCGACGCTGTTCCGGCGCATGCTCGACTGCGTCCGCCACGTCCCCGTCGGCGCCTGCGAGCGACTGCTTCTATCGAGCTTGTGCCCGACCGCTTTCAGCGGATCTGGGGTTAGCTTCTCCCGCGGGATCGATCGCGAGTTGTGCGGCTTGTTGGGCGCCGATGAAGGGTGTGAGGGTGATGTAGGTGAGTTCGGGAGCGAGCTCGGGGAGCTGCTTGGCGCGGCCGTGGCCGATCTCGTGTTGGATGATGTTCCAGAGGCCTCCGACGATCGCTTCGCTGACGACAGGGGGCACGTGGGGGTGTTGTTCGTGTCCCGGCTGGAACATGATGCCGAAGGCATCGAGGGTCTTCTCGGCGAGGTCGATCGCGGCGGAGCCGCCGGTGAGGATCTCGAAGAATCCGAGGCGGGCGAACACGGGGTCGTCCGCGATGAACTGCAGTAGCGTGGCGATGCTGTGATAGGCGGCTTGGGGCCAGGTGGGGGCTGCTTGGAAGGCTTGGGTGGCGGGGGTAAGGGCGCGTTTGGCTGCCTCGCGGAAGGCGGTGAGGAATGCGTCTTGCTTATCTGTGAAGTTTTCGTAGAACGCTTCATTTGAGATGCCTGCAGCGGCGGAGATGGTGGGGATGCTGAGTGCTGGGTAGCCGCCTTCGCTTGAGATGCTGACGACGGCGTGCAGGATGCGCTCGCGGTGGGTGTGGGTCGTGCGTGC
>Ga0210385_10002871_pt1 | contig 10317 bp, 10 predicted proteins | sample IncBWH26OmetaG_FD_160107 | JGI IMG/M metagenome (GOLD analysis project Ga0210385, IMG submission 160107) | Forest soil microbial communities from Barre Woods Harvard Forest LTER site, Petersham, Massachusetts, United States - Inc-BW-H-26-O ...
CGGGGACCGGATATACATTGTGCAAGACTTCGGCCATGCCCTCCCCAATTACTCTGTAGCCGAGGTGAAAGACAGAATTTCGGCCACAGCGGCACAAGCGCGGCGTCAGGCCAACCAGCCCGATCTCGCTCGCAACGATCTGCCCAATGCCGATGCGGCGGCGTGCTCCATGGCGCAAGCCGACAAACTCGGAGGCTCCGCTGTTCATCAACTTGCGCAGCGCTACACCGTGCTGACCTTCACCAGCGTGCATCCGGAGACGCTGCCGGCAAACGCCAGCCACGTGCTGGCAAGTCGCAATCTGCGCAGCTTTTCGGTGGGGACGTGTTATGCCCGCACCGAGACGTATCCGACGGGCGTGTATTGGGTAGTGTTGTCGCTGGAGTGAAACCGGATCACTACTTCACTGGAACGCTGTAGTGCGACGCCACGACCTGCCACTTGCCAGTGTTCTTCATCCAGACATCCGTGAACCGGTCGTGATACTCGTAGCGTTTGCCTTTGGACTCGCCTACCTCGTGATACGCGCCAGTTACTATGGCGGTGTTTCCGTGCATACGAACCTTGAGGTCTGACATTTCTGCCACTTCCACATGAACCGAAGGCTCAGCGCTGTGGCTGATATAGCCAGTCTTGCTGTATGTGCTGCCGTCTTCTATGGTGATGACAAAGTCGTCGGCCAGCAGGGAAGCGAGAATATCGACTTGACGCTGCTTGTACGACTCGGTCCATTGCAACTCCAATGAACGAATGTAGGCGGCGTCAGGTTTTTCCTGGGATACCAGAGGGATCGCCATCCCTGCGAGCAAGCAGAAGGTCAAAACGTAAAATAAACGAGTGAACATAGCCTTATGTCGCACAATCCGGTAGACCGCGCAAGTTCCTTCTCTGAGCACTCAGCGCACGGATGCGTGAGGGCGCTTGCAGATGGGGCGCTGACTCCTCTCTGGCCTGTCCTGTGCTAACCTTGCCCCTGCCCTCCGTCTGCGGTTCCGCGTATGGAATCCTCGGCCCAAGTTCGCTTACCTCAGGTTCAGTCGAACGATGTCCGCGTGGGTACGGCAGGCTGGTCTTATAAAGACTGGGAAGGCATTTTCTATCCTTCGGGCATGTCGCGCCGCAAGCAGCATCCGCTGGAGTATCTGGCGCGCTTCTTCGATACCACCGAGATCAACACATCCTTCTACGGACCGCTGAAGCCGGAGTGGGCGAAGCTCTGGTGCCGCAAGGTTGCGGCCGTGAATCAGAAGTTTCTCTTTACGGCGAAGCTTTATCGGGCGTTCACGCACTCGCCCATTGCAGTGATGGAGCCCACTTCGGCGGCGACCATCCGCCCTACGGACGAAGACGAAATCCACACCCGCGAAGGCCTCGACGCCATTGCCAGCGAAGGGCGCCTGGGCGCGCTGCTCATCCAGTTTCCCGTGTCGTTCAAAAACACCTCTCTTAACCGCGAATATCTCGATCGCTTGCTGCGACAATTCATCGAATATCCGCGGGTGGTCGAAGTTCGGCACTCCAGCTGGAATGACGCCGCGACTCTCGCAGCTTTCGCGCAGAAAAATGTTGGCTTCTGCAACATCGATCAGCCTGTGCTCGGACGATCGCTCGCGCCCACCGAACACGTAACCGGCGCGATCGGCTATGTCCGGCTGCATGGCCGCAACTACGAACATTGGTTCGCCGATCAAGGGTCCGATTCTGATAATCGCAACGACCGCTACAACTATCTGTACACCGAGCGCGAACTCGCGGGCTGGACGGAAAGAATCAAGAGCGTCGCCGAGCGGGCGCAGGCAACGTACGTGATTACGAACAACCACTTCGAGAGCAAAGCTGGCGTGAACGCGCTGGAGTTAAAGGCAATGGTCAGCGGGAAGCGGGTGCTGGCGCCGCCTACGCTGATTCAGAAGTATCCGGAGTTGAGAAGGATCGCCGATCCCGGGGAAGATTTTGGCGAAGATTCGGAAAGACAACTGCCGCTGCGAGCTTGAGGCCGCAGAAGGACCGTGACTCGCTTCAGGCCACCTTGAACACTGTGCGAGGCATGTTTTCCGCCGTTGCCCAGGTCTGCTCAACTGCGCTCAGTGGGATGGCTTTGGTAGCGATCTTAAAACCGCCTGGTAGCGTCGCCTGCATCAACTCGTCAATTGATTTCAGCAGACGTTCCACCGGGACACTACCGATCCCGCTTCCCATCAGCTCGATGGCGGAGGACCGAAGGGCCGCGCTCGGCAGTGTGATGTCGCGCGCGCTGGCGGAGCCCACCTGGACAAAGCGGATCGGCACCGCCTCTCTGCCGGCTTTTGCCCCCGCGATGATCAGCCGTTCGGCGCTCTGGCCCCAGAGGTAATCGACAACAACATCAATGCCCTCCGCAAACTGCTCCTGAAAAGCTTCTTCCATCGCGTCTCCGTTCTCAACCAGAGGAATCGCCATGTCGGCTCCGAGACTCGCGAGCGATTTCAGCACTTCGATATTCCGGCCAGTCGCAATCACTTTTTTTGCCCCCATGTATTTCGCGATCTGCACTGCCAGGCGGCCGGCTGTGCCAGTAGCGCCGTTCACCAGCACCGTTTCGCCAGCTGCGAGTTTCGCGCGCTCTTTCATGGCGGCCCACGCCGACATGCCCGGATTGGCAATCGCGGCGGCCGTCACGTCATCCAGCCCATCCGGCAAGTCGATGCATTGCCCAGACTTCACTACGGTCCTCTCCGACATGCTGCCAAGCGGCGGCTTCGGAAGCACGAAGTAGACGCGGCGGCCCTCATCCAGCCGGCCCACGCCATCGATGCCGACCACAAATGGCAACTCCCCGGAAGAACTGTAGTGCGTTCCGGAGGCGCGGCTTCTTACCACGTTGCTGAGTGCCGCGGCAGCTACGTTAATGCGAACTTCATCCTGGCCGGGAACGGGTTCTTTGAAATCTCCATACACAGGGGCTTTGCCTGCTTCCAATACAATTGCTGCTTTCATTTGTGCTCGCTCCTTTGCATTGCTGCCGTTCAAAGATACGTGTATTATGCACATATAGTTGCCATCTGTCAATTAGGACACCGCCATGAGCAAGGAAATCTTCCAATTGCATAACGCCTTGATCGACCTGATGGGTTTCATGAACCGGCCGCAACGCGACAAGGCGCTCATTCAGGAAGCCGGCATTTCTCTGGATCGCGCTCTCTTTCCTCTGCTTATGGGAATTCAGCGTTACGGTCCGATCGGCGTGGTTGAACTTTCCGAGCTGGCCGGGCGGGATCACACAACTGTCAGCCGTCAAGTGACGAAGCTCGAAAGCCTCGGGCTGATCGCGCGTCACGTCCCCAAAGCTGACAAGCGCGTCCGCACGGCAGTCATCACCGCAAAGGGCCGCACAATGGCGGCCGCACTGGACGAAGCGCGCGACAGGTTGGCGGCCAGGGTGCTAGCAAACTGGAACAAGAAGGACCTTCAGGACCTCGTGCGCCTAATGCGAAGATTTGCTGACGATCTTCTTGCGTGGCCGTGACGGTTGGGACGAAATCGGAGGAAATCCGGAGGGAGAAACTGGGCACTGGGCGCTGGCAATTACCCTATGTGCCAACCCTGGCATGATCGGACATGCGTTGCTTGTTGTGGCGGAGCGCGACGTTCATGAACACATTGCCCATCGAGGTTTCAAAGCAGATCATGAGGGCTTCGACGTCTTCGCTGGTTTTGTCGCCTTCCTCGCTGGTGAGCAGCATTGGAGGATGCACCCGGAAGTGGAAGCCCTGGTCGTTGAGAGCACAGACGGCGTTACCGACGACCTGGTTGGCGAGTTCGAAGATGGTCTCTTTGATCAGCCCGTCGGATTCCGGCAGTTCCGCGCCCGCGTAGTGGCTGGCCACGCGTACCGCGGTTTGCGGCTCGAGGTCCAGAATGATGCGGCCCTCGATGTCGCCCGAGAGCGCCACCATGCCAGCTACGCCTTTCCGGCGATAGCCTTCCTCTTCCATCGCCAGGTGGCCCACTTTGGTGGTGCCCGAAAGCCCCTGCGACAGGACGGCGTCAGCCGCGTTGATGAAAGGCTGAATCAGCTCCATCTTCATGCGATTAGACCCCCGCGCTGGCAGCCCCAGCCACCGCGCCGTCTTCTCCCAGCACGTATTTGATGACCTCGTACAGCACTTCGGGCTTCACCGGCTTCTGCACGAAATGGCGTGCCCCGCGCTGCAATGCGGCGACAATGTTTTCCTGATAGCCCACTGAAGACACCATGACGACGCGGGCTTCGGGATGCGCCTGGACGATCTTCTCGGCGGCCTCGATGCCTTCCATCTGCGGCATGGTGATATCCATCAGCACGATGTCAGGATGCGTGCGCTCGAACTCGCTGATCGCGGTCAACCCGTCACCGGCCTCGGCCGCCACCTGTCCGCCAAAGCTTTCAATCATGCGGGCCAGATTCTTGCGCGCGAACACGGAATCGTCCACGATCAAATAGCGGACCGGTTGGCCGTCCTTGCTGCGTTTTACTGGTGCGAACTGCTCCATAACAACCTCCCCATAACATTCCATCACGGCGGTTGCCCGCCGACTAGATGACTCAGGTCTATGACCTGGGTCGGAAAATTCGTTCTAGCGCCCGGCGCGGAGTGCTTTTCCCGCCCCGCCGCTTTCCCCGTGACCCTCGTTGCGGCCACAAAGAGCCTGTAAAGTTGAGGCAAGCAGGTCCAAAGCCACCACTCGCGTAGCATAGCCGCGCTCGATGGCAGCCTTGGGCATGCCGAAAACCACACAAGATTCTTCGCTTTGCGCGATGGTGATGCCGCCGGCTTTCTTCACCGCGCCCAAACCCTCCGCGCCATCATCGCCCATGCCCGTCATCAGCGCGGCGACCGCGTGCGGACCGAATTCCTGGGCCACGCTTTGGAATAGGACGTCAACGCTCGGCCGGTGGCCATTGACCCGCGCGTCGTCGTTGAGCACCACAATGTCTCCCATGGTCAGGCGCTTCACTTTCATGTGCCGGCTTCCCGGGCAAATCAGAACGCGCCCGGCCTGCAGCACGTCCCCGGATTGCGCTTCCTTCACCCGCAGTGAGCACAACTCGTCCAGTCGGCGGGCAAACATATCGGTAAAGCCATCGGGCATGTGTTGCACGATAACGATCGTTCCCGGAAAATCCGGAGGCAGCTGCGACAACAGGAATTCAAGTGCCTGTGGTCCTCCGGTGGAAATTCCGATCGCTACCAGCTTGCTGGGCGGGGGCGCGGATTTTCCGATCGAGATCTTTTCCGGAGGCGCCGCCGCCCGGAAAGCTCCGGGGCGGACAACCTTGCAATCGGCAGCTGCCTTGATTTTTGCGATCAACTCCGCAGCCGTTTGGGCCATATGCGCCGAAGCGTCCTGAGGCTTGGTGACGAAGTCGAACGCGCCCAAGCCCAACGCCTTCAACGTGACCGAAGCGCCTTCGGTCGAGTGGGAACTGACCACGATGACGGGCAGCGGATGCCGGCGCATGATTTCTTTCAAAGTGTCGATGCCGTTCATCCCTGGCATTTGCAGATCGAGGGTTACCACGTTGGGTTGCAGCTCTTCGATCTTCTTCAGGCAGAAGGTACCGTCCATAGCGGTGCCCACCACATCGATCGAAGGCTCGGCCTCGAGCATCTGCGGGATCAGCTTGCGCATCAAGGCGGAGTCATCCACCACGAGCACGCGGACTTTTTTCACGTCTGGTTTCATGCCCGGCCTCCCGCGCTGCTCATGGCCATCCGGGCGCGATCGGCATGGTTCAGCAGAAGCCCGGAATTGGCCATACCCGCAGCTTCCGGACGCGTACGCGCGACGTGTTCCACGACTGCGGGCAGATTCAGGATGAGCACGACCTTCCCATCTCCCAGGATGGAAGCGCCGTTTACCAGATCGGTGGCGAAGGTCTGGTCGTCCAAGGCTTTGATGACCAGTTCTTCTTCCCCTTCCAAAGCATCGACGATCAATCCGTACTTGCGCTCGAGAACGGTGATCACCAGCACAAACAGTTTGCTCGATTTCCGGTCTATGTCGGGAGCGGAGGGCCGTCCCAGGCGCAACAGGGGAAGCACCTGATTGCGCAATTGCAGCACTTCGTAGTTGTCGACCTGGTGCACTTCAGATTCCATGGTGCGGGCAATCTGGCTCACCGCGTTCAGCGGGATGGCGTACAAACGCTGCTCCACCCAGAACATCAGGGCTTTGATAATGGCCAGCGTGAGCGGCAGCTTCAGACGAAACGTCGTGCCCCGGCCCACGTGAGTCTCGACGTGAATCGTGGCCTTCAGCCGCTGGAGCACGCTCTGCACCACGTCCATGCCCACGCCGCGCCCGGAAACTTCAGTGACTTCCTCCGCCGTGCTGAATCCCGGCCGGAAGATAAAGTCCAGGGTCTCGGCTTCGCTCAGGCGCGGCGCTTCTTCGGCTGTCATCATTCCCAGTTCGAGCGCCTTGGTGCGAATCTTCTGGGCATCGATGCCCCGCCCATCGTCACTGATCTCGACCACAACCTGGTTGCCCTGGTGAAGGGCGTTCAGCCGGATTCTTCCTCGCGGAGACTTACCCATCCGGCGGCGTTCTTCGGGCGGTTCAATGCCGTGGCTGACGGCGTTTCGCACGAGATGCGTAAGAGGCTCGGCGATAGCGTCGAGAATGCCCTTATCGAGGTCGGTCTCCTGCCCGGAGAGTTCCAAATCCACTTCGCGGCCGCATTGCCGCGCCACGTCGCGCACGATGCGCGGGAAACGGCGGAATAGCTGGTCCACAGGCACCATGCGAATCTTCATCACCGAGCGCTGCAGATCGTTCAGCACCCGGGCCTGAAAGGCCATGGCGTCGGCGAACTTGCCGCGCAACAGTTCTTTGGGATAGCGTTTGCCGAACTCGCCGAGCGCCTGCTGCAGCATGGACTTGCCAATGATGAGCTCACCCACCAGGTTGAGTACGTTGTCGATCCGGCCGGCCTCGACGCGCAGGATGTTTTCCCCTAAAGCCTGCGACAGGCCCGGTTCTGGCGCCGGAGTTCGTTCCTCAGCGGGAGCCGGCGGAACCGAAGCCGGGGACACAGAAACCGGAAGCGACGCAGCAGACTCGGGTGCGAACTCCACTGCCTGCTGGCCGATGGTCGCGGAGGCCTTCGCCGGGGCTGCGGCCTCAATCAGGGTAACGGTGACGTCACCCGCAATGGTCGGGATGTGACATTTGGCGGCAATCTGTTCCTGGGGCTGCGCGCTGGCAAACACGAACTCTACTTGCTTGGAGGCAGCGGGCGATTTCGCATCGGGCCGCACCACGATGACTTGGCCAATCCCGCTGATCGCATTTTGAATCAGTTGCCGCGCGGCGATCGGCATCGTGCAGTGGGGATCGATTTTCACAATAACGTCGTACACTCCGAGGCCGGCGGCCTGAGCCTGGGCCAGAGCTCGCTTCTCCGCCTCCGTCCATTCCTTGCCGGACGACAGTGCGGGCGCGACGGATTTTTTCTTACGCCGGGACTTCTTGGCCTCGGGAGCCGCGGTCAGCTCTTTGATTCTTTGCCGCAGATTCTCCGTGGCAGGCATGGCACCCCCGCCATGGTAGGCCGCGAGCATCTCCGCAAAAACGTCGGCGGCAGCAAAAGAGATTTCGGCCAGCGCTGCATGAGCCGCCGCGCTTTCAAGCGTCAGTGCATCCTCAAACAAGTGCGCCAGTTCACTCAGTTCGCGCAGCCCGCACGCCGCCGAATCACCTTTCAAGGTGTGCACGGTGCGCCGAATCGAACGCACGATCTCCTCGTCGCCGGGATGATTCTCCAGCTTGAGAGATTCCTCGTTCAGCGCCTGCAGCAGTTCCTGCGAGGTCTCGAAAAACAGCTCCCGCAGTTCTGCTCCGCGCTCATCGGGGGGATTCGTCACTCGCGCACCTCAATCCGCTGGTAAGCCGTGCCGCTGTCGCGGTGCACCATCTGGAACTTGTCGGTCAGGCCCAGCAGGCTTTCCGCATGGCCCACGAACAGATAGCCACCGGGGTTCAGGCAGCGATAAAACTTTTCAATCAACCGCTTCTGCTCCGCCTGGTCGAAGTACATCATCACGTTGCGGCAAAAGATCACGTCATTGCGCTGTGGCAAGTACTCCGTTTTCAGATTGTGAAAGTCAAAGTGAACCATTTCTTTCAGAGCTTTCTTGATGGCATAGCGCTCGCCCACTTTGTCGAAGTAGCGCAGGCGGAAGCTGTAATCGACCGTCGACATCTGGTGTTCGTTGTAAGCGCCTTCCTGTCCGGTCCGCAGCACCGAGTAACTGATGTCGCTGGCCAGGATCTCCACCCGCCAGGGCGGGGGAATCAGCGGCTTGGGCATCGCCATCTCTACCGGCAGCGGATTGCGCAAGTAGTAGTAGGCCAGCGTGTCGGCGGCCATCATGCCCAGCGTATAGGCCTCCTGCCCCGTAGAGCAGCCCGCGCTCCATACCCGAATCGAATATTCCCGGTGCGCCTGCTTCCGCTTCAGCATTTCCTCCAGCACGAATTTCTGGAACAGGTCTAACTGCGCCTTATGCCGGAAAAAGCTGGTTTCGTTGACCGTCAGGTTCTCCACCAGCTTGGCCAGTTCCGTCTTGCCTTCCTTACTGATGAGCAACCGGTAATAGGAGTAAAAGGAATCGATGCGGCATTCTTTCAACCGCCGCAGCAGGCGGTCCTGCAGGAAGTGGGTGCGGCGCTCATCGAAGTGCATGCCGCACTCCTGATACACCAGCGCCTGCAGCAGCCGCAGTTCCGCTTCCGTCAAGACAGGAGCAGGTGCTGCTCCAAATGTGCTCATGCTTTCTCTCGTTCCTTCGGCCCGAGTTTCATTTCTTCTTCGCCCCGCAGGCTAGCGTTACGCTCGACGCACGATGTCCGCTGCAGCGTAGCCTTAACGCGCCGCTGCCCCCCGGGACTCCGCCTTGGTTCTCTTGCCCTCCGTGCTCCCGCTCTCCTGCAACAGGCTGGACGGAGCCAGCAGTTTGGTCATGTCGAGCAACACGATCAGGCGGCCTCGAACCTTGCCCAATCCCGTGACGCAGTTCAATCCGCCTTCCTGGAACACGGCAGGCGGAGCCTCCACGTCGGTGCTGGCGATCTTCAATACTTCTGACGCCGAGTCCACGATCAATCCGGCCAGCTTGCCGGAGTGCTCTACCACCAGAATCCGGTTCTGCTTTTTCAGCGTGGCCTGTTTGTCGCCAAAGCGCTTGCGCAGGTCCATCACTGAAACGATCTTGCCTCGGAGGTTAATCACGCCTTCCAGATAATCTGGCGCGTCGGGCACGGCAGTAATCTCTGGCACCCGCACGATCTCGTGCAGCGAAGTGATGGGCACGCCATAGGTCTCGCGCCCGACCTGGAAACCTACGATATGGAGTTCACCGCTCATGGTTAGTTCACTTGCCCTAGTAACGGGAGGACGCGGCCGCCGCCCGGCGCGCGTTCTGTGCTTTTTCGTCCACCGCGGCTTGGCGACCCGCCGATTCCTCCAGCGCGAAGCGGTCCATGAATTCGAGCAGCCCGCGCGACATTTTCGACATCTGTTCCGCCGAAGCCGCCAGTTCGGTCGAGCCCGAGGTCGACTGCTGCACCAGTTCCCGCATCCGCTCCATGGCTTTCACCACGGCCTGCGCTCCGGAAGCCTGTTCTTCCACCGCTGAATTGATTTCGTGAGTGATTTCGTTCAACCGGGTCGTGGCCCGCGCGATTTGCGATGAGCCATGCGATTGTTCGTTGGTGGCCGCCCCGATTTCCTGGGCGAACTTGTAGACTTCGGTGACCACGTTCGAAATCTTGCGCAGCGCCCCGTTCAGTTCGCCGCCCAGATCCAGGCCTTCGTTCACGATCCCGGTCGAGCGGTCCATGTTTTCGACTGCCTTGCGGGCTTCTTTCTGAATGCTCTGAATCAGTTCAGAAATTTCCTTGGTCGATTGCGCCGACTTTTCGGCCAGCTTGCGGACTTCATCGGCTACTACCGCGAATCCCAAACCGTGCTCACCGGCGCGCGCCGCTTCAATGGCTGCGTTCAACGCCAGCAGGTTGGTCTGTTCCGCCAGATCGTCGATGACTTCGATGATCTTGCCAATGTCGTCGGCACGCTGGCCCAGGGCTCCGATGATTTCTCCCGAACTGGTAATCGTGGTGTTGATGCGGTTCAGGCCGTCGGTAGCCTTTTCCATGGTGGCGATGCCGCTATGCACCTCTTCGCGCGAGCGGTTCGAGATATCCAGCAGCACTTTGGCCGTATCGGCCACGCGCTGGATGGAAGCCACCATCTGGTCGATGGAGGCCGAGGTCTCGCTCACGCTCGAAGCC
>Ga0210385_10002872_pt1 | contig 10317 bp, 8 predicted proteins | sample IncBWH26OmetaG_FD_160107 | JGI IMG/M metagenome (GOLD analysis project Ga0210385, IMG submission 160107) | Forest soil microbial communities from Barre Woods Harvard Forest LTER site, Petersham, Massachusetts, United States - Inc-BW-H-26-O ...
CCGCCGATTCCGTCCCGTGGCTCCATGGACGCGGGCGCGGGCCGCGTGGCACGCTCAAGACATGACCGTGACCGACATCGGCAGGCCGGCCACCGACGGCGCCGCGGCGGAAGAGATGCGGCTGCGGCGCGAGCTCGCCGCCGTCTACCGTCTCATCGCCCACTTCCGGATGACCGACCTCATCTACAACCACATCTCGGTCCGCCTGCCCGGCCCCGAGCACCGGTTCCTGCTCAACCCCTTCGGCCTGCTGTACGAAGAGGTCACGGCGTCGAACCTGGTCATCGTGGGGCTTGACGGCCAGCTGGTGACCGACGGGCCGTGGAAGGTCAACCCGGCCGGGTTCGTGATCCACAGCGCCATTCACGAGGCGCGCGAGGACGCGCACTGCGTGCTGCACACGCACACCAAGGCCGGCTGCGCGGTCGCCGCCCAGGAACACGGCCTGCTGCCGCTGAACCAGATGTCGCTCGAGTTCTACGGCCGCGTCGCGTACCACGACTACGAGGGCATCGCGCTGTCCAACGCGGAGAAGGTCCGCCTGGTCGCCGACCTGGGCGACAAGCCGGTCATGATCCTGCGCAACCACGGCCTGCTGACCGTGGGCAGCACTCCCGGTCAGGCCTTCCTGCGCATGTTCTACCTGGAGCGCGCGTGCGAGATCCAGGTCGACGCGCTCGCGGGCGGCGCCCCGCTGGTCACCCCGCCGCCCGCGGTCTGCGAGTACACCGCCACCCAGTTCGAGGGCAGCGCGCGCAACGACGACTACCGCGACGACGCCTCGCCCGACCTGGCCTGGGCGGCGATGCTGCGGCTGGTGGAGCGCCAGTACCCGGACTACAAGGACTGACCCCGATCAGCCACGGACCGGCGGGCCGGGTCGTTCTCGTCTCCCGGGCGCAGGACGAGAACATCCCGCTCCGCTTCCGCGCCGCCTTCACCCGCGCCTGCGCGCAGTCCGGACTACCGGCCGACGGCTACCACGTCGGCTACGCCCACCAGGTGCCGTCCGGCCCCGACGTGGTCGGCCTGGCGATCGCGCCGCCGCTGCGGGTGACGGCCGCCGACGTCGCCGCGCTGCCGGCCCTGCGGGTGGTCGCCGCCGCCGCGACCGGCTACGACCACCTGGACGTGGCCGCGCTGGCGGCGGCGAACGTGGTGGTCGCGCACACCCCTGGCTACTGCGACGTCGAGGTGGCCGACCACGCGATCGCGATGACGGTGGCGCTGCTGCGCCACCTGCCCGCGGGCGACGCGCTCGTCCGCGCGGGCGGCTGGTCGTCGCGCGCGGTCGGCGCCCGGCGGATCACCGGCTCGGTCCTCGGCCTGATCGGCCTGGGCCGCACCGGCGCCCTGGTCGCCGCGCGCGCGGCCGGGCTGGGGCTGCAGGTGCTGGCCTGGGCGCCGCGCACGCCGGCCGCGCGGGCGCGCGCGCTCGGCGTCACCCTGGTGGCGACGCTGCCGGAGCTGCTGCGCGCCAGCGACGTGGTCTCGCTGCACGTGCCGCTCACCCCCGAGACCAAGAACCTGATCGACGCCGACGCGCTGGCGGCCATGCGCCCGGGCGCGGCCCTGGTCAACTGCGCCCGGGGCGAGCTGGTCGACCTGGACGCGCTGCGGGCGGCGCTGGAGTCCGGCCGCCTGGCCGGCGCCGCCCTCGACGTCCTCGACACCGAGCCGCCGCCCCCGGGCCACCCCGCGCTGGCGCTGCCGCGGACGATCCTCACCCCGCACCTGGCCTGGCTCTCGCCCGAATCGGAGTACGCCGCCTACGAGATGACGGCGGCGGCGATCGTCGCGGTCCTGTGCGGGCAGTCCCCCCAGCACGTGGTCGAAAAGCCGAAATCGCCAACCAATGATGATTAACGAACGCGGCTTACTCTCAACCGGCAGGCGCTCGTCGCCTCGCCGGCCCCCCGACTGCACGAGGCGCCCTCCAGCGCTAGGAGCAGGCCGCCCCATTGCGGATTGGCGCGGCGACGCGTGCGCCGGACCCCACCCCGGCCGGCGCACGCGTACCGCGGGCCCCCACTCCTAGTGCGAGCCGGCCGTGGCAGCAGCCGACTCGTCATGATCGTCACACGCGCGCCAGGCCCGGTTCGAGCCCACAGACATGACACTTTCCCGAAAGATGCCATTTTCCTGACAAGGCCGCGCTCCCGCCGGATCGTCACTCGCCCCCGCGCGGGATAACAGCAAGAAGCGCCGGGCGCGCATTCGCCCACCACAACCACCCCTCCGCTGACTCCCACCCCTCGGCCACTGACCTCGCGCGAAGATCAAATTAACGTGCGGCTTTAGGTGTCATTTCCGCCGTGTCGTTTGACACACAATGATTGCGGCGGCCAGTCGACCGTGGCCGTCAGGCGGGCGACGCGCCGTGATTGGCGTAGTGGCGGTGCACCGGCGGCATCGTGGCCGGCAGGCCGTCCAGGGGGAACAGCCGGGCCTCGAGGATCTCGCTCTCCTGCAGCGCGAGGCCCTCGAGTCCGCCGACCAGGGCGGCCTCGTAGTACACCTCGGCCCGGTAGCGGTCGCCCGCCCGGACCTCGAGCAGCCGGCCGACGGTAACCGTGAGCCCGGTCTCCTCGCGCACCTCGCGCACCACGGTCTCGGAGAACTGCTCGTTGCGCTTGGCGAACCCGCCCGGGAACCCCCACTGCGCCTCCTCCGGCCAGAGCCGGTGCCGCAGCAGCAGCACCCGCCCGTCCTCGGCGCGGACGATCCCGGTGACCCCGACGTTGAACGTCGGGTGCAGCACCCAGGCCAGCCATCCCTGAAGCGGGCCCATGGCCTTCCACGCGCGCGCCAGCAGTTCGTCCATAGGCCCTAACCGTAGGGCACCGCGGCTAGCCGTCGAGCAGTCTGTACCCATCCGTGCCCTGTCGTCGGCCCATCGTCATTAACGTGGACCGTTGTGTACATCCTGGTGTACGGAAACGTCCACGTTGTTGGTCCGGCTTCTTTCAGTTCGGATAACAGCAAGAAGCGCGGAGCGCGTCGAGGCGTCGAGCGTGTGATTGGGCGCGGGTTCGGGACCCGGGCTCGAAGGGCAGGGCCGATCGTGACTGCGGGATCATCCGCGGCTCGATGAGCCGGTCGGATTCGGGTCTGCCTCGTTCGTGGGACCTATGTGGCCGCCAGGCGGCGGCCCGGCTACCCTGAGCGCGATCGCCGATCCGGAGGAACGATGGCCTTCTTGTCCGTGATGCCCAACCTGTACGTGGCCGACGTCGAGCGGTCGGCCGCCTTCTACCGCGACCTGCTGGACGGAACCGAGACCTTCCGGCTGCCCGCCGACAGGCCGGCCACGCACGTGGAGGTGAAACTCGGGGCGGTCACCGTCGCCATCAGCGCCGCCACCGAGGTGGCCAAGCAGGGGCTGCCGGAGCCGACCGCCGGTCACCCGCTTGAGCTGGTCGTCTGGTGCGACTCGGCCGACGACGCGATCGCGGACCTGCGCGCGGCCGGCGTCCCGGTCCTAGTCGAGCCGGATGACCATGCCGCCGGCAACCGCCGCGGCTACGTCACCGACCCCGACGGCAACTGGATCGCGATCGTCAGCAAGGCGTCCCGCTAGCCCACTTTGCTTACCGCCCAGACTTTGCTTACCGCCCGGACACTATGAATCGTTTCAATGGGCGCGAAAATGTCCGGCCGGTAAGTAAAGTCAGGAAATCAGGGGGACGGGACGCCGGTTCGGCCGAGCTGGCGTTCGATCGCGGGCAGGTCGTAGCAGCCGGTGTTGAGTCCGTGGTCGAGGTCCCAGGCGGCCATGTCGACCCGGAACGCCTGGTAGACGGGGATGATGGCTGCTTCTTCGAGCTCGCTGAGGGGCCAGCCGCTGGCGGCCAGCTCGGCCCGGTAGGCGTCGATCGTCTCCGGGGCGCGGTAGGTCCGCGCGATGGCGAGCTCGTAGGGGCGCGAGTCCTGGTGCGCGAGGCCGAAGTCGATGACGCCGGTCAGCCGTCCGTTCTCGTAGTGCACGTTCCACTCGGCGAAGTCGCCGTGGATCACGGTGATCGGCAGTTCGCCCGCGCCGACGGCGGCCAGCGCCGCGCGGGTCTGCTCGGCCGCCGCCTGCGCCCAGGCGCCGTGCCGGGGGCTGACCGCCGTCAGCTGCCGCACGCAGGCTTCCCAGTCGATGCCCGAGTTGGCGGCGATCGCGCTGTGCTGCGGCCGCCAGCCCGGACGCTGCCCGATCCGCTCGCCCAAGCCGCGCAGCGCCAGGTCGAGCCGGGCCATGTCCCGGCCGCGGCGGCGGCGCTGGTCGGGGTTTTCTGGTCGGGCGGGCTGGCCGGGGACGTACCGGGTCAGGCAGTACCACCGGCCGTCATGGCGCACCGGCTGGCCGATCGGGTGCGGGACGATCCAGCCGGTCGCCGCCAGGTGACGCAGGATCGCGTGCTCGTACGCCAGATCCTCCGGGCCGGCCCTCGGCGGATAGCGCCGAAGCACGCTGCGATGCCCGCCGGCGGTCTCGACCAGCCAGTTCCCGTTGCCCGAGGGGATGTCCCTCAGCAGCGTGACCTGGTCTGGCCGCACTCCCAGCGCGTCAAGCAGGCCGACGATAGCCCCTGTCACCACCAGCACTGCCGCGTGATCTCGGCCGCCCGCCAGGCAGTCGGCGTTATCGTGGATAGTTTTGTACACGCGGATGTACACAACAATCCACTATCTTTGCCCGAGCCGCATTCCATGCTGATAACAGCAAGAAGCGCGGAGCGCAAGTCAAGGCCGCGCGCATCCGGGCAAGACAGCCGGGCACGCGCGGCCGTCGGCGAGGTGCTGGGTCGGTTCAGGCGTCCGGTCCTTCCGGTAGACCGCGTTCTTTCAGGCGTCCGGGGCCTTTCCGTAGACGGCGATCTGGCTGGGGGAGTCGGCGGTGAACGGGGAGCGGTTCCAGTCCGCCCAGCGGTGCTCGAGCCGCAGGCCGGCCAGCCGGGCCATCAGGTCGAGCTCGGACGGCCAGACGTAGCGGTACTGGCCGGTGTCGTGGGCCCAGCGGCCGTCGATCAGCGTCCAGTGATGGGAGGAGAGCAGCTGGGCGACCGGGTCGTCGTGGGTATCGATCCCGACGTGGCGCGGTGAGAGGTCGAAGACGCGGCCGCGTTCGGTCGGCGGGAGGCGCCCGATCGTCGGGACTTCGACCTCGACCACGAAGCGGCCGCCGGGGACGAGGTGCGCGGCCGCGTTGGCGAACACCGCGATCTGCTCGTCCTGCCCGGTGACGTTCTCGATCGTGTTGAAGACCAGGTAGACCAGCGAGAACTGGCCGTCGAGGCGGGTCGTGGTCATATCGCCGATCGTGACCGGCACCGCCTCGGCGCCCGGCTTGGCCCGGAGCTGCCCGGCCATGTGCGGCGACAGCTCGATCCCGCTGACCGGCACGCCGCGGGCGCTCAGCGGCAGGCCAACCCGTCCGGTGCCGATGGCGAACTCGAGCGCGGACCCGTCGCCCGCCAGCGCCGCCAGCGTGTCCACGCACGGGCCGAGCACGGCCGGGTCGAACATCTCGGGGCTGCCCGCGTCGTAGTCAGCCGCGGTCTCCTGACCCCACACGTAAGACGCCACGGCCGCCAGTCTGCCGCCGGGCCAGTCCCGCGTCGACTGGTTTTCGGCCGGCGCCATGGACCGGGTCAGCCACCGGGCGGGTCATGGCGGCGCTGTTGGTGGGACCACGGGACCGTTCGCTGCGATCGGTCTGCGCCCCCGCCGCCGACGGTCAGCGGGGCGCTGACCTCAGCCGACGGCGGCGGCCCGGCCGGGCGTGCTGTTAGCTGGCGACCTGCGGGGGCTCGGTGCGAGTGCGCTTGAGCTCGAAGAAGTACGGGTTGGCGGCGAGCATCAGCGCGCCGTCGAACATCCGCAGGGCCTCCTCGCCGCGCGGTACCCGGGTGATGACCGGGCCGAAGAACGCAACCCCGTCGATGTGGATGGTGGGGGTGCCGACCTCGTCGCCGACCGGGTCCATGCCGCGGTGGTGCGATTCGCGCAGCGCGGTGTCGTACTCGGTTGAGTCGGCCGCGTCGGCCAGGGACGGGTCGAGGCCGCACTCGGTCAGCGCCTCGACGTAGAGGTCGCGGTCCCACTCGCGCTTCTCGATGTGGCGCTTGGTGCCGAGCGCGGTGTAGAGGTCGCGCAGCGCGGAAGTGCCGTACTTCTGCTCCACCGCGATGCAGACGCGGACCGGGCCCCAGCCCCGGTCGAGCAGTTCCTTGTACTGCTCGGGCAGGTTCTCGCGGCCCGAGTTGAGCACCGACAGCGACATGACACGGAAGGACAGGTCGATGTCGCGCTCCTTCTCCACCTCGAGGATCCAGCGGGAGCTGACCCAGGCGAACGGGCAGAGCGGATCGAAGTAGAAGTCGACGACGGGCTTGGCTGCGGCGGTAGCTGTCATGTCACTAATTCTAGTCGGTGAGGTAGCGGCAGAAGAGGAAGCCGTCCTCGGTCAGCACCTGCGACAGCGTCATCGCGATCGGCGGGAAGGCCGATCCGGCGATGATGCGGCCTGGGTCCTGGCCGGGGCCGGCGAGGGTGGGGCTGATCGTCAGCGTGAGCTCGTTGAGCAGGCCGCCCTCGGCGAGCTGGCCGAGCACGTGCGGCCCGCCCTCGCAGTTGACCCGGGTGAGGCCCCGGTCGGCCAGGGCGTCGAGCGCGGCCGCCAGGTCGACGTGGTCCTGCCCGGCCACGATGACGTCGGCCGTCTTGGCGATGGTGGCGCGCAGGTTGGCCGGGGCCGCCTCGCTGGTGATCACGATCGTCCGCGCGTCGGCCGGCGCCTCGGTGAACAGCGGCGTGGTCAGGTCGAGGTCGAGGCCGCCGCTGATCACCGCGATGGCGGCGGTGGCCGGGCGGCCCTGGCGCAAGGACGCCAGCGCCGGGCGGGGGCGGGCGGGCTTGTACTGCTCGGTCCGCGCGGTGCCCGCGCCGACCAGCACGACGTCGGCCAGCACGCGCAGGATGCCGAAGACCCGCTTGTCGCCAGGCCCGGCGAGGCCGCCCGACTTCCCGTCGACGGTCGCCGAGCCGTCCGCGCTCATCACGAAGTTGGCCCGCAGCCACCGCTCGCGGGGATAGGCGTACGCGTCGGCCAGGCCGAAGTCGTCGAGCTCGTCGCCCGCTGCGGGCAAGATCTTCCGCATTCCCCAGATCCTCATCCACTCGTGATAACAGCAAGAAGCGCGCGGAGCGCGCCGCCGGAAGAGGCTAGACGCGCGAGCGCAGCACCACGATCGCGCGGCTGGCCACCTCGACCTTAGTCGAGGGCAGGAAGCCGATCGCGTCGGCCGGGTCACCGCGCGGCGAGACCGTGTCGACCACGATCTCCCAGTCGGCGCCGAGCTTGGTGTCGGGGATCGTGAACGTGATCGGCTCGGCCCCCGCGTTGAACAGCAGCAGGAACTTCTTGTCGGTGACCGGGTCGCCGCGCGGGTCGGGCTCGCTGATGGCGGAGCCGTTGAGGAAGACCGCGACTGACTTCGCGTAGGAGGCGCGCCAGTCCTCCTCGGTCATCTCCTCGCCGCCCGGGGTGAGCCAGGTGATGTCGGCGCTGCCGTCGCCCGATCCGGTGAACGCGCCCTTGAAGAAGCGACGGCGGCGGAAGACCGGGTGCCGCCGCCGCAGCCGCGCGAGGCGCTGGGTGAACGCGAGCAGGTCCCGCTCAGCCGACGCGCGCGACCAGTCCAGCCAGGAGATCTCGTTGTCCTGGCAGTAGGCGTTGTTGTTGCCGGCCTGGGTGCGCCCGATCTCGTCGCCCGCTGCCAGCATCGGGATGCCCTGCGACAGGAACAGGGTGACGAGGAAGTTCCGCTGTTGGCGGGCGCGCAGCTCGGCGATCTCGGGGTCGTCTTCGGCCGGTCCCTCCAGGCCGCAGTTCCAGGACCGGTTGTCGTCGGTCCCGTCCCGGTTGTCCTCGCCGTTGGCCTCGTTGTGCTTGTGGTTGTAGCTGACCAGGTCGGCCAGGGTGAAGCCATCGTGGCAGGTGACGAAGTTGATCGAGGCGACCGGGCGGCGGCCGCTGGTCTCGTAGAGGTCGCTCGAGCCGGTCAGCCGGGAGGCGAACTCGGGCAGGGTGGCCGGCTGGCCGCGCCAGAAGTCGCGGACGGTGTCGCGGTACTTGCCGTTCCATTCGGTCCACAGCGGCGGGAAGTTGCCGACCTGATACCCGCCCTCGCCGACGTCCCACGGCTCGGCGATCAGCTTGACCTGGGAGACCCCCGGGTCCTGCTGTACCAGGTCGAAGAAGGTGGACAGGCGGTCGACGTCGTGCATGCCGCGGGCGAGGGCGGAGGCGAGGTCGAAGCGGAACCCGTCGACGTGCATCTCCAGCACCCAGTAGCGCAGCGAGTCCATGATCAGCTGGAGCGAGTGCGGGTGGCGGACGTTGAGCGAGTTGCCGCAGCCGGTGTAGTCGATGTAGCGCCAGGGGTTGGCGTCGTCGAGGCGGTAGTAGGCGTGGTTGTCGATGCCGCGAAAGGAGAGCGTCGGCCCCCGCCCGTCGCCCTCGGCGGTGTGGTTGTAGACGACGTCGAGTATGACCTCGATGCCCGCCGTGTGCAGCGCCTTGACCATCGTCTTGAACTCGCCCACCTGCTCGCCGCGCTGCCCGGCCGAGCTGTAGCGGTTGTGCGGGGCGAGGAAGCCGATCGTGTTGTAGCCCCAGTAGTTGGTCAGGCCGCGGCTGCCGAGCGACTGCTCGGGGACGAACTGGTGCACCGGCAGCAGTTCCACCGCGGTGACGCCGATCCGCTTGAGGTGCTCGATCACCGCCGGGTGGGCGATCCCGGCGTAGGTGCCGCGCTGGCGCAGCGGCACGTCGGGGTGGCGCAGGGTCAGGCCGCGGACGTGCCCCTCGTAGATGACGGTGTCGTGGTAGGGGATGTGCGGCGGGCGGTCGTTGCCCCAGTCGAAGAACGGGTTGATGACGACGTTCTTCGGCATGTAGGGGGCGCTGTCGGTGGTGTTCGGCCGGCGCGGATCGGTCCACTGGTAGTCGAACAGCGCCTGATCCCAGATCACGTCGCCGTCGATGGCCTTGCCGTAGGGGTCGAGCAGCAGCTTGGAGGGCGCGCAGCGGGCGCCGTGCCGGGGGGAGTGCGGGCCGTGCACCCGGTAGCCGTAGCGCTGGCCGGGACTGATCGCGGGCAGGTAGCCATGCCAGACGAACCCGTCGACTTCGGTCAGCGCGACCCGCGTCTCGGCGCCGGCGTCGTCGAACAAGCACAGCTCGACGGTCTCGGCCGCCTCGGAGAACAACGCGAAGTTGGTCCCCCACCCGTCCCACGTCGCTCCCAGAGGATAAGCGGCGCCCGGCCAGATGTGCATTCCCCTCCTAACGCGGTGTAACTGCCCCTACCAGAGCCCATGAGCCTACCGCGTAAGGTTATGCGCGGCGCGGCGCACGCGCCGGAAGATCCGTTCCACGTGGGTTTCCCCGTATGGGGCACGTTACTAACCGGGCGGTCACCACCGCTGGCGCCGCGTATTCGGGGTCCGGCCGCAAACGTTCGCACATCGCCCTACCGTACAGGGCCCCACGGGACCGCGCTGCACCGAACACCGCCTCACGGGGCAGCGCCTCACGGTAGCGGGCGAGCACCACATCGGCCACTTCCGGACCGGCGCCGAGCACCTCGGAGACCGCGTCGGCACCCGCCGCCAGCGCGGCGGCCCGGATCTTGTCGGCGAAGTAGCCGGGCGCGAGCAGGTAGCTGGCGACGACGACGGCGGGACTTTCCAGGTCGGCGTCGGCGTCGTCGGCGGCGCCGTCGCCGACGCGCAGAGCCGCGACCGCCTCGGCCGGCGTCGGCCCGGCCGCTGAGGCGTAGGCGGGGACGACCGCGCGCCAGCCCCGCTCGCGCTGCCAGCGGGCGGCGAGGTCGGCGATGGTGGCGTTGGCGGCCGGGTCGGACGAGCCCGCCGCCGCCAGCACCACCGCCGTGCGGGCGCGGTCGGCGGCGGAATCGACCCGGACGCCAGCCTCGCGCAGCCGGCGCTCGAGGGCGGTCAGCAGCAGCGGGTGGGGACCGAGGGTCGCGGCCAGGCGCACCGTCAGCCCGCCCGTCGGGCCGGCCGCCGGGCCGGCCGCGGTGGCGGCCGCTAGCTGGGCCGGGATGTCGGACTTGCTGTGGTAGGCGGCGGTCAGCAGCAGCGGCACGACCACGGGGTTGTCGGTCAACGAGCCGAGCACCTGGGGGAGCGACGGGGCGCAGTGGTCGAGGAACGCCGCCCGCACCTCGAGATCGCGCGCCCGCGCCGCCACCGCGTCGAGCAGCGCCTGCACCGTCGCCGCCGCGCGCGGGTCCCTCGACC
>Ga0210385_10002873_pt1 | contig 10316 bp, 4 predicted proteins | sample IncBWH26OmetaG_FD_160107 | JGI IMG/M metagenome (GOLD analysis project Ga0210385, IMG submission 160107) | Forest soil microbial communities from Barre Woods Harvard Forest LTER site, Petersham, Massachusetts, United States - Inc-BW-H-26-O ...
GCCGCGCCGCTTCCTGCCGGCATTAACTTCATCACGAAACCATCGGACGGATCGCCTCCGTAGGTGGTTTGAAAACCGTTTGCTGTATTCATGCTTGTGCCAGGATTGGTGGTGTATCCGGCGAGAAACGCATCACCCGAGGCATCGACGGCGACGCTTGCTATCGTGGCTTGTGCATCGATACCGAGATACGTGCAATATTTCAGGCTTGGCTTGATAGTAGGTTGAAATATTGCTAGAAAACCATCGCTGACTCCACCGCCGTAGGTGGTTTGAAACGCACCCGCGGTGGTCGTTATATCGATTGAACTTGTGTCCATGGCCGCAAATATATTGCCTGAACTATCCATCGCAATCCCGCCTGACCCTTGGGTAGCCTCGGCGCCACTTCCTCCGAAAAGCGTGGAAAAGACAAGCTGCGCGCCTGTTGCGCTTATCTTCGTGACTGTGGCGTCATTAGCCCCGGCCGTTCGCGTGCTTCCGTCTGTAACTGGAAAGTCAGTGGAGGTCGTGGTTCCCACGATTGCCGCATTTCCGTTTGCGTCAACCGCAAGCCGCGCTCCTTCTTCGTCTCCACTGCCGCCAATGAACGTTAAATAAACCAGAGAATTCGCGCCGCTTTTCGTAGGGTCGATCTTCGCGACAAAATAATCTGAATCTCCGCCGCCCGATCCAAGCTTTGTTGAAGACTCTGAGAATGAAGTGGCCGACGTGGTTGTACCGCTCACGTACACCTTCCCTAAGGAATCCACGGCGACGCTCGTCGCAATGTCGTCGCCCGCGCCTCCTAAGAAGGTCGAATATTGCACGCTCAGCGTAGGGTCGATTACCAACGTTCCTGCTGTCACCGCGCCGCTCGGCTTATGATTTGCGAAATTTGCCAGGTCAAATCGCGCGCTGGCATTGTCCGACTCGATATGGAAGCCTACGGTGCCATCGGGCTCGATTACGTACCCGCCAGCCACCGCTCGGCGCTCGCGTGTCAAGTGTGACGAATCCCGCGGCCCGGATTTTCCTTTTGCTAGCTCTTCGTACATCGCGGGTTTCTGCATAAGAACTCTTTGTCCCGCGGCTAGAATTACAAGGTTTCCATTTGCATCGACGGTCATCGCATCAGCGCCGGAAATTCGTAAGCGCAGGCTTCGCGCATCTATTTTCGGCGATACGCGCAAGTCGTATTCGAACGCGTTTTCATTCCCATAAGCAACGACATCCATCCCTGGCAACGCTCTTCGGGCCATCGCTCGGGAAAAATGAGGCACATGAGTTCGCCATTTCGCGGGATCGTTTCCCACAAAATAGTTGGTCTCGCCGGCTAATTTCTCTTGCCCCCGCCATTGCAAGTTTCCGGCATTGGCGCTCGGAGGACTATTTTCACGCGGAGTGGTGGGAGTTTCCGGCGCCTTTTGATGTGGGACCTGTTTCTCTCCCGGAGCGCGATCACCGGCCGCATGTCTACGTCGCGTTCGTGGCCGCACTGAACGCTTCCTCGCTTGTCGATGCCGATGCGCGCCCCGCGCGCCACTATTCCCACTCCTACGCCGGGCGCGGGGCTTAGCTTCGCTCGTGCTCGAGTTCGTGGGTCGTTTGCTGGCATCTTGAGGTGGTGTTTCGTTTGAATCAGCCGCCACAATCAGCCCAGCGTTTAGCGTCCCGTCTTCGAAGCGGATTTTCACACTACGGCTCATCTCTCTCGTCGACTGTGGTTCGAGCACCACTTCAATCCCTTCTCGCGTAAGTAGCGCGACCGAAGTTTTCCCTCGTCCAATGAATGCAACTCGCGGTGCGGCTTGGCCCAGGTTTGCTTCCATGGCCATCGGAAGAGAAAGGAACGAAGCGCAATTGGTGTCGGCGACGCAAGGGGTTCGAGGACGTGCACCCAGATCAACGGATTGCGCGGGACTCGCCCGTAGGAAATTCGGTGACGAATGAGCGTGCAACCGAGTCTCGCGACTGCGAAGTTCGCCTGGCGGATTGCCTAGCATGAGAAGTGATGCAACTGCGGCAGAGAAAAATACCCATACAAAATACCCCTTCAAGCGCATAAACCTCTCCGCTGGGACGCGCATCAGTCCCCGCACGTACGGCTCAAGGCTACTGAGCCCAGTTGGTGTTGGTTTGCCTTGTAAATGCTGTTGAAAGGGTTATGCGGACTATCTTCTTGAAGATATCCAAAGTCAATTCAATAGTTGAATTTTGGAGACGAAATGAAGATGTTAAATACCCACGCGAGATGCGGTACAAATACGGAACTATCCAACTTAATTCCTCAAGTTGGGCTCCACGCAAAATTCTCTTCCCCCAAATTGAGCTCGAGCATCCCGTCAATTGGCAGGACATCGATCGGCAGGCCGCCTTCCCATAACGCAACGCTTACCAGCAGGGATTTGCGGTTCTTCAAGTCAAACAATTCGCGCGCAAGGCTCACTTCGATGATTTTGTCGTAGGCTGCTGACACCAGCAATTCCGGGCGCAACAAGCACGCCCCGCCTTGTTCCAGAATGCAGCCCGCAAACTTCCCCTTGTTCACCCGCACCGTGATGCGTGTCTCGCGCGAATCCCACAACGTCAGCCGGAATTGAAAATCCGGAATATCAGCAAGCGCTTCCGTGGGATCCACGCGGAGGTAAAAATGTTGCGGGCCAAATCCGTAGCTCAACTGGCCTAATACGCAATTGCGGCCGTGCATGCTGCCGCTGCGCTGGTCGGTCGCATAAAATCCAGCTCCCAGCCATTCGAAGTAATTGCTTTCGCGGCCATCGACCTTGACGTCCAAATAAGCCTGAGGAGCTTCTCGGCGTGCGCGTTCGGGTGCGCGCTTGATTGGATGCAGCAGCGCGTCCGGCACGTGTTCACCAAGCGCCGCGTAAACTTCCGTCAAATGCTGGCGGTATAACTCGTCGAACTCGGCATCGTTTGCGGAGGCATGTTCCGGGCCATACCACCAACACCAGTCGCTCCCCTCGGCAGCCAGCAAAGCCTCATAGGCGCGCTTGACCGAATCAGTCGACGGCGCCGAAGCTCCCAACGCGGATGCACCCACCGCAGTGCGCTGGAGGACCCTCTCATATGTATCGCGCGCATCTCGCAGCAAATCCCACGCGCGCACATCTTCCGGATGCCCGATCCACACGTCGAAATTCGCATTGATCCAGGACGCCGGAAAAATTCCCTCAAGTTTCGGAGCGTCCGGACGCGCTTCCACTGCCTCGCTCATGGTTAAAGCGTGAATTTCGGGATCCTCTTGCACCCGCCCATAAAATTGCCTCAGAAAGTCTCGCCCATTCTCGGCGTAAAATTCCCACGCATTTTCTCCGTCCAAAATAATGCTAACTGTCGCCGTACTTCCCGCGGGCTGCCGGTCACCAATCGCCCTCACTCTACGATGTAAATCTTCAGCTGCGGCACCTGCTCCCATTCGGCTGTACACGAACCCAACGAGATCGGAAACGTAGTGATCGCGAAAAAATCCCGTAACGTTTTTTCCGCCGCGTTGCAATTTCCATGGCGAATAAAGATCCGGGCCATTTTGAGGGTAACCTGAAGCGTCGCGCCAGAAACCGATGTTCCGCGTCCGCCCGAGTACGCCTTCATCCGTCGCGAACCATTTGAATCCAAGATCCATCGCAATTTCGAGCGCTTGATCCGAAACCGATCCTTCCGATGGCCATAATCCCACCGGCGGTTTCCCAAAGACGCGCTCGTGATATTGCCGCGAACGCAGCAATTGTTCCCGCGCATCTTCCGGATGCCGAAATGCCGGGTGGGGCAGCGGCGATTGAGGATTTGACACTCGCGCGATGTCGGTGTCGCATAGCAGCGGAAGAATCGGATGGTAATACGGTGTCGTGGAAATTTCGATTTGACCGCGTTCAGCCGCGAGTCGATATTCCGGCAGCACAGCGCCGAGCAATTCAAGCTGCTTTTCGCGCAGCGCGGCCTTATCTTTTTCGGTGTAGTTCGCGCCTTTGCGCGACAATTCTTTCACCACCGGATCGTTCGCGATGTACTCTTCGTCCATCCATGCAAGCTGTGACAGCAGTTGCAAGTCGCGCCAATCCCGCAAGTCGAATCGCACCACGCATGATTCCACCCCGGCAGATCTCACTTGTGCCTGCAGTTCGGCAAAACGGGGCCAGCGCCGCACGAAATTTTCGTTTACCTGAAATGCCCGCTCCACAACTTCGCGCTTCTGTTGCGGCTCCAGGGAATCTGCTGGCGTAAATGCCAACTTGAACCAAGGCTCGTCAAAATCGCCGCTGGCATATTCTTCAATTTGCGCAGCTAGCAGCGGCACAAAATTAAACGTCACATGCACACCCGGGAATTCTGCCAGGATTTTCACCATGCCCCAGTAATCTTTGAGCGCGTGCAAACGCGTCCACGGCAGCATGTAGCGGCCCGTGAACGGTTCGCGATACTGCGGTTGGTGCATGTGCCAGAGTATGGCGAGATTAACTCTACTCAACGGTGAGGACCTTCAGTTTGCATCAATGCCTCAGGATATTCATGTCGCGATTCACCGCAATCCACCCCGTCTGCGCCACATTCTCTTACCATGCTAGAATGGCCGCGCGCAAATATGCGCCTGCTCGATAAATATATCGGCCGCGAAGTAGCCTCGCATTCGATCCTTGGCCTCGCTGTCTTCACTTTCGTTTTCTTCGTGCCTCAGCTGGTGCGTTTGATGGACCTGGTCGTTCGCCATTCAGGCGGCATTGGAACAGTCGCGCTCCTATTTCTTTGCTCGCTCGCGCCAGTGCTCGCATTCACCATTCCGATGGCTGTACTCGTCGGAGTTCTTATCGGTCTCGGGCGTCTTTCCGCCGATAGCGAGATCGTTGCGATTCATGCTTCGGGCATCAGCATGCGCCGCCTGCTCGTTCCCATCGGATTCGTCGCGGCAAGCTGCGCAGTCCTCACTCTCACGCTTACGTTCTGGCTCATTCCTTTATCCTGGCGCACGCTCGCCAAGCTCGAACAAAAATTGCTGTCGTCGCAAGCGCCTTTTGCAGTTCAACCCCGAGTATTCGACGAACGCTTTCCGCATTTCGTATTATACGTGCAAGATGTTGAAGCGGCAGCCACCCGTTGGCGCGGTGTTTTCTTGGCCTCTTCCGCACAAGCCACCGCCACTTCAAATCTAACCCTGGCTCAGGACGCCCAGGTTGTGGCCGGCGCCGAACGCCACGAGATTGAACTTCACCTAGGTCCCGGCAGCACCCACGATTACGATCCGCACGAGCCGGATCACTATAGCGTCACCACGTTTGGACAAAGCGATATTCCCATCGATGTTTCCACGACTGCCAGCGCGACCAAGAGCGTAGCTTTTTCTGATGCCGAAAAATCTATTTCCGGGCTTCTCTCTGATAACGGGCCAAACTGGCGCGAAGCACGCGTCGAATTTCACCGGCGTATAGCCTTCCCCGCGGCCTGTCTCATCTTCGCGCTCCTCGGTGTGCCGGTTGGGGTTCGTCCGCGCCGTGGCGGCAGGGCGGCCGGCCTCGTATTAACGCTGGTTCTTATCGGCGGATATTATTTTCTTTTTGTTACTGGCGCGCATATGGCTCAACAGGGTTCCGTCGCGCCGTGGGCCGGAATTTGGGGAGCCAATATCGTCGCAGCGGTCGTAGGATTTTTCTTTTTGCGCCGCATCGAAAATATTCGCAAACCGAATCGCATCAGCGCCGCGTTCGAATCCGTCTTTTCCAGGCAACAGAAATCGCAGCGCCTCGAATCAGACGCTGCGCCAATTCCCGCCTCGAACGGTCCTATTTCCGCCGGCTCCACAGCGTTGGTTTCACCATTGCTAAAGGTGCGCCAAGAGACGGGCGCGGGCAGCTCCGTAGGTTTCCCAATGCTGATGGATACCTACCTGCTTCAACAATTTTTTTACTACTTCGTCGTATTGCTCGCCGGTTTCGTCCTGATTTTTGACGCGTTCACGCTTTTCGATCTGCTCGGCGACATTTCAAAGAACCACATTCCGGTTTCCATGGTCATCAGCTATTTCCGGTATCTTGTACCACTGATGGTCTATCAACTTTCTCCCCTGGCCTCTCTGGTAGCCACCCTCGTGACGCTCGCTGTCCTCGCAAAAAACAACGAAGTCATCGCGTTCAAGGCTAGCGGGGTAAGTCTTTACCGCATCGTTCTTCCCCTTACGCTCGCGGGCTGCATCATCGCGGGAGCCATGTTTCTTCTGGATGACACATTCCTGCCTTACGCCAATCAGCGGCAGGATGCTCTTCACAATCAAATCAAGGGCCGCCCCGCGCAAACATATTTTCAGCCCGCGCACCAATGGATCTTCGGGGAGAATGACAAGATTTTTAACTACGAACTCTTCGATTGGGAACGCCAGCTATTCGGCGGATTAAGCATTTTTGAACTCGATCCAAAAACGTTCCAGATGCGCCGGCGCATTTTTGCCACCCGCGCTACCTGGGAGCCGAGTGAAAACGCCTGGATTCTGACGGGCGGCTGGATTCGCGATTTCGATGGCAACAGAGTTACGCGCTACACTCCATTTAAAGTCAACTCCCTACCCGAGCTGACCGAAACTCCGAGCTACTTCCGACGCGATGTTCGCCAGTACACCCAGATGAATTGGCGGCAACTCGGACAATACATCGCCAGCCTTCGCCAGGCGGGCTTTGATACCTCGCGGCTCGCAGTTCAATGGCAAAAGAAATTTGCCTTTCCCCTTATTGCAGCAATTATCGTCTTCCTAGGTGCGCCGTTCGCGTTCTTGGTTGGAACTAGAGGCGCTGTCGGAGGGCTTGCTGTCGCCGTCTGCATCGGAATTGTTTATTGGGCCACAGCAGCACTGTTCGAAGCCATGGGGGCAGTCGGACAGCTGCCACCCTTGTTGGCTGGATGGGCTCCGGATGCGATCTTCGGCTTTCTCGCGATTTACTTCTTCCTGAAAATGCCCACCTGATTCTCATGAAGTGTTAGTTGAAGAATTGAAGCGCCGAGAGATTCACTCCAAGCGTTGCCCAAATCGAATTTCATGTCCTCCTTTACCGATCCACAACCACAGAACCTTGAAGGTTCCACTGCAATTGTCGGCAGTCCCACAACTAAAGTTATTCGTTCGACGATAGCTTGTATCTTAGGCCGTTCGCGGTCCGCGTAAAATTCGAACCGGCAGAAAAATTATCGCGCGAACAAGTTCAAATGCTCCTTCAACCGCGATACCCAAAAGTCGAAACGGCAGCAAGATTAGCCACACGATCGGATATATGATCAGAGCCAACAACGCAAGCGGCCAGCACAGCACGAGCAAAATACACCAAAGAAGGAATCCCACCATTGCACCTCCTTACCTCGACCGCTCTCTACTCGCCTCTAATTTATACGCACAGCCGGGCGAATTCGTTCCGTGGCCGCATCACATTGATCTTCTGAGGAAGACAGGGCGACGCCCGTAGGAAACTATCCTGCAGGAGAATTCCTCACGTTTATGTGAGGCTTCGCAGCGCCTATCTCTTAATTTTCCGGGTGCCGCCGTTTTTCCGTTCTTCGAGCACCGCCTGCGCCGCCGCTAGCCTGGCAACCGCGACCCGAAACGGTGACGCGCTCACGTAATCCATGCCTACGCGATGGCAGTATTTAACGCTTTCCGCGTCGCCGCCGTGTTCGCCGCAAATTCCGATTTTCAGATCCGGCCGCGTCTTTCGGCCGCGAGCGATTCCCCATTCAATCAGCAAGCCCACGCCAGCTTCATCAATCGTCTGAAATGGGTCCGTGGCGAAAATCCCAGCTTTCCGATCGTCCACATAATCGGGAAGAAAGCGACCGGCGTCATCGCGCGATAGTCCCATCACCGTCTGTGTCAGGTCATTCGTGCCGAACGAAAAGAATTCCGCGACCTCGGCAATCTGGTCGGCCAGTAAAGCCGCTCGAGGAAGCTCGATCATGGTTCCAACAGAATATTCAACTTTCACTTTAGCTTTCGAAATAATCTCATCGGCCACTCGACGCGTAGCTTGATCGAGAATTTGCATCTCTTTTTTGTCCATGGTTAGAGGATGCATGATCTCAGGTATCACTTTTATTTTGCGTTTCTGGCAATCGATAGCCGCTTCAATGATCGCGCGAATCTGCATCTCCAGAATCTCGGGATATGTAATGCAAAGCCTGCAGCCTCGATGGCCGAGCATTGGGTTGGCTTCATGTAGCTGATCCACGCGCCGCGCAACTGCCTCGGCCGAGATGCCCAGCTTCCTTCCGAGTTCCGCCTGCTTTGCTGGATCGTGCGGGACGAATTCATGAAGCGGAGGATCGAGCAGCCGAATCGTCACTGGCAACCCGTTCATCGCTTCGAATATGCCGATAAAGTCGCGCCGCTGGAACGGAAGCAGTTTAGCCAACGCCGTCCGACGCGCATCGGACGTGTCGGCCAAAATCATTTCTTGAATTGCTTGCTGCCGCTCGCCGCTTTTTTCCGGATGCTCGAAGTCCTTGAAAAACATATGCTCCGTCCGGACCAGGCCAATTCCTTCGGCGCCCATTTCGCGAGCTACTCGCGCGTCTTGTGGTGTGTCAGCGTTCGTGCGGACTCCAAGTTTGCGCACCTTGTCTGCCCACTTCAGCAATGTATAAAAGGCGTTCGGCGGTTCAGGTCGAACGAGGTCGATTTGTCCGGTATAGACGATTCCATCGCTTCCATCCAGCGTCATCCACTCGCCCTCGCGCACCGTGTGACCGTTTGAGCTCATCGTCTTTTTCTTCAAATCAATGTCGAGTTGTTCTGCGCCCACGATGCAGCATTTCCCCCATCCGCGTGCAACAACTGCTGCATGACTTGTCTTTCCTCCCGTTGCGGTCAAGATGCCCTGCGCCACATTCATACCGCCAACGTCTTCCGGGCTTGTCTCGTGTCTCACGAGCACAACCTTCTCGCCACGCGCCGCCCAAGCCTCCGCATCCTCGGCCGTAAACACAGCTTTCCCGACAGCCGCGCCCGGAACGGCATTAATGCCTTGAACGACCTTCCTCGAACCTAGCTCGCCACGATTCATCCGCGGATCAATCACGGGATAAAAAAGCCGCTCCACGTCGTCAGCCTTAATTCTTTCAAGTGCTTCTTCAACTTTAATTAGCTTCTCGTCAACCATGTCCACGGCGATCCGAAACGCCGCTGATGGAGTTCGCTTCCCGGTGCGCGTCTGCAACATGTAAAGAGTGCCGTTCTCGACCGTAAATTCCAGATCCTGCATATCGCGATAATGTTTTTCGAGCGTCTGGCGCACACGTTCAAGTTGTTTGTAAACTTTCGGCATCCGCTTCGAAAGTTCGCTCAGATGCATTGGCGTGCGAATCCCCGCTACCACGTCTTCTCCCTGGGCATTCAAAAGAAAATCCCCGAAGAAAGTTCTCTCGCCGGTGGAAGGATCGCGCGTGAAGCAGACTCCCGTACCGGAATCGTCGCCGGTATTTCCGTACACCATCTGGACCACATTCACCGCCGTGCCCACAAGGCCTGTAATTTTTTCGACGCGCCGGTAAGTTTGCGCCTTTTCTCCCATCCAAGACTCGAATACGGCGCCGATCGCTCCCCAGAGTTGCTCGTGGGGATCTTCAGGGAAAGGCTTCCCCGTTTTTTCCTGAAAGTATCTTTTATATTCACCGATTAGTTCGCGCCAACCCTGGGCCGAAACCTCCGTATCTTCTTTCACGCCAAGTCTTTTCTTCAAGTCCCGCAGGCGCGCCTCGAACTCGTCCTTCGGCAAGCCAATCACGACGCTTGAATACATCTGCACGAACCGACGGTAGGCATCGAATGCAAATCGCTCATTCTGCGTCGCCCGCGCGAGCCCTGCCACCGACGCTTCATTCAATCCAAGATTTAAAATTGTCTCCATCATTCCGGGCATCGAGCGCGCCGATCCGGAACGTACGCTAACCAGCAGCGGATCGTTCGCGTCGCCTAATCTTTTTCGTGTGAGCTTCTCAAGGCGCTGGAGGTTTTTCTCAACTTCCCCTCGCAGATCCTTTGGGAATTTGCGATCGTGCTTGAAATAGTAGTCACAGGTTTCGGTGGTGATGGTGAAACCCGCGGGAACAGGCAGGCCGATGCGAGTCATCTCAGCCAGACCTGCGCCTTTGCCGCCAAGTAAGTCTTTCATCTCGCCGTCGCCGTCCGCTTTTCCCGCCCCGAAGAAATAGACGTATTTCATATTCACCTCGAAGTCGTAACCCGGAAGGAATTCGCACTCATGAACGGTTGGTCATGTAAATTGTCGGCCCGCCAACAACTAATCTTCTACTTTATATCCAAACTTGATCTTATTTCCCGATCGTAA
>Ga0210385_10002874_pt1 | contig 10312 bp, 7 predicted proteins | sample IncBWH26OmetaG_FD_160107 | JGI IMG/M metagenome (GOLD analysis project Ga0210385, IMG submission 160107) | Forest soil microbial communities from Barre Woods Harvard Forest LTER site, Petersham, Massachusetts, United States - Inc-BW-H-26-O ...
CGCCGTTACGAATGGAAGTGCAACGCGTCAAATGATGCGTCGCGCCGTGCGGCGTTGCGGCTCGGATTCAAGTTTGAAGGCATATTTCGCCAGCACATGATCGTAAAAGGCCGGAGCCGTGACACCGCCTGGTTCGCGATGCTTGATTCGGAGTGGCCGGCGCGGAAAGCCGCCCTCGAACGCTGGCTCGACCCGGCGAATTTTGATGCGCAAGGAAAGCAAAAGGTGTCGCTATCCGAGTTGACGGCAATCGAGTCTTAGCGCGTCAGCACCACCCCATAGAACCCGTCGCCTTCATCCCGGCCCGGCAGGCGCCACATCGCTTGCTCGACGCGTAAACCCGGTTCGCCCACTACGATCCGCCGAATCACCTCCTCGTTTTCTTCCGTCTCCAAGGAGCACGTGGCATATAAAAGCTTGCCTCCTGGCGCGAGCAGCTTCAACCCCTGGGCAACAATTCGAATCTGCTTTTCGCGAAATCTTGCGAAATCCTCCGCCCGGACGCGCCACTTGATTTCCGGGTTCCTCGCGAGTGTTCCAGTCCCCGAACAGGGCGCGTCGATAAAGATCCGGTCGAACGGACGTGAGAACGGCAGAGTTTGTGTCGCATCTAGCACCACGCGCGGGCAGACCGGCGGCACATCGCGAAGCCGCCTTTCGCTCACGTCGCAAGCGATTGCGCACGAAAGCGGGGTCTCGATCGCCTGCAGGGTCTTATTCCCCGGCGCCGAGCATAGATCCAGATACGTCTGGCCCGCGCGCAGGTCGAGCAATGGCAGAATGGCCTGCGAACTGATGTCGTGCAGCCGCATCCCTGGTCTGGATGACGGCAGCAGCCGCCAACAGCCCTCAATTTGGGTTCGTTCCGCAAAAACGCCTTCGGGCAGATCGTCTCCCGGCCGCACTCTAATGTAAGCCGCCGGTTCAGAGAGCGCGGCTTTCGCGATGGCTCGCGCCGTATCGGCTCCGAAATGGGCGCGCCACCGCGCCAGCAGCCACTCCGGACAGGAAAATTCAATCTCCTCGCTCGGCCAGCTCACCGCCGCCCGGTTCACCTTTCGAAGTACGGCATTCACCAGCCCGGCAGCGGCCCGCTTGTGCCGCTTCACCAACTCGACCGACTCATGCACTGCGGCATGCGCCGGAATCCGTTCCAGATAGCGTAATTGGAAGATCGCCATCCGCAGCACCAGGGCCACGGCTGCATCCAGATCCTGGATTCTCCGGCCTGAATACATACAGATGAGGTAATCCAGTTGGCCTTGAAACCGGAGGCAGCCGAAAACAATTTGTGAAGCAAGCCCGGCATCCCGCGCATCCAAACCGTGGCTCACTTTTCGCAGCGCATCTGCTGCGTAACCGCCTTCGGCGATGTCCTGCAGCACTTCGAACGCGACCGCGCGTGGCGGTGAAATTTTGCCCATCAAAAGTCCGGTCACGTGCATCTAAAAATTGTTCTACCCTTTACGTACCAACGAATTGAACCCGGTTTTAGTATTTACCTGGTTGCGCACCCTGTGCTAGGATGCTAATAGCCTGCGGGGATCAACCCCCGCGAGGTGCGCCTCGTACTTCCCCACGGAGCATACAAAACTAACTAATGAGCTTTACCGTTTTTCTCGGAAATCTCCCTGTATGGGTGACGGCCGACGATATCAAATCGTGGCTGACCTCAGAAAACTTGGTCGCCGACGCGGTCAAGGTTATCCGCAATCCTGAGACTCAAGAGTCCAAGGGCTTCGCCTTCATTGAATCACCAAACCAGGAGGAGATGAACGCCATCATCCGCCGGTTTGATCGCGCACCTCTCGAAGATCGTCTTCTGCGAGCCAACCCGGCTCAACCGCCTAAATCCGGCAAGAGTCCCGCCAGGAGTGCGCCGCCGCCTCCGGACCGCAATCGGCGTCCAGCCTCTGCCGCTCCCACTCAGCAAGCCAGAAGGGGGCCGAACAACAGCCGGCGCTCTTCGACCCCACCCGCCAAACAAAGCGCCTTTGCCGAAGAACTGGCTAAGGCCCTTTAAGCTCTGCGCGCACGAGCCCACAGCGCGTCTGCGCCTTCCCGCGTCGGTGCCTCTTGTGCGCACCCATCAAAGCAGCAGTTTCCGTCCCGCCTTCTAGTACGACCCAACTCCCAAAAGTCTTCGTTTAGGTGTTATACTCCGCAGCATTGTTTGCGAGGGTGTGCAGACTTCCTGCCTGATCGGCAGTGCTCCATTCGGGAGATTTGTCCTTGCCTCGTTCGGGTTTTGAAATTATTATCTTTCGCATAGCGTTTACAGCCCTAATAGCCGCACTGGCCGCCATGTACCGGCCGTTCGGACTAGCGAGCGCGCCCTCTGCCTTGCTGGGCTTGTGCCTGGGACTGGCGATCAATCTGCTGGAACTCCGGATTCAGCGCGCCAGCCTCCCCTCGCTGCTCAGCGGATGCGCTGGCGCGTTCGTCGGGGCAGTTATTGGAGTACTACTGGTTTCAGTACTAAGTCCAGGTCTGCTTGTAAGTGGTGCAACGGCGGAATTCTTTCGGCTCGCGACACCCTTGCTCTGCGCGTTCGTCGGTGTTCTGGCCGGCGCCGCCAAGGCCCACTTGATTAATTTACAGAACATAGGTTTCCTGAACGCGGACGTGGTGTTCACGGCGCCCGCCAAAATTCTCGACACCAGCGTGATCATCGACGGCCGTATCTGCGAGATCGCCGAATCCGGCTTCCTGGAGGGCGACGTTCTGGTGCCGCAATTCGTGCTTCACGAGCTGCAACAGGTGGCCGATTCCTCCGATTCCGCGAAGCGCAACCGCGGGCGGCGAGGACTGGACGTCGTCCAGCGCCTGCAAAAGATCCCCCGGGTTCGTTTGGAAATTTCGGGCCAGGATTTCCCAGCGGTTCGCGAAGTAGATCTGAAACTGATTGAGGTCGCTAAGTCGCGCGGCGCGAAGATCGTGACTAATGATTTCAACCTCAACAAGCTGGCGCAAGTGCAAGGGGTAGAGGTTCTCAATATCAATGAGCTCGCAAACGCCCTCAAACCTGTGGTGCTCCCTGGCGAAGCGATGCGCGTCTTTATCCTCAAGGAGGGCAAGGAATACAACCAGGGCGTGGCTTATCTGGACGACGGCACCATGGTGGTGGTAGATAACGCCAAGCGGCTGATCTCGAAAACCGTTGATATTACCGTCACCAGCGTGCTGCAAACGACCGCCGGCAAAATGATCTTCGGCAAATACGACGAGCGGACCCAGGGCGACCATCGGACGGCGGCCGGTCATTTGTCCGCCACGGCTTCCGCAGGCGGTTCTTCTTCGTCCACTAGCTAGCCTGGCAGCCAAGCGGTGCTTGGTCAACATCGGCCAGAAATCGCCAGCGTCCGCGCAGGCGTTGCCGGGCAGTTAAAAAGTTAGCGCCAATTTGGGTTCGTTTCGAAATCGCTGGGCCGCATTGCCATGTATTGGACGAACCTGGGCCGCGTGGTCCGATTGGGCCGGCTGCCATGCGGCAACGCTTGATGCCAGATGATCAGGTCTCCGGCTTGGCCCGCGATCGGAACTTCTCCGAGTGCGGCTAAATTCTGCTCGCGCGGATTGATTCCTTCAGGCAGACTCTTCAACCAGTCCTCGATTTTAAGGTGGAACCCCGGCACGCACGTGAAGGCGCCCTGCTCAGCGGCTGTATCGGTCAGGTAAAGCAATCCCTGCACACCAAAAGGAATTGGCAACTCCAGGCTGGTGTCCCAATGCATATGCGGTCCCGGGAACTGCCACCCCGGCCGCTCCGGAGGATTCATTCCGCATTGGTCGACCGTCATCCAGAGATCCGAGCGGCCCCAAATCTGCTCGAACGCCGGCCGGACCCGGGGCGAGTTGCGATTCGCTTCAATGGCCGGATGCCGCAGGAGCGGAACCCAGATGCTATGCCCTTGCGGCCCGTTGTACCACGTGTTGGGTTCGTTCAAGTCCATCCGTAGAAATTCGCAGATGGCTTCTACCGCCGCCGCACAACCCTCCGGTGTGGCCGCATTGTGCACCACGACGTAGCCGTTTTCGCGCCAGAAGGCCAGGTCTTCCGGGCTCAGCGCCAGATCTTGCGGGCCCAGCGGAAGATCTGCCGGGGCTGCGCTGTCCTCGCTCGCTCCACTGCCGCTGCGACGGAAGGCCGCATTGATGCGCTGGATCCTCGTTGGATCGATGGCCCCGCCGTTTCGCTCCCGAATCCACTGCTCGAACTGCTCGAAAGTCGGCGCAGCGGAATACAGGTAGTGCAGCGTTTCGTGCAAATTCAGCCCTAACCCGCTCAGAACCGTGTTGTCCGCGGCCCATTCGTTGACGCCTCCGTCCGGCGGCGCCGCTGCCGATCGATTGGCCACGTACCGCGACCAGAAGCGCTTCAGGTGTGCGACTCCCAGGGAGCCCAACTCCTCGTCGCTCGCGATTTGTATCTTCTCTTCTATCATGGACATTCGGGTTCGATGATAACTCAGAAAGCCCTCTGCCGAGTATGATGTAGGTTCGATGCGAATTCAGGTCAACACGGCTCTGAGGCCTAGCTCCCGCTAAACCATGAAAGTTTCCGTTATCATTCCCGCGGCCGGGTTGGGCACGCGCATGGGCCGAAGCTCGCCCGAAAAGGAAGGCACCAGCCGCAAGCAGTTTATGCTGCTGAACGGCTCGCCGATCCTTATTCACACCATCCGCAAGTTCGTCAGCTCGGAACACGTCACCGAAATCGTGGTTGCCCTTCGCGCCGAAGATCTCAATTGGGCTCAGGAGCTCTTTGCAAGCCAGCAGTTCGGCAAAACTGTGCGAGCCGTGCCGGGCGGCGAAACGCGCCAGCAGTCGGTTGAAAATGCGCTGGCCTCCATCAGCGACGAGACCGCTCTGGTAGCGGTTCATGACGCCGTCCGCCCGTTCGTTGAAAAAGAAGTGATCGAGAAAGTGATTCAGGAAGCTTCGGAAACAGGCGCTGCGATTCTCGGCATTGTCCCCATCGATACGGTCAAGCAAGTGCATCGCAACAAAGTGCGGGCGACGCTGCCGCGGGAACGGCTGATCCTGACCCAAACGCCGCAAGTGTTTCGTCTCGACCTGTTGCGTCAGGCGTTTCAGAAGGCGCGCGAGGATTTATTCATCGGGACCGACGAGTCCTCGCTGGTGGAGCGCTTGGAGCAGGTGGAAGTGTCCGTAGTTCTGGGCACCGACCACAACATAAAGATCACCAAGCCGAGTGACATGCAACTGGCGCAGTTATATCTCACGCTCGAAACATCGGGCCTGAACCTTCGCGAGCATGCCTGAGCTGCTTCCACCGCCCTTTCGCATCGGGCAGGGCTGGGACACGCATCGCCTCGAGTCCGGCCGCCCATTGATCCTGGGCGGCATTCGAATCCCGTCTGAGTTCGGACTCGCGGGGCATTCCGATGCCGACGTGCTCTTTCACGCCGTAACGGATGCGGTGCTGGGCGCCCTTTCGCTGGGGGACATCGGCATGCATTTCCCCGACAGCGCGCCGGAATGGAAGGACGCCGCAAGTGCGTCGTTCCTGGAGCACGCGCTCGCATTGGCTGCCAAAGAAGGCTACCGGCTCGTGAACGTCGATTCGACCATCATCTTGGAACGCCCGAAGCTAAAGGAGTTTCGCGGACAGATTCGCGAATCTCTGGCGCGTGCCGCCCGCCTGCCGGTTAGTTCGGTGAGCGTCAAGTTCAAGACAGCGGAGGAAGTGGGGCCGGTGGGCGAAGGCCGGGCCTGTGAGGCGCAGGCCGTCGTGCTGCTCGCGCGTTCATCGTAATTGTAGTCCAGAAGCAAGCGTCGAAAGGGTCGGTAGACGGTGGCCGAATGCCGGCCCACCTGCCCATAAACCCGTTTCGGGACAATCTCACCATAATCGACTACACGGCCAGGTGGATCGTCGTGCGCAAAACGCGTTTGGCCATTAGTAACTGCGATGGAATTCAGACTCACGCGTCCGATCCTTTAGCTGAATCATGAGCGCCAAGCCGTGTCCACGTCCGCGTCCTCAAAGGCTTCCACCGCAGCGGACGGCAACCCGCAATCAAGATGCGGCTTGACTCTAAGCAGCACGGTGGGCGGCGCGCTTACATCGCTTACACTATCCTTTGCCCTCGAATCAGCCAGGCGATCACGTCCGCGAGTTCATATCCCGCTGGGAAAGGTCAGGCGCGGCTGAGCGCGCCAACTACCAACTTTTCCTTTCCGAACTTTGCGATCTCCTCGAAGTGCCCAGGCCGAGCCCGAGCGTTCCGAACGACCGGCAAAACAAATACGTATTCGAGCGTGTCGTACATTTTCACAACGGCGACGGCACAATTACCATAGGCCGTATCGATTTGTACAAGAGCGCCTGCTTCGTTCTAGAGGCAAAGCAGGGCAGCGATTACGCTGCAAGCGCTACCGGCTTCCGCCCGCGTCGCGGCACCGCCACGCGCGAAACCCCCGCCTGGGATGAGGCTATGCTCGCCGCTCGCAACCAGGCTGAACGCTACGCCAAGGCCGTTCCGGAGGATGGTTGGCCGCCGTTCCTGGTGATTGTGGATGTCGGCTACAGTATCGAGTTGTACGCCGATTTCTCACTAACAGGCAAGAATTACGCCCAGTTCCCCGACCGTAACACCTTCCGCATTCTCTTGACTGAGCTGGCCGCATCCAGCATCCGAGAACGGCTCAGCGCAGTGTGGCTCGATCCGTTATCACTTGATCCCACCCGGATTAGCGCACGTGTGACGCGCGGCGTCGCAGAGAAACTTGCCCAACTCGCAAGAGATCTGGAAGAGACCCACAATCCCGCTCGGGTGGCCGGCTTTCTCATGCGGTGCATTTTCACCTCCTTTGCCGAGGACGTGCATCTGCTCCCAGCCGACAGTTGGACGGATCTGCTCGAAGACCTCGGGGCCCACATCGACGACTTCTGCCCTACCGTCGAATCCCTGTGGACAAGCATGAACAGCGGTGGCTTCTCGCCCATTCTGCGCCAGCACGTCCTCCAATTCAATGGTGGATTGTTCGAGACCGTTGAAGCACTACCGGTCAATGCCTCCCAGCTCGAATTGCTCATCCGCGCAGCCCACGCCGACTGGAGAGACGTCGAACCATCCATATTCGGCACTCTCCTGGAACGCGCTCTTGACAAGGAGGAGCGGCATCGCCTTGGCGCGCACTATACGCCCCGTGAGTACGTGGAGCGGCTCGTCATCCCGACGATCATTCAACCCCTTCGAGACGATTGGAAAACCGTTCAGGCAAGCGCCGTTAAGTTTTCTCGAGACGGCAACAGTAACGCGGCTCTCGAAATCCTCCGCGATTTCCGGAGGACTTTATGCAGCTTGCGCGTGCTCGACCCAGCTTGTGGTAGCGGCAATTTTTTATACGTTACACTCGAACACCTGAAGCGCCTTGAAGGTGAAGTGCTCGAAACGCTCGAAGCATTGGGCGACACGCAACTCGCCCTCCGTGAAACCGGCCTGACGGTTGACCCTCACCAACTCCTCGGACTCGAACTGAATCCTCGCGCTGCTATCATCACCGACCTCGTTCTCTGGATCGGCTACCTCCAGTGGTACTTCCGGACGTGGGGCGCATCCACCATTCCGCCCGAGCCCGTGATCAAACGCTTCCACAATATCGAAGCTCGTGACGCCCTCCTTGCCTATGACCGGGAACAGCCTGTGCGCGACGAGAACGGCAACATCAAAACGCAATGGGATCAGCGCACGATGCGCCGAAATCCCGTTACTGGGGAGGAAATCCCGGACGAAACGGCACGCCGCACCGTTTACGAATATCTCAACCCTCGCCGGGCTCCCTGGCCCGATGCGGACTACGTCATCGGCAATCCCCCTTTCATCGGCAACTGGATGATGCGCCGGGAACTCGGCGACGGTTACACCAAGACGTTACGTGCAACCTATTCAGAAGTGCCCGAGAGTGCCGAGTACGTGATGTATTGGTGGAATCGCGCCGCCGAAGGCGTCCGTGCCGGTCGGACGCGCCGGTTCGGTTTCATTGCTACCAATAGTCTGCGCCAGACATTCAGCCGACGAGTAGTGACGCATCACCTGCGAGCCGATCCACCTCTTTCCCTCGCCTACGCAATTCCCGACCACCCGTGGGTCGATTCGCGCGACGGTGCCGATGTGCGTATCTCAATGACAGTCGGTGAGAGCGGCCGCCGCGAAGGTGTGCTGGCGCGAGTTGTACGCGAAATCCCCGGACCTTTCGGCGCGGATGTCGATTTGTCAGAGCGCCGCGGTTTTATCAACCCAGACTTGACCGTTGGTCCGAATGTTGCCGGGGCCTTAACGCTAAAAGCCAACGAAGGCCTGAGCTGCCCAGGAGTGAAATTGCACGGGGCCGGCTTCATTGTTACTCCCGAGGAGGCACGGCAATTAGGTCTAGGTCGGATTCCAGGGTTAGAACGTCACATCCGTCCTTACCGCAATGGGCGCGATGTAAATCAGACTCCTCGCGGAGTAATGGTTATAGACCTGTTCGGCCTCACGGCAGAGCAAGTCCGCAGCCGATACCCTGAGGTCTACCAATGGGTACACGATCGGGTGAAACCTGAACGCGATGCGAAAAGAGGAGGCACTCGCGACCTGGAAGAATATGCGGATAAATGGTGGCTCTTTGGGAAACCGCGGAGTGCCTTTCGGCCGGCATTACTAGGGCTCAACCGTTACATTTCAACCGTCGAAACATCGAAACATCGCTTCTTCGTCTTCCTCGATGCCGCCATCCTGCCCGACAACAAACTAATCAATATCGCACTGGATAACGCTTACTTCCTGGGCGTCCTCTCCAGCCGCGTTCACGTCGCATGGGCACTGGCTGCGGGAGGCTGGCTAGGCGTGGGAAACGATCCAGTGTACGTCAAAACTCGCTGTTTCGAACCCTTTCCATTTCCCGACCCGTCCAAAGCTCAGCGACAGCATATTCGAGCTTTGGGTGAATCACTCGATGCGCATCGCAAGCGTCAGCAGAAGCTGTATCCCGAGCTTAAGCTGACCGATATCTATAACGTGCTGGAAAAACTTCGCTCCGGGCACGATCTCGACGAAGCCGAGCGAAAGATTCACGAGCAAGCTCTCGCAACCGTCCTACTGAATATTCACGACGAATTGGACGCCGCTGTGCTCGACGCCTACGGCTGGCCGGCCGATCTAAGCACAGAAGATGTCCTGTATCGTCTTATTGCGTTGAATGAGGAGCGTCAAGCAGAAGAGCGTCGGGGGTTGATCCGCTGGCTCCGCCCCGACTTCCAACAGCCGCCCCAAGCAAGGCAGGCGGGTCTCGACATTGAAATCGAAGAGACCATCGCTCCCATAGCCGCCCGCCGTCCCTGGCCGCAATCGCTGCCCGATCGGGTTCGCGCAATTCGAACGCTACTCGCCGAACAATTGCAACCGCTCGATGCGCACTCGCTTGCTCGCATGTTCACTCGCGCCCGTCGCCAGGATGTGCAGGATATAGCGGAAACATTGGTATCTCTCAACCAAGCTCGTCGGGTAGAAAATCGCTACATCATCTGATGGCCCACAAAGCCCTGTGGCCATTCAGGCGCGGAAGCGCGGCTGTCCGCCAAACAAACATTCCCGGCAACAAACATTTCGACTAAAATGTCGGTCACAGCGAATATCTCTATAGCATCCAGCGAGTTACGCCGAAACGCTTGGTCCACCCGTGGTATATTAACAACTTAGAAGCCGTTTCCTTTTAAATATCGACCTAATATCAAAACGCCGGACGCCCGCTGTGGCTCATCCGGCGTTTTTCATTCCCCAATAAGGAGCAACCATGTCGACCCCAGCCCAAATCGCCGCCAATCACGCCAATTCTCAACTCAGCACCGGACCCACAACCGATGCGGGAAAGGCCGCGTCTTGCCTGAACAATTTCAAAAACGGCCTCACCGGCGCCTCTTTCTCCGTTCTGCCGTGGGAAAACGAGGAAGACTACGACACGTTGCTCGCCGCCCTGCGCGCCAGCCTGAATCCTTCCGGCCCCTTCGAACAGCTCCTCGTCGAAAAAATGGCCCAGCACCAGTGGCTCAGCCAGCGCGCTCTCATTCTCCAGGACATGTGCTTCCAGCGCGACCTCCCCGCCTGCGACGACGACCGCAAACTCGCGCTCTATCTCCGCTATCAAACCACTCACGACCGTGCCTTCCACAAATGCCTCGATCAACTTCATAAGCTCCGCGCCGAAACACGCAAAAAGCGGTTGGATGAGGCCGCGCTTTCTAAGCGAGCCGAAGACGTAAACAAGGTTGGCTTCGAATCGCAAAAGGCCTCAGCAGCTGACAAAG
>Ga0210385_10002875_pt1 | contig 10312 bp, 9 predicted proteins | sample IncBWH26OmetaG_FD_160107 | JGI IMG/M metagenome (GOLD analysis project Ga0210385, IMG submission 160107) | Forest soil microbial communities from Barre Woods Harvard Forest LTER site, Petersham, Massachusetts, United States - Inc-BW-H-26-O ...
CGCTGCGAGAGCTGCCACGGCCCCGCCGCTGATCACGTGGCGTCGCTGACGGGCGGCCGCAGTGAGCCCGTTCGACCCGCGTCGCTTGCCGGCCCGAAATCGATCGAGATATGCGCGCAATGCCACACCGGCCTGAGCAACATAAACCACGCGGACCCGATGCCTGGCGACTTGTTAGTTTCGAGCCAGGTTCCCGCGCTTCAGCATTCCGAGTGCTTCCGACAAAGCGGCGGGCTCATTACTTGCACCGATTGCCACGACCCGCATCGCGATGCAGCATCGCCTGACATTGCCGAACACGCGGCGAAGGCCTGTCTCAGGTGCCACACGGCCGCCAATGGGCAGCACGCATCCATCTGTCCGGTCAATGCGTCCTCAGGCTGTACGGCATGCCACATGCCCTCCGTTCCAGTGAACGCCTTCAATGTCGCGAATCACTGGATTGCTGTTCATCCCGAACAAGGCGTGAAGGCGGAAAAGAACGATGCCAGTTTGCGCTCGCTGGTCACGCCTAAACGCGAGTATTTGGAAGCGATCGCCACGGATGATCGTGCGAAAGCGGAAGCCGCCCTTCAACGCCTGGCCACGGGCGAGCCGTTCTACGATGTCGCGCACACCACATCGATGGATCCGATAGCCTCCGCCGGCGGATATTTAGGTGACGTGCGGTTATCCGATATGGATCCGCACCTGGCCGATGCCGCCGCGCACCTATGGTACGGAGAAACCAGCGGCATCCTCAAGCAGGACGGCCGTTACATGATCCTCCATCGTTTGCCGCGCGACTTTAGGTGGGAGGCAAACCAGCTGTTCCTGGAGGCTGTCAAATTGCGGGCGCTCGGCGACCGTAAGGCCGCCATGGCCAAAGCGCAAACGGCCCTGAAAATCTATCCGTACTTTTTGCGCGCTCACATCTTCATGGGCGTCCAAATTCGCGAAGCGGGCGACTTCGCCCGAGCTGCCTATGTTCTGGCCTTCGCTTCCCAATCCTATCCGTCCGACGCCTTCGCGCAGTTTCAGTATGCTCTCACGTTAGGCAACCAGCCCGGCAGTCAAATAGAAGCATTCCGCCGCGCCATCGGCCTCGAACCCGATATTGTCGGTGCATATGAAAGCCTCGGGGCCGCACTCGTTTCATCGGGCGACATTCCGGGTGCGGTTCATGTCTTTCGCCAAGGTCTCACGATTGATCCCCTCTCGGCACTCCTGAATTACCGCTTAGCTGTAGTACTCAAACAGCAAGGCGACGAAGCCGGCGCGAAACAATTTCTCTCGCTGGCCGTCAAGCTCGACTCCCATGTCGGCACCCGGCTCGGTATCTCTGCAACTTTGAAGTGAACCGATCGATATCTACTGCTCCGGAAGGCTAACACTGTTGTAGAGCTTGCTCTGTAAATCGAAGCCGCTAAGGCCGCCTGGCAATCGCTTCGTCAACAGCTCGCAACTGTCAGAGACCGCGCGAGATAATCTTTCCGATGACACGGCGTGATTTCCTGGCTACTACCGCCCTCGCAACATTTGCTCCCGCGCGGCGGAATCCGGAGTTGGCTGTCGAAGGCTACATCTTTCAGCAGTACGCTCGAAAGCAAAACAAGCCGCTCGAGGCCATGCTGCCCGAGGTTCTCGCGATGCCGCGAGCAGCCGGCTTCACAAGCATCGAACTCAACAGCGGCTTTTTCCCTTCAGGCGCCCGCGAGCAAACGCTGTCCCTCATTCGGTCGCAGCATCTGCGTATGCCGAGTTTGTACGTGGGTGGCGCTCTGCATGAAGAAACGTCTGCCGACAAAACCATCTCTGACGCTCTCAAATTCGGTGATCTGTGCCAGCCGTTCGGATGCAAGGCAATCGTTACCAATCCAGACCCGAAACCTGGGGATGTGGAAAAAACCGATGGCGAACTGAACGTGCAAGCCGACTCGCTCAACCGGATGGGACGCACGCTTGACGAACACGGGTTTCAATTGCGAGTGCATCACCATACACCTCAGTTAGTCGACAACGCTCGCGAATGGCATCACATTCTCTTGCATACGGATCCCAAATACGTCTATATCTGCGTGGACGTCGATTGGGCGTACGAAGCTGGATTTGCGCCCATCACGTTCCTGCGAGAAGTCAAAACTCGTCTCCGCGAACTCCATGTTCGTAGCGCGCGCCATAAGATATGGCTGGAAGACCTCGAAGACAGCGATATTGATTACCGTGCAGTCGCGACATATCTGAAACAAGCCAACCTAAACCCGCTGATCGTTGTGGAGCTGGCTTACCGGCCCAACACGCTTGTGACTCGCTCGCTCGTAGAAGATCTTCGGGTGAGCCGTCAATATGCCGAACAAGTTTTCGGAGTGCACTCAAATGCGTAAGTCGCGTTTGACCAGAAGAACATTCCTCGGCAGAACTGCTGCAGCTTTTTCGCTTGGCTACGGCTTACGGGCGGCGCACTCATCGGCATTGCGTATCGGCGTGACTGATTGGAACCTCATTCTTGGCGCGGAACCGGGCGCGGTTTCCAAGGCGGCCGGACTTGGTTTTGAAGGCGTGCAGGTCTCGTTTGGCCGCCATATTGTTGACGGTAAAATGCCGGCTGATCACCCGGAGATCATCGCGAAGTATCTCGAGCTTTCCAAACAAACCGGCATCACTATTGATGGAACTTGCGTCGACAGATTGCACGACAATGGCTTGAAGAGTGATCCGCTCGCACTCAAATGGGTCTCAGATTCCATTCGCCTAACCCGCGACCTGAACACAAAAGTGCTTCTCGTGCCGTTCTTCGGACGTTGGGCTCTCAAAATGGATGCCGAGGTGGCGCACGTCGGCGACGTGCTGCGCGAACTCGCCCCTGAGGCCGAGCGCGCCGACGTGATTCTTGGGCTTGAGGATACAATCTCCGCCGAAGCCAACGTCCGTATCATGGATATGTCGCGATCAAAGAACGTCCTCGTTTACTATGACGTCGGCAACTCCACGCAAGCCGGATTTGATGTTGCCAAAGAGATTCGCTGGCTAGGCAAAGATCGCATCTGCCAGTTCCATTTCAAAGACAATCCGCATTTTCTCGGTGCAGGATCCATCCATTTTGATTCGGTTGTGCAGGCGATTCGAGATATCGGATGGTCAGGCTGGGCGAACCTTGAAACAGACGCGCGTCCTGGCTACTTAGACTCCGATATGCGCAGGAACTTGACCTACATCCGCGGAGTGATCAACGAAGTCTACGGTTGACCATTCGGCTTCGATACAATGTCGCGGGAAAGAATCGCTACGTTTACCGCAACCGCTGATCTGATACTGCCGAGCACCACGACGGGCTCTTTCCCGCGCCCACGCTGGTTCGACACAGTATGTGGGGCAAGCCGCTGGACACCTGCATGTGAAGGCAGAGCCGACAATCCGCGCAGAGCTTGAGAAGCACGAGCAGGATTTGGACGAGCGCGAGAGGGCCATAGCGCTTCTCTATGAGAAGTTCGAAGCCCACATAGAGGAGGCTGAAGCGCTCCAGCAAAGGATCGACGAGATCAACGACGATCTAAGAAAATATAGACTTGCGGAAAGTACGGAAGATGCGCTCAAGCAATCAGCCGGAAGTCGTAAATGGCGGTGCCCTACCTGCCACCAAGAAGTCCCCGATTCGCTTCTTGATACGGGAAATAAAGCAACACCCATGACCGTGGATCAGAATGTGAGCTTCTACCAAGAGCAGATTAAGCTCTTCATTGCGGTTCACGCCAGTGCGATCCACAACATTGAAACAGCTGAGAAGGATCTCCATGCGCATCGTGCCGAAATCACTCAGTTAAAAGTGCGCATCCGCTTCCAGTTCCCCTTCCGTTGAAGCTATTTCGGAACGTATTCGGCTTCAGGAAAGAATAGGCCGTGTCGAGACACAGCAGCAAGTATTTGAGGAGCATATGGCAGACTTAGCCGAACTCGCCAGTGAATGGCTGGAAGTACAGGAACGCCTCAACGCGCCGCCGAAGGGGGCGCTTTGTCGGAACGGGGTCAGCAGAAGCTGTCCGAAATGGAGAATTCTTTCCACCAGCAGCTTACGCAGTACAAGATGGAAAGTCTGGACGTTGCTGAGGTGAAAATCTCACCCGATACGTACCAACCTGAAGTTGCAGGCGTGAATCTGACGGCCGACGTATCGGTATCGGCAAGCGACCTCATTCGTCTGCACTGGGCGTATCTTCTCGACCTGCTTGAAGTCGGCGCCCAGATATCCGGGAACCATCCCGGGCTGGTGATTTTTCGACGAACCGCAACAACAATCTGTCGAAGAAACTGCCTTCCGGGAGGTGCGGCGGCATGCATCTGGCGAAAAAAACTGCCAGATCATCATCACTACCAGTCATGACCGAAAATCGGGAAGTATCTAGAGCAAATCGGCGCGAAGCACGTTGCTGAGTTAGAAGACAACCATATTTTGCAAAACTATCGAGCTGAGACCAGTCCTTCTCCTTGTCGTCTTCGATCAGGGCCTTATCGCCGCAAGCAGCGGGAGCTACTTACAGCGGGAGGTGCTGGGTTGGCTTTGGTGCCGGCTAATCTCGCCCTCCCATATTGCTGCAATGCCGCCGCATTCCTGCAATCCTGCCTGTTATTCCGACGTATCTGGTCCGGGCAATCATAGCTGCCCAGCTAAAACCGCGACGCCAATTCCGCCTGGTCTGGGATAGGCCCCATTAACGCGCATCCACCCTGGAGAGTAAGCCCAAATAGTGGCCAAGTCGCTACCGCCATCGCCTTGAAGAACCGAACGTTGGCCCCAATTCGAATCGCTGAACAGCTCTCTGGTAAACAGTTGTGTCTACATTTTTATCTACAGCGCATCCAAGCCGCTTCCGCGATTTCACTGTAAGTTATTGAAACGATTGGTCGGGGCGAGTGGATTCGAACCACCGACCTCCTGGTCCCGAACTGTCTGCCGTCATTTTCTTCGGTCATCAACTACTTTCAGTAACGTATTCTCTCCGAATACTTTGACTGGTCCGCAAAGGTGTTTGTACTCCTCCGTGAACGCCAGTGAAAAGCGATATAGCGGGAGGGGTTGCGTCACAGTTCACGTCACAGATCGGGCAATCCCCAAAAGGTTGGCTTGGGAAATTACACGCCATCCGGTTCCGAAGTTTTTGGGAAGTTTATGCCAGCGTGAACGGAGTTTCCACCACTTAGCGGGCCTCGTTCGCACCTCTGTCGCACTGTCGTACAACATTTTCAATCCATTTTGTTGGTTTCCTTCAGACCATTCTGTTCAGTTCGGTTCGGACCCTTGTGCGTTTGCGAGCCTTGCAGGTGGAGCGATCATATGACGGCCGCTGCTCACGGTCAGGAACTGCGTCAATCGTCGAACCTGACGCGACTCGCTGCACCGCTGCTCCCCTTACTCAGAGAGCGAGCAACACTCGATGTCGTGGTAAATGCGGACGAGTCGGTGTGGGTGAATCGGCTCGGCTCGGGATTCGGACGAGTGGGCGATTTCTGTGTACATGACAGCACGCTGCTCTTGCAGGGAATTGCAACCATCCGACGCATCGCGTTTGATCATAACCATCCGATCCTCGAGACGATTTTCCCGATAACCGGTGACCGAATCGAAGGACTCATCAGCCCAGTCATCGATGGAGCGGTGCTCGCCATTAGAACGCGGCAGAAACAGATCTTCACTCTTTCCGAAATGACGGATGCAGGCATCCTGTCGAACAAAGCCGATCCGCTGAACGCCAAACGTCATCACGATGGTTTTTTGCAGAGGACGCAAGGCCGCGACCACCTCGGCATCATTCGCCTGGCCGCCCAATATCGAAGGAACATTCTGCTGGTCGGTCCTACAGGATCGGGTAAAACAACATTCGCGAACAGCATCATCGCAGAATGGGCGGATGTCACGCCGAGCGATCGGGTGGTGATTATCGAAGATACGCCCGAGCTTCAGTGCTCTCTCGCGAATCACGTTCAGTTGCTGGCGACGGCTCACGTTTCACAGACGGACTTGTTAGTTGCAAGCCTGCGACTTATCCCCAAGCGAATCGTTGTCGGCGAAGTACGTGAGCCTGAGCCTGCCCAAGTGCTGCTGGGCGCATGGAACACGGGGCACTCAGGCGGGCTCGCGACGATTCACGCCAATGACGCGCTGAGCGGGCTGCGAAAGTTGGAGGCTTTGATCGGCGGGCATGAGGCATCTGTGCGCGAGCGAATCGCGAGCGCCATTAACGTAGTGATCTTTATCGACGGCGAGGAATCGATTCCGGCCGGTCGAAAGGTACGCGAGGTCTTGGTTGTGCGCGACTACAACCGGGCAACACAGGATTACGCGATTGAGTACGTGTGAACCAAAGAAGGAGGTTAAGCACACACATGATTCGAAGAATTGAAAGAGCAGCCTTCGTTGCGATTGCATTTGCAGTAACCAGCGCTCCGGCATGGGCGCTGGGAGGAGGGCGTCTTGCTGCCACGCAGGCACTCAACGGACTCGCGAGCGAGTTCTCGGGTCCGCTAGCTTATTCCGTGTCGCTGATCGCGATCGTCGCATCTGCGGTGAGCTGGTACCGACATCACCACGATATGGGCGTCTTGGCGCAAGGTGGTCTGGGCGCGCTGTTTGTGGCGGGCGTGGCGCTCGGTGGGTCTTCCTTGCTGGGCATGATTCCAGGTGTTGCCGGCGCGTTGATCTGAGGGATTCCGATGCAAGTTCCTGAAGCCTACTGCGCTCCCTTCCACGAGAGCTCCAATCGGCCGCATCTCATGCTGGGTTGCGAGCCGACTGCGCTCGCGGCTGCATTTGTGGTGTGCATCATCATCGGGTTTTCCGTGCCGACCTGGTGGGGAGTGGGCGGGACCGTGTTTCTGTTCCTATTCCTGCGTCAGATTCTCCGGGAGATGGCGAAGGAAGATCCGCGTTTAATTTCCGTCCATCACGAGTCGCAACGATATAACCAGAGCTTCTGGACGGCGAAGCCACTCCGAGCCCGGAGGTGGCGGACGTGTTGATTCGGAAAGAAGAACGGCGCGACGTAAAGGGTCTCTCCGATCTGCTGGACCACTTCGCACTCGTTGCCGATGGAGTGGTCCTCACATCGACGGGCTTATATGTAGCCGGTTGGGAATTCATCGGCCTGGATATGGATGCGCTTACACCGGATGAATGCTGGCAGATCGCCAGGCGAATAGCGGCGAAACTGCATCTGGGGAGCGGATGGACGATTCAGTGCGATCTGATCCGATCGGAGCACGCGGAGTATTGCGCAGAGGAACAGGATTGGCCGGACGCGGTTTCCTATCTGATCGATCAGGAACGCCGCGCGCGATTCGCCGTTACTGGTGAAGCGGCAACCCGCCTCAGCCGCTATTTCCTGGCGCTCTCTTACGAACCGGCCCTCCACGGCGGAAAAGGCGCGGCACGTTGGATCTTTTCGGCCGATCGGGACGGGCGCGAAGGACCGGGCGACCGAGCGTTGGCGATCTTCGAGAAGCGCCTGGAAGAACTTGATAGCCTGCTGCGCGGCAATCTCGTAAGTGTACGGCGGCTGAAAGGGCATCTGCACCCGGTCGGGGAAACAGAGCAGCTATGCGATGAGTTCTTGCAGTTTGTGCGGCGCTGCGTTTGTGGTGAAGATTACCCGTTTACGGTCCCGGATGTTCCGGCATATCTCAACCAGTATCTAGCGACGGATGACTTCACTGGGGGCGCGGAGCCGCAGCTCGGCGATCCGCTGAACGACTTAGTACCAGGCAAGCGGATTTGTGTGATCGCAATTGACGGATTTCCCGCAAGGAGTTTCGCCGGCATTCTGCGCGAGCTCGATTCAGTTCCTTTTGACTTCCGTTTCTGCGAGCAGGCCCAGCTGATGGATGAGCAGGACGCAAAGCGCGAGCATGAAGCCAACCGCGGCAAGTGGTCATTTAAGAAAACGCCCGCGAAGCAGAAACTCTCACCCATCAAGGTCGGAACTGCGCCGGTCGATAGCTTCGCGGCGCGAATGGAAGCGGACGCAAACGAGGCCGCGAGTGCGGCGGAGCACGGCACGGAAGTATTCGTACGCTTCTCGGCCAAGGTCATTCTCATGGAGACGGACGCTCAACGGCTGAAGCTAGCGGTCGAAGCGATTGTCCGGGTTATCAAGTATCGCTGCGGGTTCTCCTGCAGGATCGAAACCGTGAATGCGGTGGCGGCGTGGCTATCGAGCATTCCGGGCCAGCATTACAAGGACCGGCGCACGTTCCTGGTGAATACCGAGAACGTGGTGCATATGATGCCACTGTCTGCGCCCTTCCGCGGCCACGAATACAATCCGTCACCCTACTTCCCCGCCACATCGCCTCCGCTGTTCTATGCCGTGACGAGTGGCGGAACGCCATATCGCTTTCATCCATACGTCAGCGATATCGGGCATCAACTCATCACAGGTCCTACCGGATCGGGGAAAACAACCTGGCTGGCGTTCGGCATTGCTCAGTTCTTCCGGTATTCGGGCGCGCAAGTCTTCGCCTTCGACAAGAAGCGAACGCTCTACACGCTGTGCAAAGGAATGGGCGGGGATTTCTATGACATCAGCCCTGATCGGCGAACACAACTCTGTCCGCTGCAGGAACTCGACACGCCCGGCGAGCGGGAATGGGCTGCGCAATGGATTGAATTACTGCTTGCTCAAAACGACTCGAAGGTCACCGCGCAAGTCCGCAACGACATCGCGGAGGCGATTCACCTTCTCGCCGGCAGCAAGGGTGGCCGCTCGCTTACCGATTTTCAGATGGCTGTTGCATCGCGCGAGGTGAAAGACGCGCTGCAGTTCTATATCGGCGGCATTCTCGATGGCGAACGCGACAGCATTTCGATGAGCCGTTTCTGCGTATTCGAAATGGATGAGCTGTATCGCCTCGACAAGAAGACGATGAACGGCGCGCTCTTCTATATCTTTGCTCGAATTCGGAAACGGCTGACGTCCGAAGTTCCCACGCTGGTCACTGTTGATGAGTTCCGGGAGGCGCTGTCGCATGAATTGGCGGCGAAGTATTTCAACGAGTTCCTGCTCGAAGGCCGCAAGCTCAACATGGCGGTCTGGCTGGTGCTTCAGGAATTGTCCAAAGTCCTGAGCTCACCACTACGCACTGCCGTCATCGAACAGTGCTTCACGAAGGTGTGCCTGCCGAACCCGCAGGCGATTGCGGACGGCGCGAGCGCCTATGAACTCCTCGGTCTGAATGCGCGGGATCGGGAACTTATTGGCCATGGCGAACCCAAGGCCCACTATTACGTGACCTCGCCGGACGGCAAGCGGATGATCTCGCTTGAATTGGGGCAGGTCGCTTTGAGTTTTCTCGCAGCTTCGACAGATCGCGACCGTGTTTTTGTGGACAACTTGATTGCCCGTTGCGGCTCTTTGTGGCCTGCGATGTGGTTGAGATCCCGCGGCCTGGTGGACTGGGCCGCACTGTACGAGAGTTTGACTGCCGGGAAGGAGACGGCATATGCGTAGACAAACATGGCTTGCGGTCGCCCTAAGTATCGCTGTTATTGGTGTCCCGGTCCAGGAGGCCAGAGCGCAAATCTTTGGCGGTGGCGTAGTCGTCTGCGCCAACTGTTCTGACCAGGCGACCACGCTCCTGATGAAGGCACAGCAGGCCATGCAGTACTTACAGGAAGCGCAAACCGCACTTCGCGCGATTCAGATGGCTCAAATGATGGTCACCGAAGGCAAGATGCTGGCGACACACCCGAGCACGAACATCATGGCCGATCTGAGCATGCTTTCGACCATTCTTGTGCAATCGCAGGGGCTTGCGGGGACGATGGCGCAGATGGATGCGCAATTCCGGCAAACGTACGGTGGGTACACCGGGCCGGATGCGGCCGTGTCGTTTGCCCTCAAATACAACAACTGGGCAACCACCACACTGAAGACCATCAACGGCTCGCTGAACTCTGCCGGTTATCAAGGCGGAATGTTGCAAAACGAGCGCCTCTGGATGACACAGATTCAGGCGATGAATCAGATGCCGCTCGGCCGGGATCAGTCGCTGCAGCTCGGCAACACCATCGCGACCGAGGAGGTTGCGCAATTACAGGCACTGCGGCAGCTCATGATTGCCGACATGCAATCGAAAGCCGCGTTTGCCGCTCAGCAGGTGAACGCACAGCAAGCACAGCAGGTAGCGCAACAGTCAGGCTTCACTTACGTGGACCCCGTGGCCGACTCGAGGGTGTGGTGATGAAAAATTTGACTTTTGGGATGTGGATGGCGACAGCCATCCTCGTGAGCGAGTCGGCGTGCTACGACCCGCACGCGCATGATTCCAAAATCGTGCGGGAAGT
>Ga0210385_10002877_pt1 | contig 10310 bp, 12 predicted proteins | sample IncBWH26OmetaG_FD_160107 | JGI IMG/M metagenome (GOLD analysis project Ga0210385, IMG submission 160107) | Forest soil microbial communities from Barre Woods Harvard Forest LTER site, Petersham, Massachusetts, United States - Inc-BW-H-26-O ...
CTGTTCGCCACACGTGGAACACTTGGCAGAGATTGGAATGCCGTTCTCGTCGTACCTTGTTTGCAGCACCGGTACAGGTGACATACCGAGATTCTAGTCTCTTTTACGCCGGATGCTATTTAGACCTCTGATTCCGAGGTCCAATCCGAGAGCCTGACGTGCAACTCTGACTTCACCTGCAAGGATTCGAAGCGCGGCTTCCTGCATCTTCGGTTCCGTCTTTATCAAGTCGTTGAATACGACCGAACTGAGCCTGAGAATCTCTGCGTCCCAACACGCTTTAGCGTCATTGAGTAAGGCTGATCCCCAACTATCGCAGGAATGCCAAGCAGCGAACCCTTTCCCGCTCGAATCCTGACTTGCTTGTCTCCTGCCTGCATCGTCAAGGTGGCTTCCCCGGACTTCACGAAGTACAAGCAGTCAGCCGGTTCGCCTTGACGGAACAAGACTCCATCTTGAGGGATGATCTCCGCAGACCGGCTAATGATCTTTTCTGCCAGCTCACGGCCTAGGACGCATTCCAATGTAGGACTTTTCCTTTGCTATTAGGCTTGCACCCCGCTACGTCCTTAATCGGTCCAACCACTCCGAATGAATTCCGACCATGGAGGAAGATGGATGCCTCTATGCTCCCACCTCGGAGAGTCAAACGAGCGGAAGACAACAGCATTCCCGCCAAGTTGGAGTCGTACGCGAGATAATAAGCCGGGTGTGGCGGCCTTGAAACTTCACGAATCCCAAAAAGAAGAGGCAGCACGCGGACTGCTGCCTCACATTGGGTTGGGGGTTTTGAGTGAGGAAATCCTCGTCCGTTAGCCCATCAGAAGTCAAGAAAAATCTGAAGAGGCTGCGACTAGAATGTTCAAGCCGCACTCTGATTGACATCACATTTTCCAGAGAGCACAATGAGCACTTATTTTTCTGGATAGACAGAGAACGGCTGGAAGACGTTTGAGATGGAAGGTTCTTTTGTCGCAGACTCCACTTTGATTCAGGCATTGGAACTTCGGTCAGTGTCCGTCCCTTGTTTGCGTGGAGCGATTCTATTCAGACAAGGCGAGATTGCAACTGGTATTTACATCATTCGAACCGGCGAGGCCATACTCCTGCTGACTGACGAGAGTGGGAATGACGTTGCTCAATTCAACGTCGGTGCCGGCTCAATTCTCGGTCTACCCGCAATCGTGGCGAACGAGCCGTACTCGCTGAGCGCAATGGCTTGTGGGCATTCGGAAGTGGCCTTTGTCGGACTCGCGGCATTTGAAGAACTGATGCGGGAACAGCCATCCCTATTCCCGAAAGTCCTTGAAGTGCTGGCTTCCGAAGTGCGCTCGGCTCGTCAGGCTCTTACTGGAATTCTCGGTAGACTTGGAAGCCGCCCATCCCGCGTCCAGTGAAAGATCTAGCGGAAAACAGAGTTTTCCACGAAAGTGCCATACCAAAGCGATACCTTTCGAGGCACACTAATGTTGAGCTTTGGCAATTTATTGCTGAATTGGGGCATGGGACGCTGCCATGCGGCGATGTCGATGAGTTGGAGTCGACTCGAAGAAAAATTAAGGGACGGGCCATGAACACTGCTGCGGGGGTTATCGAAAGACTCATCGAAATAGGACGTGCTGTTGGCGTGAAAGACGCCGCGACTGTTCGCTCTATGGTTGCGGACGCACAAGATTGCGTGCTTCAGTGGCAAAAGGAATACGTCAACAGTGCGCGAGTCGAATCGAGGACGATTAATGTCCTCCGCTAAGGAGCCGAAAAGAAGAAGACGCTATCAATTCCAGTCGTCTGCTCTCTTCGTCGGATGCCCAAGTTGTAAAGAGGCTCCCGGTCAACCGTGTTCACGAGAGCCACTCAAGGGAAGAAGAATATTGCTCCTGCACCCACACTCGCAGCGATTCATCGCGGCTCGGAATGCCCGAAAGAGCGTGAACCAATCCGCCTAAATCTCGTAAACGAGCTTGCACATCTTCAGGATTTCATCCTGAGTCGCACGACGCCGAAGCTCGACAATCCAAATCCAATCAATGTCCACTGGCCGTAGACCGCGAATCTCACGTTCCAAGACCCGCTTCTGAAGGCTCCCGCTCTTGAAGTGAACGTTGTAGTGAACAGTGCTGCGAGGCTCGAAATCCAAGTGTCTTGTCATTGGTTCTACACGTCAATACTAGCGCACCGGAATCTTCTGACCCCCAAGACCGAAGATTCCGGTACCCTCCCGAGGGCCAGACATTCTTGGATTAAATGCTTCGCCTCGCCTAGATAAATCAGCGGCTTCCACTCGCCTAGCTTGTTGTATCGCCCCCAAACTCTAGCTCGTAGAGCCTTTTTCCGTTCACCCGGTACCCGTTCGAACTTGGCCCCATCGACATCATCAAGAATGCCACCGGTGGGCCGAACTCGACGTTCATGCCTCCGATGCCCTGGGGCGTCCGGAAAAAATCTGCGCTGCACCCCTGCTGGAAATGAACGCGAAGACCATTGAGTCCACCCATCTCTTCGTCGTTCAACAGCTCGAGTACGTCAAGCGAGCCGGGAAGTTTGATGTACTTAGGATTCTTGGCCGCGAGAGCGATTTCCTCGAAGTATCGACCGAGAAGGTCCTTTAGAAAACTCGTCAGATGGTCGAAAGCGAACTCTAATTCCGGGGAAGGGACCAGCCTCGCTTTCAAACAACTCGGCTCGATAGCTCTTCTCAAAACGTGCCGCCACGGAATCAAATTGGCCACCGCGAAGGCGATTGGCGACAAACGCCAAAATCTCGGCGCCGGTGGGCTGAATCATGTTGCGATACGTGCCCGTGACCAAGCTGCGTAATGGGCTGATGTCGTAATGCTTGCTCTCCGCGCAGTTCACCAGATTCAAAAGGAGTTTGCGAGGGCCTGGGAACGAAGCGAGCTTCCGATAGTTATCGAGAGTCGGCTGGAGAGCCGATTGAGCGAGCTCGCGGCGGATAGCAAGAAACTCGTCCTCGTACCCGTCATAGGATTGAATCCCGTCGACACGCACAAGCGTCAAAAGAAACTCGATACCGCCGTCTTTGCGCGCCTTCTCAAAGATCTGGTCTAAGTCTGAAGCGCTCTTAGGTTGTTCCACATCCAGGGTCTAACCTTCTTCGCGATGCATTGACATTATGGTAATCCCCCAGAATCGGAGATCACGCGAAGGCGCAAGCTCATTACCCTAGCCCGCCCAAGCCGCTCGCCGTCCGCGCGGTGGGCCTGTCTGCCTTGTCAACCACGGCGATGAAAGTGCACCGGTCGAAGAAGGTGAGTATCCAGAGAGAACTCAACTCCTTTTCGCTTGCATCCTCGTAGCTCCTGAACCAGTAGCGAGCCCTCCTGGCGCTGGCTGAGGATGTAGGCCTGGCAGGCTTCGCGCTGCGCATCAAGCGAATTGAAGGATTGTTCCAGCCCTTCCTCAGCGGATTTGCGGGTATCGATGGCGCACCGGATGAAGCGTTTCTGCAAAGCGCTCATGGGCGGTTCCCCTTGAGACCAAAGAAAAGATGTGGACTTACGGAAACCTCAGTAAAGGCAAATCGAAGACGTCGCGGCAAGTTGCATAAGCAACATATAGCGACGGCAAAACGGCACATAGAAAAGTGGTGGGAGGAGCCTGGGTGAGGGGATTGGAAGACGTGGGTGTCTTTACACATGGGCCGTACAAAACATTGGCTCACACGCGCCATCAACCGCGGTGAACTTATCGAGCCGAAACGCTGATGTGAGAGATGAATACTCGACGAGAGTTCTAATCCACGGGATACACGTCTCTCCCGATATTTGGCATCAGAATCTGAAAAATGAAAAGAGCAGTCAGATACGCAAAAGCCGCCGTGGAAAAAATAATCATAGGGTGAGCCGAAAAGAAGCGGGAGACGAACCAGGTAAAGAGTGCTCCGCCGACTGCCCCAGCTGCGCCACCCAGACTGACGACCGTGCTCACGCGGCTCGACAGAAAGAGATCAGAGCAGATCGCAAAAACATTCGCCGACCAACCCTGATGGGCTGCGGTTGCCAAGCAAAACAGCCCGATCGCAGGCCACGCGTTGCCCGGAAACAGACTGTGCATCCTCGGCACAAGCACTACGGGCACTACACAGAGAGCGCAAAGAAGGAGCGCGGCCTTGCGCCCAAGATTCACCGAGTAGCCGCGCTTCATCAGAGCTCCCGAGAGCCATCCGCCGACGATGGAGCCTACACTCGCTGCGGTGTAAATGACTATAAACGGAAATCTGATTTGACCAAGATCAAGGTCGTAGCTGTCATGGAGGAACTTGGGCAAATAGAAAAGATAGAAGTAGAAGATCGGGTCGGCCAGCCCTTTGATCGCAAGAACAGCATAGAATCCGCGGTCTCGCAGGAACGGTAATGATTTCGCTGCCTGCAGTCTCCCTTGCTTCGCGATTGGGACCGCATTTGCAATCCGGGGTCGCAACCGATTGTAAGGAAACAGCAGCCATAGGATAGCCCAGAGGAGACCCAGCAATCCGGTACAAGGAACGCAGCGTGCCAGCCGAATCGCGCCGTTGCCGCATCAATCAAAACCGGGCCGACGAAGGCAGCTGCATTAGAACCGGAGTTGAAAAGGCCTGTGGCGAGCGCACGTTCATCCGGTGCGAACCACTCTGTGACCGCTTTGACCGCGGCGGGAAAATTACCGGATTCTCCGAGACCGAGAATGGCGCGTGCAACGCACAACCCAGCCACGCTATTTACCAGCGATGTGCCGACCGAGGCACAGCCCCAGATCAAAATGGCCAACGCGTATCCGAAGCGCGTTCCCATCTTATCCATGATGCGGCCGGCAAACAGAAAGCCGAATCCGTAAGCGATCTGAAAAGTAATCACTACGCGGCCGTAGTTCATGTCGTACACTGACTGATGTGTAGGGTTGAAGCCAACAACCCAGCCCATGAAATGCAGATGAAGCAGAGGCTCGATCAATGAAAAGACCGAGCGGTCCATATAGTTGATTGTGGTTGCCAAAAACAGGAGGAAGCAAACGAGCCATCGGATGGACAGGTTATTCGGCTGTTCGAAGGCGTATTGCGCCGCAGTTTTATTCTGACTCGGCATGACTGCTGAACTCCCGCCCCGATTTCTGGTCATGCCTGTACCTGACTAATTGAAGGCGAGTGTGCGAGCCTGCCGCGCGCTCGCTCTTGCCAATTCCAGAGTGCGCATTACATTCAGAGCATCCTGCGGCTTCACTTCCAGCTCACTTTTGCCGAGCATCGCATCGCGCACGTTCGCATAGAAACGACGATAATCTCCTAGTTCCGTCTGTACCTTCGTCTTCAGCAGCTTCGCTGGCTCGTCCAATTTCGGCGCAAGGGTTAGTTCGCCCCACAGATCCTCAGGTTCAGCGTGCCATTCGCCCTCACCCCAGCGCGGCAACTTCGCACCGGCCAGAAGCACAGGCTCCTGTAAATCAACGCCCAGTTTCCTGTAGCTTCCAGCGGTTCCATGCGCCAGAAACCGGGGTGCTGGGTCGGCGGCCAGCAGGGTGGCACGGCACCAATAAATCAGCCGGTCATACTGGAGTGCGATGTCAAAGGCATCCTCGATCAATGTGTCATCTCGATCCCTGCGAATAGTCGCAGTCACTGTCTTTGGCGGACCAAACAATGCGAATGCCTGGTCGATCAAATGCGGCCCCAGGTCGAACAGAACTCCGTTCGACTCGCTTTCCTTTTCCTTCCATGTTCCCTCGCGCAAGATCGGCCTATAGCGATCGAAGTGCGATTCGATAGAGATCACGCGTCCCAGCTTTTGCTGCTGGAGCAATTTCTTCAAGGTAAGAAAGTCGCCGTCCCAGCGACGATTCTGGAATGGAGCGAGGATCAATCGAGTGGCGCGTGCCAGCTCGATCAGTTCCTGAGCCTCCTGGCTGGTTCGGGCAAGCGGCTTGTCAACCACCACGTGCTTACCAGCCTCCAGACTCTTGCGAGCCACTTCGTAGTGAGAGTCATTCGGGGTCGCGACGCAAACAAGGTCGATCTGAGGATTGTCCAGCAGTTCTTCAACAGAACGGACAATGGTAGCGGAAGGATACGCATGTGCTGCCTGGTCCCCACTCCGTTGGACAATGGTCGATAGAGTCAGTCCCGGCACCGCTGCAACGAACGGGCAGTGGAACACGCGGCCTGCCACTCCGAAACCCACGACACCTACCTGAATTGTTTCTGCCACGTTGTGATCTCCTTATGTCCACTTCAGCGATAATTTGTGTCCTGGAATTTCGTCATGTCTATGGCGTCAGGCAGCACGCCGATGGTCACAATGGCATAGATGAAGACCTTGTTCCCCGGATCCAGATGGCCTCCAAAGGCCTTCCCCGCGGTTGCTAGAGTCATGTGTGCGTGTATTTTTCCGCGAACAATATATCCGTTCATCCCGATGATATCGGCGGAAGCAGTCGGATCTTTCTCGACCATCACTTTGTTGGGCAGCGTGCGATTGCTAACGTGATGGATAGCATAATTTCGCAGCGCACCGATACCTGAAAGAATCACGCCGTTGTCGATGTGTTCCTGCTGGATCATCTGCTCCATTCCGGCGAGGAGGTCGGTATCGTACTTGAAGCGGAGCACGACAATTCGGTCGAACTGCGAAGTGACCGCGATCCCATCCGGTACCTTGTCGCTGTTGGGCTTCGCGTCGTCAGCCGGGTTGGCGGAGGCGTGAGTTTCCTCGGTGCGAGTAACTTGGGCGGACATATCCATCGCGGCAAAAACGAGCAAGAGCAATGCGAGGTTCTTCATCATTTGCCTTTCCCCTCTACTCGCTTACCTTAACGACGAAATAGTTAAAGTGGGTGTTGGCCGGTGCTTTCACCTGGTGTGGCAACTTTGGCGGAATGGCGATGACGTCACCAGGGCCGATGCTGCGCTCCTCGCCACCTTGAATCCCAGAACCTCGGATCTCATTGGGTGCGGTGTTCTTTGGGTCTATGATCTTTCCGCCGCAAACGAGCGTTGCGGTGCCGCTCTCGACAAATACGATGTCCGATTCGGTCGCGTGATATTCCGCCTCGCCCGGTCCCTCGCGATGCACAACCAGATAGCGGTGATTGCTTTCCTTCCCGATCTCCTGGCTCTTGAACTTATACGCGTTCATTTGGGGAGCTAGTGCATTCGCCATGCTGTCTATGTTGGAATGCGACCAGAAGTGGAAGCTTGGAGGAGCGCCAGCCTGCGCGTACGCGATGCCAATGGCGAGAAAAGTGACAAACAATACTCGTTTCATAACTCTCCTGTGTGACGAGCGGCAACGAACTACTTTTGAGGGAGTGGATCAAACAGATGGTTCCCGGCGGGAAATGGCGTCATTGCCAGGCGGCACGCAGGACCTTCACCGACGGGCTCAGCGCGATGCCATCGCGTCGATAGCGCGTAGATGATGTCTCCCTGCGAGGCGACGAAAGGGGACTCACCTTCTATAGAAAACTTCAGTTGTCCGCGCATGATCACCCAGATTTCCGGGAAATCGTGAAAGTGTCCTCGGTCTCCTGGCGTGTGCTTAGCGTCCGCGGCGTATCCGCAGATGATGTTGGCATGTGCGCGGTTCCTCATGATGACCAGGTCTTCCCAGTCGCGCTGCGTGCCGTGCTCCTGAATCATCTGGTCCAGATTGAAGAAGAGGCGATCCGGTTTCCCGCCCGGGTTTGGAACGTCGTATGGATTGGCCTCTGTGGATAGCCGCATTGGAATGTATTCCATACCGGCCGCTGGATTCGCAGGCTTCTCCGCGAATATGGCGCTTGCCTCCCGCAGCGTCACCTGTACGCGGATAGCCGGCTCATTTCCGAGCACCTCTAGGGAATGCAACATGCGCTCGGGAGCGAATACGAGAGATCCCTTCTCAGCTACAAAGGTCTGTGTCTTGCCGGGAGGATCGTCGATAGTAAAACGAATCGTGCCTTCTTCCACGTACCAATATTCCGGCGAGTCCGCGTGGAGATAAGGCGACACCACCGAACCGGGCGCCGCCGCGATTACTTCCACGCGGTTGTAATAATCCTCAACAACCGATTCGGTCCAATTCGTCTCGCCATGATGTTTCGCCTTTAATTCAGCCAAGCGAACCAGGGGTTTCATCGGCGCGACGTAAGGTGCAGGCTTCAGCGGTTTTGGAAAGTAGTAGACCTGCTGCGACTGGTTTTGGGCGGCAACACCAGACGTGCGCAGAAGAACCGTTGTTAACAGCAGAGCGAACCATGGAATGCGTGCTACCCAACGCAATGATTTATGCCGCTTCATGGCTTGGCCTCATAGCTGACATAGGCGAAGTGTTGGGAATCAGGCGACCATGAGTTGATGTTGATACTTCCCTGACCGCCGATGATGTGGGCCAGCAGCTTGCTGGGAGCAGGACGCACGTCGTTTCCGGGCAGCGACCTCAATCGAAGCACAACATTTTGGTTGTACGGATGATTGGTGAGGTTGTAGTGACTAATCGTTTCGCCCGGATGGTTCTTGATCCATTGCGCCATGGGTGCGTCGACTCTCACGTTCGGTTTATACGAAGCAAAGACCAACCATCTACCATCCGGCGAAGGATGCGGCCACCAATTCTGCGTCTTATCGGTCGTGATCTCTCGGGCAAGCTTGTCTCCTGGTCCGGCTCCATCCGCCGGCATCCTCCAGATCTGAAATGAGCCGGTCCGGTCAGAGTTGAAGTAAATCCACTTCCCATCGGCAGTGAAGTCGGGAACGTCGTTCGCCACGTCACCCAATTGCATCAAGGACTCTTCGCCACTGCCGTCCGGTTTGATACGGTAAATTCCATAGCTAGTGTCGGGCTTGCGGCTGCCACCAATAATCCACTGACTATCCGGCGACCAAACGTGGAAATAAAAGAGTTGATCTTTCGGCGTTATAGTGTGCCGATCCGCCCCGGTTGCAGTCGAAAGAAATACTTGCGTGCCACCTGCAAAGTTCATCGCCAGCCATTTGCCGTCGGGTGAAAAGCCGTGGTCGTGTTTGATTCTGACCTGGCCGATGTCAACGATTTCAGGCTTTCCGCCCGACACGGGGATGCGGTAGAGCTGCTGATCAGGTCCGCCTTCGAAGAAGAGGTACTTGCCGTCCCTCGAGTAGTACGGCCCCTCGTAGAAACCGTTAGAGGAATAGATCTCTCGGCTAGTTCTGGTTTTCAGATCGTAGATCTTGATGTGAGAGTACGTGCCAGGCACGTTTGCCGGTGCCGTAGCCCCTGGCACAGTTTCCGGCTTCGACTGTTCGCTTGCGATTGATGCAAAAGCAACGGCAAGAAACGTTGCAAGGAGCCGCGAGGGAAGTTTCCAACGGCGTTGAAACAAGAACGGACCTGGCATGTGCCTTATCATTAATTTCTGATCTCCGGTTTCGCATTGAAGCAAAAGCACAATCTTCCACTCAATATTGCAGGCGCAGCGCGAATTGGATCTGACGCGGTGTGTAGGCGGGGCTGGTCTGAGTAATCTGTCCAAAGGATCCATTCCCCAGTGTTTCGTTTCCGACATTTGTATTGGGGATTGAGAAGTTCGGCGTATTCGAAAGGTTGAAGGCTTCGGCGCGGAATTCCAGATTGAACCGTTCTTTCAATGGGAAGAGTTTGAAGATCGACAGATCGGCGTGCCGGTAGTGTGGACCGTAGAGCTGATTGCGCGCTTCCGTACCTACAGTTCCCAGTGCTTGAGGCGCGAATGCCGCCGTATTGAAGAATTCGTGGTTCGACGGGTGTGAGAGCTTCGGAGAAGAGATCATGTCGGGCCGATCGGCGGCGATGCCAAACTTTGGATTGGCGCGGTCTGCATAACCGCCATCCGATGTCCCGTTCACTACAGAGAACGTGGTACCCGTTTCCCAAATTGTGATGGTGTTCAGCTGCCATCCTTTGAGGGCAGTCCCTTTGAAGCCGGTGAACTGGTGACCAAAGGGAATCTGGTAATCGCCCGATACTGCAATGCGATGGCGAATATCATCATCGGAGTTTCCGTAGTCAAGTTGCCGAATCCGGGTCGGGTCCGCTGCGTCCCATCCCTCGTAGGCTGACTGCGAAACATCGATCTTGTCATTAAGCGCGTGCGACCAGGTGTAATTGGCGTCGAAAGCCAACCCCTTGGTAAAGCGGCGCTGGAACGAAACTTGCAGGCCGTTGTAGTTGGAGACACCCTCGCTCATCAGATACGGCACGGCATTGACGTTGGGCAGCAAATTGTACAGCGGCCGGTTCAGCGTGCCCGGGTTCGGCGCCGGAACATTTACGTCCTGTGTGTTCAGCCCGATGTGGGAACCCACGTTGCCCACATAACCCACCGTC
>Ga0210385_10002879_pt1 | contig 10304 bp, 6 predicted proteins | sample IncBWH26OmetaG_FD_160107 | JGI IMG/M metagenome (GOLD analysis project Ga0210385, IMG submission 160107) | Forest soil microbial communities from Barre Woods Harvard Forest LTER site, Petersham, Massachusetts, United States - Inc-BW-H-26-O ...
CGCGCTGCCCTCGGACCCGGCACTGCGTCCCGGAGCATTTGCCCGCGGCACGGTCAGTGTCGCCAAGGCGATGCGGCCGGTGGTGCCGCAGACTGCCGTGCTGAACGATGTCAATGGCAGCTACGTCTTTATCGTCAACGGCCAGGGCCACGCCGAACGGCGCGCGGTGCGCGCCGCGGATACCTCCGCGCAGGGCGTGGTGATCGCCTCGGGACTGAACGGGGATGAGCGCGTGGTGACCACGGCGGCCGGCTTCCTGCGCGACGGCGAGCCGGTGAAGGTCGCCAGCGGGACCAGCACGCCGGCCTCCTGAGGCCACCAAGGAGCTGCTGTGAAGAACATTTCCGCGTGGGCCATCCGGCATCCGCTGCCGCCCATCGTGCTGTTCGTGGTGTTGCTGTTCATGGGGCTGGTGTCCTTCTTCCGCCTGCCCGTGACCGCCGATCCCGACATTTCCTTCCCCGGCGTGACCGTCAACATCGAGCAGCCGGGCGCCGCGCCGCAGGAGATGGAAACCCAGGTTCTGCAGAAGGTCGAGGGCTCCATCGCCGGCATCGGCAACATCGACAACATCACCTCGTGGGCGGTCGAAGGCTCGGCGTTCATCTTCGTGCAGTTCGAGCTCGGCACGCCGGTCGACCGCGCGGTGGCCGACGTGCGCGATGCCGTCGCCAAGGTGCGCGTGCAGCTGCCGCAGGGCATTCAGGAGCCGGTGGTCCAGCGCGTCAATGCCGACGGCGGCCCGATCGATTACTTTGCGGTCAGCTCCAGCACCCTGTCCGAGGAAGAGCTGTCCTGGTTCGTCGATAACACCATCACCAAGCGCCTGCTGAACGTCACCGGCGTCGCGCAGGTGCAGCGCGGTGGTGGCGTCAACCGCGAGATCCGCGTCGAGCGCGACCCGGCGCGCATGCAGGCGCTCGGCATCACCGCGGTCGAGGTGAACGCGCAGCTGCGCTCCCTCAACCTCGACTCGGCCGGCGGTCGCGCGCAGATCGGCGGCGGCGAGCAGGCCATTCGCGTGCTGGGGGGCGCGCGCACCGCCGCAGCCCTGGGCGAGACCCAGATCGCACTCTCGGCCGGGCGCTTTGCGCGTCTCTCGGACCTGGCGGACGTGCGCGACAGCGTCGGCGAGATCCGCTCGATTGCGCGCCTCAACGGCCGGCCGGCCACGACCTTCTCCGTGGTCAAGGCGCGCGGCTACTCCGACGTGACGGTCGATGCCGGCGTGCAGGATGAGCTCGCCAAGATCCGCAAAGAAAATCCGCAGGTGAAGATGACGCTCGTCTACACCACCGTCGACTACACCAAGGACACCTATCACTCGGCGATGAGCGCTCTGGTCGAGGGCTCGATCCTCGCGGTACTGGTGGTGTTCCTGTTCCTGCGCAACGTACGCGCCACGCTCATCTCCGCGCTCGCCATCCCGCTGTCGGCGATTCCGGCCTTCGCCGCCATGCTGTGGCTCGATTTCACGCTCAATTCCATCAGCTTGCTGGCGCTGTCGCTGGTCGCCGGCGTCCTGGTCGACGATGCCATCGTCGAGATCGAGAACATCGTGCGTCACATGCGCATGGGCAAGCCGCCGTTCCAGGCCGCGCTCGATGCGGCGGATGAGATCGGACTTGCGGTCGTGGCGACCTCGGCGACCATCATCGCGGTGTTCGTGCCGGTGAGTTTCATGGGCGGCATCACCGGCCAGTACTTCAAGCAGTTCGGTCTCACGGTCGCCGCCGCAGTGTTCTTCTCGCTGCTGGTGGCGCGGCTCATCACGCCGGTGCTCGCCGCCTACACGCTGAAGTCCGACAAGATCGCCGAACACACCGACGGACCGGTCATGGCCTGGTATCAGCGGACGCTGCGTTGGTGCGCCGAGCACCGCTGGAAGACCGTCGCCGCCGGCTTCGCCTTCTTCGTGCTCTCGGTCATCGGCCTGTTCACCGTGGTGCCGTTCTCCTTCATTCCCGAGGCGGACTTCGGCACCGCCACGCTCACTATCGAGCTACCCCCGGGCGTGCGCCTGGAAGATACCGCCGGAGTGACCAGCGCCGCCTACCGCATCATCGCGCGCCAGCCCGAAGTACGTGACGTGGTGGAGCTGGTCGGCTCGAGCGATGAAGGCGTGCGCCAGGCCGAGCTCGACATTGCGCTCGTGCCCAAGAGCGAGCGCAACGTGACGCAGCGCGAGTGGGAAGACCGCGTCTATCAGGACCTCAAGGCCATCCCGGATGCGCAGATGCACTTCCAGCGCAACGGCAACGGCCGCGACGTCAACATCTACATCACCGGTGATGACCCGCAACTCACCTACGACACCGCGCGCAAGGTGGTGGATGAGATGAGCCGGCTGCCGTTCGTGCGCGATGCGCGCATTAACAATGACCTGCCGCGGCCGGAAATCCTGGTGCATCCGCACCTCGATCTCGCCTCGCAGCTCGGCGTCACGGTGGAGAACATCAGCGAGACCATCCGCATCGCGACGCTCGGTGATCTCGACCAGAACAGCGCCAAGTTCTCCCTCTCCGACCGCCAGGTGCCGATCCGTGTCGCACTGCTGGAGAACAGCCGCAAGGACCTGACCACGCTCGAGAACCTGCCGGTGCCGACCGCCAGCGGCAGCACCGTGCCGCTCAAGGCGGTCGCCGACATCAGCTTCGGCGAGGGACCGACCCGCGTGCGCCGCTACAACCAGAGCCGCCGCCTGTTCATCGATGCAGACCTGAAGGGCATGGAGCTGGGTCCGGCGATGAAGGCCATCTACAACCTGCCGACGCTCAAGAACCTGCCACAGGGCGTGCACCGGGTGGACGTCGGCGACGCCAAGTTCATGAACGAGCTGCTCGGTAACATGGTCATCGCCATGGGCACCGGCATCCTCATGGTGTTTGCGGTGCTGGTGCTGCTGTTCGCGCGCGTGCTGCAGCCGATCACCATCATGGTCTCACTCGCCCTGTCGATTGGCGGCGTGGTGCTGGCACTGCTGGCCACCGGATTCTCCGCCTCACTCGGCGTCTTCATCGGCATGCTGATGCTGATGGGCATCGTCGCCAAGAATTCGATCCTGCTGGTCGACTTCGCCATCGAGGAGATGCGCGCCGGCAAGGATCGCCTGACCGCGATCCTCGAGGCCGGCCACAAGCGCGCGCGGCCGATCGTCATGACCACCATCGCCATGGTCGCGGGCATGCTGCCGGTGGCGCTCGGCTTCGGTGGCGATACGGCATTCCGCCAGCCGATGGCGATCGTCGTGATCGGCGGACTGATCACTTCCACCGCGCTGACGCTGGTGATCGTGCCGGCCGCCTTCACCATCGTCGATGACATCGAGCGCTGGCTGGCGCCACGCTTCGGGCGCGTGATCACGCCGCAGCCGCTGCCGGAACAGACCCCGCCACCGCATCCGGTAAACTAAGGCGGAATGCCCGCCGAGCCCAGACCGGAAGAAACCGACAGTTCCAGCGCCGCGACCGCCCGTCCCGCATGGTGGGTGCGGCTGCTGACGCGTGTGCCGCTCGGCGCGCTCTACGCTCTCGCCAGCCTGCTCGGCTGGCTCACCGGGCGCTGGTTCCCCTACCGCGCGCAGCTGGTGCGCACCAACCTGACGAAAGCCTTTCCGGACTTCGGTGAGCCGCAGCTGCGCGCGGTCGTGCGCGCCTACTACCAGGGTTTCGCCGACATGCTGATGGAGATCATCAAGGGGGCCAGCATGTCCCCGGCGGAGCTGCGCCGCCGGGTACGCATGCTCAACCCCGAGCTGCCGCAGGCCGCGCTCGCGCAAGGCCAGTCGGTGCTGCTGGTGGCCGCGCACCAGTGCAACTGGGAGTGGATGCTGCTCGCACTGTCGCTGGAACTCGGCTGGCCGGTCGATGCCGCCTACAAGCCACTGGTCAATCCGTGGGCCGAGCGCGAGATGAAAAAACTGCGCACGCGCTTCGGCAGCCGTCTGGTCCCGGCCAAGGAGCTGCTGGCGGACATCATCAAGCGTCGGGATGTGGTGCGCGCCGTGGCCATGGTCGCCGACCAGGAACCGACCACCAGCGAGCACCAGTACTGGACGCGCTTCCTCGGGCGCGACACCGCCTTCTACATGGGGCCGGAGGAGATCGCCCGGGTGACGCACTTCCCGGTGTTCTTCATCGGCATGCGCCGCAGCGCGCGCGGCTGCTATGAGATGCGCTTCGAGCCGCTCGCCGCGGCCGGCGAGAAACTGCCCGCCGGAGCTCTCACCGAGCGCTACGCGCGCCTGGTCGAGGCGCAGATCCGCGCCGCCCCGCCCGACTGGCCCTGGTCGCACAAGCGCTGGAAGCTGAAGAAGTCGCTCTACCAGCGGCGCGCGCGCAGCGCCGCCTGAAGTGACTCATTCGAGCGCGTGCGGCTCGACCGGCAGGGCCGGCCGGCCCTGCGCGCGCCGGATCAGCAGCAGCAGCGGGATCGCCGCCAGCGTCATCACCAGCATGAACATGTAGTCGTCGATGTAGGCGATCATGGCTGCCTGGCGCGTCACCATGTCATCGAGCAGCGCGAGCGCATGCGGCTGCGCCAGATCGAAGCTCCAGGCGAGCGCGCCGTGCTGCGCATTGGGATTGGCGGCGCTGATGTTATTGACCAGCCCGCTGTGCGCGATCTGGGTGTTGCGCACCAGCAGCACCTGCACCAGCGCGATGCCCACCGCGCTGCCGATGTTGCGCATCAGGCTGTAGATCGCCGTACCGTCGGCGCGCATCTGCGGTGACAGCGTGGCGAAGGTGGCCGCGCTCAGTGGCACGAACACCAGTCCCATGCCGATGCCCTGGATGACGCCCGGCCAGACGATGGCGCTCTGCGTCATGTCGAGGTTGTACTGGGTCATCTGCCAGAGCGAGAACGCGGTGACCAGGAACCCCACCGCCACCAGCACCCGCACGTCAATGCGCCCAACGAAGCGGCCGACGAACAGCATGGCGAGCATGGTGCCGATGCCGCCGGGCGCGCTCACCAGTCCGGCGAGCGCCACCGGGTAATCGAACAGGGTCTGCAGCATGGTCGGGATCAGCGCGCGCGTCGCGAACACGATCGCGCCGACGAAAAAGATCAGCAGCACGCCGGAGATGTAGTTGGAGTTGCGCAGCAGGCGGTAGTCGAAGAACGACTTGCCCGGCGGACTGAGCGCGGTATGGGTGATGAAGTAGGCGAGACTGGTCAGCAGGACGATCAGCTCCACCCAGCTCTCGAGCGACCCGAACCAGTCATTGTTCTGGCCACGGTCGAGCAGCAGCTGCAGGGCGCCGATGGCCAGACTCAGGGTGATGAAGCCGAAGGCATCGAAGCGCTGCAGCCGCTGTGGCGTACGGTACTTGATGTAGCGCCCGACGCCGTAGAACGCCAGGGCGCCGATCGGCACATTGATGAAGAACACCCAGCGCCAGCTCCAGGTATCGGTGAGATAACCGCCGAGCGTCGGCCCGAGAATCGGCCCCACCATGACGCCGACACCCCACATCGCCATCGCCTGACCGTGGCGATTGACCGGATTGATATCGAGCAGCACCGCCTGCGACAGCGGCACCAGAGCGGCGCCCAGGAAGCCCTGCAGCGTCCGCGCCAGTACGATTTCGGTCAGGGAGCCGGCGATGCCGCACATGACCGAGGCGAGCGTGAAGCCGGCGATGGAGGCGAGCAGCACCCGCTTCAGGCCGAAGCGGTCGGTCACCCAGCCGGTAAGCGGGGTGGCGATCCCCGAGGCCACGATATAGGAGGTGAGCACCCAGGTGATCTGGTCCTGCGCGGCCGACAGATTCCCCTGCATGTGCGGCAGCGCCACGTTGGCAATCGTGCCGTCGATCGCCTGGATGATGGTGGCGAGCATGATCGACAGCGTGATCATGCGCCGGTGGGCAATCTCCTCCGGATCGGCGTGTACGGCCTCAGCCGCTGGTGCGCTCACTTGACTCTCGACCCCCCGGGGTAAATTAGCAAAAAACGCTGCCCGCCACCGCGGGCAGCGTTCCCGCGGGCGCGCGCCTAGAACCGCCGCCGCCGCCGCCCGTACTTACCACTGCGTTGTCATTGTCGGGTAGTCGCCTAGCGGGGTGTGGGTTGCCGTCACAGTCTGTGCACATCGAGCCCGAGCTGCGGCGGCTGCCGCTGGTGACGCTCTACCTCACCGAGCGCTGCAATTCGCGCTGCGTCACCTGCGACTACTGGCGCCATGGGCGCACCGACATGGACGCCGCGCGGGTGCTGGAGCTGCTGCCGGGCCTCATCGAGCTCGGCACGCGCGTGGCGCTCATCTCCGGTGGCGAGCCGCTGCTCAACCCCCAATGGGCGGAGATCGCCCAGCTGCTGCGGGCCCACGGGGTACGGCTGTGGCTGCTCACCTCCGGGCTGTCACTCGCCAAGCACGCCGCCCGGGTGGCGCAGCTATTTGATGCGGTGACGGTGTCGCTCGATGGCACCGATGCCGACACCTATGCGGCGATCCGCGGACTGAATGCCTTCGAACGGGTGTGCGCAGGAATCCGCGCGAGCGTCGCCGCCGGCAGCGAGCTCGGCATTCGCGTCACCGTGCAGCGTGCCAATTTCCGCCAGCTGCCGCGCTTCGTCATGCTGGCGCGCGCACTCGGCGTGCGCCAGCTGTCCTTCGTCGCAGTCGATGTCGCCAATGCGCATGCCTTCAGCCGCCAGGATGGCATCACCCCGCAGCTGGCCCTGAACGAGGCGGACCTGCCGGTGCTCGGCGAGGTGCTGGAGGAGCTCGAGCGCGTGCATGCGGCGGACTTCCGCTCGGGTCTGATCGCGGAGAGTCCGCGCAAACTGCGGCGCATGCAGCAGTACTTCGCGGCGGTCTGCGGCCGCGCGCCGTATCCTGCCGTGCGCTGCAACGTGTTCGAGTACTCGGCGGTCATCGATGCCGCCGGCCGTACCCATCCGTGCTTCTTCATTCCGGGACCTGTGCCCGGCCCCGAGCGGCGCGCCCCCGCGCTCAACAGCCCGGCGATGCGCACGCTGCGCGCCGCGATCCGCAGCGGCGCACGCCCCGAGTGCGCGCGCTGCGTCTGTTCGCTGTGGCGCGAGCCTGAGGAGCGCGAGCTGGCCGACTTTCTCATCAGGCGCTACGTGCATGCCTGAGCTGTCGCACGAACTGCTGCGCTCCGGGCTGCGCGGTCCGGCACGTCCGCCGCTCCTCGGCAGGCTCATCGGCCGCACGCTGCGGGTCGCCTACCGGCTCGCCCGCCGCGACCGCTACGACGACTTCCGCCTCGAATGGCTCGACGGCATGCCGCTCATGGTCATCCCGAGCGTCTTCAATCCGAAGCTGCTGCGGACCGGGGCATTTCTCGCCGCGCAGATCGACGCACAGCTGCTGCACCCGCAGCAGCGCGTGCTCGACATGGGCACGGGCTCCGGCGTGTGCGCGGTGCGCGCGGCGCGCCGGGCGCAGCGGGTGCTGGCAGTCGACCTGAATCCCGCCGCGGTGCGCTGCGCGCGCATCAACGCGCTGCTCAATCAGGTGGAGGCGCGGCTCGAGGTGCGCCAGGGCGACCTGTTCGCGCCGCTCGCCGGCGAGCGCTTCGACCTGATCCTGTTCAATCCGCCGTTCCTGCGCGGTGAGCCACGCGATGAGCGTGAGCGCGCCTGGCGCGCGGGCGATGTCGCGCAGCGCTTCGCCGCCGGCCTGCGCCAGCATCTGCGTCCGGGCGGCTGCGCGCTGCTGTTGCTGTCGAGCTTCGGCGACGCCGGCGCTTTTCTCGCACCGCTGCAGCGCCACGGGCTCAACGTCACTGCGCTCAGCGAGCGGCGTTTCGTCAACGAGCATCTGGTCATCTACCGCGTGAGCGCGGCCGCGGAGGAGCCGTGAGTGCCGCGCCGCTCAGCGCCGCGCCGCCGGCGCGCCGCCGCAAGATCGTGCTCTACAACCCGCGCGCGGTGTTCTTCACCATGCCGCTCGCTCTGCTGGCGATCGGCTCCGAGCTCGACCCCGAGGCCTACGAGGTCGTCATCATCGACGGGCGTCTCGAGCGCGACCCCGAGGCCGCCGTGCGCGCGCAGCTCGCCGATGCGCTCTGCCTCGGCATCACGGTGCTCACCGGCGCGCCGATCTCCGATGCACTCATGATCTCGCGGCTCGCCAAGCAGGTGCGCCCCGACCTGCAGGTGGTCTGGGGCGGCTGGCATCCGTCGATGTTCGCGCGCGAGTGCCTGCAGGAACCCAGCGTCGACGTCAGCGTGCGGGGCCAGGGCGAGGTCACCTTTGCCGAGATCGTCGCGCGCCTGAGCGAGGGCCGCTCGCTCGCGGGCTGCCTCGGCTGCACCGTGCGGCTCACTGACGGCACCATTGTCGAGAATCCGCCGCGGCCGCTGAAGAACGTCGACGAGTTCCGCGCACACGACTACCGGCTGATCCCGGTGGAGCGCTATTTCGAGCTCAAAGGCAAGCGCCAGCTGGATTACATCTCCTCGCAGGGCTGCAACTTCCGCTGCGCCTTCTGCTCCGACCCCTTCGTCTACGGCCGCCAGTGGGTGGGGCTCGAGCCGCAGCGCATGGCGCTGCGGCTGCGCGAGCTGTGGGAGCGCTATCGCTTCGATGACGTCAACTTCCAGGACGAGACTTTCTTCACGCGCGCCCGCCGCGTACAGGCCTTCGCCCAGGGGCTGGTCGATGCGCGCCTCCAATTCACCTGGGCCGCGACCATGCGCGCCGACCAGGGCGTGCGCCTGCCCGAAGAGGTCTGGGCGCTGTGCAAGCAGTCGGGATTGCGGCGCCTGCTGGTGGGCGTGGAGTCCGGCTCCGACGCGATGCTGCAACGCATCCGCAAAGACATCCGCATCGAACAGGTGTTCCGCACCGTGGATAAAATGCTCAAGTACGGCATCGCCGGACACTTCCCCTTCATCGTCGGCTTCCCGGATGAGACCGATGAGAGCATTGCGGCGACGCTCGACTGCGCCAAGCGCCTGCGTGCGCTGCATGCCGACTTCCTGACGCCGATCTACTACTTCAAGCCCTATCCGGGAAGCGAGCTGGTGCGCGAGGCGGTGGCGCGCGGCTTTCAGCTGCCGCAAACGCTCAGCGCCTGGTCGCAGTTCGACTACGTCGCGGGACTGCCCGGGCCGTGGGTGACGCCGGAGAAGTACCGGCTCATCGAGCGCTTCAAGTTCTTCCAGGACCTCGCCTGGAAGCCGGTGGTGCGCGGCCGGCGCGTGCTGCAGCAGCTGGCACGCTACCGCTGCAGCCGCGATGAATACCGCTGGCCGGTCGAGATGCTGTTGCGGCGCTGGATGCTGCCGGCGGAGAAACTGTCATGAGCACCCCGCAGGTGCTACTCATCAACCCGACGATTACCGGGCGCAAGCATGCGCGCTTTCCGCTGGCGGTGCTGACACTCGCGAACGCGCTGCCGGCGCGCTATGCACCGCTCGTCCTCGACGGCAACGTGCAGCGCGACTTCGTCGCGCGCGCGGTGCGCGCGGTCAGCAGCGGGGAAGTGGCCGCGGTGGGCGTCACCGTCATGGGCGGACCGCAGCTGGTGGCGGCGATCGCGGTGTCGAAGGCGATTCGCGCCGCCGCCCCCGCGGTACCCATCATCTGGGGAGGCGCTTTCCCCACGGTGTGCAGCGAGGCTGCGGTGAGCGCGGATTACGTCGACTATGCGGTTCGCTCGCAGGGCGAGACGACGCTCATCGAGCTGCTCGACGCGCTGAGGGCACACGCGGCCGAGGCGCTGCCGGCGATCCGCGGCCTGACCTTCCGGCAGGAGGGCGCGATCGTGCGCACCGCCGAGCGCAAGTTCTCGGCCGCGAGTCTCGAGCGCGGCCTGCCCTACCGGCAGCTCGATAACCCGGGGCAATACCTCAAGCACACCTTCCTCGGCACGCGCACGACCGGCTACCAGGCCTCGCTCGGCTGCCGCTACCGCTGCACCTTCTGCGGCGTCGCGACCATGTTCCGCGGCAAGACCGCGCTGCCGGCGGCGGCCCGGCTGCAACAGGACCTCACGCTGCTGCGCGACCAGCTGGGCGTGAACGGCATCCAGTTCTACGACCACAATTTCTTCGACCGCGAGATCGACATGGTGCCGCTGCTGGAGGTGCTGGCGCGCCTGGAGATCCCGTGGTGGTGCTTCGCCCGCTCGGACGCCCTTGCCAACCTGTCGCCGCGCTCCTGGGCGCTGGTGAAGAAGAGCGGCCTGCGCATGGCCTACATCGGCGCTGAGTCCCCGAGCGACTGGCTGCTGCACGACATCCGCAAAGGCACCTCCACCGACCAGACGCTCGAGGCGATCGAGCAGTGCCGCAGTCACGGGGTGATCCCGGCGCTGTCGTTC
>Ga0210385_10002880_pt1 | contig 10303 bp, 9 predicted proteins | sample IncBWH26OmetaG_FD_160107 | JGI IMG/M metagenome (GOLD analysis project Ga0210385, IMG submission 160107) | Forest soil microbial communities from Barre Woods Harvard Forest LTER site, Petersham, Massachusetts, United States - Inc-BW-H-26-O ...
TCCAAGGGCATGCTCGGCGCCAACGGCATCGTCGGCGGCGGCCCGCCGCTGATCTGCGGGACCGCGCTTGCCGCCAAGATCAAGGGCACCGGCGGGGTCAGCGTCGCGTTCTTCGGTGACGGCGGCAGCAACCAGGGCACCACGCTCGAGTCGATGAACCTCGCCTGCGTGTGGAACCTGCCGGCGATCTTCATCGCCGAGAACAACGGGTACGCCGAGAGCACGGCCAGCGCCTGGTCGGTGGCCAGCGACAACATCGCCGACCGCGCAGCCGGATTCGGCATGCCCGGCGTGATCGTCGACGGCTTCGACTTCTTCGCCGTCTACGAGGCGGCCAGCGAGGCGATCGCCAGGGCGCGGCAGGGCGGCGGCCCGACGCTCATCGAGATGAAGTTCACCCGCTACTTCGGCCATTTCGAGGGAGACCAGCAGACCTACCGTGCGGATGAGGTCGAGCATGCCCGCGCAGAGCTCGACTGCCTCTCACGCTTCGCCGCCCGCGTGACCGAGACCGGCGAGCTCGCCCAGGCCGACCTCGACGCGATCGACGCCGAGATCGGCGCGGAGATCGACAAGGCGGTGGACGACGCCAAGGCCGCGCCGCTGCCGACCGAGGCAGACCTGCTCACCGACGTCTACGTCCGCTACTGACCTGGGAGGCTGGACATGGCACGCAACATCACTTACCGCGAGGCACTGAACGAGGCGCTGACCCAGGAGATGGAGCGGGACGAGAGCGTCATCGTGATGGGCGAGGACAACGCGGGCGGCGAGGGAGCGCCCGGCGAGCACGATGCCTGGGGCGGCGTGCTCGGCGTGACCAAGGGGCTGTACCACAAGTTCCCCGGCCGGGTGCTGGACACCCCGATCTCCGAATCGGCGTTCATCGGCGCCGCGATCGGCGCGGCAACGGCCGGGATGCGCCCGGTGGCCGAGCTGATGTTCGTCGACTTCATGGGCGTCTGCTTCGACCAGATCTACAACCAGGCCGCGAAGTTCCGGTACATGTTCGGCGGCAAGGCGGTCACGCCGGTCGTAATCCGCACCATGTACGGCGCCGGGCTGCGGGCCGCCGCGCAGCACTCACAGTGCCTGTACCCGCTGTTCACCCACATCCCGGGGCTCAAGGTGGTGCTCCCGGCCACGCCGTACGACGCCAAGGGCATGATGATCCAGGCGATCAGGGACAACGACCCGGTCATATTCTTCGAGCACAAGGCGCTGTACGACATGGCCGGGCCGGTGCCCGAGGAAAGCTACACGGTTCCGTTCGGAGAGGCGAACGTCGTCCGCGAGGGCGGCGACGTCACGATCGTGACGCTCGGCCGGATGGTGCACACCTCGCTGGACGCGGCCGCCCAGCTTGCCGCCAGCGGCGTCGAGTGCGAGGTCGTCGACCTGCGCACGACGAGCCCGCTGGACGAGGACACCGTGCTGGAGAGCGTGGAGGGCACCGGGCGGGTGGTCGTGGTCGACGAGGCGCACCCGCGGTGCTCGATCGCCACCGACATCTCGGCGCTGATCGCGCAGAAGGCGTTCGGCGCGCTGCAGGCCCCGATCGAGATGGTGAACGCGCCGCACACCCCGGTGCCGTTCTCCAGCGCCCTCGAGGACTGTTACATCCCGGACGCGCAACGGGTCGTGAACGCGGTCAAGACCGTGACCGGGTGGACGCGGTGACCGATGACCGGATCGTCGCGGTGACGATGCCGAAGTGGGGCCTGTCGATGCAGCTCGGCAAGATCACCGGCTGGGCGGTGGCCGAGGGCGACGATGTCGGCGTCGGAGACGATCTCGCGGACATCGAGACCGACAAGATCGCCGGGACCCTGGAGTCGGCGGACGCCGGGACCGTCCGGCGGATCATCGCTCACGTCGGCGAGGACGTTCCCGTGTCCGGGACAATCGCGCTGATCGCCCCGGCGGACGTCAGCGACGCCGACCTGGACGCGGCCGCCGAGCAGGCCCGGGCGGTCATCGAGGCCGGCGTGCCCGACGAGGCCGCTGGCGAGCCAGTAGTCGAGACCGCCGAGGTCGGCGGCAGGCAGATCCGTTACGTCGGGGCCGGGCAGGACGGCGACGTGGTGCTGTTCGTCCACGGCTACGGTGGCGACCGCAACTCGTGGCTGTTCCTGCAGGCGCCGTTGGCCGCCAAGTACCGGGTCTACGCGCTGGACCTGCCCGGGCACGGCACCTCGTCCAAGGACGTCGGCGACGGCTCGGTCGGCCTGCTCGCCGACGCCGTCATCGGCGTGCTCGACGCGATCGGCGCCGAGAGCGCGCACCTGGCCGGGCACTCGCTGGGCGGGGCCGTCGCGCTCTCGGCCGCGGCCAGAGACCCGGCGCGCATCCGGTCGCTGACGCTGATCGCCCCGGCCGGGTTCGGGCGCGAGATCAACGCCGGGTACCTGCGCGGCTTCGCCGACGCGCAGACCCGCCGTGAGCTCAAGCCCGTCGTTGGCCAACTGTTCGCCGACGAGAGCCTGGTCACCCGGCAGGTGGTCGACGACCTGCTGGCCTACAAGCGGCTCGACGGCGTCGACGAGGCGCTGCACACGCTGCTCGGCACGCTGCTTTCGCCGGACGGTGAGACGCAGGGCATCGACGCGGCCGCGGCGGTCGCGGCGATCGGCGGTGCGGTGCCGGTCACCGTGGTCTGGGGAACCGAGGACCGGATCATCCCGTCCGGGCAGGCCGAGGCCGTGCCCGGCGCGGCCGTGCACCTGCTCGACGGCGCCGGCCACATGACGCACATGGAGCGCCCGGCCGAGGTGCAGGCGGCGATCGAGGAGGCGATCGCCACGGCACCCCCGCCCTAGAGCCCCTGCTTGGCGAGCCAGGTGAGGCACTCGCTGGCCACCGCGTGCCAGCCGCCGTCGATGGTCAGCGAGTGCCCGCGGTCGAACTCCTCCAGGTCCGTGACCGCCATGGAGTGCCGGTACTGCTTCACCGTGGACTTGGTGATCGCCTCCGGCACCGTGTGGTCCTGCTTGCCCACGGATATGCGTCTGGTGCCATCGTGCGCGCCACTTCCGGCCGCGCGCTTCAGTCACCTGACTGATGCGGCGCCGGAGCGAGTGTGCCTATCGTTTGGTCATGGACCTAGGGCTTGCCGGGAAGACCGCCGTGGTGACCGGCGCGAGCAAGGGCATCGGCCTGGCCGTCGTCCGCGGACTTGCCGCGGGCGGCGCGAGCGTGATCGCCGGAGCCAGGACCAGCTCCGCCGGCCTTGACGAGCTGGCGCGGGCCGGCCAGGTGCAGACCGTGCTGGCCGACCTCGCCGCTCCCTCCGGCCCGGCGCTGCTGATCGAGGCGGCCGGGGAGCGGATCGACATCCTGGTCAACAACGTCGGCGGTGCCCCGGCGAGGACCGGCGGCTTCCTCAGCATCACGGACGAGGACTGGCACGCCACGATCGAGCTCAACCTGATGGCCGCGGTGCGGACCACCCGCGCCGCGCTGCCGAAGATGATCGCCGCGGGAACGGGCGCGATCGTCAGCACCTGCTCGGTCAACGCGTACCTGCCCGACCCGGGCGTGATGGACTACAGCGCGGCAAAGGCCGCGCTCGCCAGCTTTTCCAAGGCGCTGTCGAAGGAGGTTGGTCCCAAGGGCATCCGGGTGAACACGGTCAGCCCGGGACCGGTCGCGACCGACCTGTGGCTCGGCAAGGGCGGCGTGGCCGCGACGGTCGGCGCGGCGAGCGGCGCAGATCCCGGGGACGTGCAGCGCCAGGCCGCGAGCCAGATGGTGACCGGGCGGTTCACCAGGCCCGAGGAGGTCGCCGACCTGGTCCTGTTCCTTGCCAGCGAGCGTGCGGGCAATGTCACCGGATCGGACTTCGCCATCGACGGCGGCCTGGTCCAGACCTTGTGAGGTGTCTAGCCAGCTGGCGGCGTCACCCAGTGGGTGACCTTCGGCGGCCGATCTGGCTTGCTCATCGCGCGGATACTGTCGAGCCGCTGCTGGTCGCGTCTGGTGACGCGCTCGGCCTGCCGGAGGTGCTCCTCCCAGGACGCGACGACGAACCGCTCCTGGATCCGCCCAGGGTCGGCCGCGTCCTGCCAGACCCGCCACGAGCTCCCCCCGGTCCGGCGCCTGCTGAACCTCGCGTCACGGAGTTCCGCCAGCATCTGACCGGCGAGCCCGTCGCGCGGGTGGTACTCGACCGTCACCAGCACCGGCCCGCTGGGCTCGTCGCCGTTGGCGATGTGCGGAGCGGGCCAGTCTCCGGCCGGAAGCAGGTCCTCGGGCGGAATCGCCTGGAACTTGTAACGCAGGCCGGCGAGCGGGCCGAGCGCCAACGCCAGCGCCGAGATCAGCAGCGTCGGCGACAGCCCGAGATGCTGGGCCGAAACCCCCAGCACGGCGCTGCCGACCGCGTTGCCGCCCTGGAACACGACCAGGTAGAACGCCATGCCACGGGCCTTGACCCAGCCGGGCAGGGTCAGCTGGTACAGCGAGCTCAGCGTGGACAGGGCCAGGATCCAGGCCAGCCCGCCGATCACCAGGGCGACCGCGACCACGGCGGCGACATGCACATAGGCGAGGATCAGCGCGACCACCGCGAGGCCGAGCGATCCCGCGGTCAGCACCCCTGCGGCCGTCAGCCGGGCGCGCAGCCGGGGCAGGGCGGCGGCCCCGGCCACGGCGCCGATCCCGACGGAGCCGAGCAGCAGGCCGTAACCGCCCGAGCCAAGGTGCAGCTGCCGCTCGGCGATCAGCGGCAGCAGCGCCCAGACCGAGGCGGCGAAGAAGATGAAGATGAAAGCGCGCGCCAGGATCACCCGCAGCGCCGGGCTGGCGGCCACGAACCGGCCTCCGGCCCGGATCGCCTCACCGACGTGCTCGCGCGGCATCGTCTGGACGGGCCGGGTGCTCCGCCACCTCGCGATCACGGCGATGACCACGAGGAACGAGGCGGCATTGATCAGGAAGTCGGTGCCGGCGCTGGTGGCGGCCAGCACGATGCCGCCGATCGCCGGGCCGACCGCCCTGGCCAGGTTCTGGTTTACCGACCCGAGCGAGATCGCCTGCTGGCGCTCGTCGGGCGGCACCAGCTCCGGCTGCAGCACCTGCCAGGTGGGCGCGGTGAGCGCGGCGCCGGTGCCCACGGCGAAGACGAGGGCGAGCAGCACCCACGGCGTGACCAGGCCGGCCAGGGCCAGCGCGCCGAGCGCCGCGGCGGCCAGCAGCATCAGTCCCTGCGTCACCAGCAGCAGGTGCCTGCGGTCAACCAGGTCGCCGGCCACCCCGGCGAGCACGGCGAACAGCACCACCGGCACGCCGGATGCTGTCTGGACGAGCGCGACGTACGTCGCCGAGCCTGTCAGCGACAGCATCAGCCACTGCGCGCCGACGGTCTGCATCCAGCTGCCGATGTTGCTGACGAACTGGGCGCTCCACATCGCCGCGAACCAGCGGTGGCGAAATGGTGCCCAGGCGGAAACCGGCGCCGCAGGCCGGCCGGAATCCGGCGCGACATGCTGGTTAGCCATGGCCCTCCGAGCGTTTGTTTGCTAGCGGGAGGATATTGGAGCGTATGGCGGTGACGTCCAGCAGCGCGGCCGGACTCAGCTACAAGAGCAGTTCCGGCCGCTGGGTGCTGCTCGCGACCATCCTCGGTTCCTCAATGGCCTCGATCGACGCGACCGTCGTCGGCATCGCGCTGCCCGCCATCGGCCGCGACTTCCACGCGAGCCTGGCCTCGCTGCAGTGGGTGGTGACCGCGTACACGCTCACGCTGGCCGGCCTGCTGCTGTACGCCGGGGGGCTTGGCGACAAGTACGGGCGCAAGAAGATCTTCCTGATCGGCGTGGTCTGGTTCGCGGTGGCGTCGGCCATCTGCGGGGTCGCCCTGAACGCGCCGATGCTGATCGTGGCGCGGGCCGTGCAGGGCATCGGCGCGGCGCTGCTGACCCCGGGCAGCCTGGCGATCATTGAGGCGTCGTTCCGCCAGGAGGACCGCAGCAAGGCCATCGGGGCCTGGACCGGCTTCGCCGGTGTGGGCACAGCGATCGGACCGTTCCTCGGCGGCTGGCTGATCGCCGCGGTTTCCTGGCGGCTGATCTTCATCATCAACCTGCCGGTCGCCGTCCTGGTGCTCGTGGTCGGGCTGCGGCACGTTCCCGAGTCCCGCGGCCCGGATCCCTCGGGAAAGCTCGACATCAGCGGTGCTGCCCTGGTCACGTTCGGCCTGATCGGGCTGACCTATGGGCTCATCGAGGGCCCGGCCTCCGGCTGGGGCAAGCCACTCACGCTGATCGCGCTGGCCGTTGGCGTGGCGCTGCTCGCCGGGTTCCTGGCCAGGGAGCGCCGCGTCAGCAAGCCGCTGCTGCCGCTGAGCATGTTCGCGTCGGCCGAGTTCAGCGCCGCGAACGTGGTGACGTTCGTGGTCTACGGCGCGCTGGGCGGCGCCCTGTTCCTGCTGCCCATCCAGCTCGAGCAGGTATCCGGCTACACCGCGATCGAGGCCGGCATCTCGCTGCTCCCGGTGACATTCGTCATGTTGCTGCTGTCCGCCCGCTCCGGCGCGCTCGCGGCGCGGATCGGGCCCCGGCTGCAGATGAGCGTCGGCCCTGTAGTCATCGGCATTGGCCTGGTGCTGTTCGCCCGGATCGGCCCATCGGCGAACTATCTCAGCGAGGTGTTTCCCGCGGTGCTGGTCTTCGGCCTCGGCCTGGCCATCAACGTGGCGCCGCTCACCGCAACGGTGCTGGCCGCGGCCCCGGCCGAGAACGCGGGGATGGCCTCGGCCGTCAACAATGACGTTTCCAGGGCGGCCGGCCTCATCGCGGTGGCGGTGCTCCCGGCCGCGGCGGGGCTCACCGGCTCCGCCTACCTCGATCCGGGCCTGTTCTCGGCGGGCTTCCGCACCGCCGTGTTCATCTGTGCTGGCCTGTGCATCCTGGCCGGCGGGCTCGCCGCGCTCACCATCCGGAACCCGCGCGGCGTCGGGCCGACGGCCGAGCCGCACAACCTGCACTGCGGCCTGGACGCCCCGCCGAGCCTGGCCACCGCGGAGGCCGTGGCCTGGGCGCCCGCTACGGAGCGACCAGAGCGTCCGTGATCGGATCGACGGCAGCCAGCCTGGCCGCCAGGTCGGCACTGAGGTGGTGCCGGGCTGCCAGCGTGGCCGGCGGATAGTAGGACACCTTCGTCTGTCCCGCGTCGTCCCAGATCAGCACCTTGAGCGGCAGGTCGAGCGCGGACAGCGGCGCGGCGTCCATGACCGGCGTGCCCGCGGCCGGGTTCCCGAAGATGACCAGCGTGGTATCCCGGAGGTCGAGCCCGGCGCCGCGGGCCTCGGCGCGCTGGTCGATGACGGAGAACAGCTTCACGTTCTTCTCGGCGAGCAGTTCCTGCAGGCGCGCCACCGTGTCGGCGAAAGATCGCGAGCTGACCTTGGTGACGACGCCCGGCTCGTTGTCATCGGTCATCGTTTGCTCTCCTTTGTGAGTCGGCTTGCGGGCTCAGGCGGTGGCGGCGAGGTACGCGACAACGAGCGCGCACGTCACGGTGCAGCAGGCGGCCGCCGTCGCCGTGGGCCACTGCAACGGTGCTGGCGCGCCGGGCGGAGGGTTCTCCACCCTCCAGGTCGCCTGATGCTGAATGTAGCCAATCACCGTGAACAGCAGCCCGACCAGGGCCAGGAAGATCCCCAGGGCCAAGGCAAAGTGGATCATGCCCGCGGTCCTGCCGAACTTGGCTACCACGAAGCCGAGCCCCGCAAAAGAGAGCGAGGTCCGGATCCATGCCAGCATCGTGCGGTTGCTGGCCAGGAGGTCCCGCATCCTGGCGCTGTCGTCTGCTTTCACCGGCTGCGCCTCCTCTGGATCTCTACCCGCAACGCCAGGGTCAGCATCGGCCATCTGACCGGACGGCAGCGTACTATCCCGCCCAGGAGGCGTTGTTATGTACTCCGTTCCCGATCAGGCCGGCAAGCTCATCGTCGTCACCGGCGCCAACAGCGGCATCGGCAAGGAGGCTGCCCGGCGGCTCGGCGCGGCCGGGGCACGCGTGATCATGGCGGTCCGCACGGTTGCCAAGGGCGAACAGGCGCGCGCCGAGATTCTCGGCCGCCACCCCACTGCCCGGCTGGAGGTTCGCCGGGTCGACCTCGCCGATCTCGCGTCGGTCGGGGAGTTCGCCGACGGGCTGGCGGGCCTTGCGGTCGACGTCCTGATCAACAACGCCGGCGTCATGGCCCCGCCGACCCGTATGACCACGGCCGACGGCTTCGAGCTTCAGCTCGGCAGCAATTTCCTCGGGCCGTTCGCGCTGACCGTCAGGCTGCTTCCGTTGCTGGCCGCCGCGGTGGAACCCCGAGTGGTCACCATGAGCAGCGGGGTCGCGAGTTACGGCCGGATCCGGTTCGATGACCTGCAATGGGAACGCCGCCGGTACCGACCCAACCTCGCCTACGCGCAGTCCAAGCTCGCCGACCTGATGCTGGCTCTGCATCTCGCCACGGTCGCGCAGGGCGACGGCTGGAACCTGATGAGCAATTCCGCACATCCCGGGTTCACCCGCACGAACCTGCAGACCGCCGGGGCCAGCCTCGGCCGCGACGCACCCAAGCGCACGCTGTTCAACGGCCCGGGCATCCTGCCCTCGCAGGGGGTCGAGCCGGGTACCGAGCCGCTGCTGTACGCGGCGACCAGCCCCGGCGCGATCAGCGGCGGCTACTACGGCCCCAGCCAGTGGCTCGGGCTCATCGGCTCAACCGCCGCGATCCGGATACCGCGCAGCGCCCGCAACGCCGACACCGCCGCCCGGCTCTGGGCTGAGGCCGAGCAGCTCACCGGCGTGGCCCTGCCGGCCGCGCCCCACGCCGCCTGAGCCGGTGCCGCCCCGATCGCCCACATAGCGGTTGACCTGCACTAAAGGGGTACTATGGCGCGCACGTGATCTTTGGCTGTGGCGAACTGGCCACGCCGCGACATGGCGGAATCACACTCGGGGGGCTGGGTGGGGACAAGACCATGGTCGGCTATTGCCAAATCCGCTGCCGGGCTCAGCGCGGTGGCGGTGCTGACCGCAGCCTGCGGTCAGGGGGCGTCAGAACCGGCCAGCACCCCGCCACCGAGCCAGACGGCGGCGCCGCCCGTCGCCGCGGTGCCATCGTCGGCCTCGCCGCACGGTGGCGTGGACCTTAACGTGCTCGTGGTGACCGACGGCACGCCGGGGGTCGAGGCCATCCGCCAGCAGCTGGGCACCGAGGGCATGCCGGATACGGTCGTCAACCTGCATAACGCGTCCCGGCAGCGGATCACGCGGGCGTTCCTCTCCCGCAAGGTTCCCGGCGGCACGCGGGGCGGCAACTTCGACGGCATCGTCCTGCCGGGCGCCGCGCCCGCGGGTCTCTCCGGGTCCGAGAAGGCCGCCCTGGCCTGGTACGAGAGCAAATTCGGCGTCCGCCAGGTGGACGCGTACTCGCCGCCAACGCCCGGCACCGGGATGAACGCTCCCGGCTACAGCGGACCGCTCAGCGGTGCCGTGAGCGTGACCGCGGCCGGGAAGCGCGCCGGGTTCGGCTATCTGAACGGATCGTTCCCGTTCAGCGGGGGAGTGGCCGGCCAGGCGCCGTTCGGCTACCTCGCCCAGCCCGTCGCCGGCGGCGGGGCCACGCCGCTGCTCACCGCGGCCGTACCGCACTCATCGGGCAGTGGCACGCTCGTGTGGCAGTACGACCATGGCGGGCGGCAGCAGCTCGGGCTCAGCTTCGGGTACGGCGGTTACAACCTGCAGTTCCGCTACCTGGCGCACGGCATCGTGGACTGGGTCACCCGCGGCGTGAACCTCGGCTACTGGCGCAACTACCTGGACATCGCCTACGACGACATGTTCCTCGGAGACGCCCAGTGGAGCCAGGTCGGCCACTGCACGCCGGGCGCCAGCATCTGCCCGCGCGGCACGCCGATGACCCCGATCATCCGGATGACCCCGGCCGACGTGACCTACGCCGCGCAATGGGAAAAGCAGCACCACTTCAAGATCGAGTTTCTCTACAACGGGGGCGCCTCGGCCAGGTTCGCCGAGCACGGCGTCGACGCGCTGCTGGTAGCAACCCGCCCGCTGGCGAAGGACTTCTACTGGGTCAACCACACCTACACACACGCTTACTTCGGCTGCAAGCAGGATTTCCGCACGACCCCGTGGACCTGCGTGCGCTCCGGCGGGCGCATCGTGTGGGCCGCGGGAACGGGTCTGATCAACAGCCAGATCCAGGAGAACTTTGCCTGGGCGCGGAAGAACGGGATACCGGCCGAGCCGGGGGTCCTGGCCAGCGGCGAATACTCCG
>Ga0210385_10002882_pt1 | contig 10301 bp, 9 predicted proteins | sample IncBWH26OmetaG_FD_160107 | JGI IMG/M metagenome (GOLD analysis project Ga0210385, IMG submission 160107) | Forest soil microbial communities from Barre Woods Harvard Forest LTER site, Petersham, Massachusetts, United States - Inc-BW-H-26-O ...
CACTGTCACCGGCAACCTCGCCCTCCAGCCAGAAGGCGCTCCTATTTCCTACGACTGGACCACGCAGGCGGACAAAAATAGCAGCGCGCACATTGCGTTCACCAATGGTGTCGCTAAGATGACCGTGCAGCTCGGCACCGCGCACCCGTTCGAACAAGATCTCACGTTCACTTCGCCAATGATCGTCGTGCTCGACGACAATCTTTACTACCAGTACGCCGTCCTTGCCCGTGTCTATGATTGGAATCGTCGTGGCACCCAGTCGTTCTCCGTCCTCGTGCCTCAGGAACTCCTGCCCGGCACTATCTCCGTAGATTGGGCCGGTGCCGTCACTGCCGAAGGCAAATCGTACGAAGGCCTAAAAGTTATCACCAACGATCTCGAGGTAATTCTCTACCTCGATCCCAACCATCGCCTACAACGCATCGAAGTTCCTTCCTCCAAAGCCGCCATCATCCGCGAATAACCCGCTGTCGCAGCACAAGCCACTACAAGGCACCAACCCGCCCCCAAATTGTCATCCTGAAGCTTGTGATTTTTTGCGGTTGCCCCACATGCCGCCTCTGCGTGGGTTCTTGGGTCACTCCGTGTAGCGCCGCGCCTAAGGCCGGCATCTTGGGTCAGCCGTTGTCGAGCCCGCCTTCCGAGGCGGGCTGTTTCCTCGTCCAACGTCAGAGCCAAAAAAGCCACCCGTCATCCTGAGGAGCGCTTTTCGCAACGAAGAATCTCGACGAAAGAATCCCCGCACACCGTTCGTCCTACGACTTCGGCTTCTCAATATTCTGTTGCGTGTCCACGGAAAACACCCTGAAGTTGCTGAACGTGTGGTACAGAATGATCCGTCTGTCGCCAATCTCCCAGTAAGCCTCAATCCTTTCCGGCAACCACAATTCCAGTTTCCGTGACTGGATCTCCACCGGCGCATAGTCCACGGAAATCGCGCTGCGCCGCAAATCCATCGGTGGAATGTCTTGCATCAGGTTCGTTTCCAGATGCACAACTTGCCCGCTCTCCATGGAAATCCAGGCGCGGCCTTTCAGCATCGCCGCATACGATCCCGCTTCCGTGCGAAATTGCAGGGTTCGCCGCGGTTTGTCTTTGCGCTGTTGGAACCGGATTACCCAGGCCGATTGTCCCTTCCATTGGTCCAGTCCCTCGCAACTCATGTCATAGTCGGATTGCATGTGCGGGTGAAAAATCAGCGCCAGCGCCACTTGCCCGGTGTCCTGTCCGCTGGCCGGGAACGCATGCCCGCCCTTCGTCGGGGTTCGGTATTCGCGGCTCGAGCGTCCTGTCCCGTTTTGCTCAAACGCGAAAACATAGTCGAAAACGCCCTCATCGATCTCTTCCGGACTTGCCGTTTGATTCAATCGCTTGTACTGGATTTGCTCTTCGGCGGAAAAATTTTCCAGGTTCGTGGTCAACTCCAGCGCATGCGCTCCGGCTTCCCGAAGCACCGTCGCAACATCACAAGGCGGAATCGACGCTATCGACCGCAACGGCGCATCTACGTTCGGCGGCGTCCAGTTCAATCCCTTGAGTTTTGCAGGTTTCTCAGCGCTACTTTGTCGCCGCGCCGCCGCCCATGGCACGCATCCCAGCAACACCACGCCGCACAACCCCGTCGCCACAAGCGGCCGTATCCCGCGTTCGATTTTCTTGGGAAGATTCAATTTCCCCCGTCCGGAATCCCGAGTCTACACCACACCTCTACCCAAATAACCTGATTGACGTTTTTTCACACCACAAACCCTTCCTCTTGAGCGACCATAGAGGTCCGCCCAAGCCGTCTATATCTTCTGGCCCGTTATAGTTGGAGATTTCTATGCCATCCGCAACCCAAGTTCCGACACCGCTGTCCACCGATGAACTCAACAAAATGGACGCCTACTGGCGCGCTTGCAATTATCTTTCTGCGGGCATGATCTATCTCCGCGCCAATCCCCTCCTGCGCGAGCCGCTCAAGCCCGAACACATCAAGCGCCGCCTCCTCGGCCATTGGGGTTCCGATCCCGGTCAATCCTTTATCTGGGTCCATCTCAACCGCCTCATCAAAAAGTACGACCTGAATGTCATGTACATTTCCGGACCCGGTCACGGCGCCCCCGCTACGCTGGCCAACTGCTATCTCGAAGGCTATTACTCGGAGATTTATCCAGATAAAAGTCGCGACGAAGCCGGCATGCTCAAATTCTTCAAGCAGTTTTCTTTTCCGGGCGGTATCGGTTCGCACTGCACGCCGGAAACCCCCGGCTCCATCCACGAAGGCGGCGAGCTTGGCTACTCTCTATCTCACGGTTACGGCGCGGCCTTCGATAATCCCGATCTCATGGTGGCTGTCGCCGTCGGCGACGGCGAATCCGAAACCGGACCGCTGGCCACCGCCTGGCATTCCAATAAATTCCTGAATCCCATTCGCGATGGCGCGGTCCTGCCCATTTTGCATCTCAACGGCTACAAGATCGCCAACCCCACCATCCTCGCTCGCATCCCACACGAGGAATTGGAAGCGCTGCTCATCGGCTACGGCCACAAACCTTACTTCGTCGAAGGCCGTGATCCCGCCACAATGCATCAGCAAATGGCCGCCACTCTCGAGCAATGCATCCTGGACATTCGTTCCCTGCAGCAGCACGCTCGCTCGCAGCACGATGCCACTCGTCCGCGCTGGCCCATGATCGTTCTTCGTTCGCCAAAGGGATGGACCGGACCAAAAGAAGTCGACGGCCACAAGGTCGAAGATTTCTGGCGCGCTCACCAGGTTCCCGTTTCCGATCCCGCGACCAATCCGAAGAGCCTGAAAATCGTGGAAGGCTGGATGCGCAGCTACAAACCCGAAGAACTCTTCGACGCCAAGGGCACGCTAGTGCCCGAATTGCAGGAACTTGCCCCTTCCGGCTCTCGCCGCATTTCCGCCAATCCTCACGCCAACGGCGGTTTATTACGCAAAGAACTCGACCTTCCCGATTTTCGCAGCTTCGTCTTCGACATAAAATCTCCCGGCACTCGGTACGCTCCACCCACCGACATCCTTGCCCATTTTCTTGCCGAAGTTATGCGTCGCAATATGAATTCCTTCCGCGTCTTTGGCCCGGATGAGACCGCCTCCAATCGTCTCACCGCCATTTACGCCGCGTCCAAAAAAACCTGGCTCGCTCAATACAAGCCGGAAGACGCCGATGGCGGCGAGCTCGACCTTTTCGGCCGCGTCATGGAAATGCTCAGCGAGCACACCCTGGAAGGCTGGTTCGAAGGCTACGTTCTCACCGGCCGCCACGGCTTTTTCTCCACCTACGAAGCCTTCGTTCACGTAATCGATTCCATGTTCAATCAGCACGCCAAGTGGCTGGAGAAATCGAAAATGGAATTGGACTGGCGCGCACCCGTGCCTTCCGTCAACATCCTCATCACTTCTCTCGTCTGGCGTCAGGATCACAACGGCTTCACGCATCAAGATCCAGGCTTCCTCGACGTGGTCACCAACAAAAGCGCCGGTGTAGTCCGCATTTACTTGCCGCCGGATGCCAATTGCCTCCTCAGCGTCGCCGATCACTGCTTGCGCTCCCGCGACTATGTCAATGTCATCGTCGCGGACAAACAGGACCACCTTCAGTACCTAAGCATGGATGACGCCGTAACCCATTGCACCAAAGGAATCGGCATTTGGGATTGGGCATCCACCGACGATAGCAAGGATCCCGATGTGGTGCTGGCTTGCGCCGGCGATATCGCCACTATGGAGTCGCTTGCCGCCGTTGCCATTCTCAAGCAACATTTTCCGGATCTGAAAATTCGCTTCGTCAACGTCGTCGATCTCTTCCGTTTGCAACCGTCCACCGAACATCCTCACGGACTCTCCGACCGTGATTTCGATTCTCTTTTCACCACGGATAAGCCCGTCATTTTCAACTTTCACTCCTACGCCTCGCTCATTCACAAACTCACGTACCGCCGCACCAATCACGACAACATCCACGTGCGCGGTTACAAGGAAAAAGGCAATATCAACACTCCCCTCGAGCTCGCCATCCTCAACCAGGTCGATCGCTTTAACTTGGCGATTGACGTCATCGACCGCGTTCCTCGCCTCAGTTCCGTCGGCGCTCATGTCAAGGAATGGCTCAAGGGCCAGATCATCGACAGTATTAATTACGCCCACAGCGAAGGCATCGATCGCGACGAAATTCGCAATTGGAAATGGCCGGCATGACCATCGCCGACTCGAAAGGACAACCGCACGATCTGATCTTCGTACTGAACAGCGGCTCTTCTTCTTTGAAGTTTGGGCTCTATCGCCAGGCTGACGGCGACGAACAAGCCCTCCTCACCGGCAGCGCTGACGGCATCGGCCACGAAACGGGGTCGTTGCAAATTCGTTCAGCCACCGGAGAGTCACTCGTAAAGCGCGACAGCGTGCACCAATCTCAATCCCAAGCTCTCGACGTCGTCTCAAAAGCCATCCGCGAGCATATCCAGGACACTCCCGTTGCTGTCGGTCACCGCGTCGTGCACGGCGGCCCGCATCTCCTATCGCACCAGCGCATCACTCCGCATGTTCTTGAAACCCTGCGCGACGCCACGCACTTCGCACCCGTTCACATTCCCCAAGCGCTCGCGCTAATCGCCGCCGCGGAGAAAATCTTCCCGCAAGCGACGCAATTCGCTTGTTTCGACGACGTTTTTCACCGCACCATGCCGGAAGTCGCCTCGCATCTTCCCATTCCTCAGCGCTATTTCGACGCGGGCGTTCGCCGCTACGGTTTTCACGGCCTGTCCTACGAATCGCTCGTCCATCACTTCGGCGATCAACTTCCCGGCCGCGCCGTCTTCGCTCATCTCGGCAACGGCGCAAGCCTCTGCGCGCTCCGCGATCGCGTCTCCATTGACACCACCATGGGCCTCACACCGACCGGCGGTATTCCCATGAGCACCCGTTCTGGCGATCTCGATCCCGGCGTTCTCCTCTACCTTATGCGAACAGAAAAACTCGGCGCCGACTCGCTCGAGGATCTGATCAATCACCGCAGCGGCCTCTACGCTATTTCCTCCGGCCAAAGCGATGTACGAACTCTCGAACAGCGCGCCCAATCCAACGATCCCCGCTCAATCCTCGCCCTCAACATCTTTGCTACTTCCGTGCGCAAAACAATCGGCGCATACATCGCCCTGCTAGGCGGGATCGACCTCCTCGTCTTCACCGGCGGCATAGGCGAACACAGCGATTCCATTCGCAACGCCGTCACCACCGGCCTGGACTTTCTCGGCCTCACTCCCGACAAAATCAAAATTGTCACCGCCCAGGAAGAACAGCAAATCGCCCGCCACTGCCGCCGCCTCCTCTCCTAACCTGGAGTGCGGAGCCCAGCTCCCGCTTTCCACCAAATCTAATGCGCCAAGCGAATCGCTCAGCGCAGCCCCGCTGCCGCCACCAAATTGCCCACGAGCCCAACAAAACGCAACCCCTCTGGCACACCGCCCAACTTGCAGTTATCATAGCCCCGGGTTTTCACCATGACCGATACCTCTGGACAAGCCCCAGCCAGGCATTCTCCGGTTTCCTCTATTGAGCAGGACCAAACCCTCTCTTTGTTGTTTGACGTCAGCCGCGAACTGACCGCCATCCTCGCCCGCGACGAACTTCTCCAGCGCATCGCCGATCGCGTCAAGAAAATCGTCAACTACCACCTCTTCAACGTCATGCTCTGGAACGAAAATTCCTCCCAATTGGAAGTCGCCTTCACCAGGCATTACGAAGAAGCCATCAACATCAGCCTCTCTGTTCCGCTTTTCAAAGGAATCACTGGCCATGCCGCCGGTCATCGCTCATGCCTCCGCGTAAATGACGTTCGCCTGGACAAGCGTTACATCGAGTTTCCGCATAGTGACAATGTTCGTTCGGAATTGGTCATCCCGCTTTTACTTCAGGATCGACTCGTCGGCGTTCTCGATCTCGAAAGCACAAACCTCAACGCCTTCACCTCCGAGCACGAACGCATGCTGGGAATCCTCGGCTCCTATATCGCCGTCGCGCTCGAAAATTCCCGCCTTTTCGAACAAACCCGCGATCGCGAGCAGCGCCTGCAGCACGATCTGGACACCGCGCGCGAAGTCCAGCGCCAGCTTCTGCCCCACGGCAAACGTGACGTTCCCGGCCTGGACATTGCATCCGCCTATGTCCCGGCGCGTCAACTGGCCGGAGACTTCTACGATTTTCTCCCCTACGGCAGCGGCCGCCTCGGCTTGGCGTTGGGAGATGTTTCCGGCAAAGGAACCGCCGCAGCGCTTTATGGTTCGCTCGCTGTGGGCATTCTCCGCGAATACACCCAGGATCATCGCTGCTGGCCAGAGGAAATGCTCTCCGTACTGAATGGCCGCCTCAATTCCGCGCACATGTCTCCCAGTTACGTTGCCTTGCTGTTCGCGGTCTACGACGCAAGCCTGCGCCAATTGATGGTTGCCAACGCCGGCGCCCCTCGTCCGATTCTCGTTCGCGCTGGAAAGGTTCAGGAAGTCAAAATCGATGGCACTCCTCTCGGTATGTTTCCGGATATCGAATATGAAACCGTCACTCTCGCTCTCCAGCCCGAAGACATCCTCGTCTTCGCTTCCGACGGCATTCTGGAATCCATGAATGCACATGACGAAACCTTCGGCTTCGCTCGTCTAACCGCTGTCCTTCATAATCTTCCGGCGCGCAGCAATGCGGAAGCCATCTCCGCCGCCATCCTCCACGCCACCGATGAATTCAGTGGCTGCCCAGCCGAAGCTCACGACGACCGCACTCTCATCATTCTTCGTCTCACCCCCAGCGGTGAACCACAGCTCTCCGCAGTAAAACCAGATCGCTAGACAGGTGCTCCTCGATGGACATGTATCTGCACGTGCGCGTGTTGTTCTCCATCGTCCTGGGCTTGGGTATTTCTCGCCTCCTCAGCGGGGTCGCGCGAATCGTTCAGCATCCCAAGGAATACAAAGTCTATTGGGTGCATCTCCTCTGGGCGCTCTTCCTGTTCCTGTACCTTATTCATTTCTGGTGGTGGGAATATCGCCTGCAAGGCGTCCAGCAGTGGACCTTCCCTCTCTATTTTTTCATCGCCATGTACGCCATTTTGCTGTTCCTCTTGTGCGTCCTCTTTTTCCCTGAGGAAATGGCGGACTACGAAGGTTTCAAGGACTATTTCTACTCGCGACGCCGATGGATTTTCAGCTTGATGACTGTTCTGTTCGTCGCCGATTTCGCGGACACCCTCATCAAAGGCAGCGCGTACCTGCAAACACTCGGCCCGATCTACTACTTACGAATCGCTCTCTGCATTTTACTGAGCGCCGCCGCAATCAAAATCGCCAACCAGCGCTTTCACGCCGCCTTCGCCGTCTTCGCCACCGGCTACGAAATCCTGCTAATCCTCAAAGACTACATGACCGTCGGCTGAACTACATCCGCCGCGTCATCCGCAATATCAGTCATATTTCGTCAAGCAGAAATCCGGTGCCGACGCCCCTAGTCCCCAACATCCTTTCTGAGTCGCCTTGCGAATCTCGTCGGAATATTTTCCTGAACATTGCGTCCCTTGTGCGGTGCATCGGTCACTTTGTTACAGTCATCCTGGCGGTCTACCGCATTCGGGGCGACAAGATCGAAATTCTTCGCATTCTTCACGGCGCCCAAAACTGGCCGTAGTCCGTTCACCACAACACAAAAGCGGCGCCCCGCTTCCACGGGAGCGCCGCTTTTGTAGTTACCACTCTCGATTTTTTGCTTAGCGCGCCAACGGCCGCTGGAAGACCGGCATCCCTGGGCGCCGCAGCGGATACCCTTGCGGTTGACCATGGGCTGGGGCGGGCATCAACCCATTCGAATGGCTGGCGTGGCCGATATGCCCGTGCTGGCCATTTCCATTCGACGGCGCGGGCTGCGGCAGCCGGGCCGGATTACCGATAGGGCGCAAAGTAATTGGTGCCGCGTTTACGTGATCGCTGATCGCCTGCAAACGCTTCAGAATGGACTGCCACTGTTCCCAATCCAGTTGCCGCAAAAACGGCCGCAATCCCTGGATGAACGGATCCTCCAGCAGCGCCTCTCCATCCGATTCCGGAATAAAGAAACGGTTCAAGCCCACGTTCAACGCTTCAGAGATCTTCTCCAGCGTCCCAAGGCTCGGCGTCATCTGTCCGCTCTCAATCCGCGACAGATACGATCGGCTCACCTTCGAACGCGACTGCAACTGGCTCTGCGTCATCCCGCGTGACTCCCGCAGTTGGCGGATCCGTTGACCGATGTTCTCCACGGTCTCCTGGTTCGCGAACTTCGTTGTCACCACTTCGGGCGCCGCCTGCTCCTGCGGAACTTCCTGCGGAATCAGATACTCCATCCGCTGGGGCAACGCACGTACGCAGCGTCGGCAATTGCCGGTGCGCGTCCGGTATTGGACCAGTCCGCAAGTCTTGCAGCGTATTACTTCCCGATCCATCTCCAACGTGTTCACCATGGTCTCTTTTTCCATATGTACAGACACCGGCACTCCTCGCTGACTTGTGTGTTTTTCCGGCGCGCGGATAGGAAGGAACGTCGGAACGTTCTTGGGGGGAAGGCAGTTACTGGCGCGATGGGAGTGTCGCTCAGATTCTCATTTGCTGTCAAGACTATTTTTAAGAATCTTCTGAGGGAATTAGCCGAAATCGCCCGTGTTTACGCCGGTTTTTCGCCTGTCCGTTCGGCCGGGCGAAACCGTTTTCTCCCGCCGCTGGTAGTCCAGCCAACACTCTACAACTACATCTTGTGCTTCCCTTCCCCTATTCACCCGTTCCCATTTCGGCACATTTTGGACTGCGGCAGCCCTGCTGCCGCTTTCAACAGGTCCCACCAAATCACCAAAAGCGTCCACCAGCAAGATTTTCTCTTCCGAATTCCCCGCGTGCCCCACTCGGAGCGACTTTAGCCAGCCAAGGCTGGGTTGAGGGTTTTCTCGCTCTCTTAACTTCCCTTTCCATCCCTCTATTTCTTCCCACTGCTCGCGACCTCGTCCACCCCGAAATCCCACACAAAATAATTCAATCCGTCCGGCAGCACTTCCGCCACCACGTATTCCCCCGGCGTCAACGCTTCTCCCAACGTAAACCGGTACACATTTGGCGCAACTTCCCATCGTTGTATCGCCACTTCGTTCACGTCCGCCCCGATTTTTTCGCCGAACAGTGTCTTGATCGACTCCAACTCTCGCCCATTCTTAATCTCTTTCGCCCGGATCAACACCACGTCCGGGCCGTTCATTCCCGGCCGGCTGCTCGTTTCAATCTGCGCCACTCGCTCCGGATCGGGCGGCGGCTCGCGCAGGTAAAATTCCGGTGTCGTGGTCTTCAGCCGCAGCATCGCGTGCTCACCCGCGATATAAATCCTCTGTTTCCCCGGCACGATCGGGATCGGCGACAGCACTTGTTCCACCGTCCGCAGCTTGTCTTTCTTCGATCCCGCTACCACTTGCTTCAGCGTGCGCACCGTCTTTCCTTCCACCACAAACAATCCTTCCGTTGACGGCAGAAAGGCCCCCTGCCCCACCTGTAGGCTCGCGTCAATGTCAGACACGTTGTCCAAGCGCTTCGCCTCTTCCTGGTCGTGTACTTTATCGGCCAGCGCGTTGGCTGCTTTCTGGTTCGCCGCCTGATCTTTGGTCGTGGCGTCCCAATCCACGAGCGCTGTCGGCAGCTCTTCCCAATCGCCGCGTTCTTCGCTGAAATAACGCACACGGTCCCCGTTAACCTGGTATTCCCGCACGACCTGGAACGTGCCGTCCTTCAAAATCAATTTCTTGGCTTTTGGTTCCACCGGGGCGGGTTTAGCTGGTGCAGCTTTCTGCTCAGGCGGCCTCATTGGGCCGGCGTCTTGCGCAGCCAGCTTCACGGACGAAACTGCGAAGCCAACCAGCAACACGCAGCAAGAACAAAAGCCAAAATTGCGAAGGGAAAAGCCGCCGGAAATGCACGCTACAACCATGGGGGTCATCGGCCGCGCCGCTGCCAAATCCATCCAGCGCCTGCCATCCACGCAACAGCATAGCTCGCCCCAACATCCCCCGCAAGCTTTGGAGTGCGGCGGCCCAGCCTCCGCTTTTACGGTCAACAATTTCGAGGCGACCGCAAACTCGTAGCAAAATTTACCGCACCACCGCCCTGTCAGGAATCGAGATTCTCACCCGTAATCCCGGATTCGCATTCTCCGCCGTAATCGTACCCCCATGCAGTTGCACCGCGCGTTTCGCAATCGACAGCCCCAGCCCAATTCCGCCGGTGTCCGCCTCTCGAGC
>Ga0210385_10002883_pt1 | contig 10291 bp, 11 predicted proteins | sample IncBWH26OmetaG_FD_160107 | JGI IMG/M metagenome (GOLD analysis project Ga0210385, IMG submission 160107) | Forest soil microbial communities from Barre Woods Harvard Forest LTER site, Petersham, Massachusetts, United States - Inc-BW-H-26-O ...
GTCTTGTCCAATTGATCGGAGGGTACGCTCACGCTCGTCTGATCGGTCGAAAGCTGGTATGGAATGTCTTTGGAGACCAGGCTGGCGACGACGGACTGCGCGTCCTGCGGCGCCAGGCCGGAATAGAGCACGGCGAAGTCCGCGCTCTGCGTGAGGCGCACAAACAGCGCGATCGAGCCCGCCACCAGCACGGCCCCGGTGCCCAGCAGAATTCGCTGCCGCAGGGAAAGGCCGCGCAGGAACGTCAGAATCTGCTCGATGTATTTGTTCACGGTCGCTCGGTCTGCCCAGAGTGAAGTCGAAGTCGCGCGAGCGGGTGCGATGGCCACGCGGTCGGTGCTCGCAGCGCTACACCCGCGCGGCTATTAGAACGGGATCTGCGAAATCGTCTGGTAAGCCTGAATGATCTTGTTCCGCACCTGCATCATCAATTGGAACGAGAGGTCCGCCTTCTCCACCGCGATCATTGCCGAATGGACATCCTGCCCGTCGCTTTGCAGCAGATCGGACACCTGTTGTTGCGCGTCTGTTTGCATGTCACCCACCTGATTGAGCATTCCGTCCAGCGTATTCAAAAAATCGGTTCCGTCGCCTGCTCCGGCTGTCGAGGCTGCGCCGCTCGCGGCCTGCGCCATTTGTTGCGTCGCAGAAAACGCCTGAATTGGACTCGCCATTTCCCTCACTCCTCTCATCGCACCGCGCACGCGAACGCGGTCGAAAAAGCCATGCGCCGCGGCTCTACGCCAATATTTCCAAAGCCGACGCAATCATATTTTTCGTGGCCAGCACGGCCGAGACGTTCGCCTGATACGCGCGCGCCGCGCCCATCAAATTCACCTGCTCTTCGATTGGATTGATCGCCGGAGACTCCACGTAGCCCTCCGCATCCGCATCCGGATGCCCCGGCTCGAAGCGCCGCACGGGCGGCGTCTGATCGGGCACCACAGCCGTCACTTCCACTCCCCGCGCGCTGAAGTCCACCATCGATGCCAGTTGCTGGCCAAACGGCATCCCGAAAGGCCGGCGCGCGGCAAACATCACGTTCTGCCGCTGGTAGGGACCGCCCTCGGGCGTCCGCGTCGTTTCGGCATTCGCCAGGTTGCTCGCCGTCACTTCGGCGCGCTCGCGTTCTGCCAGTAGAGCCGTACCGCTGATCGTTAGAACGTCGAAGAGATTCATGATTCCTTCCCGTCGTTGATGGCGCCCAGGATTCTGCGAAACTCCGCGCGCAGGAATTCGATGGCCGTCTTGTATTGGAGCTGCGTTTCGGAAAGTTGCAGGCCTTCGCGGTCCAGGCTCACGTTGTTGCCGTCGGGCCGCGCGATCAGCCCGTAGACAGGCCGGACTACCGGCCGCACCGGCTGCTCGAAATTATTGAAACTGGCCCACTGCAGCTCGCTTTGAAACGCCACATCCACCGCGTGGTAGCCCGGCGTATCGATATTCGCCAGGTTGGCGGAGACCAGCGTCTGCCGAAACGATGCGAGGTCGAGATACTTCTCCAGGAACGGCGTGTAAGCGGTGTCGATCAGGCTCATGCGTATCTCCGGGGAGGCAGGCCGTACTCGCGAATTTTGTTGCGCATCGTTCGCGCACAAATTCCCAGCTTGCGCGCGGCGTGCGTGCGATTTCCGCCGGAGGCTTCGAGCGTCGACTCAAGCAGCCGCCGTTCCATGTCGCGCAAGGAAGTCCCGGAAGCAGCCTCGGCACGGGAGGCGGGCGCTGCGGCGGAATCGGTGTCGCGCGCGGGAGTTGCGCAGGGCTGGTCCATCTCTTCCAGAAATTCGATCCCGATGCGTTCGCCCGAATGAAGCGCCATTGCGCGCCGCACCACATTCTCCAGTTCGCGAACGTTTCCCGGCCAATTCATCGCTTCGAGCCGCGCCAAAAGTTCCGGCGAAAATAGCGGCGGTGCGCCCGCGCCGGCCGCCGCGTGCTTCTGAAGAAAATGCCGCGCCAGCCGCGTGATGTCTTCGCGCCGCTCGCGCAGCGGAGGAATCGTCATCGGAACCACGTTCAGCCGGTAGTAGAGATCGGCGCGAAACTGCCCTTCGTCGACCAACGAGCGCAGCGAACGGTTCGTGGTCGCAATCACGCGCACATCCACGCGCAGCGGCCGCGTATCGCCCAGCCGATCGACTTCGCGCTCTTGTAACGCCCGCAGCAATTTGGGCTGAAGTTGTAGCGGCAATTCGCCGATTTCATCGAGTAGGAGGGTTCCGGTGTGCGCCAGCTCGAATTTGCCCGGCTTCGCCACGGTGGCGCCGGTGAACGCTCCGCGCGCGTGTCCGAAAAGCTCGCTCTCCAGCAGCGCTTCGGGAAACGCAGCGCAATTCACTGCCACAAATGGGCGGTTCCGGCGGCCGCTCGACTGGTGAATGAGTCGCGCCAGCAACTCCTTCCCGGTCCCGCTTTCCGCTTCGACCAGAACGTCCATGTCCGTTCGAGCGGCCTGCCGTGCCCGTTGCAACAGCTTTTGCAGCTTCGGGGATTCTCCGACAAAAATGTTTTCTGTTGCGTCGCCGTCAGGAGAAGAATCGACCGCGCCGCGTCCTGTTCGCCCCATCACGCGCTCGGCTACATCCTTCAATTGCTCGAAACAGACCGGCTTCACCAGGTAGTCGCAAGCGCCCTCGTGCATCGCGCGCACCGCTTCGGGCACAGAGCCAAACGCCGTCAGGAACACGACACCGACCTGCGGATCGAGTTCGCGCAACCCGCGCATCACGCGCAAGCCGTCGCCATCGGGCATCCGCATGTCCGTCACCACTAGCGGGCACGGTGCCTGGCGAAACTTCGCCAGCGCATCGTTTGCGCCATAGGCCGTGCGCACGTCCCAGCCGTCTCGCCGGAACTGTGCCTCCAGTGCCGCGCGCATCGGAGCTTCGTCGTCAACCACCATCACCTGATTCATTCCACGCTCCCCACGCGCGGCAGCACGATCGAAAACGTGGTGCCCTCGCCCGTCTTGCTCGCCACCTGAATGCTTCCGTGATGCTGTTCGACCACCGTCCGGCAGACTGCAAGCCCCAGCCCCGGGCTTCCCGCCGTGGTCGTAAATCCCGGCTCGAAAATCTTCGGCAGATTCGCCTCGGCGATGCCGCGTCCTTTGTCTTCGAAATCGAGGCGCACGTCGTCCAGCTGTTCGAAATCGTTCCACTGCAGCCGAACCGTCATCACGCCGCCCGCGCTCATTGCCCGAAATGCGTTCAGCGACAAATTGAAGATCACCTGTTGCAGGCGGTGCGCATCGCCGGGGACTTCCAATTCGCCCAACGAATTTTGCAGATCGATGCGCAGTCCAGACTGCCGCGCCAGCGGCCGCAAAAACTCCACGGAATCGCGAATCAGGCGCCCTAGATTCACCGCCGCAAGCTGCGGGGCCGGCTGGCTATGAAACTGGAGCACATTGTTCACGGTCGCCGAAAGCGAACGCAGTCCGGCCTGCACGTGGTCCGTCCATCGACGCAAATCCGGCTGTTGCGCCGCCGCATCCGCCAACAGGCCGGCAAACAGCTCCAGGCTTCCCAATGGATTACGAATCTCGTGCGCTAGCAGCGCCGCCATTTCCGCCAACGACTCTCTCCGCCGCACCGCTTCCCGCTCGGCAATCCGCTTTCGTTCTTCCGTCACGTCGCGCAGCAAGAGCACGGACTCTGAAGCATCCATGCCCTCGCCCAACACCGCGCAGCCGATCCCGATGGTTCGCGCGCCCGCCGACGTCGCAATTTCCCACTCCTGTTCGGCCGGCGCCGCCGCACAACGCGGAGCCAGCGCCCGCGCCAGGATCTCCGGTGGCAACGCGGCCGCCTCGCTCATCGTCGATCCCGCGTCCAGCAGGCGTCGCGCTTCGGGATTCATCATTCGGACGCGCCCGTTGCGATCGGCCACCACCACGCCGCTCGGCAGGCTTTCCAGCACTTGCCCGAGAAACAGACGCATACGCGCGTTGTCTTCGAGGCTGGACGCCAGATCGCGGTTCGTGCGCTCCAGTTCGAAGCGCAGCCGCAACACTTCCGATTGCAATTGGGAATAAGACCGCTCGAGGGAATCCGCAGCAGAGGTAAAAGTGTTAAACGCGCGCGCAAGCGACTGCCGCGCCGCCGAACTTCTGGCCGCGCTCGGCGATGCCTTCTTCCGGGGCACGATCGCGGGACGCGGATTCGCCCGCTGAGGCAACGGCGCTTCGCCGTGCGGTGTTGTCCGCACGATTTCTTGCGCTGTCCCGGGCGTCGCTGGCGTTGACGACATCACTCGGCAGATAATGCACGGCAGATTCCACCCAGCGCAGCTTTACATTAGAATCCCCTGATTTAAAGCTGCCTGAAAGGATCTGACCACGATGAAGATAGATCTGCCGACTCCCACGGTGCAGGACGTAAGAGCTGCATGCGAGACGTTTGACCGTCAAGAGAAGGTTACCGAAGAAGCCCTCGAAGAGCTGTCCCGCCGATTTCCCCGCAACGACGACCAAGCCACGTCTTACTCAAGGTCGTAGCCATCAACACGCTTTACTCGACGCATATATACGCCGTCAAGGACTTGGCGACCCACATCTGTGAACAGAAGATTGATTCTGACCTACAAGTAGGCGGGCCGGAGGCCGTTCAAAAAATCAGCAGCTTTAACGTCAAAGGAGAGGAGCGAAATTGCTACTCGTTCGCGACAAAGTACTGCAACTGGCACAATCATGACTCATACCTCATTTATGACGGTCGCATGGATAAATACCCGTGGACACTCCAGAAACAGAAACACTTTGCGAGCTCATTTAACGCGAATTCAGACCTTAAGAATTACGCTAAATTCAGCGAGGTTATGATCGCGTTTCGCGCTACCTATGGCCTCGATTCCTTTACGTTCAAGGAAATCGACAAGTTCCTCTGGCTGTACATTCCCAAAACAGACGTCGTGGATGCCGCTTCGATCCAAGCGCAGCCTTGACGGCGATGAGTCAAGCTACCTTGCTCGGCATCATCAAATCTTCCGGCCGAATCTGAATGTTGCCGTCCGCCAGCACAAACGCTCTCTCAATCGAATGTTGCAGTTCGCGCACGTTTCCCGGCCACTTGTGCCGCTTCAACATCGCGACGGCTTCGGGATGAATCGACTTCACCGGTGCGCCATTTTCCCTGCAGAACGACGCCAGGAAATGCCGCGCCAGCGGCAGGATATCTTCTTCCCGCGCCTCCAGCGGCGGAAGCTCCAGTGGGAATACCGCAAGGCGGTAATAGAGGTCTTCGCGAAACTGCTTTTCACGCACGCGCTGCAGCAGGTCCGCATTCGTCGCCGCAATGACCCGTGTATCGACGCGAAACAGGTCCGCGCTTCCCAGCCGCTGCACTTCTCCCTCCTGGACGAAACGCAGCAGCTTCGCCTGCATGCTCAACGGCAGCTCGCCCACTTCATCCAGAAACAACGTCCCGCCGTGCGCCGCATGAATGCGCCCTAGCCGCGATTGCACCGCGCCCGTGAACGCTCCGCGGGTGAATCCAAACAGCTCCGCCTCCAGCAAACTCTCTGGAATCGCCGCGCAATTCACCACTACAAACGGCCCGCGGCTCCGCCGGCTCAACTCATGAATCCCGCGCGCCACCAGTTCCTTACCCGTTCCCGTCGATCCGACGATCAGCACAGTCGTGTCGCGGGGAGCCACCAGCCGCGCCAGGCGGTAAATCTGCTCCATCGTGCGGCTCGTTCCAATCATGCCCGGCAGCGCTTCGATTTGCGCCGCCGCGCGCGGGAGTTCCGTTTCTTCGTCAACGCTCCACTCCTCCGCATCAACGGCGGTCTTTACGGGCGCGCAGTCCACCGCGCCCGAAAGCTCGAGCGACAATTGGGCAGCCTCAGCCGCTTCACTCGCCCCTCTGCCCGCCTGCGCATCCGTCATTACGACGTTCAGCTCGGGATATCGCGACTGAATCATGCCGGCCAGTTCGTCCGCGTCCAGATCGTCGATCTCGCGGTCCAAAAATAGCGTCTGAAAACCGCCGCTCTCCAGTTTCATCAAAGCGTCTGCGCCACCCGCGGCCTCTGCCGTAAATGCGCTCTCCGCTGAAAGCTTCCCGATCAAGTTCGCGCGATAATCCGCCCGCGAGCTTGCCACCAGCACTCTTCCATGATTGCTTCGGAGACCGCCTCGAGCCATCGTTGCACTTGCCGCCATGTTTCCTCCTTTACTGCTGCGCCTTCGCCACATCAGTCCGAAACGTTAAGCCGCGCCCTTGGTCACCACGCGCGTCGCCTCCAGCTTGTAGCCGACTCCCCGAATCGTGTGGATCAACTTCACTTCCGATCCCGCATCCACTTTCTTCCGCAAATAATTGATGTAAACGTCGACGACGTTGGTCATCGTGTCAAACGAGAGATTCCACACGTGCTGAATAATCTCAGCGCGCGTCACGCGCTGTCCGGCGTTGCGCATCAGGTATTCCAGCAGGCCAAACTCTTTCGGCGTCAATTCGATCCTGCGTTTCGCGCGCTCCACCGTTCGCTCCACGCGATTCACTTCCAGGTCGGCCACGCGCAGCACGGCTTCCGCGGGCCGTCCGCCGCGCCGCACCATGGCGCGCACGCGTGCGGAAAGTTCGGAGAATGCAAAGGGTTTCACCACCAGATCGTCCGCGCCCAGATCGAGTGCCTGCGCGCGCTCCTCGGGCCGCGACCGATTGGAGAGCACCAGGATCGGCAGTGTTTCGCGCCGCAGCCGCACCTGGCGCAACACGTCCATGCCCTCCGGCGCGGCTAGGTTCAGATCGAAGATCGCGGCGTCGTACTCCTGTGCAGCGGCCATGGCTTTGGCGGCCTCGCCATCCGCAGCCAGATCCACCGCATAATGTTCCGCGTCAAAACTGCGTTCGAGGAAGGTGCCGAGTGCTTGGTCCTGCTCTGCTAATAGAAGTCGCACGGATTCTCCGAGCGAGAGGGACCTACGTTTGGTATCTAGTATTTCGAAGGGATGGCAAATGTAAAACCGCTCAATACAGCAGTCAATGTACATTTCTCTTCGGAGCCGATCGATTGTTGCGAAAAGCTAACCTCTGCGCCCGGGCTGCTGTTTCACAACGGCACATATTTCGCACTTCCCGCGCTCTTTCTCGCGACCGAAACAGAAATCTCTTACTTTCCGTCCGGCGAAGTCATTTTTTCCGGGCGCACCAGTTCATCGAATTCCTTTTCGGTGAGATGCCCGAGTTTCAGAGCCGATTCGCGCAGACTCAGCTTTTCGTGATGCGCTTTCTTCGCGATCTCGGCGGCCTTGTCGTAGCCGATCCTGGAGTTCAATGCCGTCACCAGCATGAGGGAATTCTTCACATAGAAGTCGATCCGCTCGCGATCGATCTCCATTCCGTCCACGCAATGTTCGCGGAAGGAACGGCAGGCATCGGCCAGCAATCGCACCGAATGTAAGAAATTGTGAATGATAACGGGCTTAAAAACGTTCAGCTCGAAATTTCCCTGCGAGCCTGCGAACCCGATCGCGGCGTCGTTGCCCATCACCTGCACCGCCACCATCGTCATCGCTTCGGACTGCGTCGGATTCACCTTCCCCGGCATGATCGACGATCCCGGCTCGTTTTCCGGCAGCATCAACTCCGCCAGCCCCGCGCGCGGCCCGGACGCCAGCCAGCGAACATCGTTGGCAATTTTCATCAGCGACGCAGCCAGCGTCTTCAGCGCGCCGCTCGCGAAGACCAATTCATCGTGTGCGGAAAGCGCCGCAAATTTATTCGGGTGCGAACGGAACGGCAGCCCCGTTAATTCCGCAATCTTCCTGGCGGCCCGCTCGGCGAATTCAGGATGCGCGTTCAGTCCGGTGCCGACGGCCGTGCCGCCAATCGCCAGATCATAAAGCCCGGGCAAAATCTGATTCAGCCGCGCTACATCGCGTTCCAGCAGATTTGCCCATCCCGAAAATTCCTGCTCTACGGTTAGCGGAGTCGCGTCCATCAGGTGCGTGCGCCCGATCTTTACCACCGCGCCGAATTGTCCGGCCTTCGCGGAGATCGCACGCCGCAGCGCTTCCACGCTCGGAATCAGCGCCTCGGCCACGCGCGAAGCCGCCGCGATATGCATCGCCGTCGGGAAAGTATCGTTGGACGATTGCGACATATTTACGTCGTCGTTTGGATGAATCGGCTTCTTGCTTCCCATCACGCCGCCCGAAATTTCGATCGCGCGATTGGAGATCACCTCGTTCGCGTTCATGTTCGTCTGCGTGCCGCTGCCCGTCTGCCAGATGCGCAGCGGGAAATGGCCGTTCAACTTTCCCGCGATCACTTCATCCGCGGCCTGAACGATCAGCTTGGCCTTCTCCGCGGGCAGTTTGCCGAGATCCTGATTCACCAGCGCGGCCGCTTTTTTCAGCACGCCAAAGGCGCGGATCAGCTCGGGCGGCATCGTGTCCTGCCCGATATCGAAATGAATCAGCGAGCGCGCCGTCTGCGCGCCGTAGTAGCGGTCCACCGGGACCTCAATCTTCCCCATGCTGTCGGACTCAATCCGAGTCACCACTTTATTCTCCGCCCTCACCGAAACGCTCACGATCCCATCTCCTCATTGATCCGGAAAGATTGATGCCCCTAGCATACCGCGGAAAATCAAATTGTCTGCCACTGCGCTCTTGCCCGCCCTTTCCGTGGCGCGCCACGTTTCCTCAAACCGTTAGCCAGCTGTACCTCCATTGCACCTTTGGACAGGGCCTCGCCGCTGTCCCTGCGCGTTACGATAATCTGGTAGGGACGAGCTTGGGGGATACGACGTCCCTGCCGATCTTTTTGGTTTTTCGTTCGCGCTCATTCAATTCAAAGGTAACGGAAATCATCCATGCGGTTCTTTTTTAAGCGCACCGGCGCGCGGGCAACGCCGCCGGCTGAAAATTTGTCGGGTGGCACAACCACGGCCGAACTGCCGGCTCCGGTCGAAGAGCCGCGCCCCGAGGAAACCGCGCGCATTGAGGAACTGTTGCGCGCGGAAGACAATTCGCGCATGGAGGAAATCCTCAGCAAGCCCTCGATGCCGGGAATCGCGTCCTTTGCGCCTGCAAAGCAACTCGTCCACGCCAACGATCTCCCGTCAGCCGCGGACGTGCTTGCGGACCTGTTTGCCGACGCCCCCGCCGACAGCGCGCCCAATATCGCCCCCGACGTCGCGCCGGATATCGAGATGAGCGCTGCCATCGAGGTGCCCGTCGAAGCTGCCGTCAAACCCCCCGTGGAAGCGCCGAAAATTGTAGTGCAGCCGCCCGCGAGGATCGTCGCCATCGATCCCGTGGTCCCGCAAGTGCCGGTCAAAGTGGAACTGGCTAAGGCAGACGCATCTGCGAAATCGGCTGTAGAACATTCTGGCGAGGGCGATGCCTCATCCCCTGTCACGCAACACGCGGAAGTCCTGCCCGAGTCTTCTACAGGCCCGGCGCCCGGCGAACTCTGTCCCGAAGACGCCGCCACAGTGCTCGCCGCCGCTTCGGAAGAAATTAAGAGCGAAGAACTTCCAGCCAATGCCGATGGTAGCAGTATGAATTTGGAAACCGGCGCTGCATTGGAATCACTGAGCGAGCTGCCTTCGTCGTCCGCGAATTGGGCGTTCGAAGAAATTCTGGCAAGCCATCGCGAGTGGGTCGAATCGAAGGGCCTGCACGGCAAGAAGGCTGATCTCGCCAACGCGCAACTCGACGGCGTCGAGCTGATTAACGTGAACCTGCGCCTCGCCGACCTTCACTATGCTGACCTGAAAAGCGCGGATCTGCTTCTCGCCGATCTCCGCGATGCCTGCATGGTCCGCGCCGATTTGGAAGAGGCCTGCCTGGTGGGCGCCAATCTCGAAGGCGCCAATCTCGAGGGCGCCACGTTTGAGACGGCGCTGGGCCTTGTCCCGCGCCAGCTTGCCGGCGCCAACTTGCGCGAGGCTTCCCTACCCTCACAAATCGCTCAGTTCCCTGCGGCCGCGATTTTCCATGCCGCCACGCGCGGCGCCTTGCGCTTCTTCTCAGCCATCGTCGCGCTTTGCGTATTTTCGGCGCTGGCCATCTGGAAGACGAAAGACATTCAGCTCGTCACCGACTCGGCCATTTTGCCGTTCCTTCATTCGGCGAAAGCCGCAGCCGCCATGCCCTCGGCGGAACTTTTCCTAATCACGCCCGTCGTTCTATTCCTGCTCTACCTCGCCTTCCTCGCGCAAATCCAACGCGCCTGGGGCGCCGCTCTCGAACTCCCCGCCGTCTTTCCCGACGGCAAATCGCTCGGCGAAAACGAACCCTGGATGATCGTCGGCCTGCTGCGCGCGCATTTCC
>Ga0210385_10002884_pt1 | contig 10290 bp, 12 predicted proteins | sample IncBWH26OmetaG_FD_160107 | JGI IMG/M metagenome (GOLD analysis project Ga0210385, IMG submission 160107) | Forest soil microbial communities from Barre Woods Harvard Forest LTER site, Petersham, Massachusetts, United States - Inc-BW-H-26-O ...
ACCCACCAGACCGTCTACCACGTCAGCGGGACCTGCCGGATGGGTGCCCCGGACGACCCGCTCGCCGTGCTTGACCCGGAACTACGGGTGCGCGGCGTGCCGGGGCTGCGGGTGGCCGACGCGTCCGTGTTCCCCACGATCCCCTCGGTCAACCCGGTCGTGACCGTCATGATCACCGCCGAACGCGCGGCCTCGCTGATCCGCCAGGACGCACCTGCAGCGAGCGGGGCCGGCGCGTCGTAGGGTTGAGTGTCGTGGACAATCAGGTCACTTTGCGCCCCGTCGCGGAGTCCGATCTCGGCCTGCTGGTCCGGCTGTTCACCGACCCGGCCCTCGTCGGCGAGTCCGAGTGGTACGGCTGGCAGGACGGGCGCTGGCTACGGCGCCAGTGGGATGAAAACGGCCTGCTCGGCGAGGACGGCGGCACCCTGCTGGTCGACCACGCCGGTGAAACGGTCGGGCTGGTCAACTGGCGCAAGCGGCCGACCGGGTTCCGCTCGTGGTGCTGGGCCATCGGCGTCACGCTCGTCCCTGAGGCGCGGGGCCGCGGTTACGGCACCCAGGTGCAGCGCGGGCTGGTTCATTACCTCTTCGCCCACACGCAGGCCGTCCGGATTGAGGCCACGACCGACGTCACCAACGCCGCTGAGCAGCGCGCCCTGGAGAAGGCCGGGTTCACCCGCGAGGGCGTCCTGCGCAGCGGCGTTTTCCGCGCCGGCCAGTGGCGCGACGGCGTGCTCTACAGCATCCTCCGCGGCGAGGCCGCGTTCGGCCCCGCCACCGCCAATCCTCACGGCGAGGCGTGAGGGAGCGATACGGCGGTGGCGGACGAACCTGCGCTTACATTCGCTGGGCTGCTGCGGCGGCTGCGCGCGGAAACCCGGCTGACGCAGGTACTCGCTGGGCGTTGTCCAGGAGGAGACCGGGGACTACCCGGCGGCTGCCGACAGCCAGCAGCAAGCCCTGGTTCTGCTCCGCGACCTCGGCCACCAGCTCGGCCAGGCCGAAGCGCTGAACCGGCTCGGCGGGCTCTCGCTCCGCACCTCGGCCACAGCCCAGGCCCGCGGCCAGCACAGCCGGGCGCTGGCCATCGCCCGCGACATCAGCGCGGCCCCAGAGGCAGCGAACTCGCGCGGGTGCGCATCTTCCATCCTGAGCCCGCACTCTGAAGCAGCCGCATTGGCGCATGTGTCATGGTGTCTGGGTGGGTGAGGATCTGTGGGATGCCTACGACCAGATGGGCCTGAGCTTTCAGCGGCACGCGGCGGACAGCCCGTACAACGCCCATTACGACCGGCCAGCGGTGCTGGCCGCGCTGGGTTCTGTGCGCGGCCAGCATGTCTTGGACGCGGCTTGCGGGCCTGGCCTGTACCTGCGCGAACTGCTGGAGCAAGGGGCCGAGGTCACGGGCTTCGATGCGAGCCCGGTCATGGTGAGCCTGGCCAGGCAGCGGATGGCAGGGCGAGTGCAGGTCGACCAGGCGGCGCTCGGGGAGCCGCTGCCCTACCCTGATGACACTTTCGACCTCGTCGTCTGCGCGCTGGCCATTCATTACGCGAGCGACCGCACGGCCGCATTTGCCGAGTTCTGCCGCGTCCTGCGCCCTGGCGGGGCGGCTGTGGTATCGACGCAGCACCCGGTGATGGACTGGCTGCGCAAAGGCGGCTCCTACTTCCAGGCCACCCTGGAAACCGACATCTGGCACACCCCATCGGGCGACCAGCCGGTGCACTTTTGGCGTGAGCCGCTGTCGGCTTTGTGCGCGGCTGCCACCGATGCTGGATTCCTCATCCAGAGACTTATCGAGCCACTTCCAGCCGAAACAATGCGCGAGCGTTATCCCGGAGACTACGAGAAACTGAGCAGGGAACCAGGATTTCTGATCCTGCGCCTTCTCAAGCCAGCCGGGCCGAACCCCAGCCCCGGGATTAGCTGATGTTGAACGACCCGGTCATGTTCAGCAGCAGGCTGCGCAAAGTGACAGTGTGCTCGCCGGGCTCCAGCTTGAGCAGGCTGGGGGCGATCATGTATGTCACCGTGCCCAGGTCGCCGGCCCTCAGCGTCGCGACCGCCTTGCCGTCGATCGACATCTGCACCGGGTGACCGGGCAGGAATCCCCCGGCTAGCAGGTACGTCATGCCGCCGGGGCTGGTGGTGTCCGGCGTGAACTGGATGCCGTGTTCCAGTGTCATGAGGTCGGCCCACGCCTGCTGGCGCGCCGCAGCTTCCTGGCCGTCCGCGCGGGTCGCGGCGACCAGGCTCGGCACGAAGTTGCCGTTGATTGTGCCCCAGCCGGTGGCCACGTCGAAGCCTTTGGCCGCTCTGAAGCCCTGCACGACGGTCTTGCCGTTGACGATCACGGAGTTGTTGCCATGGACGACGTCGGCGATGCCCGCCGGCGCACCGCGAGGGCCGAGGCTGTCATACAGCGCCGGGTTGATCGGGCCGATGTTGTGGCCTTGGTTGAGCTGGGTGGCCAGGGCCAGCACGCCATTCAGCAGCGGGCCAGCTTCGGACGTCCCGTCTTGGGCGTCGAGCGCGATGTCGGGCACCGACCGCATCGGACTTTGCGTGATGTTCGCAACCCCGTTCTGGTATTCGGGCCGGGTGAACACCGAGGAGTACCCAGCACCCTCGGCGAAGATGCCGGCCACATGCCAGACGGGGTCGGAGCCCTGTTTCGCGCCGGTCTTCGGGTTGATGTTGGGGATGGTGCCGCCCACCGCAGTGACCCACGGCGAGTCATCCCAGGCTGCGGTGTCCGGCTGATGCGAGGCGTTGCCGCACTGCGAGTTGGCGACGGGCAAGTTCTGCACGACGCCGCAGTCTCCGGTGCCTACCAAGACCGGGATGCCGGCCGCTGCGGCCGCCAGCTCGCCCGGATTCTGGGCGGTGATCTCCTCCGCGCCCGCGCTGTAGGTGGACTCGCCGTTTCCGTCGCTGATCGAGATCACGTTGGCCAGGTGCTCGGCGGCGATGAACTCGACGCCCTTCATGATCTCCGGCATCGCGACCTGGCTGGCCGCGTCGTCGGTTTCCTGCGTGTCCGCCGGCGTCGCGGAGATAATGATCTTCGCATACGGCGCGATCAGGTGCGCGGAGATCACATCCAGCTCCAGCTCGCCTGCCCATGCCTGACACGATCCGTAGCTGCCAAGGGCCACCATGCCCGGCGGGCACTTCTTCGGCAGCCGGCCGGCCGGGAAGATCGTGGTGATCTTCGGGTTCGGCAGGCCGAAGATCTTGTCATAACCGGCGATCACCTTGCCGATATTCGGGTCCTTCCAGCCCTCCATGACCGCGATCGTGGTCCCAGCCCCGTCAATGCCCCTGAGCCAGAGCGGGCCGATGCCGTAATCAAAGATGTCCTGCGGGCCCGGCGAGATCTGGGCGTACTTCGCGTAGTTCTTGTGCATGTTCTTCAGCACCGCGGCCAGCACCTTGATCTGCTGCTGCCGTGACGGCAGGCCGGCGGGAGATGGCGCGATACGCGGCAGCGTGATTCTGGTGCCGGGGACCAGGGCGCCGGTGATACGCGCCCGGATTTGATAGCCGCCCCCCGGGACGGGCCCGGCCTGGCCACCCGCAGACGGCAAGAAGACGACAGCGCAAGCCATAGCCGCCACCACCGATATGGACCGTTTCATCGGAATGCCGTGCATGTCGGGCTCCTTCAGCAGGACGGGCTGGCTGGCTCCGGCGAGCGGCTGCCGGAGGCGTGACGGCCTGGATCGTCACCAGCCCAGCGTCCCCGCTGAGAGCGGGCCGATCAACGCATAATGACGCGGAATATCCCGGAACAGGCCAACACCACCGCGTCCGGCTTGGCCTGGAATATCCAGTCTGCAGATTGCCCGGATATGGGTGCTAGCCTGTCGTCGGCGACCTCCAGTGCCGGTGACCTCGATCAGGTCGCCGCGAGGCACTGGGTTTGAAGCAGGTGAGTTGCCAGCTATGGCGAACGGACCAGGAGCAGTCGCCTATCCGCCGCGGGCCAGGAAAGGGCGCAGGTACACGGCGCTTGTAATGCTGTTCGTGATGCCCCTTGTCTGGGTCGTGCTGGGGGCTTCGCTGCTGGCGGCGGGCCTGGGGATCCGGAACCAGGTAGAGCCGGTAGCTGGCTGGCCGCAGACGACCGGGTGGATCGCAGGATTTCACACTTACTGGCCCTCGTATGAAAAGGGGCCGACGTATATTCCGGTGATTGCATTCCGTGCAGCCGGTCACGTCGTCATGTTCTCCGCGCCAGGGCTCTCGGACCCGCCGATGGTCGGCGCCCCGGCCCGGGTCACCTATGAGCCGCGAAACCCGGCCGACGCCCGTGACCTGTCGATGGGTTCCGACGGCGATGGCCAGATCTACCTGGGGATTGGTTTCCTGGTGCTCGGGGTCGCGCTCATGGCGTTCTTGTACTGGCTCGTTTTCGTCCGCCCGAAATCGGCGCGTTGGGCCGACGGCACCGGAACGGCTCCGAGCGAGGGCCGGCATGTCCGCAGCAGGTAGAGGCACTTGCTCTGCCGCCTACGCACTGAATGGGCAAACCCGGGTCATTGGCGGGCGGAATATAGCGTGGAGTCGTCTGACCGGGCTTTCGAGGATGCGGACAGCAGCGAATCGGCGTCGACTCACTCTCATGCCGCTGCGGGAGCGTGCCGGGGATGCCCGTGCCGGTGTTCCCTTTTATAGGCCACGCATGGCGGCGCGGATTTCGCTGGCCAGTTGATCGACTACCCGTGCTGCGGCCTGGGTGAGCTCTTTGCCGGAGGGCGTTCCGGTTACGAACCAGACCTCGCGATCTTGCTCATCCACCATGGCGACCCCGTTGACCGCTCGCAGCGCAGCAGCCAGGCGCTCGCGCATGTCCGTCTCCAGAGAGCCATCCCGCACGAACTCCATGGCACAGACCGTGACCTGCCAGCCGCCGATCTCCTCAACCTTTACAGTTTCGATCCCGCGGACGTCAGGATCGTCTGTCAGCCGTTCCCATGCCTCTGCAGGACCCGACGGCGACACCTGCTGCACGTCATCGCTCACCCGCTGATCCTATTGGCCGCATACACCTGACGAATGACGCATTTCGATTGATGCCCGCGGCGCGCAGTCCGATGACGAACTCGCCGCCGAGCACATCAGCGGGATGCGATGGTGGCGGCACGAAGACATCGCCGAATACAGCGGAACCGACCTGTTCTCACCCCGTGACATCGCCGCACCGCTGGCGGCGCTGATCGCCGGTGACATCCCGGGCACGCCAGTGATGCTCGGCCTGTGATCTGCCTGAGCACGCTCGGTGGAGCGGGACTTGATCAACGCGGACGCCCAGTTCTGCCGCAAGTGGCCTGTTGGCGGCCCGTGAGCGCTCCGTGTCCCGGCTGGGGCGCCATCGCCAGCAGCAAGCCTTCATGCCGGTGTCTACTCTTCAGGCAACCGATGACCGGCCAGCAACGGCCGATGGAGGCCCTATGGCGATCCATATCTCCGGAGCATTCGTTTACCAGCCCACTGCGCTCTTCGATGTGGTCCTGGTTGTGGTGGACGATGACCGCAATCCGGCGTTTGCCGGGGAGGCAACGCTCAGCCTTGCGGTAGTACTCGGCTATCCCGATGACCTCCCAGAAGTACAGCTCGACCTTCTGGCGGTCACTTCGCTCGGCAACGGAGGCGGCCTGCGTGCAGGAGCCAGCTGGCCAGGAGACCCTCAACCTCCCGACGGCTGGGCGCCGTCAGCATTGCTGGCTACTGTTACAACCGGTTATAACAGCTACTCAGCCGTTATCACCGCCGCGCTCCCGGCTCCGGCTGACACGGGGATAGCCATTGCCGCCAGGCTGCCAATCGTGGAGCAGATATAGAGCTCGTACCGAAACTCTCATCTGCCGGCCGGAGCAACAGTGATCGGCTGGGCGATCGCCACCACGTCGCTGGCCGTCCGGTTCCTGGTCCGGCCGTCTGCTTAGGTATGCAGCTTGGCCGGTCTGATGATGTCCGCGGCCGAGAAGAGCGCGGCAACTGCCTAACCTTCGGTTTGTGCGCGATGCTGCGCAGATTCGCGGACCATCTTGCAAGGCGACAGATCTTCGGCGCCCTTGCACCGTCGCTGCCTAGGTCGACCGCTATGATTCCAGGCGACCTGTTCGTTTTTAGCGTTACCGAGGTGTGCATGTCCCTCCCACCACTTACGCCCGAACAGCGTGCGGCGGCCTTGGCAGCTGCGGCTAGGGCGCGCAATCAACGGGCTGAAGTGAAGAACCGGCTTAAAAGAGGCAATGCCAGCCTGGTCCAGATCCTGAAGGTGGCGCAATCCGACGACATTATCGGGAAGATGAGGGTGTCCGCTTTACTCGAGTCTCTTCCTGGCGTAGGCCGAACACGCGCTCGTCAGATAATGGAACGTCTCGGCATCTCGGAGACTAGGCGTATCCGAGGACTGGGAGCAAACCAGCGCGAGGCTCTAATACAGGAGTTCGGCTGGGACTTTGCACAGGAACCACATGCCGACCAGGAGCCAACGGGAGAAGGCACCCAGGACCGGCTTCCCACCACGGAGGGCCAGCAGGCAAGGGACGTACCCTCGGAAATTCCCGTGAGCATCTACCTCGACACCGACGACGAAGCGACGATTGAGCAAGTCGTGTGGCTTGTAGATCACCTGGTGAGCCAGCTGGGCTACGAGGGGCCACTGCGGGTCACCCACGAACATGGCTCGTTCATTCGTTATTCATGGGCCAAAATGAAACAGGTTCTGACATCAGATGACGTCAAGGAACTGGTGGGCAAAACCGAGCAGGCGCTGCAAGCCCGCTATCTCGAAAGTTACAGGGCCGACGTAGATAATACTATCGCGGATACCATCGCGAGGCTGCTCGTCGCCTTGGAAGGCGCTCCAAATGCTTGCATTTGCGCTGGCTCGGTCTTGTTGATTAAATACGCCGTGCCGGAAGGACCGGTAATTCTGACCAAGAATCTTTCTCCCTCGGAGCTCGGGGCACTTGAAAGATTTCCCGGTATTCAGCAGGATCCCAGGCGAGTGCTCGAATCTCTGGCAATAGCTCTCGCGTCAGATACTGGGGAGTAATGGGCCGAAGATTAAGCTTCCTGGCAGAGAGCCACGCAGCAAGTAGCCGAGCCGCTGGAATGCGACCATCACCACGACTGACGACAGCGCAGCGCAACTCGCCCTATTCTGCCGCGCCTGGTGGATCTGCGCGCTAGGCTCACCGGAAGGCCGAGTTCATGCGCGCGTGCGGCCGCCGAGTCCCCCAGCGGCGTCCGCTGGGACTAGCTGACGAAACTACCCCTCTCCCTCTTCCCGTCTGCCTAGTGCGTTCATGAGCTTGCGCCAGCCTTTTGCGATCTGCTGCCCCTTCCAGGCTTGCGCTTCCGCGATCCCCGCTGCCGCCTGCCGGAGACGGGTTGGTGTCTCGGGCGCAGGGGCGGGCGCCTTAGCCGGACTCTCGTGCTCCCGATCGGGGTCGTCCTCGGCCGTGGTCAATGGGTGCATGACTTCCTCCTCGGCGGCGGGTCCCCTTCTGTGCCCGCCACCCTTGAGGTTCGCCATGAGGCACACCCCACCGCATCGGCCGAATGCCTTATCTCTGCCCTGCCATGGACCTTAGGCGCGTTATGCAGCCGTCAGCTACCAGCTCGCCGAGTTGGGCCTGACCCGATGTCGACGTGATTCTGACACCGGTCGTTGGCTGGGCTGGCGTCTATTACGAGCACGCGCAGGGCGAAACTGCGCGTGCCCGCCAGTCTAGATCCGTCGGCCGTAGTCCAGATGCAGTACCTACTGCCTCCGAATAAAAATCTCGACGAGTTCCAGGCGAAAGGTATAAAGCTCAAAGCATTCGTACGGGCCGGGCGGCTCACGCCCGAGTCTCACCTGCTCATCATTGGGCTGCCATATTGCTGACCCGTGGAGCACGCCGAACGGCTGAACTGCAGACACCCTCACTGTCGCTGGCAGTGAGCCCCGGGCTTAGCGAGGATGGAGCCATGAAGCCGCTGCCAACAAGTCACCTGCGTATTGCCCGGCCGAGCCATGATCTGCGTGCCTCCGAGCGATTCTGGGTTGACGGGCTTGGACTCGATGTTCTGTTCCGGGCCGACGACTCGGCCACCGGGGGGCATGCACTGCTCATGGTCGGATGGCCTGGTGCGGCGTGGCACCTTGAGCTTGTCGGTGACCCAGATGGTGCGACACCAGCGACGCCGACCGAGGAGGACCTGCTGGTTCTCTATCTCAATGGAGTGATCGATGACCATGTGGTCAGCCGCCTGATCGATGCGGGAGGCATGCGGGTCGATTCCCGCAATCCGTACTGGGCGCAGTGGGGCATTACGATCGCAGACCCCGACGGATACCGGCTTGTTCTGTCCAGCCGATCCTGGCCATAACGGGCACAAGGTGATGCCAGCTTCTGCCGCTGGCCGCGCGCAAGCGGCTGATGTGGTCGGTCTTGCCTTCCTGCGCGGCGCGCCGGTCGAGGAGTACGTGGCGGACGCCATCACCCATCCCCGTCGCGGCGGCGCTGTGTCGTTCGGTCACGGGTGAGCCCGTACTGACCAGGCTGAAGCGGAGATGTTGAACGGGGCCGGGGGCAGGAGCTGCGCACATCGGGTCCGGAGGGCGTCGCGCTGCGCCTGGTCTAGCTGGCTGACGTAAGCACCGGCTGGCCCGACGCCGAGGGTGAACGGCTCCCACCAGTCGGTGAAGGTCTCGAAGGGGATCTCGACGGTCAGCGACCCAGGTTCGATGTCCTGCAGGCCGGCCGCCAGGCACAAGTCCGCTAGATCGCCTTCCCGGACACCAGGAAGCCCAGCCTCATCACCAGCGCCGGGGTCAACGTCGTGCACGGCCTGCCAGAACGCGGCCAGGGGACCGCCAGCTCCGGCGTGATCCCACACGCAGGCGGCGACCAAGCCGCCAGGGCGGGTGACCCGTGCCATCTCCGCGAGCCCGCGGACGGGATCGGTCATGAAATGCACAACCAGCTGTGCCAGCGCGGCGTCGAAGGTGCGGTCGGCAAACGGAAGACGCTCGGCAACCCCGCTATGCACGCTGATCTCCGGGAAGCGGTCGCGGACCGCCGCGACGAAGGAGGCGGACGGATCGATTGCCGTAACACCGCCGCTGCCTAGCCGGTGCACAAGCCGTGCGGTCAGCGCCCCTGGCCCGCAGCCGACGTCAAGCACCCGCTGACCAGCGTGCAGACCGGCGAGGTGCGCGAACTGCACGGCCAGAGGCTCTGAGAAACGACCCATGAACCGGGCGTAGGAATCCGCCGCGACGTCAAAGACCACGACGCCAGGGTAGGCGGCTACGCCGGAAGCCCCACAAGCACCTGTTCACGCCGGGCTGAAGGGCAGTACGCCTGCCGGCGTGTGGGTCAGAGCAGGCTGTCTACGCGGTGTACGTCGCCGCAGGGAACGTTAAGGGCCGCGTGGTGGTTGCGGATGGCCTCCTCATCAGGTCCTTCCAGGAGGCAATAGACCTTGCCGTCGGCGTTGTGATAGAGCTCAACCTGCCGCACGCCGAACTCGTCGGTTGCGCCGTCCCGCGTTCCCTGGGCTATCTGGTCGATGGCATCCTGTGGCAGCTTCAGGTCCTCGTGGAAGTCCATGAACCTAGGCATGTGCGTCCTCCCCGTCATGCATCGAGCCACTACTGTGCACCGATCACCCGCTAGTTGTCCATACAGCGCAGGTAGCGCGGCTCAGCACCCGCGGCCGTCACGAAGCTTCGCCGGACGCCGGCATGTCGCCCGCTGCGTGACAGAGAGGTCAGGCGGGCTGCCAGAGTTCGACCCGGTTGCCCTCAGGATCGGTGACCCAGCCGAACCGGCCGACACCCTCCATCTCCTGCGTTTCTTTGGCCACGGCCGCGCCCTTGTCACGCAACTGCGCGAGCATCGCATCCAGGTCGCCGACCCGGAAGTTGAGCATGGTTAGCTGGGCGCGGGATCCGAAGTACTCGCTCTCGGACTCGAACGTCGCAAATACCGTCGGCCCGTCTCCCTGACGCCACAGGCCGTTCTCATCGGCGTCCAGGCCCAGGTAATCGCGATACCACGCGCCCAGGGCCGCCGGGTCGGCGGCGCGCATGAAGTATCCACCGATTCCAAGCACGCGTTCCATGCCGCCATCCTGCCAGGACGGCGATGCGGCGGGCTGGCACCACGCCATCGCCTGCTTGATACCTCCATTGCCGTATGGACCGTGGCGGCAGATGATGGCGGCATGCCTCCGGTGCCGGGCGATGAGCGGTGCAAGCACGGCGAGATCGCAGCA
>Ga0210385_10002886_pt1 | contig 10288 bp, 8 predicted proteins | sample IncBWH26OmetaG_FD_160107 | JGI IMG/M metagenome (GOLD analysis project Ga0210385, IMG submission 160107) | Forest soil microbial communities from Barre Woods Harvard Forest LTER site, Petersham, Massachusetts, United States - Inc-BW-H-26-O ...
GGGCCGGGACCACAAGGGGCCGCCCCCGCGCCCAAACCCGCCGCACCGGCTCCGGCGGCCGCAGATCCAGGCCCAATCGTCACCATGGCGCCGCATGGCGAAGATGCCATCTACTGGCTCTCCGGCCAGATCAATGTCATCTTCCAGGGGCGCCTCCCGTTTCATTCGCTCTATCAGGGCAAAAACAGTTTCCGCAACTCCGCCGAATACAAGACCTCCATGGTCGGAACCCTCTTTACCGCCGTGCGCCGCAGCCGCTCCACGCGCTATAACACTGACTTCGTCTTCGATCTCGAAGCAGCCGAGGGACGTGGCTTGAGCGAAGCCTACGGCCTCGCCGGCTTCACCAACCTCGATGTCGTGCGCAATCCCTACCTCGGCAAAGCCCCTTACATCTCGCGCTATCAGATTCATCAGGTCATCGGCTTCACTGACCAGAACACCGCCCAGGAGCCCGGACCGAATGCCGTCGCCTCAGATGTCCCCGAGCGTCGCGTCGAATTCCGCGTCGGCAAGATGGGCGCCAATGACTTCATCGATAACAACTCCGTCGGGTCCGACAGTCACCTTCAATTCTTGAACTGGACAGTCGACAACAATGGCGCATGGGATTACGCCGCCGACACCCGTGGCTATACCGTGGGCGGCCTGGCTGAATACGACGACCGCATCTGGACCCTCCGCTACGGCATCTTTGCCATGCCCGTCGTCGCCAACGGCATCGACATGGACTGGGCCTTCAGCCGTGCCCACGGGCAGAATGGCGAATTCGAACTCCGCCATAGCCTCGTTCCCAACCGCAAGGGCGTCACACGACTGCTCTTCTATGCCAACCGTGCCCATATGGGCACTTACCGCGAAGCAGTCCAGGCTTATCTCGCAGGCATCGATCCCACCCCCACGATCACGTTGCACGAACACTTCGGCGCATTGAAGTACGGCATGGGCTACAACACTGAGCAGGAACTCACCCAGAATCTCCGCGTCTATGGCCGCTTTGGATGGAACGAAGGGCAGCACGAGTCCTTCGCTTACACCGAGGTCGACCAAACCGCTTCAGGCGGCGCCGACTACACCGGTTCAACCTGGCATCGCGCTCAAGATAAGATCGGCCTCGCCTTCGTTTCCAACGCCATCAAGCGCGATCATCAGAACTATTTGCACTACGGCGGGCTGGGCTTCCTTCTCGGCGACGGCAATCTCAACTACGGCCGCGAGAACATCGTCGAAAGCTATTACACAATGCACGCATGGCGCGGCATGTTCTACTCCGTCGACGTGCAGCACATCAACGATCCTGGCTACAACCGCGACCGCGGCCCCGCCTGGGTCGGTTCCGTCCGCGCCCACATCGACTTCTGAACGGTGAGGATCCACCGTTGCCCCAAACATTCTGTCGGTCAGGAGATCACCGCGGAACGGCGCATCTCTCAATGGCGCGCGATCCGCGTTCAGGTCTCGGAATCCTAGCTGCTTGAGATCCGCCCCCGCTTACTTCGCAGCGGCCGGTTGCGGTTGAGAGGGCTCGGCAGGCTGCGCCGGAAGGTCAATGATCACTTCGCCGGACTTGGCATAATGCAATTGCTCGCGCGCTTCATGCTCAATCGCCCCTGGATCGGTCTTTAGCCGGTCCACATGGCCGCGAAGCTTCGCGTTCTCCTGCTGCAAGTCGTCGATATCTTTGCGCAGTTCCTTGTCTTTCATGCGCTGCTGTTCCCAGGCCGAAAGCCCGTGCTTCCCGTTCACCACGCCCCAGCCAAACAACAGGATCAACGCCACAGCAATTGAAGTCGCCGCGGGCCTCCACATCTGTTGCGCCCAGGTCAGCGCGCGTTCCCGCAACGGAACCGTCTCCTCGCCCGCAACATTCTTTTCCGTCTGTGCTTTCTCGTCTTGCATCTTTCTCTATATCCGCCTCTACGACAGAACAAACCCCTTCGCCGCCGCGCTCAGAGACTCCATATCTTTCTCGCTCCGAGCCTCGGTATACGCCCGCACCACCGGCTCCGTCCCCGACAGTCGATAGCAAACCCACGACCCATCGTCGAGAATCAACTTCAGACCATCCGTGCGAACGACCTTGGACACCTTGCGCCCGCTCAGCTCCGTTGGATCAGCCTTCAATTTCTCAGTGAACGCGGCCATCCCTTCGGGGGTCAAGCGGAAGTTCTCCCGAACCGGGTAGAAGGAACCTACCTTGGCAAAAAGCTCCTTTAATTGTGCATTCAGGCTCTTGCCGCGCGTCGCCACCATCTCCGCCACCAGCAACCCCGCAATCACTCCATCCTTCTCCGGCACGTGCCCTCGAATCGTCAGACCCGCCGACTCCTCGCCGCCAATCGCAATCTTGTCGGCAATAATCAATTCGCCAATGTACTTGAATCCCACCGGCGTTTCGTAAAGCGGCACCTTGTGATGCTCGGCCAACGCATTCACCAGGTTCGTCGTCGCCACGCTCTTCGCTACGCCGTTCTTCCAGCCTCGCGTCTCCACCAGGTAGTCAAACAGCAGCGCAATCACATAGTTCGGCTGGATGAACGTCCCATCCTCATCCACAATGCCGAACCGGTCTGCATCGCCGTCTGTCGCAATGCCGATCTTTGCCCCGATCTCCTTCATCTTCTTCTTCGCATCGCCCAGCAGGTGATCGTCCGGCTCCGGCGCGTGTCCGCCAAACAACACATCGCGATAATCGTGCACCGTCTCGACGGTCACGCCCGCCTCACGCAGGACGTGGCAACTGTATCCACGCCCAGCACCCCAGAACGGGTCGTAAACCACCTTGATTCCCGACTTCGCAATTGCCTTCAGGTTCACAAGCTCGGCCAGTCGCTTCAGGAAATCTGGCTTCACATCCGCAGTTTCGTACCCTCCCGCCGGTTCAGCGGCCTTCTTGACCTCGCCGTCGCCGATTGCCGCGATGGCCGCTTCAATCTGCTTCGTCACTTCCGGTAGCGCAGGCGCGCCATCATGCGTCGAAAACTTGATGCCGTTGTATTCGGGCGGATTGTGCGACGCAGTGAAATTGATCGCCCCTGATGTCTTCATCTGCCGCACGGCATAGGCGATCGCCGGCGTTGGCGCTGCTTTCGCAATCACAATCGGCGTCACGCCCGCAGCCGCCAGCACACTCGCTGCTTCGCTCACAAAGCTCTCGCCCAGAAACCGCGGATCGCGGCCTACCAGCACTCGATGCGGCTCGGGCTGTGTCTTCACATACGCGGCAATGCCTGCCACCGCCAGCCGAATGTTGGCCACGGTAAAACCATCGGCCACAATGGCTCTCCAGCCTGAAGTGCCAAACTTGATTCTCTTGCTCATCGTCGTTCTCCCATCGTTATCGGTGCGCCGGTCCCCAAGACCGCAACGTCCATACTGCAACACCCGGGCGGTCCCGGCAAGTTGCGCTGGATGCAATCTCCCGTGCTCGCTGTGCGTCCCACCCGTACACTGCTGTTGGAAGTCCAACCATGCCGGAATCTGCCTCTTTCGCGCGCCTTGTGCTCACCACCACCTCTGACCCGGACGAAGCGGCCCGCGTTGCCCGCACTCTCGTCGAAGAGCGCCTCGTTGCCTGTGCCACCGTCCTTCCCGCAGTCCAATCGATCTTTCGCTGGCAAGGCGAAATCGAGTCCGCCACCGAAACGCTTCTCCTTCTCAAGACGTCTGCGGAACAGTTGACCGCGCTCGAAGAACGCCTCCATGTCCTCCACAGCTACACCACACCCGAATTCCTCGTGCTTCCTATCCACTCCGGCAGCCGCTCCTATCTCGATTGGCTCCAGGCAAGTCTCACCAAACCATAGATCCTGTTGGGCTTGTCTCCCCCATCACAGCTGCGAGGTTAGCCGTCTGGTATCCTGAGCTTTTGCTGTCATGCAGTGGTTAGTCATTGGCCTTCTCGTCTCGCTTGTTGCGCTGCTGCTTGCAGTTGCAGGATTGGCGCGTCACATCAGGTTGCAACGGGCACGGCTACGTTCACAGCAACCGGCCGAAGCGCCGGACACAGCAGAAGAAACCGATCTCGAATCCGAGCCTTAAGGGGAAACCAGTGAACAGAGAAATCTCCACGCCGAACGTCTACTCGGCTCGCCAGATCTCCGTGCCTGCCGGCCTTCGCTTCGCAGGCATCGTTCTCGGCGGCTCCATCTTCCTCGCTGTCTGCGCGCACATCTCCATTCCGCTCTGGTTCACCCCGGTGCCCCTCACGCTCCAGCCTTTTGGCGTCCTGTTGCTCGGGCTGTTGCTTTCGCCCCGTCTCGCGGGAACCACCCTCCTCGCCTACCTCGCCGAGGGCGCAGCAGGCCTGCCCGTCTTTGCTCCCGGCTCCGGGCTTGGCATCGCTCATCTCCTCGGACCCACGGGTGGTTACTTGATGGCCTATCCCGTTGCCGCATGCCTCATCGCAGTTCTCTGGCAGCGCTCCACCCACAGCCTCACCTGGGCACTGCTCAGCTCCGCGCTTGGCGACCTGATGATTCTCGCCGGCGGAGCTCTCTGGCTCGCCGCGCGCACCCATCTTTCTCTGGGTTCAGCCCTCGCACTCGCCATCGGACCGTTCCTGCCCGGCGAAGCACTCAAGATTTCCGCTTCTGCCGGTATCGCAACAGGATGGCGCCGGATCCACCGCTAAATCGTCGAAAGATTGCAACACCCTTTGCTGCACTTCGTTGAAAGGACCTTGGTATTCCAGTGAGCATTCTCAAAACTCCCGAATCTGTGACTCCTTCGATGATCGACATCGCCATCGCTCATAGCCCCGACTCGGATGACGCTTTCATGTTTTATGGCCTGGCCACCAACAAGGTCCGTGTGCCCGGCTACCGCTTCTCGCATACCCTGTGCGACATCGAGACCCTCAATCGCCGTGCGCAAAATGAAGCCTTTTTCGACGTGACTGCCGTCAGCTTCCACGCCTACCCCTACATCCAGCAGAATTATGCCCTCATGGGCTGCGGCGGCAGCGTCGGCGAAGGCTACGGCCCCATGGTCGTCTCCAATCGCAAAATCACCCAAGACGATCTCGCCAACATCACCGTCGCCGTGCCCGGAACACTGACCACGGCCTATCTCGCTCTCAAAATTTTCAATCCCGCGCTCAAGACCGAGACGGTTCCCTTCGACCAGATCATTCCTGAAATTCTCGCCGGCAAATATGAGGCAGGTCTCATCATCCACGAGGGCCAGCTCACCTACAGCTCTAGCGGCCTCTACCGCGTTCTCGATCTCGGCGTCTGGTGGCGCGAAACCACCGGCCTGGTGCTGCCTCTTGGCGGTAACGCCATCCGCCGCTCTCTTGGCCCCGAACAGCACAAGATCATCAGCAAGGCGCTGCGCGACAGCATCCAGCACGCCCTCGATCATCGCGAACAGGCACTCGAATACGCCATGCAATTCGCTCGCGACCTCGACTCATCGCTGGCCAATCGCTTTGTCAGTATGTATGTGAATGACCGCACCCTCGATTACGGACCCGATGGACGCCAGGCCATCAGCAAGTTGCTCTCCGTCGGCCACGAACGAGGCATCATTCCCATTGAGCCTCATGTCGACTTCGTCGATTAAACAAACTGGGCGTTTCCATCAAGGTTTTCGCTGCAATTCTTAACGGAGCCTAAGGGACCGCTCCGTTTGCCTCAACTTTCCTTAATCCCTGCCGATAAAGCATCCGGAGGAACTCAGGATGCCTGTTGTGCGTCAGCCGACCGTTTTGCTTGCTTCGTGCGATCCGCTCTTACTCGCAGCCGTCGAGCCCGTGCTCCACAATACCGGCCTCGGAGTCCGCATCGTGCTCTCACTCGAAGCAGCACGCGCAACTCTGCTCGCACCTATCCCACCCGACCTTGCCCTCCTCGATGTCCAAATGGTCGGAGAAGAAACCGGGCAGCTCATCGCAACCGTTCGTGAATCCGCCGCGGGCCCTCAATTTCCGATCGTCTTGCTTTCCGATGAAATCACCCAGGAATGGTCTGCCCGTCTGGCCGAAAGCGTTCTCGATGACCTGATTCCCCGCGCCGTCGACAAACCTCAAGGACGCCTCCGGCTCAACATGGTGTTGCGCACGTATCACCGCATGCGGGAGGTCGAGCGAGTCCGTGAATCCTCCCTCCTCACTGCCCGAACCGACGCGCTCACCGGAACGTTCAATCGCGGGACGCTGTTGGCAATGCTCTTTCGCGAAACCGATCGCGTCCAGCGCATGAAGACGCCGCTCAGCCTGCTCATCTTCGACATCGATGATTTTGGCCATTGGAACGCGCAACTCGGTGCCGATGCATGCGATTCTTTACTCCGCCTCGTCGCCGATCGTGCCGCCCGCCTCTTTCGCAGCTACGACCTCTTTGGCCGCACCGGAGAAGACGAGTTCCTCGTCATCCTGCCCGGCTGCAGCACAGTCGACGCTGTTCTGCTCGCCGAGAGGCTCCGCTCCGAGGTCTTCGCCGAGCCTTTTTGCCCCAATGAACGCGCCGTGTGCCTCTCCGCCGGCTTCGGCATTACCTCCAGCAGAGGCCGATCTCCCGTCGTCGTCCTGCGCGAAGCCGAAATCGCCCTCCGCACCGCCAAAACCGCTGGACCCGAATCCATCCAAGTCTTCAACGCCTATCCACAAACTCACGACGACAACGACATCTTCGCCTCGATCGCCAACGGCGACCCGCTGTAACCCCGAATGCGGTCCTGGGCTTTAGATCACGGCCGACACATGCTCCGCACCGGCAACTGCCTTGTCGAGTTCCAGGAATTCCTGAAACACGTCATTCGAAAGCAGTCTTCCCAGCGCCGTTAGCCGTGCCTCCTTCCCATCCGATTCCATGAGCCCCCGCCCCACAAGATTCTCCACCACACCGAGCGCACGCGCCACGCGCTCCCCGCCAAACTCAGCCGTCATCGCCGCGAACTCCACGCCGGCGTTCATCCGCAGCCCAAGGAACCACGCCTCTTCGTGCTGCTGCTCCCCGTTCAGCCATGTCGTCTCCGCCACCGACGAGCCTGCAAGATACGCCTTCAAATCGTCGGTGGTCGTCGCGCGAAGGAATGCCTTCGCCTCGCCGCCACTTCCGAAAGTATTTGCTCCATGTATTGGCAATGCCGACGAGGCATCCAGCCCTAAGCCCAAATAAGACCGTCGTTTCCAATACCGCACGTTGTGCCGCGAAGCGAATCCGTCCCGCGCAAAATTCGAGATCTCGTATTGCTTTAGCCCGGCTTCTGCCAGCGTTTCGATTGCCGCTTCATACATGCGCGCCATTGCATCGTCCGTCGGAACCACATCCGCGTGATAGCGCGCACCGCCCGATATCATCTCGCGACCCAGCCGCGAATCTTCATCCACTTCGAACATGTAGACACTCGCATGCGGCACGTCGGCTTCGACGAGCACCGCCAGCGACTCTTCCCATGAAGCGAAGGTCTGCCCGGCCAATCCCGCAATCAGGTCCAGGTTCAGATTTGTAATGCCCACTCTGCGCAACCGCCGCAAGTCCTCCAGCACCTTTGCGCGCGTATGCAGCCTTCCGCTCAAATGTGCTTCACGATCGATGAAGGATTGCACGCCGAGGCTCACGCGATTCACCCCTGCCGCAGCCATTGCCGCTAGCGTCCCGTCGCCAACTTGACCCGGCGCGCACTCCACTGTGATCTCTGCGTCGCGCTCGACATCGAACTCCGCCCGCAGCGCGGCAAACAACCGCTCGATCAGCTCCGGTTCCAGCAAACTCGGTGTACCACCGCCCAGGTAGATCGTGTCGACTCGTCGTGGCAGAACGACATCCAACCCTTGTGCCCACCCTCCGGCGCTTCGCAGATCCTCGATCGCCCGCTCCACGTACCGCTCATGCTCGCTCGCCGGATACACTCCCGATGCAAAGTTGCAATAGGTGCACTTCGAGCGGCAGAACGGAATCGAAATGTAAAGACCTAGCTTTTCGCTGCGTGCGGCCATATTCCATTCTTTCACGCGATGAACCAGCCCCGGCAAGGCCTCAGTCTGTCGTGCCAGAATGAGAGCAAGGAGTTTTTTTTGAAAGCGTGGCCAACTCTGGGCATCCTCATCGTCCAGACCTTACTCTGTCTTGCTCATTGGTTTCTTTATTGCACGTGGATCGATTTTTGGTTCCCCATGAGCCCGCACGCTCTCGGCCATTTTCGCATTATGGTCATCGTGCTCTCGGCCAGCTTCATCGTGGCTGCCCTACTTGGTTTTCGCTTCACCAATTTCGTTGTCGCTTTCATTTACCAACTCGCATCCGTTTGGCTCGGCATTCTCAATTACCTCTTCTTCGGCGCATGCCTCGCCTGGCTGCTCGATCTTACGCTGCGCGTAGCGTTCCCTGGCCAGGAACATCTCCTGGCCCGGCCCTATATCGCGGCCGCATTCGTTGTTCTGGCAGTCGCCACGTCGGTCTACGGCATTGTGAACGCCCGCATCATCCGCATTCGTCGCGTCTCCGTTGCACTCCCCAACCTTCCCGCCGCATGGAGCAATCGCGTAGCCATGGTCTTCAGCGACATCCACCTCGGCAACATCAATGGCCTTCGCTTCGCCCGCCGCATCGCCAATCTCGCCCAGCACTTGCAACCCGACATCATCTTCATTCCTGGCGACCTCTTCGACGGCACGCGCGCTGACCCATCCATCATCGCTGCGCCGTTCTTTTCCATGAGACCCTCTCTGGGCACGTTCTTCGTCGCCGGCAACCACGAAGAGTTTGGTGGTTCCACCCACTACACTGCAGCCCTCCGACATGGCGGCTTCAACGTCCTTGAAGATGCGCAGGTCAACATCGACGGCCTCAAAATCATCGGCACGTCGTACAGCGCTTCTTCGCACCCCATGCGCCACCGCCACTTCCTCATGGGACTTCACTTGTCGCCGGAGGAGCCCAGCATCCTCCTTCAGCATGTGCCCCATCGCCTGCCCGTCGTGGAACAGGCTGGCGTCAGCCTCATGCTCAGCGGACATACTCATAGCGGCCAGATCCTCCCCTTCTCCTGGATCACTCGCCGCGCCTTCGGCAAGTTCACTTACGGTCTCCAGAGCTTCGGAACTCTGCAGGTTTATACCTCCAGCGGCGCTGGAACGTGGGGACCGCCCATGCGCGTCGGCACAAGCCCTGAAGTTGTCCTCGTCAGTTTCCGCTCAGCGTCTTGATCAGGCTCACCCCGCAATGTTCTTATAGGTGTTCCGCAATTCTTCATTCCTTTCGGGACTGAGAAAAAGAGGACGCCTGTGTTCCAAGTCAGCAAACGTTTCCCAGCCGCTTTCATTCTGTCTGCCCTTCTGGTCGGGATCGTCCCCGTTTCAAGTCATGCCGCACAAGCACCCTCCAGCACCGGTCCCGACCTCAGCTTTCCCACGGTCCTCTATGGCGTCGCTTACTACAACGAATACATGCCCGGCGATCAGGATGCGCGCCTCGAAAAAGACGTCGCCCTCATGAAGGCCGCCGGCCTCAACGTTGTTCGTATGGGCGAGTCCACCTGGAGCCTATGGGAACCCGAAGACGGCCACTTCGAATACGCGTGGATGGACCACATCGTCGATGCCATGGGCAAAGCCGGCATCAAGGTCATCCTCGGCACTCCCACTTATTCGCTCCCCGCCTGGATGGCGCATCAACATCCCGAAATCTTCGCTGATCGCATCCCAGGTGGCCCCTTCGGCGGCAAAGCCAGTTCCAGCACTTATGGCCTGCGCCAGAACATGGATACTGATTCGCCTGCCTACCGTTTCTACGCAGAACGCCTCATCCGCCACATCGTCGCGCACTATAAGGACAACCCAACCGTCATCGGCTGGCAGCTCGATAATGAAACCGGCAGTTACGACGCCGCCAACACCGACGTCTTCATCGGATTCCAACACTACCTCGAAAAGAAGTTCGTCACGCCCGAAGCTCTCAGCAAAGCCTGGTTCCTCAACTATTGGGGCGAGAACCTGCACACATGGGAAGACCTTCCCCGCCGCGACGGCACCATCTCCACCGGCTACAAGCTCGAGTGGACGCGCTGGAGCCAAATGCGCGTCACCGACTTTCTCCACTGGCAGGCCACTCTCGTTCGCGAATGCGCTGGCGCACGTCAATTCGTCACCACCGACTACGGCGGCATGATGAAGCGCGACGTCAACGAAAATGCCGTAGCCGACTCCCTCGATATCGTCGCCGACAACATCTATCACGGCACCCAGGATCACTACGACGGATCCTTCCAGACTTTGCAGAGTGACTTCAGTCGCTCGCTCAAGCACACCAACTTCCTTGTCACTGAGACCAATGCGCAGACGATC
>Ga0210385_10002890_pt1 | contig 10278 bp, 4 predicted proteins | sample IncBWH26OmetaG_FD_160107 | JGI IMG/M metagenome (GOLD analysis project Ga0210385, IMG submission 160107) | Forest soil microbial communities from Barre Woods Harvard Forest LTER site, Petersham, Massachusetts, United States - Inc-BW-H-26-O ...
GCCGCCTGTTTCCCATTACCTTCATCCAGCAGTAACTCCAAATACTGCACCTGCGCCACGCTGTCGCTCGGATTTTCCTGCACCGCCTTTTCGATCCGCGCGCGTAGATGCGCGTACTGTTCTTCGGGCGAAAGGCTGAGGAAATCGACTAACCCGTGGCGCCGCCGTGACGGTTCGGGGCCGAGCTGGCGAACTCGCGCCATGACGGCCTGCGCCTCGTCGTGACGCCCTACTTTTGCGAGAGCACGTCCGAAATGGAGTAGAGTCCTGGAATCTTGCGGCGCCAGTTCCGCGGCCTTGTGCAGGACCGACGCAGCCTCGTCCGCGTGGCCTAAAGCCAGATACGTTTGTCCCAAGCGGTCTAGAATGATCGCGTTTCCCGGCAACGCCCGGTTAGCGGATTCCAGATCCGTTAACGCCGCCGGCAGATTGTCTTGTTGATAATTCAAAAGGCCGCGGGAGAAGAGGGCCGGTGTAAGATCCGGTTTCAATGCGAGTGCGCGATTCAGTTCCGCGAACGCCCGCTTTGTGTCCAGCACCGTCTCAGCCATTCCCAATTCGTAATGACCGGTCGCATCCTGAGGATGTCTCTGGACGTACCACTCGAGATCGGCAATGCTCTGCGGGGAGTCGCCCAGAATGGCGGCCGTATACCCGCGCTCGCGCCGCGCCGTATCGTCCTTTGGAACCAGTTGCAGATATCGATTCCAAGCCTGCATCGAATCCCCGTAATATCCAAGATCGCTCGTAAGGTGGGCGAGCAAAAGTTGGATATCGGCCCGCCGCGGATTCAGTTGCGCAGCCTTCGCCAATAGCTCCACCGCGCTTTCTTTCTCGCCTAACGCGGCATCTACGGCGCCAAGATTGTAGAGTGCGTCTACATCCTCTGGCCGTTGCTGCAGCACCGCTTGTAAGGCGTCGTGGGCACGCTCTTTGTGGCCTGCCCGAGACGCGGCGAGCGCCAGGTTGTAAAGCACGTCAGCGTTGGCCGGCGCGGATTCGAGGACGCGCGAGAAGCAGGTCTCCGCGCGGTCATACTGCTTGGCCGAGGCCAGCGCCAGGCCCAACGAGAAAGCTAAACGAGCGTCGTTTTGGGCAGCCGACGTAAGTTCTCCAACGATAGTCTCCGCTTCCGCCCTGCGACCGGAAGCATAGAGTGCCTCCATTCTTGCCAAGGCCGCGGTCGGGAGCGCTTGTTCGCGAGCGGGAATGCGGTCTAGGTATTGGAGTGCTTCTGCCGGAGCGCCCCGTGCAAGCGCCAGGCGCGCCAATTGGAGATTCGCATTCGCATGAACCGGATTCAGCGAAACGACTTTCAAAAATGCCGCGCGCACGCCCCCGGAATCTCCGGTTGCCAGCAGATGATTTCCGTAGTTATTCAGGAGAATCGCGGAATCGGGCGTCAAAGTGAGTGCGCGGCGGTAGAGTGCATCGGCTTCAGCGTAATTCTTTTCGTTATCCAGCGCGACGGCAAGCAAGCCCAGAACGGGCGCGTCGTTTGGATGCGATTTCAGTTCCGCGCGGAGCATGCCTTCGGCAGCGGCAAAGTCTCCGTGCTCTAAAGCCGAAATCGCATCCTGCAGAGCATCGCCAAAAGCGCAAGCGCCCAGCAAAATCACCGCGATCGCTCCGATCGGGAGCGGCGTGGCTCGGCGCATGCAAGTAGCGTACGGTGACAAGTAGTTATCCGTCCCGGCCTGTTCAGAAGTACAGCTTTACTCCAATCTGCACCTGGCGCGGTGAATTGGCCTGGGCCGTAATTTTGCCAAAGTTTGGATCGGGAATCGCCGTGTCGGGGCCAGCGAATTGGACGCGATTCAAGGTGTTGAAAGTTTCAAGCCGGATCTCTGCCATGGCTCCTTCGCGAAAGCCAAGCGGAAACTGCTTGAACAAAGACGCGGTCAGGTTGTTCGTTCCTGGTACTCGATCATTAGGCAGATAGCGCGGAGCACTGCCGTCGGTGTAAGGAAGAGGAACAGACAACACCGAAGAAGGATTGCTTCCGCAGAAATATTGATTCAAATTGCCGGTGCCGCAAACTGTCAAAGGACCGTTCAGATTCGGCGCCTGCGGACCATATCCGGGTAAACTTGTACCGCCATTCAGGCCAAGTCCTAAAGGAAGGCCGTCATCCCAGCGATAAATGCCGTTGACCTGCCAGCCACCCAGGAATGCGTCCAGGATCGGGTTCAGGTTAGATCCGTACGCCTGGTGTCTGCCAAATGGCAATTGGTAGACGAAGCTGGCTTGAAAAACTTGTGGGATGTTAAACGCCGAGACGGACCGATTCAATGCCAGATTGTTTGGATCTTGCGGGATATTGCCAAGTCCACCCCCATTGATGAAAGTAAATCCCGTGGACCCGGAAGACGCATCATCGATGGACTTCGACCACACATAGGTGACCAAGAACTGAACACCGTGCGAAAAACGCTTCTCAGCTTTTAGTTGGAGAGCGTTGTAGATGGAGTTGGCCGCGGGGTCGAAGCTGGCGTTGACGGCCGTGTATTGGGGGTAAGGCAATAGGAGTTGATAATACTGGACCGTTTTATTGGAGAGCGTGCTCGTCGGGTCCGTGATGATTCCGTAAAACGGGTTGCTTACAAACGAATTGTAGAGGGCCGGATTGGCGCGGAACGCGTTGGCTTCCTGAGGCGACATGAGATCGAGGTTGTTAACCCCTGCCGCATAGAGATGAGTTCCCTTTCTGCCAACGTATTCAGCGTCCACCAGAAGCGACCAGGGAAACTGGTGCTCGACGCCGAACGACCAGCTCTGTTCCTGCGGTATTTGATTCCACAGCCGATATGGCGCCCCCGCGATAGCTTGACCAAGCTCGGAGCTGGTTCCCAGGCTGTTTCCCGTAACCTGCAGAATTCCTTGCGGGAAGGGGTTCGACAGAAACGAATTCGGAACCGCGGGATCGGTGGGGAGGTTGACAATGGCATTCGTAATGGCCTGATAGCCCTGAGTGCCGCCAGGTCCGGCGCCCGCCGCGCCCATATCCGAGGGGTCATAGAAGATACCGTATCCGCCGCGAACCGTGCTGTTGTTTCCAATCCTGTAAGCAAATCCGAACCTGGGCCCGACCCCGCCGTACCAGGTATCGAACTGGTTCCTCGGGTTGCCGTCAACGCCTACATATTCAAGTGCGCCATGCAGAGGCAGGCCGGGAACCGTAATGGGAGCCGTCGCGCCGGGATCGAAGAAGTTCATCCGGTTATACCGCTCGGTTCTAGGCAACTCTACGTCGTAACGGAACCCGAGGTTGAGAGTGAGCCGGGAGTTCACATGCCAATTGTCCTGGACAAACCCGCCATAATCGAAGCTCTGCGTTGCTAGCGACGGAGGAATCTCGTACTCGCTAAAGCCGCCGTCGTTGTAGCCGATTAGCAGGGTGGCGAGCGAATCCCCGCCCACACCGCCGGCGGCAGCCGCGCCACTCGCAGTGCCAAACTGGTCTGGGTTGTATATGCCTGCCGGCAAACCTGCTTGCAAGAAATTGATGCGGTGACGACGGACTTCGCCGCCGATCTTAATCTCATGGTTACCGGCCACATGGTCTACCGATCCGATGAGGTGTGCCGTTTCAGAAGCATACTTCAGTACGGACCAGCCCTGGCCGCCGAGACAACCATTGAATCCGGAGCAGCCGTAAGGTCCGCCGAGCTGAATGGCAGGCGGTTGATCGATGCCCGAATCCGCTATATAGGCGGGCATACCGAGAGTCTTCACCGGGCTGAAACCGGGGATCAAAGCGGCGGAACCCTGCGTGGGGTTGTAGTCGTGTGCGTATCCGAAAGAAACCGTCATCACCGTCCGCGGGCTAAACGTGTGCGTGTAGTTGATTGATCCAAGATAAGTAGTATCGGCGGTGGGGCCCTGCGTGCTGGTGGAGAAACCGTTGCCGAAGTAATCAGGTCCGAAACCTAAAGAGGTATTCCATTCGTGCGAGAATCTGAAACTCAGGTTGTCGAGGTCGGTAAATCGATGATCGATCCTGATATCGAACGATTTTTGGTTTAGCGGGACGCTTCCCTCGCCAATCCAGTTGTGATACGGATCGTAATTTGCCGCCCCAACGTTGAGGTTCGGAAAAGGAAAGTAAGTGATTAGCTTCGCGCCAACGGGATCTATCAAATTGCCCGGTACGGGTGCCAGTTGGCGTGGACTCAGTGGATTCCCGGGGCTTTGGTACGTCGCGAGATTATTGAAGGGGATAGCGGTGCGGCCGGTGTCGCCGTTTCCCGCCGCGTCTAAATGGCCTGTGAATGGATCAAAAATCTGTCCAGCAGGGTTGGAGCAGATCCCCGCGCTGTTGAAACTCCCTCCGGCTCGGCTACATAGTTCACCGAAGTTACCGGAGCGCTCCGCCGCATCGGGGACACCGGCTTCCCCGGAGGTACTTCCCGTGAGCGCTCGAATTCCGTTGTAATCGAAGAAAAAGAAGGTCTTGTTCTTGATAATGGGGCCGCCCACGGTGCCGCCGAAGTCGTTCCGCTCCGAATGCGCCTGCGATTGACCAGCGGCATTGGCAAAGAAGGTGTTGGCGTTAAGGTCGTTGTTGCGGAAAAACTCGAACAGTTCGCCATGGAACTGGTTGGTTCCTGAGCGCGTTACGACGTTGATCACTGTTCCGCCGCTCTGGCCGATTTCGGCGCTGAAATTGGATTGCTGCACTCGATATTCCTGCACCGCATCCACCGGCGGAACATACAGCGGCTTTGAGATGCCGGTGTTCTGTTCTTCGCTGGTGGCGCTGACGCCATCCAGCAGAATGTCGGCCTGGGCATTGCGGCTCCCATCGGACGTGAAGTTGGTTGCAAAAACCGTACCATTCCCGTAAGTCGTGTTCGGAGCTTGCGTGACGCCTGGAGCCAGAAAGGCCAAATCGAACACCTGCCGGTTAATTAACGGCAGGTCATTGATGGTGGTGCGGTTCAGTGTCTGCCCGGTGACGGAATCCTCCGTCTGGAGGAGCGGAGCAGAAGCCTCGGATACCGTGACCCTCTGGCCGCTGCTTGCCACTTGGAGTTCGACGTTCACCGTCACGTTGCCATCCACGTCGAGCACAATGCCGGGACGCACAAAATCAGCGAAACCGGGCATCGCCACTCTGGCGGTATATGTGGTGGGCGGCAGATTACGAGCAGTATAAATGCCGGAGTTATCGCTGGTCGCGGTGTACGTGTAGCCCTTCGAGTCATCCGTTAACGTCACTTTGGCATTCGGCACTACGGCACCGCTCGGGTCCTTTACCACGCCCGTAATCGTTCCCGTATAGAGCTGGCCAAAGGCGGTAATGCTTGCACACAGAACCAGGAATAGAGCCACCCCCCAATGCGATCGCTTTCGCGTGTTCATAAAAAGACCTCCTCTTATCGCGTTCATCGAGTGATCGAACCCGGTTTGGGCGCAACGACCCAACCGCATTCACCTCGAGCACGCGGCGACACCATGAAGCTGGTCGATTTTGTCGATTTCTCCGCATGACAACAAGTTGTCTACGGTAGGGACGGCCAGCTGTCGACCGTATCGGAGTAGAATAAAGGGGTCTCGCAGGCGTAACTTACCGTAAGCTACTTGAGTTAAGCCGTTAATTTTTGAGGCGTTAGGTCTTGGGGATTTGAGCATGGGGTCGGGGCGCCACGTCGGAGCATCGAAACTCGCACCAGCAAGACATTCGTTGCCACCAGACATTTGCGAGGCTGACGTTCGAGTGCAGTTGGAGCGTATCCGATCCAGCCAGCCGTTCCGCTCCAGCCGGCACTGCGTACTCTTTCTCGACTTCGTTGTGCAGGCGGCTCTGAAAGGTAATCTGGAAACGCTTAAGGAGAGGACGCTGGGAGTCGAGGTCTTCGGGCGAGACCCGAACTACGATACAAATCAAGATCCAGTGGTGCGCGGGACTGCGAGTGAAGTCCGAAAGCGCCTAGCGCAGTACTACCAAATCAGCGGACACGAGCAAGAGCTGAAAATCGAGCTCCCTTCAGGCTCATACCTACCCGAGTTCCACCGGACCACCGATGCTTCGCCCGTGCGGGCGCCGCGGCCCAACTCAATCCCTAGCCCGAAACATCGCCTATGGCTTTACGGGTTCATTGCGCTGATGCTTGTCGCAACGGGGCTCTTGACCTTGCCGCGGCGTGCGGGAAAAGGACAATCTACGGTCGATCAGTTTTGGGGGCCTATTTTAGGTAGCCCGGGACCCGTCCTCCTCTGCGTGGGCCAGCCAAAAGTTTACAACTTTCTCGAGCCTCTCGAATCCGAGGTCACAAAAAGGCTCCCAGGACCTGGGCAACCCCGCTTCCCCTTGGGGCGCCCGGATGGGCAACTCTCAATCGATTTAGGCCAGGTTGTTCCGATGTGGGATCGCTATATATCCATCGGCGACGCGATCTGCCTGTCCGACGTGGCTGGATTCCTGGCCGAGAAAGGCCACGCTTATCACATTCGCGGCGGGGCTTCCACCAGCTTCGCGGATCTCCGGGAAAACCCAACTGTACTCATTGGAGCCTTCACTAATGATTGGACTCTTCGATTGACGGGCGAACTCCGCTTCAGCCTGCGGAGGGACCCGAATGGTGGATCGCCCCATGTATACGACAGGCTGAATCCATCCGACCGCAAGTGGCAACTCACCAACGAATGGCCGGATTGGAAAATGCCGCTTGACTACGCGATCGTTTCCCGTCTGCTCGATCCGACAACCGGAAAAATTGCCGTTACGGCAGCGGGGATTACCCAGTACGGCACAGCCGCAGCCGGCGAATTCCTGTCCAATCCTGAATACTTGTCCCGAGCGATCCGGCAAGCGCCTCGTGATTGGCAACACATGAACATTCAGGTCGTGCTGGCTACCAGAGTGATCGGCGGGACGGCCGGTCCGCCCCAAGTCTTAGCGACACAGTTCTGGTAGGGATTGTAGGAACAGGACGCACCCGCCGTTAATAGACGATTGCCTGGCACTGCCTGGCTGCGCATGCGCCTTCTTCGTGCACCTTCTAGCACCGGGCGTCCAGAATGAGATAGGCTCTTCCAACCGCAGCCGGGCAAACTTGTCCAGCTCTTCATCGAGCTGCTGCACGACCCACGCGTTCCAGACTGCAGGCGAGCCATACCGATCGAGTAACTCCACCACCAAGAAACCGGAGGTGGCGCATTTCGTCGAGGCTACGCACCTCCTCCGTGAAATCCAGCCAAACTGTGCTATTTTTGAGCCCCGGGACCTAATTAAACTCGCGCTTGGCTGCGTCCTCTGCCAGTTGCTGAACCACTTGGAAAAACCTCTTTTGTTGGCTAACAAAAAGACCATCCTGAGTAAAGGACGCGATGGTTGCAACTGCGCCTCCAAACCGATCGCTGGATGGCCGGATAACCGCGCAGTGAGGCAAGTTCGGACTGATAAATTCGCAAGGGACGGGAAAGATCAGGCTGGGCTGAATCAGCGGATTAAGTGGATCGAAGAAATTAGGAAATGTTAGGCCGTCATCGCTCACCGGTGCGACCGTGGGCTGCACACCGTTGCCTGCAAAATCAACCCATTCCAGGAAGTGCGCGACCTCGTGCCCGAGATGATGAGTTTCACATGATTCCATTCGCCCGAGCGAAGCGGAGCTGGGCCCTGATACTGCGGGAATACGTCCTACAGCAGAACGCCATGTGTCTGCGGAGCGTATTGCACGCAGTCCGGAGCCTCCTGGCAGTTCGCCCTCGGCCGTAGGTAGAACATCTCCGACGTATCTTTGCCCGCGCTGCGAAAGATAAACGCCGCACCCATGCCCTTCTCTGCAGCAACATCATACTCGATGGTTCCATTACGAAACTGAAAATCCTTAAGCGCCGCCCCTCCCTCCGGAACGCCTTTTTTGTAGTCGCCTGGTTGTAACTCGATGGAAGGCTTTCCCATGTGCTCCACAAAATTCACCGGCCCAGAAACCGTTGTCCAGTGGTCCGGAGTCATGGAGATTTGAATCGGTTCGATCGCCGACAGGGGTGAAGATGCAGCCGCCAGATACGAGCGCATAGCCAAGAGCGCTGCTGTATGCTGCACTGAATGTCTACGACGCAAGTAGTTACCGCGCTGAGAGACCACCCTTTTCGGGTGGCGACCGACGGCTGAAAAGTGACTGAATCGTTGCTCCCGCATCCGCGATTCTATCCGTGGCCGCCAATGCTGTCTCCTAATATGTTGTGAAACGGACGGGGGCGTTGCGAAACGGCTTTCTGGCCCACCTTTATTCCGCGCGCAGAGCATCGATTGGGTCTACACCCATGGCGCGCAGGGTTGGGATATAACTTGCCACGGTTGAAGCTACAAGCAGGCCGAGAGACACCGCAGCATAGGTCAGCGGATCGAGCGGGTTTACCTCGAACAGGAGCGAAACGAGGAAGCGCATCAGAGCGACTGAGCCCGCTAATCCGCAAGCCACGCCGATAAGGGCGAGCACGAAGCCGTGAGCGACGAACAAGCGCACCAGCTCTCGGCGGCGGGCGCCTAGCGCGACTCGAATACCGATCTCGCGCCCGCGCTGGGAGACTGAGTATGAGATCACGCCATAAATTCCCACCAGCCCGATCAAGAGAGCCATCGCGCCGGCGATCGCCAGCATGACCAGCGTGAATGAGGTACGCGCGAGTGATTTTTCGTAAATCTCATCAAGCGTGCGCACATTTCCGAGAGGAAGAGTGGCGTTTAAGGACCAGACGGCTTGCTGCACATCCGCCAGAAAACTTAGAGAGCCAGCCCGTTTGCTTCGCACAATATAGGAGATCGTGCGCCGCACCATAAACGGCTTGCCCTCGAAATCGTTCATCAGCAGCGGATAATAGGCGGCCGCGGGCGCTTTCTCTTGCACGCCGTCCTCTCGCTCATCGTTCACGACACCAATCACCTCACGCCAGGGGTCTTTCGGGTTTGCAGTAATCTGCTTGCCAATTGCGATGCGTGGGTCGCCCCACAACTCACGTGCCAGGTTTTCGGATACCATCGCGACGGGACGGCGCTGGTAGATGTCTGTCCAGTTGAATTCGCGGCCGGCAATCAGACGGTTGCACATGCTGGCAAGAAGTCCGGGCGAAATGAATTTCAATCGGCGCAGCGGCGGCACGGATCGGTAGGTTTTGTTATGCGCATAGACCTGATCGGAGCCGGCCGCCTCAACTGTCGGAATGACGGTAGTGATTCCGGCAGACGTTACTCCCGGAATGGCACGGATATTTTCCAAGATGCCCTGCTCCAATCGCATGACCGCATCGGGATCCTTCACCCGCGTTTCTGGAATGGTGATGCGCATGCTGAGGGCGTCCTTCGGATTGAATCCCGGATCAACACGGCGCAGCATCTGAAAAGTCTGGATCATCAATCCGGAGCCGACTAGCAGCACTAGCGCCAGTGCGACTTGCACTACGACCAGCGCGCTATTGGCTCGATACTGCTGCCTGGTTTGGGAAGATGTCCTTCCTCCGCCACGCAGCGTAGGCGCGATTCCGGAACCGCCGTATTTGATGATCGGAATCATCCCACACATCACACCGGTGACCAGCGCGGTGGTGAATGTGAACAGAACCACCGCGGGATCAATGAAGATTTCGTTTAACCGCGGCAGATTGGCTGGCGCTATCGCGACCAGCAATCGAATCGCGCCAAAGGCGAGGCCCAAGCCGAGAACACCGCCGAGCAGCCCGAGCACGGTGCTTTCCGTTAGAAGCTCTCGGGCAATGTCGCTCCGACGCGCCCCCAGTGCCGCTCGAATACTCAGTTCGTGTTGCCGCCCCTGGGCTCGAACCAGGAACAGATTGGCCACGTTCGCGCATGCGATCAGCAGAACGACACCGAGCGTCCCCATCAGCACCCATAACGTGTTCCCGATGTCGCCGACAAGAGCCTGTTTCAGATACCGCAGCTTCGGAGCGAGCCGCACGTCTTCAAACACCTTCACTGTCAGGCCGGGTTGTGGTGGGAAACTGTGCAGCGCGATCGGAATCATGCGCGATATATCCGCACTGGCTTGTTGGATCGTTACACCGGGCTTAAGCCGGCCGATTCCCAGATAGTTGAACTGGCCGAGAAAAGCCTTGTTGCGGTCTAACTGCAACGGCAGCAGGAACGCCGGATTCTGATCAAGAAACCGAAAATGCTCCGGCATGACGCCAATCACCGTATGCGGGACCCCATCGACGACAATGCGGCGGCCGATCACGGAGCGCTTACCGCCAAATCGCGCCTGCCACCAGCCGTACATCAGAACCATCGTTGGCGGACTTCCTGGCGCATCA
>Ga0210385_10002891_pt1 | contig 10278 bp, 13 predicted proteins | sample IncBWH26OmetaG_FD_160107 | JGI IMG/M metagenome (GOLD analysis project Ga0210385, IMG submission 160107) | Forest soil microbial communities from Barre Woods Harvard Forest LTER site, Petersham, Massachusetts, United States - Inc-BW-H-26-O ...
CTTCCCGCGCTGAGAGCGGTCTTCCCGCGCTGAGAGCGGTCTTCCCGCGCTGAGAGCGGCTCGTTTGCGCAAAAGGCCTCGATAGAAGCGGTCAAAAGCGCAAACGAGCCGGTCGGGGGGGCGCCGACGGCGCTGCTAGTCCTCGGGGTCTTCCGGGGTGGAGATCAGGCTGAATACGGCGCCCTGGTTGTCGGCGACGATCGCCATCCGGCCGTAGGGGCTGTCGGCCGCCGGGCGGATCACGCTGCCGCCGTGGCTGGTGAGCAGCTCGACCGACTTGTCGGTGTTGGTGGTGCCGAAGTAGACGCCCCAGAACGCCTGGTGGGAGTCGTCGCTGCCGCCGGGGTACGCGCCGATCCCGCCGACGACCTGCTGGCCGTTGATGAGCAGCGTGGCGTAGCTGAAGCCCGCGCTCGACATGTCGCCGTACTCGTAGCCGAAGACCGCGGCGTAGAACGCCTTGGCGCCCTCGAAGTCGCGGCTCATGTGCTCGCTCCAGGTGAACGCGCCCGGCACGTTCGCCACCTGCGCGCCGGTATGGTTCATGGCCTGCCACACGCCGAAGGTCGCGCCGGTGGTGTCGGCGGCGAACAGCATCCGGCCCACGTCCATGACGTCCACCGGCTCCATCAGCAGCGTGCCGCCGGCCCCGGAGACCTTGGCGGCGGTGGCGTCCACGTCCCTCGACGCGAAGTAGGTGGCCCAGGCGCTCGGGGTGCCCGGCGGGCCCATGAGCGGCCCGATGCCCGCGACGTTCCTCCCGTCGAGCCGGGCCATTGAGTAGCCGCCGACCTCGGGCCCGCCCTGCTCGACGGCCCAGCCGAACTGGCTGGAGTAGAAGCTGATCGCCTTCGGGATGTCGCTGGCACCTAGATCCACCCAGCAGGGAGTCCCATCAGGCCAAGGGATGTCACGGGTAACCAATCGGTGTCACCTCCGTGTCGTGGGCAGCACGCTCCGTCGCGGGCCACGCTACCGCAGACGGTAACACCCCGGCCGCCGCGACTGCCGGCGGTCGCACCTCAGTTCTGAAATACGCCGGTAACAATCCGTTTTCATTCCTGTCATTTCCGCTCGTAAGATCGCTAGACACGGGCAACAAAAAGGGGCGTGATGAGGCGGTCGTGAGTGAGGCACTGATGTACAGCAAGACCCGGCTCGGCTCTGATCAGATCGAGGGCGCGCTTTCCCTGACCCCGCGCGGGAAGCGGATCGCCTACCTCGTCGTGGCGCTGCTGGTCGCGGCCGGGGTGGCGGTCGGCGTGTGGAGCTCGGTCAGCCACGACGCGTACGCGACGTCGGCGAACGGCTGCGTGAGCCTGACCCTCGCGAGCTCGACCGGGGCCGGCAGCCTGCATTACTGCGGCGCGCAGGCCGAGGCGTTCTGCCGCACCTCGTTCGCCAAGTCGGACCCGCTGTCGCTGGCCGCCAGGAAGCAGTGCGACCTGGCCGGGCTGACCAAGGCAAAGCTGGCCGCCGCGGGCTAGCGCTTACAGCTCGACGATGATCGTGACCGGGCCGTCGTTGACCAGGGCGACCTTCATGTCGGCGCCGAACCTCCCGGTCTCGACGCGGGCGCCGAGGGCGCGCAGTTGGTCGACGACGGCGGCGACGAGCGGCTCCGCGACCGGCCCGGGGGCGGCGGCGCTCCAGCTCGGCCTCCTGCCCTTGGCCATGTCCGCGTAGAGGGTGAACTGGCTGACCACGAGCAGCGGCGCGCCCAGGTCGGAGCAGGATTTCTCGCCGTCGAGTATCCGCATTCCCCACAGCTTGGCGGCCAGCTTGCCGGCCTTGTCCGCCGTGTCGTCGTGGGTGACGCCAACCAGGACGAGCAGGCCGGGCTCGTCGATCGCGCCGATGACCTGGCCGTCCACGGTGACGCTGGCCTGGGTCACCCGCTGTGCTACTGCTCGCATGAGACGCCAGCCTAACGGCTCCCGTTCGCCGGGCTCGTTCGCCTCTTGTGACTCTTTGTGGGACCGCCGCCCGCCCGTATCGGTCGTTACCGGACTTCGCGCCACTTATCAGGCTGATTATGGGCAGTTTGCGGGCAGCGACCGGCCATAATGTCTCGCGTGACCCCTTTGGAGCAGTTGTCCGTGAGCGACGTGGTGGCCAACCCCGTGCTCGCTGAGGTGATCCGGTCCGGGTTCGTGGAGTCCCGGCACCGTGGCAGCATCGTGGCGATCGCCCCCGACGGCATGTACGCCTTCACCGCGGGCACCGCCAACACGCCGATCTTCCCCCGCTCGTCCAACAAGCCGCTGCAGGCCGCGGCGATGCTCCGGGCCGGGCTGACGATCGAGGGGGAACTGCTCGCGCTCGCCGCCGCCAGCCACTCGGGCGAGGATTTCCACGTGCAAGGGGTGCACGACATCCTCGACTACGCCGGGCTGACCGCGGACGACCTGCAATGCCCGCCGTCGCTGCCGATCGACGAGCCGACGGCCCGGCGGCTGATCAGGTCGTCGTCGGTCGCCGACGGGGGGCCGGAGTCGCGGGTGCGGTTCAACTGCTCGGGCAAGCACGCGGCCATGCTGGCCACCTGCATCGCCAACGACTGGCCGACCGAGACCTACCTCTCCCCCGAGCACCCGCTCCAGCTGCACATCAGGCGGACCATCGAGGAACTGGCGCGCGAGCCGGTCGCGGCGGTCGGCGTAGACGGGTGCGGCGCGCCGCTGTTCGCGCTGACCCTCGGCGGCCTCGCCCGGGCCTTCCGCGCCCTGGTCCTGTCGGAGCCGGGCTCGGCCGAGCGCCGGGTCGCCGACGCGATGCGCAAGTTCCCCGAGTGGACCAGCGGGACGACGAGGGACGAGAACAAGCTGATGGCGTCGGTTCCGGGACTGCTGCTCAAGGCCGGCGCCGAGGGAGTCGACGCGTTCGCGCTGCCGGACGGGACGGCCGCCGCGGTGAAGATCGACGACGGCAGCCAGCGCGTCCGCACGCCGATCACGGTCGCCATCCTGGCCCTGCTCGGCGCGCAGCCGCCCGCTGAGCTGGCCACCGCGGAGGTGCTCGGCGGCGGGCAGCCGGTTGGCGTCATCCGGGCGACGCGGCTCGCCTGACTCCCGCCCGCGCTCAGGGCTCCGGCGCCTGGTCCAACAGGGCCGCGGCCATGGCGAGCTTGTCCGGATTGCGGATCATGTCGATGGCGACGATGCGGCCGGCGTCGATCGTTACCGCCATCACCGAGAGCACGCCGTCGGCGTCCCGCAGCACCAGCCCGGGCGCCCCGTTGACCAGGGCCGTGCGCCACCGCAGCGGCGGGCGGCGCGCGTAGGCCGCGAATACCCGCGCGATCCGGGCCGCGCCCCGGGCCAGCTGCGGGAACGCGCGGACCTGGCCGCCCCCGTCGGCGCGCCAGACCACGTCGGGGTCGAGCAGCTCGGTGAGCCGCTTCAGGTCGCCGCCGGCGCACGCGCGGGTGAACGCGTCGAGCAGTTCCAGCTGCTGCGCGCGGGTCGGCGGGACTCGCGGCCCCGCCTGCCGCACGTGACGGCGGGCACGCGAGGCGAGCTGGCGGGCCGCCGCCGGGGAACGGCCGACCGTCGCCGCGACCTCAGCGAAGGACAGGCCGAACACGTCGTGCAGCAGGAACGCGGTGCGCTCGGCGGCCGACAGCGTTTCCAGCACGACCAGCAGCGCCATGCTCACCGACTCATCGAGCGTGACCCGGTCGGCCGGGTCCGGGCCGGCGTCCAGCCGTTCCACGATCGGCTCCGGCAGCCAGGGACCGGTGTACCGCTCGCGGCGCGCCCGCGCGCTGCCCAGCGCGTCCAGCGCGAGCCTGCTCACCGTGGTCGTCAGCCAGGGGCCCAGGTCGCGGATCGGTTCCCGCTCGGCCGCCGCCTGCAGCCGCAGCCAGGCCTCCTGGACGCAGTCCTCCGCCTCGGCCAGCGACCCGGTGCTCGCGTACGCGAGGCGCAGCAGCCGCGGACGCTGCGCCTCGAACTCCCGCGCCAGCGCGACCTGGACCGCGTCCTCGCCCTGGTTCATCGCAGCAGCCCGCCTTGCGCCCCGGCCCACTCCGCGAATGTCTGCCTGCCCCTGATGCCGGGGCCGGCGGCGGTGAGCGCCCCGCCGCGCAGCGCCCGCCCGAGTGCCCCCGGCAGCGGCAGCGGGACGAGGAGCGCGGGCCTGGCGGCCGCCCGGCGCCAGGTCCTGGCCAGGTCGGCGACGCTGGCGACCTCCGGGCCGGCGATCTCGACCCGGCCGCGGCGCGGGCCGTCGGCCGCGGCCGCGGCGACGACGGCGGCCACCTCGGCGGACGCCACCGGCTGGAACACCGCCCGTGGCACCGGCACCACCCCGTACCGCGCGACCGCGCGCATCATGGCCGCGACGTACTCGTGGAACTGGGTCGCGCGGACGATCGTCCACGGCACCGTCCCCTGCGCGACCGCGTTCTCCTGCTCGGCCTTGACCTTGAAGTACGCCGCCGGCACTAGTTCACAACCGAGCACGGAGACACAGACGTGGTGCGCCACGCCCGCCTCCTGGCCGGCCGCCAGCAGCCGCCGCGTGCCGTCGACCAGCGTCGCCGCCGCGGTCCTGGACGCGTTGTTGCTCGCGTCGACCACGACGTCGCACCCGGCGAGCGCCTTGCCGAGGCCCGCCCCGGTGGTGAGATCTACCGGGAACTCGGGCGCGTTCCTGCTCAGCGCCCGCACCTCGTGCCCGCGTGCCCGCAGCTGACTGACTACCTGGCGGCCCAGCGTCCCCGTGCCGCCGACGATCGCGATGTTCATGCCCAGGGGACGACGTACCCCGCCCGGATGTGACATCCGGGCGGGGCCGCCCTACTCCTGGCGCCACCGGGCGCGGCCGAACATGGACCCGTATACCCGGTTCCCGTAGCGGTCCGGGTACATCTGGTCGGGCGGCCCGGCCTGGTCGATGGCGTTGGCGTAGAAGACCGGGGCGCCGGACGGCGGCTGGAGCTGCGCGGCCTGCGACCGGTCCAGGTCGCACTGGATGTAGCCGACGGTGATCAGCGCGATCTTGTCCGCCGGGACGAACCGCAGCTCGTTGTGGCGGAACGTCTCGAGGAACCGGGCGGCGGACTGGTGCCCCATGCTGAGCTGGCGCTGGACCTTGCGCTCGGCCCAGCCGCCGCCGCCGACCCACACCACGATGCCCTCGAAGATGTCTTGCTCTTCCACCGCGAGGACATGCTCCAGGAGGCCGAACTGCTCACCGTCCCTGGTCAGCACGGGGAGACCGAGCGTGGCCGCCTGGTAGGAGACCTGGAGTTCATCATCCATACCGGATAACGCTACCGTCCGCCGCCGCTCAGCACACTCACGACGGCGCCCCGCTCGCCCCCGACGGCGAACCGGCGGCCCCGGCGGGCGCGCTGCGGCGCAGGAAGAAGCGGCGTTCCGCCAGGCTCCAGGCGACGGTGGTGAGCAGGTAGATCGCGGCCGCGAGGGGGGCGAACGCGGCGAAGACCACGGTCACGTACGGGAGCACCCGGGTGAGCAGGCCCGCCGCCCGGCTGTTGGCGAACGCTTCGGCGGGATCCGGGCTGGTGCGGCCGGGCCGGCCCGCGGCCGACGCCGCGGCGGCGGGGACGGTTCGCCGCGCCAGGCGGGCCGACAGCCAGCACAAGGCGGCGAGGATCGCGAAGACGGCCAGGAAGAGCACGTCGTGCAGGCTGAGCAGGCCGGTGCCGGACAGCCAGTGCGCGCCCAGGGGGACGCCGAACAGGCCGTCGGACAGCAGCCGGTTCTGCCCGCCGTTCACGGTGGCGGAACGGAACAGCAGGTACATCACGCTCAGGAACGGCCACTGGGCCAGCAGCGGCAGGATGCTGGCGAACGGGCTGGTGCCTTCCCGCTTGTAGAGGGCGGCCAGTTCACGCTGGAAGCGTTCCGGCTGCCGCGCGTAGCGGGTGCGCAGCGCCTTGAGCTGGGGCGCGACCCTCGCCATGGCGGCCTGGCCGCGCAGCGCGCGCAGCGACAGCGGGGAGATCAGCAGCCGGACGACGGCGGTGAACAAGACGATCGCGGCGACGGCGGCCAGGCCGCCGGCTACGGGGGTGAGCAGGTGCGTGAGGGCGAGGACGAGATGGTACGCGGCGTCGACCGGGACGCCAAGGAACTCGGACATGGCAGAAGGCCTTCCAGCTCAGGACGGAAACGGGCTGGAGACGGCCGCGGACAGCGGGACAGCCTAACCGGGGATCGAGTGTCGTCGGAAAGCTGTCGCCGGCGTTAGGGCTGCCGGGGCACCGGGCACGCTGAAACGGGCCCGGGCAGGCGCTGTCAGGCGGCCGCCGGGGCCGCCGTCGGTGCTCTGGGCCTGGACCGGCCACGGGCATCGGGATCACGCAGGCGCAGGAACCCGACGCGCCAGGACTTGTCGCGCAGTGCGGTGACGCGGCGCACGACGGGAACCGCGGCCGGGGCGCGATCGACCCGGAAGGCCGCGGCGACGCAGCCCGCGGCAACGGCGGCCAGCACGGCGACCGCGAGCGCCGCGAGGCGCTGCGGAGTCACCGGGTCGCCCAGCAGCAGCTGGCCGGCCAGCTCGCCCAGCGAGATCAGGCCGACGGCCACCAGCAGGCCGGTAACGCCGGCCCGCGCGCCCATCCGCACCTTTTCAGCATATGCGCGCGAGGCGGCGTCCGGTAGCGCACGGGCACGCGAAGGCTACTGCGTGAGCCAGCCGGCTAGCGCCCCGGTGACCGCCGCGGGCTGCTCCAGTGCGGACAGGTGGCCGCAGTCCGGTATCACGACCAGCCGTGACCGGGGGATGCGGCCGGCGATCTCTTCGGCCCGTTCCGGGGTGGTGACGTCGTCTTCCGCCCCGGCCACGACGAGCACCGGGCAGGCGATCTCGCCCAGGCCGGCCAGGGAGTCAGGCCGGTTCATGATCGCGGTCTGCTGCCGGATGAACCCCTCCGGGCCGGTCTCAGCGGCCATCTGCCTGATGACCCGTTCCAGCTCGGCGTCGCCGCGCCGGGCGGCGCGCACCCAGCGCCGGCACAGGATGTCGACCACCTCGCTGAACCGGCCGTCCTGGGTCATGGCGATCTGCTCACGCCGGTTCCGTGCCTGCTCGTCGGTGTCCGCGCGGGCCGAGGTGTTGAGCAGGGCCAGCCGGGTGACCCGGTGCCCGCCCTGCCGCATGATCTCGAAGGCCAGGTACCCGCCCATCGACAGGCCGGCCAGCGCGAACCGCGGCGGTGCGGTAGCGAGGAACTGGCGCGCGATCGCGGGCAGGCTGTCGTCGTGCTGGTGACTCGCCACGCCGACGGGCCCGAACCGCCACAGGGCCGGCAACTGCTCGGCATAAAGCCGCGGGGAGCAGAGCAGGCCCGGGACAAGGACGGTCGGCAGCTCAGTCATCATCTTGCTCCGCTCGCTCTAGGAGAGGAGACCGCCGGTGGCCTGGAGGTTCTGGCCGGTGATCCAGCGGGCGTCCGGGCCGGCCAGGAAGGTGAGCGTCATGGGCCTAGATGCTAGCCCAACGGCCACCGCCAGGTACTGTCCCGCCGCCAGGGCCCAGCCCGGTGCGGACGGCTTGCCCGGCCGACCGTAATGGGGATATTTGTCCATGCTGGTGAGAATTGATGGGCCAATGTCCTAGTGTCGTCGCCTGTAGGCGGTGATGACATGGATCGACGGGCAAGGATCGTGCTGTCCGGCGTGTTGACGCTGGCCGTGCTGGTCGGCGGGGGCCTCTACCTGGCGCGCTCCGTGTTCTCCGCCGCTCCGGCAGCCGGGCACGCGGCGGTGAACTCGCCGACCACGGCGGCCGGGTGCGGAGCGGCGGCCGAGGACTCCTGCGCGGCGAGCTCACTCGATGTCGCCGTCGCGGCACCGCCGGCGCTGGGGCGGGTCCCGTCGCATCCGGCCGCGACCCGCACGCACCCGGCCAAGGCCGGGCCCTCGCCGTCGATGCCCGCGCGCTCCCCGTCGCCCCAGCCGATCACGACCGCGACCGGGGCGGGCGGGACCGAGCCCGCTGCCCCGGACAGCTCGTCGGCCGCGAGTTCGCCTCCGGATCAGGACGGCACCGCCGCACCGGTGCTGGCGCTGATCAACCAGGCCCGCTCCACCGCCGGGCTGCCCGCGCTGACCGTCACCTCGGGCCTTGATGCCAGCTCGTCCGCGCACAACCTGCTGATGGCCGGCGGCTGCGGGCTGTCTCACCAGTGCCCCGGTGAGCCGGCGATCGGCCAGCGGGAGACCGAGGCCGGGGTCGACTGGACCGCCGCCGGCGAGAACATCGGTGAGGGCGGCCCGGTGGCCGACACCGATGCGGCCATCGCCCAGCTGGCGGTCGGCCTCACCCAGTCCATGCTCGACGAGCAGCCGCCGAACGACGGTCACCGGATGAACATCCTGAGCAGCACCTTCACCCATATCGGGATCGCGGTCTACCGCGACGGCTCCGGCACCGTCTGGCTCACCCAGGACTTCTCCAACTGAACCCGGCGGGGACGCGGTCAGCCGCGGCCAACACCGTGGGCGGCGAGGGTAAAGCGGCGGTCCGGCGCCGCCTTGCCCGCCGCCAGATCGGCGATGATCTCGCCCAGCAGCGGGGCGAACTTGGCGCCGTGCCCCGAGCAGGGCGACGCGACGACGAACGGGCCGGACCGGTCGAGCACGAAGTCCTCGTTCGCCGTCCACGTGTACAGGCAGGTCACCTCGTTGACGGGGACGGGGTCGAGGCCAGGGATGCGGCGGGCGAGGAAATCGGTGACCCGGGCCCGCGCGGCGGGGTCGATGACGAAGTCGCGCTCGGCCGCGGTGGTCGTGCTGACGCCGGCGTGCTCGCCGACCTTCATGGCCCCGGGCAGCTCGCCGTCGCGGCCGCCCGTCAGCCCGTAGCAGTTGTCGGTGCCGTCCTGGTAGACGAAGATCGGCCACGGCTCGGCCGGGACGGTGCGGGGGGCGAAGTGGAAGACCTGCTGCTGGGTCACGGTCAGCGGCGGCAGCTCGACCACGTCCGCGAGCAGCGGTGCGATCCAGGCGCCGGCCGCGACCGCGATCACCGGCGCGGTGAAGCTGCCGCTGTCGGTGTGCGCAACCGCGCCGTCGCCGCCGGGGGTCGGCTCAAGCCGGGTAACCGGGGAGCCGAACCTGACGTCGGCGCCGCTGGCCGCCGCCAGCCTGATCATGGCGGCCATCGCGTTCCCGGGGTCGAGGACGCCGGAGTCGGCGTGGTACATCACCGGGCCGGCCCCGCCGAAGTCGAAGTAGGGCCAGCGCCGCGCGGCGGCCTGCGGGTCAAGCAGTTCGGCGGGCACGCCGCACCCGGTCAGGACCTCGTGCAGCAGCCGTGGGTTGCGGGTCGCGCCGAAGTCGATGCCGCCGGTCAGGGTTAGCAGCGGTTCGCCCGCCTGGTCCTCCAGCCGGCGCCACAGTTCCCGGGCGGTACCGGTCAGCCGCACGTACAGCGGGTCCGGGTAGGCGCGGCGGAAGATCCGGGCGCTGCCGTGGGAACTGCCGTTGCGGTGCCCCGGGCCGAACGCCTCGAGCACCACGACGTCGAGGCCGCGGGCTGAGGCCGCCCACGCGGCGGCCGAGCCCGCCAGGCCGGCGCCGACGATGATGAGATCCGCGCGCGTTGTCATCGCAGCCAGCCTTCCGTCCGGGGATAACGATCATTATCGTCGCGGCGACGGGCCGGGAAACAAAAAAGGGCTGACCCTTGCGGGTCAGCCCTTTTTAAAATGTGTTCCGGCGGTGTCCTGCTCTCCCGCGAGGCCTCCCTCGCAGTACCATCGGCGCTGAGGGGCTTAACTTCCGGGTTCGGAATGGGACCGGGTGTTTCCCCCTCGCTATGGCCGCCGGGAACTCTATTGAACTATCGGCCCGCCAGCCTCCCCCTCTTCTCCCGTGCGGGAGGGGGGTGGCTGGTGCTTCCGGCCGTAGCCCGGGAGCTACACAGTGGACGCGAGCCCGCCCGGTGGGCGGTGCAGGTAGTGCGTGCAGGTCAAGCCCTCGGCCTGTTAGTACCGGTCAGCTGAGCACCTTGCGGTGCTTGCACTTCCGGCCTATCAACCCAGTCGTCTGGCTGGGGGCCTTACCCAATCGATGTTGGTGGGAGACCTCATCTTGAAGCGTGCTTCCCGCTTAGATGCTTTCAGCGGTTATCACTTCCCGACGTAGCCAACCAGCCGTGCCCCTGGCGGGACAACTGGCACACCAGAGGTCAGTCCGTCCCGGTCCTCTCGTACTAGGGACAGCCCTTCTCAAGTCTCCTGCGCGCGCAGCGGATAGGGACCGAACTGTCTCACGACGTTCTAAACCCAGCTCGCGT
>Ga0210385_10002892_pt1 | contig 10277 bp, 7 predicted proteins | sample IncBWH26OmetaG_FD_160107 | JGI IMG/M metagenome (GOLD analysis project Ga0210385, IMG submission 160107) | Forest soil microbial communities from Barre Woods Harvard Forest LTER site, Petersham, Massachusetts, United States - Inc-BW-H-26-O ...
TAGAGATTCTGGGGGTGCTGCACAACGCCCTCGGTCCGCGGCAGGACATGATCCTGGGGCGCCTGGAAGGGACAAAGCCGGAATACACGGGCGTGGTGGCGGGGATGAGCGGCAGCCCGGTCTACATTAATGGCCGGCTGGTGGGCGCGCTGTCGTACCGCATCGGTCAGTTCAGCAAGGAACCGATCTGTGGGATCACGCCGATCGAGTTGATGCTGGGGGTAGAGAACGAGCACGGGTCTGCGACGACAGAGCTGGCGAATGCCGGTTCGGGCAGCCAGCCGGGAACGGGGGCGATCAGCAGCGGGGGCACTGGTGGCCCGATGATGCAGCCGATGGATACGCCGCTGGTGTTCAGCGGATTCAGCCAGGGCGCGCTGCAGCTGTGGAAAGACCATGCTCCGGCCGGGCTGGTTCCAGTTGAGGGTGTCGGGGGTTCGGAGAGCAGCGAGAAGCAGCCCGATCCCCTGATTCCCGGGTCGGCGGTGAGCGCGGTGCTGGTGCGGGGAGACCTGGACATTTCCGGCACGTGCACGGTGACGTATGTCGATCCGAAGCGGATGCTGGCATGCGGGCACCCGATTACGCAGTTTGGGCCGGTGTCGATGCCGATGACGAAGGCGGATGTGGTTGCGACGCTGCCCTCGCCGCTGGAAGCTTTCAAAATCATCAACACCACGGAGACGGTGGGATCGATCACCGAAGATCGCGAGTCGGCGATCATGGGCGAATTCGGCAAACCCGCGCGCATGATTCCGGTAACGCTGCGGGTCATGCGCGAGGGCGTCGGAGCAGAGCCGCCGAAGGAGATGGAGGCGCTGCATTTTGAGGTGATCGATCAGCCGCAGATCACGCCGATGGCAGTGATGGTGGCGGTGTATCAGGGACTGATGGAGGAGAACACCTACTCGGCGCAGACGACGTATCACGTACAGGGATCGGTGAAGCTGACCGGTTATCCCTCTGTGAAGCTGAACAGCCTGGTGGCGCCGACGGATGTGCTGCCGGCGAATCTGCAGACGGCGCTGGCGCTGGGTGAGCGCTTCACGCGGCTCTATGACAATGCGGCACGGAGGACGGCGATTGAGAGCGTCGATCTGGAGGTTGCGGCGATCCCGCGGCGGCTGACGGCGGAGATTGAGAGCGTGCACACCAGCCGCATCGAAGTTCACCCGGGCGACACGATTACGGTGGAGGCGACGATTCTTCCCTGGCACGGCGAGCTGCGCAACGTGCGTGTGCCGGTGAAGCTGCCTTCGAATCTGCCGGAGGGTCCGGTGCGTTTGCTGGTGAGTGACAGCGGTACGCTTGATCGGCTGCTGCAACCGCCGCAGTTCAACGCGCAGCCGCTGGATGTGGCGGCGACCATTGCGCAGCTGAACAGCGTGCACACCAGCGACCAGCTCTACGTGACACTGCTTGCGCCGGAAGCGCAGGCGGCGGTCGATGGGCGCACGCTGACGGCGATTCCGTTGACGGTGGCGAACGCGCTGGAGCCGTTGCGGGAGAATAAAGGGATGGTGCTGAGTGGCGAGTCCGCGGTGCCGATGGCGTCGCTGCCGATGGACGCTGTGGTGACCGGGCAGCAGGTGGTAACGCTGCAGGTTGAGGATCAGTAGCGGGCGGGCTGTTCGGGCTCGGACAGAATTTCCCGGAAGTGGACGACCCTCCCCGGGCCGAGGGCACTGGCATCTTCAGTCCACGGGGCTGTGCCCCAAAGGTTTAGGACCATTGGTCACTCTTCCCTTGCGGTGGGCCTCGAAGTGCTCTGTAATAGGCGCGAAACAGGAGGCGTTTCATGGCCTACGTTGAACGGATCCGTGACATGATTACGCAGCCGCTGCTTGATGAGATTGTGCGGCAGCGGACTTCGGCAGGCTGGCACCTGGTTTCTCTCGAATGGCGCCGCGAGTTGCCCGACAGCGAAGAGCCGACCGATGGTGCGTACCCGGAGGACATTCCTTTTGGACTGCGGATCTCGGAAGATTGCAAGCGGCTGGAGGTCGATCCCAACGAGAATCAGGCGCTGCTGCAGATGATGGAGATGCTGGTGCAGGATTTCTCGTTCTCGAGCATCGCGAGCGACCTGAACGAGAAGGGATTCCGGACGCGCGACGGCAAGCGCTGGAATCCGGTTGCGATCTTCAATATGATTCCGCGGCTGATCGACGTGGGCCCGCGGCTTTTCTCGACCGAAGAGTGGGAGAAGCGGCGGGATAAGTTCGCGCGCATGGTTTAGCGGCTGTTGGCCGAAGCTCCATTCACCTCTGCTGCTGGCATTTTCTGTCTTCCTGTGCGGTTATGCCGCATGGCGGCGATCGCGTAGAAACGCGCCTGCTGCGCGTAGATCGGCGACGAAGCCGTCCCGCGCCTGGCGGCGGCTCTGGTCATCGGGAGCGCGGAGGATCGATGACGGGTGCACGGTGGCGAGCACGGGCGGAAGGCCGGGCACGGTGAGCGCTTTCCCGCGATTCTGTGTGACGTGGAACGCGCGGCCGAGCAGGGCCTGAGCCGCGGTCGCACCGAGGCAGACGATTAGTTCCGGCTGAACCGCTTCCATTTCAGCGTCAAACCAGGGCCGGCAGGCGGCGATTTCGCGTGCGCTCGGTTTCTTGTGGATGCGACGCTTGCCGCGCGGTTCCCACTTGAAGTGCTTGACCGCATTGGTCACGTAGACATCGTCGCGATCGATGCCGGCCTCCTCCAAACAGTGGTCGAGGAGCAGGCCTGCGGGTCCAACGAAGGGCTTACCCTCGATGTCCTCACGGTCGCCGGGCTGCTCGCCGACGAGGACCAGTCGCGCGTGTGGCTTGCCCTCTCCGAAGACGGTTTGCGTCGCGTGCTGGTAGAGAGGACAGCCTTCACAGCTCGTGGCCGCTTTGCGGAGCGACGCGAGGTTCCGGCGCGCTTCCGGATTCCGCGGAAGGAAATCGGCCGCGGAACGCTGGGAGGTGGATTGCACCTTCATCTGAATTGGGATGCGCGCGTGGACGGCTTGGAGTGCTGGCGAAGGTGTCGGGTTGGTGCGAATTATCTCTGCAGTGGCCAGGACCTCGTGAGCAAAGCTCCGCGCATCCCAACAAGAAGACAGAAGAGAGACAGTTGCGTTGCAGGCCGCCGATGTCGGCGGCAATCCCTAACCCCAGGAGCAAATTATGAAGGTTTTTTCCGCGAATCTAGATAACCTGCGCAAGCTTTACATCAACCAGTTGCAGATGCTGTTGTCGACCGAACAGCAGATCACGGAAGCCCTGCCGAAGATGATCGACAAGGCCATCGACACGCAGTTGAAGCAGGCATTTCAGTCGCACATGCAGGAGACGCGGGAGCACGTGACGCGGCTGGAGCAGATCCTGAACCAGACGGCCGGCGAGGCAAAGGCGGTGAAGTGCAAGGTGATGGCCGCGCTGGTCACCGAGACAGAGGACATGTTGAAAGATGCAGCGGACGACGCGGTGCGCGATGCCACGCTTATTTCCGCAGGGCAACGCGTAGAACATTACGAGATTGCTGTCTACGGCGCCGTTCGGCGATGGGCACAACTCCTCGGTGAAGCGGCGCACGTCGAACTGCTCGACAAGACCATCAAAGAGGAAGGGCACGCGGATCATCTGCTGACGGAAATTGCGGAGAGGGTAAATCCGTACGCGCAGAAGGCGGCATAGCGAAACGAAGAACACGCAGGTAGAGGGGCTGAGCCGGAAGGCTCAGCCTCTTGTTTCTACTGTGACGGTTGGGTTGCGGCGGGGACGACGGTTGGCCTGGAGAATTTTCTTGCGCAGGCGCAGGGATTTGGGGGTGACTTCGACCATTTCGTCGTCGGCAATGAATTCGATGGCCTGTTCGAGGTTGAGCAGGCGCGGCGGCGCGAGCCGGATGGCATCGTCGGCTGTGGATGCGCGCATGTTGGTGAGTTTCTTTTCGCGCACGACATTGACGTCGAGATCGTTGTCTCGGGAGTGTTCGCCGATGATCATGCCTTCGTAGACTTCAACGCCGGGCGGCGTAAAGAGGACGCCACGATCTTCGAGGCCTTCGAGGGCGTAAGCCGTCGTGACGCCGGGCCGATCCGCGACCAACCCGCCGGTGGGGCGTTGCGGAATGTCTCCCTGATGGGGCATGTAACCGTCGAAGAGGGAATTCATCACGATGGTGCCGCGCGTATCGGTGAGCAGATCGCTGCGCAGGCCGATGAGGCCGCGGGAGGGAACGCGGAATTCGAGGCGCACGCGGCCGTAGCCATGGTTGTGCATTTTGACCATTTCGCCGCGCCGGGGCCCGAGGCGCTCGATGACCGTGCCGATGAAGCTCTCCGGAATGTCGATGGTGAGGTGCTCGACGGGCTCCATCAGCTTGCCGTTGACTTCTTTGGTGACGATCTCGGGACGGCCGACCATGAGCTCGAAGCCCTCGCGGCGCATCATCTCGATGAGGATGGAGAGCTGGAGTTCGCCGCGGCCGAGGACTTTGAAGCTATCGGGACTGCCGGTCTCTTCCACGCGAATCGAAACATTGGTGAGCAGCTCCCTTTCGAGGCGCTCGCGCAGGTTGCGTGAAGTGACCCACTGGCCTTCCCGCCCCACCATGGGCGAATTGTTGGTAGAGAACTGCATGGCGATGGTGGGCTCGTCGATGATGATGGGCGGCAGCGGCGCGGGCGTCTCGGCGCTGGTGATGGTTTCGCCGATGGTGATGCCTTCAACGCCGGCGACAGCGACGATGTCGTCGATTTCAGTTTCTGTAATGTCGACGCGATGGAGGCCGGCGAAGCTGAAGAGCTTGGTGATGCGATGCTTCTCGAGCGAGCCGTCGCGCTTGGAGATCGCAATGTCATCGCCGGTGTGGAGGGTTCCCTGAAAGACGCGGGCGATGGCGAGGCGGCCGAGGTAGTCGGAATAGTCGAGGTTGGTGACCTGAATTTGCAGAATGCCGGTGGGGTCGCCTTTGCCGGTGGGGATGGTCGAGAGGATGGAGTCGAAAAGCGGCATCAGATCCGTTCCCGGAACCCTGGGATCCGTGCTGGCCTGGCCGAGTTTCGCGTTGGTGTAGAGAACGGGAAAGTCGAGCTGATCCTCGGAGGCGTCGAGATCGATGAAGAGGTCGTAGACCTCGTTGAGAACTTCCTGGGCGCGCGCGTCGGGGCGGTCGATCTTGTTGATGACGAGGATAGGGGGAAGCCGGGCTTCGAGCGCTTTCGACAACACATAGCGGGTTTGCGGGAGCGGGCCTTCGGAGGCGTCGACGAGGAGCATGACGCCGTCGACCATTTTGAGGGCGCGCTCGACTTCGCCGCCGAAGTCGGCGTGGCCTGGGGTGTCGACGATGTTGATCTTCTCGCCTTTGTAAAAGACGGCCGTGTTTTTGGCGAGGATGGTGATGCCACGCTCGCGCTCGAGTTCGTTCGAGTCCATGACGCGCTCGGTGAGGGTTTCGTTGGCGCGGAAGGTGCCGGCCTGACGCAAAAGCTGATCAACGAGGGTGGTTTTGCCGTGGTCGACGTGGGCGATGATGGCGATATTGCGAATGGCGCTCAATGAAGATCCTGGTCTTTATGGCTTCGGCGGTACTGCGAGCCGAAATCGGGTTGGGTCGCGCAGGCGAAAGGCTGGGACGTAAGAGATTACAGGACCCGGCAATCGATGCGATTGGGGTCGACAGCCGCTGAAGTGATGGTTGCAGCTGCCATCTTTCTTTCCTTTAAGTTTACCAGTCGCGGGCAACGCCCCTTGCCGCGCCCTGCGTCCTTCTAAGAGAGGGAACGGTGCGCGCTGCATACGGAGGGGATTTATGAATCTTTTTGTTCGCCGGGTTTTGGCGAGCGGAATTGGCATGACGATGGGCATGCTGATGGGCGCCGTGGTGTGGGCGCAAAGCCAGACGCCAAACGCAGACAACGGGGCGCAGCAACAACAACGCAAAATCGAGATGGTGCAGGCGCAGGCGCAACTCGACAAAACGCTGGACACGAAGAAGGCGAAGCAGGGCGAGCCGGTGACGGCGAAGCTGGTGCAGAATGTGCAGATTCCCGATGCGCAGGCACTGCCGAAGAATACGGTTCTGGAAGGGCACGTTGACCAGGTGCAGCCCTCTGAGAACAAGAGCGATGCGATGGTGGTGGTGACCTTCGACAAGGCGAAGCTGAAGAACGGGCAGGAGGTGCCGATCAAGGCGACGATCCTGGCCGTTGCGGCGCCGGCAATGATGCAGCAGCAGGCAGGGGGTGGCGGCGCGCCGGCTGCAGGACAGCCGATGCCGAGTTCGGCTCCGTCGGGAGGCGGCGCCCCATCAGGAGGTGGCTCGATGGGCGGCGGCAGTTCGACTCCGAGCGCTCCTCCGCCGCAACCGATGAACGTCCCGCCATCCGGTTCCAGTTCGCCGCAGCAGGCGCAACAGAACGGCGTACCTGACGTGACGCTGCAGAGCGACATTCATCAGCACAGTTCGGCGACGTTTACATCCAAAGGCAAGAATGTGCACGTGCCGGACGGAACTCAGATGGAAGTGGCTCTGGCGGTTATCCCCCCAGGGGTGACATTGCAGTAAGTCCGGACTGGCGAGCCCGCTATTCGTACCGCAGAGAGTCGATGGGGTCCATCGCGGCAGCACGATTAGCGGGCAGGGTCCCGAAGATGATGCCGACCGATGCGGAGGCGAGAAGGCCGATCACCGCCGACCATCCGGAGACGGGCACGCGGTAGCTGGTGAAGAAACGAATTGAAAACGGAAGGCCGAGGCCGATGAGGGCGCCGATAATGCCGCCGAAGAGAGAGACGAAGACGGCCTCCATGAGGAACTGGAGTTTGATTTCGCGCCTCGTCGCGCCCAGAGCCTTGCGGATGCCGATCTCGCGCGTTCGGGCGCGAACCGTGGCCAGCATGATGTTCATGATGCCCACGCCGCCCACCGCGAGCGTGACCCCGGAAACAAGCAGCAGCATCGCCGTGAGCGCATTGACGACCTCGCCCGCCAGAGTGATGAGGGCGGTCATGGTTTGCGTCTGATAGACCGATGTCGGCTGGTGGCGGCCATCGTTGCGAACGACGGCACGAATTTCTTTCGCAGCATCTTCCACTCCGGTCTGGTCGCGAATGGAGAAGTACATCTCTTTCACGTTGTCGGTGCCGCTGAAGTAGCGGCCCACGGAATAAGGAATGAGGATGGTCTGATCGGCGATCTCGGTTTCGCCGAAAGTCTCCACGCGTTCCCTGAACGTGCCGATGATGGTGAATGGGATTCCACTGATCTGAAAGGTGCGGCCGATGGCCTCGGCGGAACTGCCGAACATGGCGCGGGCAAAGGGTTCGGTCACGTCGGCGACTTTGGCATGGGCGGTTTCGTCCTCTTCATCGAAAAAGCGTCCGTTGAGCGTGACCAGGTTACGCACCTGGCGGTATTGGGGCTCAACCCCGAGGACGAGCACTTCCCGGACGACGGCATCAATGCTGATGTTCTGATGCATCTCCAGAACGACGGAAGACGCAGCAATGGAGGGCACCTCTTCATCGATGGTGCGCTCGTCGTCAAACGTCAGAAAATCGGACTGAATATTGGTCACGGCGCCGGAACCGCCGCCGGCGTATTCCAGTTCAACCAGATTGGTGCCGATGCCCTGGATTTCGTGAAGGATGTACACACGCCCGGTCGCGGAGATGGCCACGACCAGGATGACCGAGGCGGTGCCGATGACCATCCCGAGGGCGGTGAGGATGAAGCGCACCTTCGAGGCACGAAAACTGTCGATCGCCAGCTTGGCGATCTCGCTGAGCATGATCGTCTGGCGAGCGCTGGCTATAGTTTTTTCAAACGAGAGCCGGCGCGCTCTTTCCAGTGAAATCCGGCGTGTGCGCTCCGCAGCCATCTGTCCCTACAGGATGCCACAGCGGGCGTGGGGGTTTGGCCGATTCAACGTGGCGAGACGGGTGCGGGCAGAAGCGTGAATGCTTCTGCCCGCGGGTGAGAGCTGACGTTCAAAGTGCGACGGTGACGGCTTTGACTTCGGTGTAGTTGTACAGGACTTCTTCGCCCATTTCGCGGCCCCAGCCGGACTGCTTGTATCCGCCGAAGGGCAGCGATGCGTCGAAGACGTTATGGCAGTTGACCCAGACGGTGCCGGCGCGAAGACCGCGCGCAACTTTATGGGCGAGGCTCAGGTTCTGCGTCCACACGGATGCGGCGAGCCCATACACCGTGTCGTTGGCGCGCTTGATGATCGCGTCGACGTCTTTGTCGGAGAAGGGCACAGCGCAGACCACTGGACCAAAGATTTCTTCCTGAACCACCTTCATACGCGGGTTGGTGTTGGTGAGCACGGTGGGACGCACGAAGTAGCCGCGGTCGAAGCCGGAGACCGGACCGCCTGCGGCGATCTTCGCGCCCTCGTCGATGCCCGACTCGATGTAGCCGACGACCTTGCGATACTGCTCGTCGCTGACCAGCGGTCCCATCTGGCAGGAGGGATCGAGACCAGGAGCGAGCTTGATGTCGGAGGCCACTTTGCTGACGCCGTCGACAACCTCGTCGAAGACTTTCTCGTGAATGTACAGGCGCGAGCCGGCGCAGCAGCACTGCCCGTGGTTGAAGAAGATGGCGCTGGCCGTGCCGGATACGGCCTGGTCGATGGGGGCGTCGGGGAAGACGATGGCCGGGGATTTTCCGCCGAGTTCGAGCGAGACTTTCTTCAGGTTGCCGGTGGAGGCTTTTACGATGAGCTTACCGACTTCGGTCGAGCCGGTGAAGGCGACCTTGTCGACCAGATCGTGGGCAGCGAGCGGCGCGCCTGCTCCTTCGCCATACCCGGTGAGGACGTTGACGACACCCGCCGGGAAGCCGGCTTCGTCGATGAGCTGCGCGAGGCGGATGCCGGAGAGCGGCGTCTGCTCGGCGAGCTTGAGGACGACGGTGCAGCCGCAGGCGAGCGCGGGAGCGAGTTTCCACGCGGCCATGAGCAGCGGGAAGTTCCAGGGGATGATCTGCGCAACAACGCCGATGGGCTCGCGCATGGTGTAGGAGTGGAAATCGTATCCGGCGGATAGAGGCAGCGTTTTGCCGGAGATTTTAGTCGCCCAGCCGGCCATGTAGCGGAACATGTCGACGGCCAGGGGGACGTCGGCGACGCGGGCGATGGAGAAGGGTTTGCCGTTGTCGAGGGACTCAATCTCGGCGAACTCGTCGTTGTGTTTTTCGAGCAGGTCGGCGAGTTTCCAGATCGTACGCCCGCGTTCGGAGGGAGACATGCGCGGCCAGGGGCCGTCATCAAAGGCGCGGCGCGCGGCGAGTACCGCACGATTGACGTCCTCTTCTTCGGCCTCGGGGACTTCGGTGATGACGTCGCCGGTAGCCGGATTGAAGACCGGGAAATTCTTGCCGGAAGCCGCGTTCACGAAGCGGCCGTCAATATACAGCTGGTGCTGCTGAGAGATGAAGTCAGCGGTCGTGCCGCTGAGGCGGGGATCGATTGCAATGGTTGCCATAGCTTAACCTCGTGTGCAATCGGTCGCGATCGAGGCCTGGGACGGAATGGCGAACGAGCCTCCGAAAGGGTGTGGGGTTAGCAGGCGGGTCTCTTTACCCAGAACCGGTACGCGCCGGTGTTTGCACCCGAGAACACTACCACCGGCCGTTGTGCATTGGCGAGGGGCCGCGGATGAAAATTTCGACTATGGCGACGGATGGTTTCGGACGGTCGCGCGCGGGCTAATCCGGCGTCAATGCGGCGATCACCGATTCGCTGAAGCGCTCCATCTCTTCCAGCTGCGGGCTGAATTGCAGGAGGAGGAGATCGACGCCGATTTCTTCGAATTCGCCGATGCGATCCTGGACCTGGGAGGCGGTTCCGACGAGGCCGGAGCGCAGGCCGCGGTTTGAAACAGAGTACTCCTCGACGGAGACCGTGCGCTCGAGCTGCGTTCCCTGGAGCCACTGTTGATAGTTGGCGTAGCCGGAAGCATTTTGTTTGACGTCGGTGATGCGGGCGACCTCGCGCCTGGCTTCCTGCTCGGTTTCGCGGACGATCGCGTAGGCCGCAATCCCGTACTGCATCGGCGGCAGGCCGAAGCGCTCGCGACGGGCGCGCATGTCGTCGATGCGGGTTTTGATGTCTTCGGGCGAATCGCCGTGCATGACGTAGGCGTCGCACTTCTGTGCGATGAGATTTTTCGCGGCTTCCGATTCGCCTCCCGCGTAGATTGGCGGGCGCGGCTTGCGGACTGGCTTCGGCTGGAGCACGGTTTCTTCGAGCTGGTAGAACTTGCCGCGGTGCGAAAACCCGGGATGCGCCC
>Ga0210385_10002894_pt1 | contig 10276 bp, 8 predicted proteins | sample IncBWH26OmetaG_FD_160107 | JGI IMG/M metagenome (GOLD analysis project Ga0210385, IMG submission 160107) | Forest soil microbial communities from Barre Woods Harvard Forest LTER site, Petersham, Massachusetts, United States - Inc-BW-H-26-O ...
TCACCTGAATATTTTCGCGCTTGGCGCGCCCGTCTTCGATCAGCGCCAGCGTGATACGCTCAGCCAGTTTGCGTTTCTGTTCGGGTGTGCGCCCGGCCACCCAGGTCACTTGCACGTAAGGCATCGTGAACCCTCCTCGCGACTCGCAGATATTCTACCGGGATATGGCGGGACTAAAACGTGAAAGGCTTTGTAGCGGCGGTCTTCAGACCGCCATCGATCCGGACGCAACGCCGATGGTCCCGCAGCCGCGGGACCGCTACATGTGCGAAAACTGTTACGACGCGGCGCGGGGCGCTGGCGAAGGCAGCTTCGTGCCGCACTGCGGACAATTCGCCCAGCCCAGTTCCACGCTGCGGCCGCAATTCGGACAGGTGGGCAGCAGCGAAGTGCCGCAGTACGGGCAAAAGGTGTATCCGGATTTCAGAACTTGCGAGCAACCGGGGCAAGGTTTCATCAGCGGGTCACGCAAGATGAAATAAAGGATGACACCGATCGCGTCCGGAATGAAAATCGCCAGCAGAGTCCACATCACGTAGCGCATGCCGCGGCGCTTCGCATCGGCGTACACGTAACCGATCAGCAGCACCCAGATCGCCGGCACGATTCCCACGCCCAGGATCATCAGAACCTTGCCCGCCTGCGGCGTGTGCGCGAGACCTTGATCGTGTGAAAACATCACGAACAGACTGAATGCGGTGGAAGACGCGATTAAAACGAATGCCACGATAATCCGCACCGCGCGCGGGATTATCTTCAGTTCCTGGATGAAACGGCTCATGCCAATCTCCTTTCGCGCCGCTGCTGCAGCGAGAGCAGTACTGCAGCTGCGCCTCCTGCCAGCCATACTGTTGTCGTAAACACGCCAAACACAATCCACGCGTGATTGAATCGTGGGTCGAGCATTCCCAGCAAGCCGCCGGTGAACAGGCGCACTAGTGGCCAGCTCAGCAGCGTCAAAATCCACGCGAACACCAGCAGGCCGATGATTACGGTGCGATTCCAGCGGTGCTCGATCTCTTCGGTCAGGCGAATCTGCGCTTGGGCGCGCGCGCGCTCCACTACGAGGGAGCGCGGCTGCGGCGTGGGCAACCTGCGCAACCCGCCCGCCAGAAGTTTCCATTTTTCCAGCTCCGCGCCGCAAGAATCGCAGGTCCGCAGATGATCCATTAATTGCTTTTCTTCGCCGGGAGCGAGCACGTCTGCTGCGGCCAACGACAGCAACGCCCGGATTTTGTCGTGTTCGTTCATTGCCAGTTTTCTCCGGGATAACTGGTTTCCAAAATCACGCGCAGGCGTTCCAGGGCGCGACGCAAACGCGTCTTTACTGTGGAAAGCGGCGCACCCAGCACTTCGGCGATTTCTTCGATCTTCATTTCTTCCTCAAAACGCAGGGTCAGGACTTCGCGTTGTACTACGGGGAGCATTTCCAGCACCACGCCCAGCCGTTGCGTGCGTTCGCGCTGCAGAATTCCTTCGATCGGCGGCCGCTCGTGCGACGGCAAACGTGTGGCCGCAGTTTCTCCTTGAGCAACGTCACCAATCGGCTCGTCCAGACTTTCGGGACGCATGCGGCGCAGATGATCGATCGCCAGATTGCGCGCGAGAGTGAACAGCCACGCCTCAAAACTCCGGCGCGGATCGTACTGCTGAATTTTTTCGGCGACGCGCAGCCAGGTTTGCTGGAACAGGTCTTCGGCCTCGGCCGGCTGGCGCACCATGCGCAACAGATAACGATAGAGGCGATTCTGGTAGCGCGTGAGAAGCGTTGAAAGCGCGTCGAGGTCGCCGCGCCGAAGTTGCGCTACGTCGCTATCCAGAGCCACACGCTCCTCCCAGTACGCTGCTGCTGCGCCGTCGCGACTCGCTGCTCCCGATATGCCGCGTATCATCGCACTGTAAAGTGTTGCTGCGACCGTCATATTCATACTACGGATTAGCAGGCGAAAAAGACTCACCTGCACGGGGCGCGGAAAGCCTTGTGCTATAAATGACTTATGACCGCTCGCAGAGGGATTACGACGCGTTGAGTGCTACTTCGGTTTGCGTTAGCGCTTTTTTCGAGATTGCGCCCAATCCGGCGTTTGTGGATGAAGATGTGCGCGTTTGTGCGCGCGGACTGCCCGCTTCTGCGCTGATTTCCATACAGGCAGCGACGGAAGACGACCAAGGGCGGCGCTGGAGTTCGGAGGGGCGTTTTCGGGCGGATTCGGGTGGCGTGATTGATGTTTCCGCAGGCGAGTCGCTTGGCGGCAGTTATCTGGGTGTTGCGCCGATGGGACTTTTTTGGTCCATGGAATCTGGGGCGGCTAGCGCTGATGGAAATTCGAGCTTCGCAAAGAATTCTAGTTTAGCGGATCGTGTGGATTTCCAGGCACTGCTCGATGGGCGCGTGATCGCTCGCGCCAGCCTCGTGCGGAATTTCTTGGCGCCGGGAACTGTGACGCGCGATTTGAAAATTCCGGGCGAGGCGGAGGGCGCGGGAGTTGAAGCGGGCGTTGGCGAGACGATCGTGGGGAGATTGTTTATCCCGCCGGGGCGCGGACCGCATCCTGTGGTGATTGTTCTGAGCGGCTCCGGCGGCGGATTTGATCTGGACAAGGCTGCGGTGCTTTCGCGCCACGGATTTGCCACGCTGGCGCTGGCATATTTTGGAATCTCGCCGCTACCCACCTGGCTGCATCGCATCCCCCTGGAATATTTTGAGGCGGCGCTGACGTGGTTGTGCGCGCAGCCGGAGATTGATTCGGCGCGAGTGGGAATTCTGGGCGTATCGCGCGGCGCAGAACTTGCGCTGCTGCTGGGTTCTACGTTTCCGCAGATTCGTGCAATCGTCGCGTACGCACCCAGCGGCGTGGCGTGGGCCGCGAGCGGCCGCGACAAGGTGACGGGCGAAATTATTCCCTGCTGGACGTGGCGCGGAAAGCCTGTGCCGTTTGCGCCGCTGCCCTTGCGCGGATTCATGTGGCGCTCGGCATTTTCGGTGGTGGCACTGAAACGTCCGGTGATGTTTCGCAATCTGTTTCGCGCTGGGATGCGCAATCGCGAAGCCGTGGGGCGCGCGGCGATCCCCGTCGAAAACATTCGCGGACCGATTCTGCTGATTTCCGGCGGCGATGATCACCTGTGGCCCGCAGCGGAAATGAGCGAAGCGATCGTCGCTCGATTGCAGCGCAATGGGGGTGCCCACGCCGCCGAGCATCTGCACTTCGCGCGTGCCGGACACATGTTGCGCTATCCTCATCTGCCGGTCACCGCCCGCGACTCGCGGAATAAGCATCTCCGCGGCGCGCGCTTTTCCTTCGGTGGCACGCCCGCGGCCGACGCAGAAGCGCAAACGAAGGCATGGCAACGATCCATCGCTTTTCTGCGCGCGAATCTGTAGCAGCGCTGGACCGAGGCAGCCCCGCATCCATCGTGGGAGCCAATTTCCGGGCGGTAATCAACAGTGTGCTAAAATAGCGGTATAGTGTTGAAGGTCCTACAGAGTCTGCTCGACCTGCAGAGCGTGGACACGCGGCTGCAAATTGTGCGTGCGCGCCTTGCAGCGTTACCCAAGAAGACCGCGGAAGTTGACGGCCGCGTGGCCGCCGCGAAAGCAGAGCTCGATAAAAGTAAAGCCGCGCAGCTGGCCACCGTAAAAGACCGCAAGAAATACGAATTGGACGTGGAGCAGTGGAAAGACCGCGTGCGCAAGTACAAAGACCAAACTTCCCAGGTAAAAACCAACGAAGCGTACAAGGCGCTGCAGCACGAAGTGCAGAACGCCGAGGATGAAATCGCCAAGGCTGAGGACCGTCTGCTGGAGCAAATGGTGGCCGGCGAAGAATATGACCGCAAGATAAAAGCCGCGGAAAAATCGCTGAAGGAAGTGGAAGAAGTGGCCCGCGGCGAGCGCGCCGAAATCGAAAAAGAAAAAGCTGCGGCGGAAAAAGAGCTGGCCGAAGGAAACACCGAACGCGCGCGCGCCGCATCCGAAATTCCCGAAGACATGATGGACCACTACGACCGCATCATGAATAAGCACGACAATGTGGCGCTGGCCGAAGTGCGCGACGAAAAATGCAGCGCCTGCGGCATGCGCATTCGCCCGCACGTGTTTCAGGAGATGCGCCGCTCGACGAGCCACGAAATGTTCCATTGCGAGACCTGCACGCGCATCCTTTACTATCTGGAACCTGCCGCTTCGGCCGCTGCGGCTGGGCCCGCGGGCGATCCTTCCGGGTCCGCACCTTCCCACAGTGAAAATTAGGACGAGATTGTTGGCAATCGGATACGTCGCGCACTGCTTGCGCGCGGATCATTTCTCTGCGGATTTGACGCCCCTGTGAGCCCCAACAGAAAAGCTCCTCCGCCGGGAAGCGCGCGCCTTTTTGCGGATTCGCATGTGCCCGCGCCTCCTGCCGGTGTGTACGTCGCAAATATTGATGGAGCATCGCGCGGCAATCCCGGCCCAGCTTCTTACGCCGTGGTGCTGCGCGATCCGGAAGGAAAAATTGCGCTGGAGCTGGCGAAAAATATCGGGCGCGAAACCAACAACGTCGCCGAATATTTCGCTCTGCTGGCCGCGCTGGATTACGCCGCCACGCACAATATCGCCGCGTTGCGGGTGCGCAGCGATTCCGAATTGCTGGTGCGCCAGATGCAGGGCCGCTACAAAGTAAAGAGTCCGGATCTGAAGCCGCTGCACGAGCGCGCCTCCAAGCTCAGCCGCCAGCTGCAATATTTCGCGATCGAGCACGTGCGCCGTGAGCTGAATACCGACGCTGACGCGCTGGCGAATGTGGCTCTGGATTCCGCAGGCGTCCCGAAATTCGAAGACCGGAAATCGCGGCTGGTAGGCGGCAGCGCACAGACGTCCGCCCCGGAAAATCGCACGCCAGCAGCGATGCGACCGACGCTAACGCCGGCGCCGGCAACGCCGCAACCTTCCGCGCGCCCTGCTCCCTCGCGCACTCTGCACGCACGATTTGTCCGAGGAGCCTTCGTGCCAACCGAGCCAGTGGACCTGCCGGAAGGCACAGAAATCACCCTGGACCTCCGCATACTACTGAAACAATAGGGCTTGCCTCTCGAATCGCGCGCATTCCCGAATCGGAACCGCAACCGCACTTGGTACGGACGTTCCATTGTTTGGCCTCACCGCAACTCGTAGCCTTAGTACTCCCGGCACCGAGGCAACAGTGAATTCATTGCTCGACAAACTTCCCACGATTCTCGTGCTTTTCGTTCTGGTTGGGATTTTTCTATCGCTGCGCAAGCATGCGCCTTCGGCACGAATCCAGCTGTGGACATACGCGTGGGCGCTGATTTTTCTGCACTTCTTCATTCAAGCGTTTGAGACGCACGCCGGCACGCTGGAAAACATTCTGGAGTCCGTTGACATTGGTTCGCTGGAACTTTCCGGCGTGGTGTTCGCAGTTTCGATGACGCTAGCCGTGGAAGACCGCAAGAAACGGCTCATCATGCTGACGGTGCTTGCCGTGCCCACCGCGTTCCATGCCGTCGCCGCCGTTTTCGACTGGCACATCTATGGGCTAATGACTCTCGCGCTGGGAACGATTTTCTTCGGTGGCGTGGCTTTCGCGCTGCGCGGCATTCCGCATCCCAAGCCTTATGCCATCGGCATCGCTGTGATTCTGGCAATCACCGGAAGCTGGGCGATGCGCGACCAGCTGCACGGCAGCTCCGATCTCGGCATCAACGCGATCCTGACGCTCACCTTCGCCCTCTGCGGCGTTCTCTATTGGAAACGATTTCCACGGCGTTCGCCGGGCGTGATCAGCGTTACCGGAGGATTTGTGACGTGGGGCGCGGTATTCCCTGCCGGCGCGCTGCTCGCGCAGTATGCGCCGAAGCTGCAGGTGAATCCGGAATTGTGGAACGTGCCGAAATTTTTCGTAGCTTTCGGAATGATTCTCGCGCTGATCGAAGACAAGTCCGCCGTGATCGAGCGCTCGAACGAACGCGAGCGCGCCGCGAACCGCCTCTTGCTGCAGCTTTCGCAGATCACTTCGCGATTACTAGCGGGTAGCGATCCCGCGGACTTGTGCGGAGAAATTACCGCCGCCGTCACCGGCGCGACGAGCTTTCCGCGCGCGGCGCTGTTCCTGGCGCGCGACGATCGTTCGCTGCACCTGGGCGGCTGCACCGGATTTTCGCCGACAGAAAAACTGCGCTTCGAAGAACGCAGCAAAACGTGGACCATCGAGAAAGTTAAGGACCTTTGCAAACAGGGCACGCAGCTGGGCAACAATTCTTTCCTGATCCGCTCGACGGAAGTGGCCGCGGGAATGCGCAGCGCAGGCGTGGGCATGGGCGCGGCGGAACATGAAGTGCTCGTCCCGCTGGTTTCCTGGCGCGGATCGCACCTGGGCTGCCTGTGTTTGAGCGCTGCGGCGACCACTGAAGATGGCACGGTGAACGAAACCGCGGAAATCATGAAGCTGGAAGTGCTGGCTTCCGATCTTGCGGTGACCATCGAAAATTCGCGCCTGCATCACCAGTTGGTACGGTCGGAAAAATTGGCGGCTCTGGGACAGCTAGTCGCGGGCGTTGCGCACGAATTGAATAATCCTCTTACCGGGATCATGGGCTACGCGGATTTATTGAGCGAAGAAGTGGAAGGCCAGAAGGCAGCTAAGCGCGTGGAGAAACTGGGCGCGGAAGCACGCCGCATGAAGCGCATCGTGGATGGGCTGTTGCGTTTTGCGCGCCAGAATAATCCCGCGGCGCGCGCTGCCGACTTCGAAACCGCGCTACACGACGTAATCCAGCTACGCGAATTCCACATCCGCAAACTTGGCATCAAGATGGACGTGCACGTGGCGCCGGATCTTCCGCGGATCTCTATCGGCGAGGACGAGCTGAAGCAGGTGCTGCTGAATATTCTGAATAACGCGATTGACGCGGTGGAAGAAAGCGCGCAACGCTCTATCTGCATATCCGCGGCTCGCCAGGGCGATAGGGTTTTCATCCGCTTCGACGATTCCGGCCCCGGCTTCAGCGACCTGAACCGCGCGTTCGATCCGTTTTTTACCACTAAGCCCGTTGGGAAAGGTACCGGACTGGGCCTGAGCATCTGCTACGGCATTATTCAGGAAGCCGGCGGCGAAATCGTCCTGAACAACAAGCAGCCGTTCGGCGCCAGCATCAGCTTGGAATTTCCAGCGACAGTTGTTGAACCCGCCGTGATCCTCTCCGCGTAATCGTGGACCGAAATTTGTAACCGTCAGAGGGGGTTAACCCGCTGGCGCCTAAGCGGCGACAACTTGTGGTTTCAGTGAGTACGAACGGTAGAGGGTGTCGCGTTGCGCGGGGATGTAGCCGGCGTCGGAGATTATCCGGCGCAGCTCGGCTTCGTTGGTGCGGTTGCGCACGCCGGCGGCGTACACCACGTTTTCTTCGATCAGGATGCTACCCACATCGTCCGCGCCAAATTGCAAGCCCAGCTGGCAGATTTTGATTCCGGGCGTGAGCCAGCTGGACTGGATGTGATCAATATTGTCGAGGTACAAGCGGCTGATCGCCAGCGTTTTCAGATAATCAAACGCTGTAGCTTCGGGGATCTTTTTTCCCAGCGGCGTATTTTCCGGCGCGAAAATCCAGGGAATAAAAGCCGTGAAGCCGCCGGTGTCGTCCTGAAGCTGCCGGATGGTTTCCAGGTGATTCACGCGATGCCGATATTCCTCGCCGCAGCCGAACATCATGGTGGCCGTGGTGCGCATGCCAAGCGCGTGCGCGTCCCGGTGCATGCTGACCCATTCGTCCGACCGGCACTTCAACCGCGAAATCTTGGCGCGAATTTCGTCATCCAGAATTTCGGCGCCGCCACCGGGAATCGAATCCAGGCCAGCATTGCGCAGCCGCGCAATCGTGTCTCGCACCGATAATCCCGAAACCTCCGCGATGCAGCCGATTTCCGGCGCGGAAAAGCAGTGCAAATGTATCTGCGGAAACTTCTGTTTGATGGAGCTCAGCATGTTTTCGTAAAACTCGATGCGCAGGTCCGGGTGCAAGCCGCCCTGCATAAGCACGCCGGTGCCGCCCAGCTCGATCATCTCTTCGATTTTTTCGTAAATGGATTCCAGCGGCAGGATGTAGCCGTCTTTCGCGCCGAGCGGGCGGTAGAACGCGCAAAACGAGCAATATTCGGTGCAGAAATTGGTGTAATTGATGTTGCGGTCAATCTGGTAGGTGGCCACGCGCGGATCCGTCTTCGCGCGGCGCACTTCGTTCGCGGCCATGCCGATGCCGATAAGGTCATCGGAATTGAAAAGTTCCAGCGCTTCCTGTTGTGTGATGCCCATGTACGGCTTGCTCTCCCAGCTTTCCGCAAATCAAGTATACAGGATCAGCGCGCCGAACGAATCGATCACGCGCCGTGGCGAGCCGTGGAAGATGATGCGGACGCGGCCTGAGCGCCTGCAAAGTCCATCGGACGAAGACGCGGAATCAATCCCGCAGCTGCCGCTTTTTCGTAATAGAGATTCAGCCCGGCGAGATATTCCGGCTCGAGCCCGTAATGAATGTTGTCGGCAAGGTAGCGTTCGAGCGCGCGCGGCGGCATATCCAGCTTGATCGCGGCCGCTTCGGAGATTTCGCGCAGGCGCTCCAAGCCGTAGGCTTTCGACGCTTGAAAATCCGCGACCACTTCCGGCGTAATCGCTTCGCGACGGCCGGCCCAAATCGCGAGCACGCAGGGCTTGCCGGTCATCTCGCTCCACTGATACGCCACGTCGTAAACAAAAATTGTTTCAAAGCCCGGCACCGGCATATCTTCCGGATCGCCTTTGCAGCAATCGCCGCCGCTGGCAACTTTCACGGAGAGCGCTTCCATCTTCAGCGCAATGCGCAGCGCCGGGTCGCCGATCACCAGCGCCGCATCGGCATTTTTCAGCATCTCGGAAGCATCCGGCGCGGTTTCCACGAATTCGGGCTGGATGTTCCAGTGTTCCGCAGCCAGAATTCGCACTAGAGCCTGAGAGCTGCGTGAGCTGGCGTCGAGTGCTATGCGCTTGGCGAGGTGGATCGGCTTTTTGGAGACTACGAGGATGCTGCGCACTTCGCCCTTCGCCGCCACCGCCATTCCGGGCAGCGCCACCACGTTTTCGATGCGCTGGTATTCGATCGAAGGAATGATCGCCACGTCGGCGGCACCGGTGCGCAGAGCTTCGGCGCACTGCGACGGCCAGGTGAACGACAAATCGTACTTGCCCGCCAGCGGCCCGTCGGTGAATCCCCAGACGAGCGGCGCCGTATTCAAATACTCGACAATCGAAATGCGGAGTTTGCTCATTCTGCGGTTCGCGACATACGAATGGTCAATATAACATAAACCCCTGTATCGTCCCGCGGTGCCCCACCACGCGGGCTAGCGCTGCACCGGACACCGATTCTCCGTTTTCGTATGTCTATTTTGTGCCGTTCTGAAAGCGCACGATTTCGTCTTCGGTGGGAAGTTCCATTTCGTGTTTCACTGGACCGTCCGGAAACATGTTCAGCTTGTCTTCGCCGGCCTTTCCTTGCACCTCGAATGATGCAAACGCGTAGGGCAGACCCTCTGACCCTAATTCTGAATTGGCGCTGCAGATTTGGAAATGCAGATGCGGCTCCGACGAATTTCCGGTATTGCCAAGCAGCCCTAGCACCTGGCCGCGTGTGACTTTGTCTCCCACTTTCACGCGCAGCGAGCCCGGCTGCATATGCGCGTAAAACGCGAACAGCCCGTTTCCGATTTCCATGATGACGTGATTTCCCCCAATCGTTTCGAGAGTAATCGGCACGGCGAGAGATTTCGCCCCCGGCGTATTTTGCGGAATGCCATCGCCTACCTGGGTCACCACTCCATCCGCCACCGCATGAATTTCCGCTCCGTACGCGCGATAATTTTTGTTGTCGCTGGGGTCGCCCTTGTACGTCTTGCCGTCCGGATACACCTGCACCCAATCAATCGCGAAACGCTGCGAAATATAAGCGTGGCCATTGATGGGAATCAGAGCGCGGCGATGCAGCGAAGTGTTCGACGGCCCGTTGGCGGCCACCCAATCCTGCCCCACCAGCGGCGAGGAAATTACCACCACGGGATTTTTGTTCACGCTAGTCGACGGCGTCACGACTGAAAGCGCTTCCGGGTAATCGCCGATTTTCACGCTGATGCGCTGGGCGATTGCGGCCGGAACATCTTCGAGCTTATCGAACGTGACCCACAGGAACACCGCGCCGAATTCTCCCGGCGCGAGCTTGGAAACTTTTTCCGCAGCGGGCAGGCCAGGGT
>Ga0210385_10002895_pt1 | contig 10275 bp, 9 predicted proteins | sample IncBWH26OmetaG_FD_160107 | JGI IMG/M metagenome (GOLD analysis project Ga0210385, IMG submission 160107) | Forest soil microbial communities from Barre Woods Harvard Forest LTER site, Petersham, Massachusetts, United States - Inc-BW-H-26-O ...
CCTGATCTGGCTGCTGGTTCTCGTCTTGCCGTGGTTCGTCGCGATCTTCTGGCGTGCCGGCGATGCCTTCTTCACCGATTCAATCGGTGGCGACATGCTGAGCAAGCTGTCGGCGCAGGAATCGCACGGCATGCCGCCCGGTCTCTATCTGCTGCTGTTCTGGCTGACGTTCTGGCCCGGCGCGCCGCTGGCGGCGATGGCGGCTCCCGCGGTCTGGCGGGCGCGGCGAGAGCCGGGCGCGCAGTTCCTGCTTGCCTGGTTGATCCCTTCCTGGATCGTGTTTGAGGCAGTGCTGACCAAGCTGCCCCACTATGTCCTGCCGCTCTATCCGGCGATTGCTATCCTGACTGTAGGCGCGCTCGAGCGGCGCGTGTTGTCGCGTTCCTGGCTCATGCGTGGGTCGGCATGGTGGTTTGCCATTCCCGCACTTGCCTCGCTCGCCGCCGTCATCGGCGCGGTGACCATAACGCGTCAGCCGGTGTTCCTGGCGTGGCCCTTCGTGGCAGCGGCGCTGATCTTCGGGTTGTTTGCCTGGTGGCTCTATGACGACAACCGCGCCGAACGCTCGCTGCTAAATGCGGTCGTGGCGGCTCTATTTCTGGCGTTCGCGATTTATGGCGTCATCGTACCCGCGCTGACGCCCTTGTTCCCGAGCGCCGAGGTGGCGCGGGCGCTTCGTAATGTCGTCTGCGTCGGGCCGAAGGCCGCCGCGGCCGGTTTCCATGAGCCGAGCCTGGTCTTCATGACCGGTACATCGACGCTTTTGACCGACGGGTCGGGTGCGGCCGATTTCCTCGCCCAGGGCAGCTGCCGATTTGCACTGATCGAGCAACGTGCGGAGCGCAACTTTGCCCAGCGCGCTGAAGCGATCGGCCTGCGCTACGAGTTGGCGTCTCGCGTCGAAGGCTACAACATTTCGCAGGGGCGGCCGATTTCGATCGCTATCTTCCGCTCCGAAGGGACGGAATAGATGTCCATCCAGTCCGGCGCCGAGCAATCTGCGGGCTATCTCTCACGCCTTTTCACGATCGTATCGACGTCGGCCACGCAACTGATAAGTGCGCCGTCGCAGCCGCATCGCGCCGAGGCGAAACAGAGGCTGGCACGTCACGCACTGCTGACCTCCGCTGTGGCTGTTATTCTGATTGCTGCGCTGGTGATCTGGTTCGACGCGCAGGAAATCGCGCTGATGCCACCCCGCCGCACCCCAGGCCTTTGGCCGTTTCGCATTTTGACTGACTTCGGCAAGGACGATTACGTGCTGTTGCTGTTGGCCGTTCTGCTGCTTGCGGTTGCGCTGGTGGCGCCGGTGCTGCACAGCCCTGCAAGGCAGCGCCTGCTTGCGATCGGTTTGCGCCTGCAATTCATGGTGCTCGCGGTATCCGTGCCGCTTGTTGTCGGCGAGTTGGTGAAGTGGACCGCGGGGCGGGGCCGGCCGTTCGTTGGTGGTCAGGCCAACGCCTTCAACTTCACTCCCTTTGTGGGAACTGAAGCTCACGCCAGCTTTCCCTCCGCGCATTCGATCACGGCCTTTGCGCTGGCTTTGGCGGTAGCTGCGATCTGGCCGCGATTGCGGGGCCTGATGATCGCCTATGCGCTCCTGATCGCGTTTACCCGTCTCCTGCTCCTGGCGCATCACCCCAGTGACGTGGTGGCGGGTGCGACGATCGGGATTATCGGGGCCATGGGTGTGCGATACTGGTTCGCGGCGCGCGGCCTAGGGTTTGCGATTGGCGATGGCGGCGTCATTTCGCCGGTCGCCGAGGGGGCCCTCAAGGGGGTTGCCGCCGGGGCATCGGCCCCATAAGAAGCGAACCGTCGGCCGGTCGCGGCCAACGCCAACGGGTGAGATTTGCCTTCCTCTGACACAGCCGCCATCGCCGTTTCCATCGTTGTTCCCGTGCGCAACGAGGCCGAAAATATCGCTCCGGTGATCGCCGAGATTGCTGCGGCGCTCGATGGCCGTTGGAATTACGAAATCATCTATGTCAACGACGGCTCGACGGACGCAACGCCTGAGCGGCTCGCCTCTGCCATGAAAAGCCGCCCCAATCTGCGCGAGGTGCGCCATGCGACCTCAACCGGACAATCGGCCGCGGTGCGCAGCGGCGTGCGCGTTGCGCACGGCGCCATCGTGGCAACGCTGGATGGTGACGGCCAGAATAACCCGGCGTTCCTGCCGGCCCTGATTTCGGCCATCGAACAAGGCGGCGAGCGTACGGGTCTCGTCGCCGGCCAAAGGGTCGGTCGCAAGGACACGGGCTTCAAAAAGATTCAATCGCGCATCGCCAATACCGTGCGCAACGCGATCCTGCATGACGGTACCCGCGACACAGGGTGCGGCCTGAAAGCATTCCGGCGCGAGGTGTTCCTGGCGATGCCTTATTTCGATGGCCTGCACCGTTTCCTCCCGGCGCTGGTGCGTCGCGAGGGGTACGACATCGCTTATGTCGATGTGATCGACCGTCCGAGGCATTCCGGCGTATCAAACTATGGCTTTTTCGACCGGCTATGGATCGGAATCATGGATCTCGCGGGCGTCTGGTGGCTGATCCGCCGCAAGAAGCCGACGCCTGTTGCGACCGAGGTGAAATAATGCTGATCCAGTACGGACAGGCGCTCAACAATTACGTCTACGATATTTTCGTCGCCAAGTTCGACTTCTGGCTCGCCTTCGGCCTGATTGCACAACTCGCCTTTGCTGCGCGTTTCCTGGTCCAGTGGATCGCAAGCGAGCGGGCGGGAAAAAGCGTCGTGCCGCTCGCATTCTGGTTCTTTTCGATCTGCGGCGGCCTGTTGACGCTGATCTACGGCCTGGTCAAGCGCGAGCCTGTCATCATCATCGGACAACTGGTCTCGAATATCATCTATGTCCGAAACTTGATGCTGATCTTCAAGAACCGCGCCAGGGAATGGGAGACGCTGAATCGTTAGGCCGTGCGCAAGGCTTCGAATCCTCTGGCAAGATCGGCCTTGAGGTCTTCGACATTCTCAAGACCGATATGCAGCCGCAACGTCGGCCCGCCCGGTGCCCACTCCGTTGCCGTGCGATATCCGGTGCAATCGAACGGGATGATCAGGCTTTCAAAGCCGCCCCAGGAAAAGCCCATGCCGAACAGCTTGAGAGAGTCGAGCAAGGCGTCGACCGAAGCTTTCGATGTCGGCTTCAAGACGACACCGAACAGCCCTGAAGCGCCGGTGAAATCCCGCTTCCAGATCGCGTGACCGGGATCGCTTTCGAGCGCCGGGTGCAGCACGCGCAAGACCTCGGGCCGATCGGCAAGCCATTTCGCCATCTCCAGCCCCGAGCGGTGGTGCTGCGCGAGCCGCACCGCAAGCGTCCGTAGTCCGCGGATTGCAAGAAAAACGTCATCGGGGCCGGCGCAGACCCCGAGCAGCCGGATCGCTTCGGAAACCGCAGGCCATGTCGTGGCGTTCGCGGAAATCGTTCCGAACATGATGTCGGAGTGCCCGCCGATATATTTGGTGGCTGCCTGGATGCTGATATCGACACCTTGTTCCAGCGAACGGTGAAACAGCGGGGTCGCCCAGGTATTGTCATCGATCACGATCGCGCCACGGGCATGGGCGGTGGATGCGATGGCCCGGATATCCGGCATTTCGAAGGATTGCGACCCGGGCGCCTCGATCAGCACCGCGCGGGTGTTGGGCTTGAGCAGACTGGCGATCCCCGCGCCGATCAGCGGATCGAAATAGCGGGTCTCGACGCCGTAGCGGGCCAGCAGGCCGTTGCAGAAATTGCGCGAGGGCCGGTAGACGTTGTCGCAGACCAGGAGATGGTCGCCGGCTTTCAGCACCGCGAGCAGGGTCGTGGTAATCGCCGCCAGGCCCGAGGGCGCAATGCCGACGCCCGCACATTGCGGCCCCTCCAAGGCCATCAGCGCCTGCTGGAATGCTTTCGTCGTGGGGGTGCCGTGGCGGCCATACTGGAATTCGCCGCGATGGGCATGCAGGTCATCCGCCGTCGGATACAGCACGGTGGAACCGTGGACGACGGGCGGATTAACGAATCCCCTCTGCGCCTTGGTGTCGCGTCCCGCCGTCACCAGCGCGGTTTCCGTTTTCAACGGGTGGGTGCCTTCGTCGTCGCCAGAGCTCATATTTTTAGTGGTCCCTTCGAGATAATCCGGCCGCCCGGCAATGTGAAAAGTTTGCGAAGCAACGGAAGACGACTTTCTGATTAATAGCAGGGCAGGGAAGACCGTCGTCAACCCCTTGACCCGGCCCGCCAGTCGTTCTGTGATGCGGGCGTACAACTTCGCTGCAGCGTTGAGGGGCCTGCTGCGATCGTCGCTGCGTTTTCGAGCCGGAAAAGGGGCGAATAAGCCCCTTCGGGTCGGCATCTGCGGTGACGGAGCTCCGGCTGGCCCATTTTCGCCTGTGTCGACAAGCCATCGTTCCCCGGACGACCTTCGAAAGGCCTCGCCATGAAACGTGTTTCTCTTGTCTTTGCCCTTGCGCTCGCCATTGGGTTTTCGGTCCAGTCTGCGACCGCGCAGTCTCTCAAGACGGTCAAGGACCGCGGCATGGTCGCCTGCGGCGTGAGCCAGGGATTGCCCGGGTTCTCGTCGCCCGACGACAAGGGCAACTGGACCGGAATTGACGTCGACATCTGCCGCGCGATCGCGGCCGCGATCTTCAACGATCCGACCAAGGTCAAGTTCGTGCCGCTGTCCGCCAAGGATCGTTTCACGGCCCTGCAATCCGGCGAAATCGACGTGCTGTCGCGCAACACCACCTGGACGCTGTCCCGTGATACCACGCTGGGCGCCAATTTCACCGGGGTGACCTATTACGACGGACAGGGCTTCATGGTGAGAAAATCGCTCAAGGTGAATTCAGCCCTTGAACTGAACAGCGCCTCGGTCTGCGTGCAGACCGGCACCACCACGGAACAGAATCTCGCCGACTTCTTCAAAAGCAACAATATGAAGTATGAGGTGGTTGCGTTTGCGGGCGGGGACGAGACCGTCAAGGCCTATGAGTCTGGACGCTGCGATGCCTTCACCACCGATGCCTCGGGGCTCTATGCCTATCGTCTGAAAATGGCCAGTCCTGACGATCACGTCGTGCTTCCGGAGATCATCTCGAAAGAGCCGCTCGGCCCGATGGTGCGTCACGGCGACGACCAATGGTTCGACCTCGTGAAATGGGTGCTATTCGCGATGGTCGATGCCGAGGAACTCGGCATTACTCAAAGGAATGTTGACGAGATGGCAAAATCCGACAAACCGGAATTGAAACGGGTGCTCGGCACCGACGGCAATTTCGGCGAACAGCTCGGCCTGACCAAGGATTGGGTGATCCGGATCGTCAAGGCGGTCGGCAACTACGGCGAAACCTTCGATCGCAACGTCGGCGCCGGTTCGCCGCTGAAGATCGCCCGCGGCCTCAATCAACTTTGGAACAAGGGCGGCATCCAATACGCTCCTCCGATCCGCTGATCGCGCAAACCATCGCAACCAAGTCATCGCAACGATGAGCATCGAGCCACGACCACCGCCGCGGCAGCTTGTCGCGAAACTGCGGCGGGTGCTGGGTGGCGGCGCTGGCTGGGGAGGGGTTGTCCTTCAGCTCCTGTTTGTCGTAGTGCTCGCCTGGATCGCTTACGAAATCGTCGCCAACGTACGGAATAATCTGGCGTCACAGCGGATTGCAGCCGGCTTCGGGTTTCTGACCAACAATGCAGGCTTTGACGTCAATCAGACCCTGATCCCGTATTCAGGATCAGATTCCTATGCGCGTGTATTCTTTGTTGGTCTGCTCAACACGCTGCTGGTCGCGGTTATCGGCATCTTCTTTGCGACGGTGATCGGATTCCTGGTGGCGCTGGGCCGGTTGTCGCCGAACTGGCTGCTGGCGCGAATTTCCGGCGGCTATGTCGAACTGCTGCGCAACATCCCGCTCTTGTTCCAGATCCTGTTCTGGTATCTCGCCGTGCTCGGGGCGCTTCCGCCGCCCAGGCAAAGCATTTCGCTGTTCGATGTTTTTTTCCTTTCCAATCGCGGGCTCGTGGTTCCGACGCCGATTCCGCATCCGGGACTTGAAGAGGTTGCGGTCGCGCTTTTGATTGCGATTGTGGCTTCGTTGCTACTGCGATTTTATGCGCAGCGGCAGTTGTTTCAGAGCGGCCGGATGATGACGATCTGGCCTTATATTGTTGGCCTGTTGATTGGGCTGCCGCTGATAGCATCGCTCGTGTTTGGCGCGCCCGTCAGTTTTGAAATACCTGTGCTCCGAGGATTCAATTTCGCCGGCGGTTCGCGGATCATTCCGGAATTCGTGGCGTTGACGCTGGCGCTGTCGACCTATACGGGCGCCTTCATCGCCGAGGTCGTTCGCGCCGGTATTCTGTCGGTTCACAAGGGGCAGATGGAAGCCGGTTCCTCGCTTGGGCTATCGCGGGGCGCGACCTTGCGGCTGATCGTGGTGCCGCAGGCGTTGCGCGTCATCCTGCCGCCGCTGACCAACCAATATCTCAATCTCACCAAGAACTCATCGCTCGCGGTGGCGATCGGCTATCCCGATTTGGTCTCGGTATTCGCAGGCACCGCGCTGAACCAGACCGGACAGGCGATTGAAATCATCGGAATCACGATGGGCGTTTATCTCCTGATCTCGTTGGTCACCTCCACGATCATGAGCTTCTACAACTGGCGGATTGGCCGGAGCATGGGCTCATGAGCGATACTGCCGCATCATCATTCGTTCGACAGCAGCTCATTGCCGAGCGGGCGGCGCCGGTCAAAGTGACCGGCTTTATCGGCTTCTTGCGCGCGCGCCTGTTCAATTCGCCGACCAATATCCTGCTCACGCTCGCAAGCGTTCTTCTGCTGTGGATCACCGTCGTTCCGGCGCTCAAATTTCTTTTGGTTGATGCGGTCTGGAGCGGGAAGGACCGCACGGCCTGCCTTGCCGAAAATGCTGGACACGCAGTCGGCGCCTGCTGGCCGTTTATCCAGGCAAAATTCATTCAGTTCATTTACGGATTCTATCCCGAAGCCGAACGATGGCGGGTCGATCTGACGTTTTTCCTTGCCGCCATTCTGTTGCTGCCGCTTTTGATTCCGCGCCTGCCAGCGAAGGGTGTCAATGCCGGCCTGTTTTTCTTCGCTTTTCCGGTCGTCGCGTTCTTTCTGCTGCGCGGCGGCGGATTAAGCGGCTTCGGCATAAGTTGGACAACCGAGCTTATGTCGGGGTTTGCAAGTGGCATCGGCGATCTCGGCGGCAAGCTCGCGAGGGCGGGTGAGGCGACGTTGGTCATCGGGCCGTTGCTACAATGGCTCGGTAAACTCGTTGTGCTGCTGGGGGCGGCGGTTTCCGGTCTGGTCTGGCCGCTGATTTGGCTGAACGGTCAAATTCAGGGCGTCTCGCGTCCGGTATGGGTCGATTTCGCGATAACGGCGGTGGCCGTATCGCTGATCCTTTTTTTCCTCGGCGGCGGCATCCGCACCGGATGGCGCATATTGCTTGGCAGTATCGCGACGTTCGCCGGGATCGGCATCGTGATTGCGGTGATGGGTCTCGACCGTGGTGGCCTTCCAATTGTCGACAGCGGCCTGTGGGGCGGCCTTTTGGTGACGCTGGTGGTTTCGGTCACTGGGATTGTCACTTCCATGCCGATCGGAATTGCGCTGGCGCTGGGCCGGCGCTCGACCATCCCGTTGATCCGCTTTTTCTCGGTCGTCTTTATCGAATTCTGGCGTGGCGTTCCGCTGATCACCGTGCTGTTCTTTGCAACCTATATGCTGCCGCTGTTCCTGCCGGGCAATTTCAAGATCGACGGCCTGGTTCGCGCGCTGATCGGCATCGCGCTGTTTTCGGGGGCGTATATAGCCGAGGTCATCCGCGGCGGATTACAGGCGATTCCGCGCGGGCAGAACGAGGCGGCCAGCGCCATCGGCCTATCCTGGTGGAAGACCACCGCTCTGATCGTGATGCCCCAGGCGCTCCGTCACGTCATTCCGGGGCTCGTCAACAGCTTCATCGGACTGTTCAAGGACACCTCGCTGGTATCGATCGTCGCGCTGTTCGATCTTTTGGGACAGGTGCATGCTTCCTTCGCCGATCCCGTCTGGGCGACGCCGACGACGCTGTTTACGGGCTTTGCCTTTGCGGGAATGATCTACTTCGTGTTTTGTTTTGGAATGTCTCGCTATTCGCTGTTCGTCGAGAACAGGCTGAATACTCATCGTGGGTAACCGGAAAATCTCATGACCACAGATTCGATCGTCGGTATTGCCGGGCTCAACAAATGGTACGGCGACTTTCACGTGTTGCGCGACATCAATGTCGATGTGGCCAAGGGTGAGCGCATCGTGATCTGCGGTCCGTCCGGCTCCGGAAAGTCGACGTTCATCCGCTGCATCAATGCGCTTGAGGAGTTTCAGGAGGGCCGGATCGTCGTCGACGGCATCGAACTCGGCCCGCAACTGCGACGGGTCGATGAAGTGCGGCGCGAAGTAGGGATGGTGTTTCAGAGCTTCAATCTGTTTCCGCATCTGACGGTGCTGGAGAACTGCACGCTCGCGCCGATATGGGTTCGCCATGTCCCGAAGAAAGACGCCGAGGCAGCGGCCATGAAATATCTGGAGCGAGTCAAGATTCCGCATCAGGCCAGCAAATATCCGGCTCAGTTGTCGGGCGGCCAGCAGCAGCGCGTCGCCATCGCCCGCGCGCTGACCATGAATCCCAAGGTCATGCTGTTCGACGAGCCGACTTCGGCGCTCGACCCGGAAATGGTCAAAGAGGTGCTCGACACGATGGTCGATCTCGCCAGGGAGGGCATGACCATGCTTGTTGTCACGCATGAAATGGGGTTTGCCAGGGAAGTGGCTAACCGCATCGTTTTCATGGATGCCGGTCAGATCATTGAGACCAACACGCCGGTAAATTTCTTTGCTAACCCGCAGCACGCGCGGACCAAGCTTTTCCTGAGCCAGATATTGCGCTGATCGCCGCCGTCATTTCCGAATCCGGCGCTGCCGAGCGATCCGGAAACTACCGCGCTTCAGTCACACTTTTGCAAACGGAATGTCGATCTTACTGCGTTTTTCCAACCACGCCGGCACGGGAAGGTTTTTCGAGCGCATGAAATCCGGATTGAACAGCTTTGACTGATAGCGGTTTCCGGAATCGCAAAGAATTGTCACGATCGTCTTGCCGGGTCCCAGTTGTTTGGCCAACCGGATCGCGCCGGCCACATTGATGCCGGTCGAACCGCCGAGGCAAAGGCCTTCATGCTCGAGCAATTCGTAGATCACGGGAACGGCTTCCTCGTCCGAAATCAGATAGGCCTCGTCGACTTTGGCCTGCTCGATGATGGGGGTGACGCGGCCAAGACCGATGCCCTCGGTGATCGATCCGCCCGGCGTGGCCTTGGCCTGGCCGTTCTTGAACAGCTCGTACATCGCCGCGCCGTGGGGATCGGCGCAGCCGATCACAACGCCCTTGTTCTTCTCCTTTAGAAACCGGCTCGTTCCGGCGAGCGTGCCGCCTGATCCGACCGAGCAAATGAAGCCGTCGACCTTGCCGTCCGTCTGCCGCCAGATTTCGGGTCCGGTCGATTCGTAATGTGCTTTCGGATTGTCGAGATTGTTCCATTGATCGGCGAACAGGACGCCATTCGGTTCGCGCGCCCGTAGCTGGTCGGCCAGTCGTCGTCCGATGTGCTGATAGTTGTTCGGGTTGGCATAGGGCAGCGCCGGCACCTCGACCAGTTCTGCGCCGCAGAGCCGCAACATGTCCTTTTTTTCCTGGCTTTGCGTTTCCGGAATGACGATCAGCGTGCGGTAGCCACGCGCGCTGGCGACGACCGCCAGGCCAATACCCGTGTTGCCGGCGGTGGCCTCGACCACGAGACCGCCCGGCCTGAGCTCGCCGCGCTTTTCCGCCTCGAGGATCATCCACTTTCCGGCGCGGTCCTTGACAGATTGGCCGGGGTTCATGAATTCGGCCTTGCCCAGGATGGTGCAGCCGGTCAGTTCGGAAGCCCGCTTCAGCTTGATCAGCGGGGTACTGCCGATTGCCTCGATGACGTTGTTGTTGATGTTCATACGCGCCAGATATGCTCGAAGTCGACCCAGGGAAGGCGGACACTAGAGCGCGAACGCACAAAGTGGAAGCTGGTTTTGCAGCAGATTTGTGCGCTGCGGTCTACTTCGCTTTGGCGAACACGACCTGACGGACGTCGATATTCCCCGACAGGAATCCGGCTTCGCAGTAGGCGAGATAGTATTCCCACAGCCGCCGGAA
>Ga0210385_10002897_pt1 | contig 10275 bp, 7 predicted proteins | sample IncBWH26OmetaG_FD_160107 | JGI IMG/M metagenome (GOLD analysis project Ga0210385, IMG submission 160107) | Forest soil microbial communities from Barre Woods Harvard Forest LTER site, Petersham, Massachusetts, United States - Inc-BW-H-26-O ...
TTGCCGCAGAGTAGTTGAACGCTCCTGCTCGGCCAGCAGCAGGCGTAGCGCATCGCCTTCCCGGCGCGCCGCCGTCTTGAGCGGCAATGGATCTTCAATCACCGGCACATCGGAGCGACGCGACTGCTGCGCCGCCTCCCGCGCAATCTTGCGCCAGCGCTCCACGCGGCTCGCCGCCGCCTGCGCCAGGTGCTTCTCGCTGCGCCGCGCCACGATAGGAATGATCCGCTCCACGCCCAGCTCCGTCGCCTTCTCGAGAGCCCACTCCATGCGATCGAACTTGAAGATCGAGAGTAAAAGCGTGATTCGCGTCGCGGTAGCTGCAGGGACTTCCTCGGCGAGGTCGAACTCTACGCGGTCGTCGCGGATTGCGGCGATCACTCCTCTCCGCACGATGCCGCCAACGGAGATGTCGAATTCCTGGCCAACCCGTGCCCGCAGCACCCGCACAAGATGATTGGCGTGCTCGCCGCTCAGCGCAGCGCGGTCGCCGCTGGCTTCGTCCGCAATCCATCGTCGCCTGGTCATCGTCGGATCATTTAGAAATGCATCGCGGGAATCAAGACGCGGGAACTGGAATGCTACCCCGGCAATTCACGGGCATCGGAGCTATCCGAAGATGTCTTTCATCTTGCCGAGCAGAGACCGCATCATCGGCTGGTTATCGACCTTTGAGAGCGCATCCAGCTCCTGCAAGAGTTCTTTCTGGCGTTTGTTCAGCTTGGTCGGAACTTGAACGTGAACCTCGACATATAAATCGCCTTTACCATGACCGTTCAGCACGGGCACGCCCTTGTTGCGAACGCGGAAGGTTGCGCCTGGCTGAGTTCCATCCGGGATTTTCAGGGTGTGCTCGCCGTCCATGGTCGGCACACGAATTTCGGTGCCTATGGCGGCCTGGGCGACCGAAATCGGCACCACGCAGTGCAGATCGTTGCCCTCGCGCGCGAAGAACACATGCTCTTTTACGTGCAGAACCACATACAAATCGCCGGCCGGGCCCCCGAATTGACCAACCTCTCCCGCCCCGGAAAAACGAATACGGGTTCCGTCTTCGACGCCGGCAGGAACTTTGGCTTCCACGCTGCGCTGCCGCAAAATACGTCCTTGGCCCTTGCACTTCACACAAGGATCGGTGATGACGCTGCCGCTTCCCTGGCAACTTGGGCAGGTGCGGGCGATGCTGAAAAATCCTTGCTGGTAGCGAACCTGCCCGCGACCGTTGCAGGCGCGGCACGCGGTCGGTCCCTTGCCCGGAGCGGCGCCGGAACCGTGGCAGGTTTCGCAGGCTTCGTGGCGGCGCACCTCAATGGTCGTTTCCGTTCCAAAAAATGCTTCCTCAAATTCGAGCGTAATGTCTTCCCGCAGATCGGCACCGCGTTGCACACGGCTGCGGCGCCGGCCCGACCCTGCTCCGCCAAACATGTCGCCGAATCCGAAAAATTCGCCGAAGATGTCGCCCAGATCCTGGAAGGAACTCGCATCGAATCCGGCGCCCGCCGCGCCACCGCCGATTCCGGCGTGTCCGAAACGATCATAAGCCGCGCGCTTCTCGGTATCGGCAAGGATCGCGTAGGCTTCGCTCACTTCCTTGAACTTCTCTTCCGCATCCGGATTGTTGGGATTGCGGTCCGGATGAAATTGCAGCGCGAGCTTGCGATAGGCGCTCTTCAGCTCCACCTCGGTGACTGTGCGCGTAACGCCCAGCACCTCGTAATAATCGCGTTTGGCGTTGGTAGTCAGACTGGCCTTTCTTCACAAATAGATTCGCATCGCCCCGGTAGGAACGCCGCCCGATTTCGTGATCCGTTCCTATTTACCGGAATTCCTGGCGACCTTCACCATGGCCGGACGCAGCAGGCGGTCCTTGAACTTGTATCCGCGCTGCAGTTCCTCCAGCACTTCATGGTCGGGCGCGTCGGAGGTTTCGACCATTTCAATCGCTTCATGCACGTGCGGATCGAATGGCTCGCCCTTGGCCGGGATCGCTCGCACTCCCATTTTCGCCAGCGCGTCCTGAAGCTGTTTGTAGATCAACTCCACGCCGCCGCGGAAATCTCCCCCATCGGACTTAGCCTGGAGCGCCCGCTCAAAGCTGTCGAACGCCGGCAATAGCGACTTGATCGCATCCGCCGTGGCGAAGTCACGAAACTCTTGCTGCTCTTTGGCCGCGCGGCGGCGCGCATTGTCAAACTCCGCCTGGGCGCGCGCCAGCCGGTCGTATAAGGAATCGCGCTCTGCTTTTACTTTCTGTAATTCCGCTTCGATCCCGGATGTTTCTCCGCCGGCAGAAGATCCGGCACCGCTCGTTCCTGTGTTCCGGTCGTCTTCCTCGGCCGGAGGAAGTTCATGTTCCAGATCCAGACCAGCCATCTCTGCTTCCGTTTTTCCGTTTGATTTACGCATAGCTCGCGTTCAACTACTCCGATTCATTCAAGATCTTGTCGAACAACCGCGCGATGTAAGACACCGCCGTAATGGTGTGCTGATAGTCCATGCGCGTGGGGCCAATGACAGCCAATGAGCCCATCACCTCATTGCCGGCATGCGCCGGCGCCCCAATCAGCACAAAATTCTGCATCGATGGCAGCGCCTGATCGAGCCCGATGACCACTCGGACCGCCTCCTGCTTCACATCGAGATAAGCGCCGAGAAGCTGCACCACTTTTTCTTTTTCTTCCAGCGTCTTCAGCATGTCTTGCAGGCGTTGTCGGTCTTGCTCGTCGGTAACCAGATTCGACGCGCCTTCCACAAAGACAACCTGCGACCCTTGCTCATGAGCCAGAGCGCCCTGTTTGTAAAGCTGCTCGATCGAGTGCATCAGGCGGTCGAACTCGCTGCGTTCCTGTTCAATGCGCCGGGCGAGTTCCGTACGCACGGACTCCATTGTCCAACCGCGAAAATTCTCGTTGATATAGCGCGCCGCCAGATCCAGATCCGACTGTGAGAGATCCAAACGCAGCACACGATCCCGCACCAACCCGGAGCGAGTTACCAGCACGGCTAAGACTTTCTGATCGCCAAGGCGCGAAAAGTAAACGTGCTCCAGCGCGTTTTTCGGCCCGCTCGTCGCCACCGTGACCCCCACATTGCGCGAAATCAGCGACAGAACGTGCGAGGTCCGCTCCATGAATTCCTGCACGTCGGTGATCCCGGCCAGCGAGTCGGAGATCATCGTCTCTTCCTGCGGCGCGAGCCGTGCATCGCCAGAAATCTGCTCGACGTAATAACGATAAGCCTCAGTCGTAGGAATGCGGCCGGCTGACGTGTGCGGCTGCTCGAGGAAGCCCGCGTCCGACAAATCCGCCATCACGTTGCGGATGGAAGCCGGACTCAGTCCCTCGCGGTTCGACCGCGCCAGCGTCCGGGAGCCGACCGGCTCGCCCGTGGAGATAAACGTCTCCACGATCGCGGTCAGTATTTCGCGTTCACGCGTCCCGATATTTGGGTCAGTAGGCATGCGCTGATAGGTTCAGTTGTCTCGATCCAAGCTACTCCGCCGGGGAGAAACTGCGTTCCACTTCATTTTATCCAAAGTATTTTAAATGCAGGTAGTTTTGACGCAGCTCCTTTAGATGCAAGAACAGAACGTTTCGAATCACTCCCAAACCCGCATGAACTCTAAGCATGGACTCTAAGAATGCTGCGGAAGTCGGGCTGCGCTTAGGATAACGCCATATGCCTCGAGATTTGGCTCCTGCCGCACCGCCCCCCCACGAACGGGGGATTGACACCGTGCAGCGGCACAAGGATACTTCTAACATTGGGCGTGTCAGATAACTTTTTCATTGAAATAGGGTCACTCCGTTCGAAATTCCCCCTGGCGCCGATATTGCCCGCGTCGTTAGCGTAAAAAATCCCGGAGGTGCGATGCACTGCAGTTCTTTCCCGTCTCTCTGTTCCCGCGTGTCATTACTTCTTATCAGTGCGTTCGTAATATCTTCGCCCGCGCAGATGAACTTCGCCCCTCCCGTGAGGTACAACCCGGGGGGCAATGGTCCGAATATGGTGGCGATGGCGGACTTGAACGGGGATGGCAAGCTGGACATCGTGGTTGGAAACTGGTGCGCGAACAACACTGTCCCTTGTCCCGGCAGTTCCGTGGGAGTGCTATTGGGGAACGGTGACGGCACCTTTAAGCCAGGCGTAGCGTACGCTTCGGGCGGCGTTTATCTTCCCTTCGTTGCCATTGCTGACCTCAACGGCGATGGCAAGCCAGACATCGTGGCAGCAAACTGCGGCAATGCCCTCAACAACCACTGCATCGGCGCAGGTGGAAATCTCGGAGTGCTGTTGGGCAATGGGGACGGAACCTTCCAGCCAGTGACGACGATCCCTCTCGGTGGAGGCGGATATGGCGCCATCGCAGTATCGATCGCCGACGTGAACGGCGACGGCAAGCCGGACCTGATCGCAGCCGGGGATTGTGCCAACGGTGGCTGCGGCGGCGTGCTCCTGGGCAACGGCGATGGAACATTCCAGCCAGAAATGACTTTCACTACGGGTGGATTGATTGTCTTCGCAATGGTGGTTGGCGACGTAAATGGGGACGGCAAGCCCGACGTCATCGTTGGCCATCAATGCACGACTTCGACTTGCCACAACAGTTCTATCGGCGTGCTGCTGGGCAACGGCAACGGAACTTTTCTACCCGCGATGATCTACGACGCCGGCGGTATTTATCCCGACTCGATCGTGCTGGCGGATTTAAACGGAGATGGTAAGCCTGACATCATCGTGGCGAACAGCAGCACCAGCATCACAGTCAATCAAGGCGATGTCGCCATCCTGATGGGGAACGGGGACGGAACCTTTCAAACCGCGGTTGCTTACCCGGCAAGCGAATTCGGCGCGGCGACTGTCGATGTGGCGGATGTGGACGGCGACGGCAAACCCGACGTGGTGGTGGCAAACTGCTCCGCCGTTAGCGGCAACTGCAACGGTGGCGGCGGCAATGTGGGCGTTCTGATCGGCAACGGCGACGGAACGGTGCAGCCGGTGGTCACCTTCCCTCCCGGTGGAAATACTCCCTTCGGTATGGCTCTAGGCGATGTGAACGGGGACGGCAAGCCCGACATCGTCGTGGGAAACTGCTCCAGTAATGTTTGCGGTCAGATGTCGGGGACGGTCGCTGTGCTCTTGAATACCAGCCTGGCAGCGACGGCAACGGCGCTGACCTCTTCCTCCAGCACGTCCAGCTTCGGGCAGGCCGTAACCTTCTCAGCCACCGTGACTGCGCAAGGATTCACGAAAACACCCACCGGTACAGTGAATTTCCTCGATGGCGCGACGTCCCTCGGCAGCTCGACTCTCAGCAGCGGCGTGGCAACGTTGACGACCTCTACTCTGGCGGTTGGGACGCACAGCATCACGGCGACCTACAACGGGGACACAAATTTCGCGCTCAGCACTTCCTCGGTCGTCACCCAGCTTGTCCAAGGAGCCGTGGTTCAGATTTCTCCCACAAGCCTTTCATTCGGCAACCAGACTGTTGGAGTTCTCAGCGCATCCCAAAGCGTGACGCTGACCAATACTGGCAACCTCGCTCTGACCCTTGCGATCAGCCTGACCGGAACCAACAGCGGCGACTTTCTTCAGAGCAACACCTGTGGCACATCGGTCGCGGCAGGTGGGAGTTGCAGCATTATGGTGGCGTTCAAGCCGCTGGCGGCAGGCGCGCGCACTGCCGCCGTCACCATAACGGACAATGCTTCGAACAGCCCGCAATCGGTTTCACTGGCCGGAACCGGCGTCGGCGCTATGGTTACGTTTTCTCCGGGAAGCCTGACGTTCCCGGCACAAACCATCTCGACCACCAGCACCCCTCAGGTCGTCACCCTCACAAATTCGGGTCTGACAGTTCTGAAAATCACGAAAGCGGCAATTACCGGCCCATTCGCTTTCACCAGCACCTGCAGCGCGACAGTGAACCCGGGAGGCAGTTGTACGCTGACGGTGGCTTTCAAGCCGACGACGGTCGGCCCCCTCACCGGTTCCATCGCGATCACGGATAATGCCCCGCTCAGTCCGCAGACACTTGCCCTGAGCGGCACCGGAACCTCCGTGAAGCTTGCCCCGGCCAGTCTGAACTTCGGCAATCAGACTGTGGGCACGACCAGTGCGCGCAAGATCATTACCCTAACCAACCTGGGCAGCGTCGCTCTGAATGTTTCGGGCATCACCGTCACCGGTACAAACCTCAGCGACTTTGCCGAAGTTAACAATTGCGGCGCAAGCATCGCAGCCGGAGCCAGTTGTTCCATCGCAGTGACTTTCACTCCGTCCGCAACGGGCGCGCGGTCAGCGGCAGTCACGGTCACCGACGATGGCGGCGGCGGCTCGCAACAAGTACAACTGTTGGGAACAGGAACCTAATCCCTTAGGCTTGTCATTCCGAGGAGCGAAGCGACGAGGAACCTGCTGTTTTGTCGGCACAGGCACGCCGCCCTCCGACCTCCGGTACCACTTGCCTCGACCCTGATATTCTCTCCAGAAAATGAAACACCGACCGCACATCGCCGTCATCGGCGCCGGAGCCTTCGGCGGCTGGACTGCCCTCCACCTGCTTGAACGCGGCGCGCGCGTCACCCTCCTCGACGCCTGGGGTCCCGGCAATTCGCGCGCTTCCTCCGGCGGTGAGACGCGCATCATGCGTTGCGCCTACGGTCCCGATCAGCCATACACACAGATGGCGGCCCGCGCGATCACGCTCTGGGCCAAGTATGAAAAGAGGTATGAAAAGAAGTGGAAGCGGCAGTTCCTGCATCGCTCTGGCGTGCTATGGATGGCGTCGCGCGACGACGACTCGTTCGAGCGCGGGTCGATCGCTCCGCTGCACGCCGCGAAAGTAAAGTTTCAGGAACTCTCGGTCGCACAGATCAAAAAACGCTGGCCGCAGATAAATACCGAGAGCATCGAATGGGCGATTTTCGAGCCGGAATCCGGCTACCTTGATGCCCGTGCCAGTTGCGCGGGCGTGGTCGAAGCCTTCATCGCGCAGGGCGGGAAATACCTGCCGCTCGCAGTGCAGTCAGAAAATCTTGAGGCTGCGGATATTCGTTGCCTGCAACTTTCCAACGCTTCGCAGATTAAAGCCGACTCTTACGTCTTCGCTTGTGGACCGTGGCTCGGCAAACTCTTTCCGCAGGCCATCGGCCATTTAATCCAGCCGACCAAGCAGGATATCTTTTTCTTCGGCGCACCGACCGGAGACAATCGCTTCACGGACGAGCACCTGCCCGTCTGGGGTGATCATCATGGGCATTTTTACTACGGCATTCCGGGTGCCGTCCAAGGCGACGCCCGCCGTGGATTCAAAATCGCCGACGACACCCGCGGACCGGACTTCGACCCGACGAACGGCGAACGTATCGTGAGTCAGGAAACGTTGAAAAGCGTCCGCGAATATATTGCCTTCCGCTTCCCCACCCTCAAAGATGCTCCTCTGCTCGAAACCCGCGTCTGCCAATATGAACAAACTCCGGACAGCCACTTCATCATCGATCGCCATCCTGCTAACGAAAATGTCTGGGTCGTTGGCGGTGGCTCGGGCCACGGCTTCAAACATGGCCCGGCGATCGGTGAATTAATGGCCGACCTGATACTGAAAGACCGGGAGCCGCAAGCAGCCTGGCGTCTCAGCAGATTTCAACCGCGATAGCTCAACCACATCCGCGAACTGCCCTTCATGTATCATCGGTGCGGCTTTTGAACGAATTCCGGCTGCGGGGGGCACAATGAGAAAACCGATGCAGATATTGCGGAGCATGAAATGGCAGAGTTCCAACCGGATCCGCCGTGCCTGTACTGCGATTCTCTTTTCCTTTTTCCTTCTTGTCCTCGGCGCACTGGCGCAGCAGCCAGAAATCGCGGGCAATACGCCCAATCCCACCTTCACCACGTTCGAAGTGCCGGGAGCAGGCACCGGCGGCGGCCAGGGCACGGTCGGGCTCGGCATGAACGCCGCAGGCACCATCACCGGACTCTACACCGACGCCAGCAATCTGAACCACGGCTACGTGCGCACCGTCGATGGCACTATAACCACGTTCGATGTCGCAAATGCAGGAACGGGTCCCGGTCAGGGCACTTTGCCACAGAGCATCAACCAGTCGGGCGTCATCGCTGGACTCTACTACGACTCCAACAACGTGACTTCCGGCTTCGTGCGCTCTGCCACGGGAGTCATCACTACGTTCCCCTGTCAACTCGCCACCAACTCTCCCGCCGCAGGAGGTGCAGCCATGATCATCAACAGCGCTGGGATCGTTTCCGGATACTGTGCGACCCCGGCCGGCACTTTCTACGGCTTCGCACGCAGCGCCGCGGGCACGATCAAAAAAATCAACGTTATCGGCGAGGGCACCGCCGCCAATCAGGGCACTTTCGGATCGAGCATCAACGACGGCTTGATGTTATCGGGATTTTATATTGACTCCCGCGGCATCTACCACGGCCTGACCGGGACCATTGGCGTCCTCATAAACTTCATCGATGTTGCGGGCGCTGGCGACGAAGCTGGTCAGGGAACCTACACCACTTCCATCAACGCGGGTGGGACGGTCTCGGGAACCTACATCGATTCGAGCTTTGTCTATCACGGTTTCGTAATGACCAAAGAGGGCCTCGAAACGCCGTTCGATGTTCCGGCCGCCGGTACGGGCACGGGGCAGGGCACCTTTTCATCCTTCATCAACCAGACCGGGACGATCGTCGGAACTTACGTTGATCCAAGCTCCTTAAATCATGGCTTCAGGCGGACTGCCAATGGCACGATCGCAAGCTTCGACTGCCCCTACGGAAACGGAACCTGGGCTTTCAGCACGAACGCGACGGGAATGATCACAGGCTTTTGCTATGACACAAACGGCGTGTTGCACGGCTACCTGGTCACTCCGTAAGTCGAGCGTCGAAAAGCGGCTTATTGGATTTGAATCACGCTGCCGCCGGCATTCGCCTTAATCTCGTCAACCCGCGCCACGACGTTGCGCGCGAAGGCAAAAATCGACTTGGCGTGCGGCGAGTTTTCGCCCTCCAGCACCACCGGCTTGCCGCCATCGCCCGACTTGCGCACTTCCGGATCAAGCGCAATGTTTCCCAGAAATGGGACATCGAACTGCTTCGCCATATTCTCCGCCCCGCCGCGCGAGAAAACATCGACCTCGTGCGAGCAATGCGGACACACAAAGTAGCTCATGTTCTCGACCACGCCCACCACATCGACCTTCATCTGGCGGAACATTTCGATGGCCTTGCGCGCATCCTGCAGAGATACGTCCGACGGAGTAGACACGACAACCGCGCCCGTCAGCGGCACAGTTTGTACCAACGACAGCGCGATGTCGCCCGTCCCCGGAGGCAGATCGATCACCATGTAATCGAGCTTGCCCCATTCCACCAGTCCCAGAAATTGCCGCATGATCTGGTGCAGCATGGGCCCGCGCCAGATAATCGGCTTGTCGCCCGGATTCAGAAATCCCACCGAGATCACTTTCAGCCCATGCGCCTGGATCGGCTCAATGCGGTTCTCGCCGATCATGCGCGGCTGCTCATTCACGCCCAGCATCAGCGGAACGTTGGGACCGTAAACATCGGCATCGAGCAAGCCAACGCTGTGGCCCATCTTGGCCAGCGCAACCGCCAGATTCACCGCCAGCGTGGTCTTGCCCACGCCTCCCTTGCCCGACCCCACGGCGATAATCGCGTCCACTCCGGGCAGCGGCTGTGGCCCTTGCTGCTGCGGCTGTCCCGGTCCATGCTGATGCGTATGGCTCAAAGAATCACACTCCAAAGATTGAGATAGGAAATCAAAAGTGAAGAGAACTCCAAACCTCGATTATACAAGCGAAAAGCTGATAAACTTCGCACGCTTACAATCGCTTTATGCAGCCCTTACCAGACGAATCTGAGTTCGAATGGATTCGCAAAACACGCGGGGTGCTCCTTCACCCCAAAGAGCCGCGACTCTCACCGATCGAAGGGCCCGGAATTTTTGTCTCCGATCTCGTGCCGCCTGAATTCGAAGCTTACGCCCGGATCACCCGTGGCCATTTCGCCTTCCCCCAAACTTTTCCACAGCCTTCCTACGGTTTCCTGTGACGAACAACCTTTACTGAGAATTTCAGAAGTGAAAAAATTGGCAAAGATGCGCGAAGACACCAGCAAGTCGTTCAGCACTGCTCCGAAGGCAGCGGTTAGGCGCAAGCAAATGCTAAGTCCTTGCTTCGCAATATTTTGCCCGCAAGTTCAAGCGAATCAAGATTTTACGCAGGTGAT
>Ga0210385_10002899_pt1 | contig 10271 bp, 9 predicted proteins | sample IncBWH26OmetaG_FD_160107 | JGI IMG/M metagenome (GOLD analysis project Ga0210385, IMG submission 160107) | Forest soil microbial communities from Barre Woods Harvard Forest LTER site, Petersham, Massachusetts, United States - Inc-BW-H-26-O ...
AACCACCCGTCAGGGAGCGGGTCCAGCCTGGTCTCGCCGAGCAGCGCGGTCAGCGCCTGGGTGTAGTTCTCGCTGGTCTCCGCCATGCGGGTGCGGACCAGCCGCTTGAGGTCCTTGTGCTGCGGCACGGTGACAGCCTCCGTCTCGGTGGCCGCCCCAGCGCTCCGGGACCGGAGCCGGCCAGACGGAAGATCTGGCGTACTGCGGGTACCGGTCCGGGAGTGTGCCCCCCTTCGGCCTGAGCGTGCCCCGCTGGGGAGGGGCCGTCGGCCTCGGCGTCGAACCGCGCCACTCCCATGATGGCCAACGGCGCCGCCCGGGGTCAACCCGGCTGGGAAGCGGGCCGGGCGGCGGTGACCGCGAGCGTCCCGTAGCCCATGACGAAAGACCCGCCGGCCGCGTCGACGGCGTCACCGAGCCCGGCCAGGACGTCCCGCTGGACCGGCCCGGGCATCCGGTTGAAGCCGCCCGTGGTCGGCACCAGGTCCAGCCACTCCGCCCGGGTGTAGGGGCGCTCCCAGTTCCACAGCCACTCCTCGGGCTTGCCGAACGCGCCGGCCGCCCGCATCCCGTCGGCCGCCCTGGCCCCCATCAGCTCGCGGTAGCCGGCCAGGGCGGACCTGGACCAGAAGGCGCCGACCGGGGAGTCGGGCATGACCCGCCGGTAGACGGCGGAGAATGCCTTGCCCAGCTCCGCCGGCGGCTCGAAGGCGTTCCAGAAGACGGCGAGCCTGCCGCCGGGCCGGAGCACGGAGGCGGCCTTGGCCGCGCCGGCGACCGGGTCCACCCAGTGCCACGCCTGGCCGGCGATGACCGCGTCGAAGGTGCGGCCCGCCGCGTCCCAGTCCTCGAACTTGGCGACCTCGGCCTCGGTGCCGCCCCGCCTGGCCTGCTCGGCCATCCGCGGGTCGGGGTCGACGCCGAGCACCCGGCAGCCGGCCGCCTGGAACAGCCGCGACGAGATCCCCGTGCCGCAGCCGGCGTCAAGGAAGTCACGTCCCGGGCTGCCCGCGATGACCCGGTCGATCAGCCCGGCCGGGTAGGTGGGGCGGGCCCGGTCGTAGCGGCCGGCGTCCGCGCCGAACCCCTCGGCGACGTCCCGTTGCAGGTGCGACCGCAGGGCGGTGGGGGGCACCGGGGGAGCCCCGGCCTTGGGGGTCTTTCCTGGCTCTGACGGTAGAGTGGTCATGTGCCCACTCTAAATGGGCGCTTGCCCACTTGTCGGCGGCGTTCGCTGACGGCGTGACGGCGAGCCGGGGCGGCGCCGCCCGCCGGGGACATACGGGAAACACGAAAGGACCGGTGACCAGGTGCCGACCGGAGTGGCCATCCGCGACCCGCGCGGGCAGCTGTTCGACGCCGCCGAGCGGATCCTGCTGCGCGACGGCCCGGCCGCCCTGACCAGCCGCGCCGTCACCGCCGAGGCCGGGGTGGCCAAGGGGGTACTGCACCGGCACTTCGCCGACTTCGAGGACTTCCTCGCCGAGCTCGCGCTCGACCGCGTCGCCCGGGTCAACGCGCAGGCGGCGGCGCTGCTCGCGCTGGCGGGCACGGGCACGGTGGCCGGAAACCTGGCCGCCGCGCTACCGGACCTGTTCACCCCGCAGATGGCGGCGCTCATCCGCCTGGTCTTCGCCCGCGACGACCTCCGGGCCCGGCTGCGCGCGGCCACCGCCTCCCGCATCCCCCTGGTCTCCGAGTCCGTGGCCCTCGCCGCCCGCTACCTTGAGGCGGAGCGCGACCTGGGCCGGGTCGCGCCCGGCACGGACATCGCCATGGTCGCCCCGATGCTGGTCGGGGCGGCGCAGCTGCTGTTCACCGACACCGACGGCCCCCCGCCGGACGACACCGCCGTGGCCAGGCTCGTCGCGACGGCCCTGGGCGACGCCGCGGGCCAGCCGGCTCCCGGGCACGTCCCGGCCCGCGAAACGGGCAGCAGCCGGTAACCGTCCCGGGCGGGCCTTCCGCATCGCCCGGCCACCCGGGGCGGCGAGCGCCCGGGCCGGGGACGAGCGACGAGCCGCCGGATCCACGGCCAGGTCCGTGCCACCGGCCCCGTCAGGCGGGGCGGAACCGGAGGGCGGACCAGGTCTCGTCGATGGCCACCTGGCGCACCGGCTGGACTCCCCGGGCGGCGAGCAGCGCGGCCAGGACATCCCGGTTCAGGTCGGTGCCGAGCTTGCCTGCCTTCGGGTAGGCGATCCAGGCCAGCCGGTCCTGCCGGGCGGCCTCCACCGCGGGCCCCGCGACCGAGTCGAGCTCCGCCCGGTTCCGGGCGAACGCGACGACCGCGTCGGCCGGACCGGGATCGGCCGGCGGGTTGGCACCCGGTGTCACGACGGAGGGCACGTCGCCGTCGCCCGCGAGCGCGGCGACCCGCTGGCCGGGCTTGATCTGCAGCTTGGCGGTCACGTCCATGCGGCCATTATCGGCCGCCGCCGGCCCCGATCGACACCGGCGGCCGTCAGCGCGCCGCGCGGCCCGGACGGTGCCCTCGTGCACCGGCACGCCCCGTTCGGGATGACGGCTGCGCTTTGCCTTGCCCCGCGCAGGGGACGATGAGACCGGGCGGCGGCGCCCGTCATTACCTGGTGACAGGCGAAGTCGCGGAAGGGGGAAACACGCAATGACACAGGTAACGAGGATCGGCCGCGTGCTCGTACCGGTCGCCGACCAGGACGAGGCGATCACGTTCTACACGCAGGTACTCGGGTTCGCCCTGACCGCCGACGTGCCGTTCGGGGAGGGCAGCCGGTGGGTGGAGGTCACTCCGCCGGCCGGCGGCGCGGCGGTCGCGCTGGTGCTGCCCCAGGGCAGCTACCAGCCGGGGCGGATGACCGGGATCTCGCTGGGCTCCCCGGACCCGCGCGCCGACTACGCCGAGCTCGCGGGCCGGGGCGTCGACGTGGACGCTGAGATCATGGGCGGGGACGGCACGGTTCCCGCGCTGTTCTTCTTCCGCGACCACGACAAGAACCAGCTCATGATCGTCCAGGACTAACCGCCCGCCCGGCGGATACGGGGGCCGGGCACCGCCGGCCCGTCAGTTCCGCGCCTGCTCCGGGGAGGCGGTGGTCAGGTGGGCCTCGGCGGCGGCCCGCAGCGCGCCCGGGCGCAGCGGGGTGCCGAGCAGCTGGCTCACCAGGGCACGGTGCGAGGCGTGCAGGGTGCGCACGGCGGCGGGGCTGATGCCGGGCTTGGCCGAGGGGACACCGCCCCTGGCGCGGCCCGGCTTGGTGGGGATCCACAGGTGACCGGGGTCGCTGCCCTCCAGTTCCGCCACGATCGAGGCACGGGCGGCGAGCCAGCGGGTGAGGATGTGCACGGTCGCCTGGGTCAGCGGGACCGACTCGCCCTCGACGTCGGCGTGCGGCGCGGCGCCGTCCAGGTGCAGGGCGCTGACGTTGAGGTCCGCGAGCTCGGGGACGCCCCGCCCGCTGTCGGCCACCAGCGACGCGACGGCGGCGGTGCGCAGCGCGGTCATCGCGTTGGCGTGGATGGGCCGCTTGACGGTCAGGTCGTGCAGCAGCGCCTCGGTGTCCCCGGGCCCCAGGTGGTAGCCGCGGGCCGGCGGCTGACGGTCCAGCCGGGCGGGCTCGCCGAGGAACTCGGCGAAGGCGTTGACCGAGTCGATCCGCACCCGCATCGAGTTCGGGTACGCCGCCGCCTCCGGGCCCCGGCTCGTGTTGCGGCTCCGGGTCTTGCCCGCCGCCGCGTCGGCCAGCCACGCGGCGGCCCGCTCGTTGTCCATCAGGTCGCCCGCGGTCAGCGGGCGAGCCGTGCCCTCAGCGCCGTCCTCGTCCTCGTTGGCGGCGTCGGCAGCAGCCTGCTGTGCGTGCCGCAGGTACTCGCCCAGGTACGTCTTGCGGATCCGACGGGTCGTCGCGGACAGGTCACGCTCGGACAGGTGCCGCAGGAAGGCATCGATGGCCTCGCTCGCCGGAGTGCTCGCGTCAGGGTCTGGCATGCCGGCGAGCCTACTCTCCCCGTCAGATAACAGCAAGAAAGACCACCGCAAGGGCGGTCGTGTCCCGCAGCCAGGTGCGGGGTTTGCGTTGGGCTTATGAGCTTCGCGCTTCTTGCTGTTATCAGTGATGGTGGGGTCGGCGCGAAGATCTTGGATCGACGGTGATGCGACGGCGTCACCACCGATCCACCCTCTCCTGCAAGTGCGGGCTGCCGGAAAGGCTGGTCCCGTCGGGCGAGGCGACCAGGCCGCTGTGCCCTGCTCGCACCCGCGGCCGGAGGCCAAGCCGGCTCTCGTGCCGCCACTCCCCTCCCCCACGCGACGGACCCGGCCACCGCAGCCCTTCGCTTCTTGCTGTTATCCATGACACGCAGCCGTGCTCCTCCCGGGTCAGCCTCGCCCGCTGCCCCGGCGCCCGGCATCGGCCCTCGAAGTGGCCCCTCCCCCCGGCCGAGGACACACCTCTCTTCCAGCCGAAAGCGCGCCGAGCGCTTCTTGCTGTTATCAATCGGGGGGCAGGGGGCTGCCGCCCTCGGCCGGGAGGCGGGGCCCGACGCGGCCGTAGCGGCGCCCGCCGTCCGCGCCGCACAGGCCGCGGCCGTGCCTGGCGCCGGGGCCGCGACACGGGAAGGGGCCGTCCGGCGAAGGCCTTGAGCTGCTCGTCGACGGGGGCGCCGGTGAGGCGGTTGGCCAGGGTGGACAGCGTGTAGGCGCCGATCCCGAGCACCACCTCCAGGGCGTTGCGCCTGGTGAAGCCCTGGCCGAGGAACTCCCCGATGGCGGCGTCGCCGACGTCGCCCGCGGTATCGAGGGCGCGGAGCGTGAACGCGCGGACCGCCTCAAGCCGGGCATCCCCCAGCGGGGCGGCCGACCTGAGGGCCGCGGTCAGGGACGGGTCGGCGCCGAGCGCCGCGAGCCGGGCCGCGTGCACGGCCTGGCAGAGGCGGCAGCCATGGCGCGCGGAGACCGTCATGATCACCACCTCGCGCGCCACCGGGTCGAGCGTGCACCGGTCGAACGCCGCCGACAGCCGCAGGAAGCCCTCCAGCGCCTCGGGCGACTCGGCCAGCAGCGCGGCGGCCGCGGGCAGGTAGCCCCACTTCTCCGCGACCGCCGCCATGGCCCGGCGGGACGCCGGGGGCGCCGAGTCGGGGGTGTGCTCGGTGAACACGTTCATCGCTGCTCCTGTAAAGTAGTTAACCAGGTTGTCCAACTACTGCAGAACGGTAAACCCGGTTGTCTATTCCGTCAAGTGATACTCCCCCGGACACGCCCGGCTGGGAGCTGCCGCTGCTGCTGCTCGCCGGGTTCCGCGCGGTGATCGACGAGGCGCACGCAGAGCTGGCCGTCCGCGGGCACCCGGACCTGCGGCCCGCGCACGGGTTCGCGATGCAGGCCATCGGGACCTTCGGCGCCACGGCGGCGGACGTCGGCCGCCGCCTCGGCGTCTCCAAGCAGGCCGCGGGCAAGACGATCGACCGGCTCGCCGAGCTCGGGTACGTCGAGCGCGGCGGCGAGGGAGCCGACCGGCGGCGCAAGCTGGTCCGGCTCACCCCCCGCGGCACCGAGGCCCTCACGCTGTCGGCGGCCGCCTTCGGCCGGGTCCGGGCCCGGTGGGCCGCCGAGCTGGGCGCGGACCGGGTCGCCGCCCTGGAGGCGGACCTGCGCACGATGGCGCCCGGGCAGCCGCTCCGCCTTGACGTCCCCGGCTGGCTCGGCGCCTAGCCGCACGACCGCCCCGAGGAACAACGCCGGACCGCACGGGGGCGTGGCGGCCGCGGGGAGGCGCGGACCCCATACCCAGGACGCCATACCCGCTTCTTGCTGTTATCATCGGTGGCGCCATGGCGTCACCGGCAATCCAAGGTCTTCCTGAGCCCGCCCCGCGGTCACCGCGCCCGGGGCCCGCCCCGGACCCCGCCCGGGCGACCGCGCCTTCGCGGCGCCCGGCCTTCCCCGGGCCGCCCGGGCCGCAGAATTTACCCGGCGGTAACCGCTGGCTTACGAACGCCCGGTTACCTCATTTTCACCGGATTCAGTCGCAATTCCGGTGTGACGGTGCCGAATCTGACGGTCGATCAGCCTATTGACTGCTAAATCAGTGGCCGCCACAATGTCCCACTATGCGCCGGGACGGCGCATCCGATCCGGCACAGCGGTCACCAGGAGGGCCCATGTCAGGGAAGAAGTCGCCCGCCGCGCCGTCGGCGCGCGGGCTCAAGGGCGGGTCGCTCGGGTTCGTCCAGTCCACCGCGATGGGCGTCGCCTCCACCGCGCCCGCGTACAGCCTGGCGGCGACGCTCGGGTTCGTGGTCGCCGTCGTCGGCCCGCAGACGCTGCTGCTCGTCCCGCTCGCGTTCGTCCCGATGTTCTTCTCGGCCTGGGCGAACAAGGAGATGAACCGCGCCGACCCCGACTGCGGCTCCTCGTTCACCTGGGCCGCCCGCGCGCTCGGCCCGCGGACCGGGTGGTTCGCCGGCGGCTGGGGCACGATCGCCGCCGACCTGCTCGCGATGGCCAGCCAGTCGCAGATCGCCGGGCAGTACTTCTTCCTGCTGATCGGGGTGAAGTCGATCGGCAACGACGCGACCAGCCCGTGGGTGCTGACCGCGGGCCTGGCCTGGATCGTCATCCTCACCTACATGTGCTACCGCGGCATCGAGGTGTCGGCCCGGCTGCAGGTCATCCTGCTCGCCGTCGAGATCGTCATGCTGCTGCTGCTCGCCGTCGTGGCCCTCGTCCGGGTCGGTACCGGGCACGCCCCCGCCGGGCACGCCGCCTTCTCCTGGAACTGGCTCAACCCGGCGCACTTCGCCTCCCCCGGCGTGTTCATGGCCGGCCTGCTGCTGATGATCTTCGTCTACTGGGGCTGGGACACCACCACCTCGGTCAACGAGGAGACCGCCGACCCCGAGCGCATCCCCGGCGTGGCCGGCGTCGTCTCCACGCTGCTGCTGCTCGTCACCTACTTCGTCGTCATCTTGTCGGTGCAGCTGTTCGCCGGGTTCGGGTCCTCGGGCATCGGGCTGAACAACTCCGCCAACGCCAACGACGTGCTCTCCCCCATGGGCGAGGCGGTCTTCGGCCACGGCGCGCTGGGCACGGTGCTGTCCCGGCTGCTGCTGCTGATGGTGCTGTCGTCCAGCGCCGCCACCACGCAGACCACGATCCTGCCGACCGCCCGCACCACGCTGTCGATGGCCTTCCACAAGGCGCTGCCCGCCGCGTTCGGCCGGGTGCACCCGCGCTACCTGACCCCGGTCTTCTCCACGATCGCGTTCTCGGTCGCCTCGGCGGTCATGTACGTGGTGCTGAACTTCGTCTCCGGCGGGAACGTGCTGGCCGACTCGGTCACCGCGGCCACCTTCTTCGTCGCCCTCTACCTGGGGTCCACCGGGTTCGCCTGCTTCTGGTTCTACCGCAAGACCCTGCTGGCCAGCGCCTCGAACCTCTGGCTGCGCGGCATCATCCCGCTGCTGTCCGGCGTCATGCTGCTGATCGTCCTGGGCTGGTCGGTGTACTTCTACACCGACCCGGACCAGTCCTACAGCACCTGGTCCATGCCGTTCTGGCCGCACGCGACGATCGGCGGCGTCCTGTCGATCGGCATCGTCACCGCCCTCGTCGGCCTGGCGTGGATGCTGGCGCTGCAGCGGTCGCACCGTGAGTTCTTCTCCGGCGCGTCGATGCGCGACGGCTACTCGATCACCGACGACGACAAGGTGGTGCGGGTCGCCGCCCCGGTGGCGGCCGAGACCGCCGAGGCCGTCGACTGACCGCCCGAGGCGTCGACTGACGGCCCGGGGCTCGGGATAATCCACTGCATGAGCACCTACCGCCAGCCGGGCACCATCGTCACCGACCACCACGTCACCGTTCCGCTGGATCACGGGAGGCCCGACGGGGAGCAGATCACCGTCTTCGCCCGCGAGGTGGCCGCCGCGGGCAAGGCGGGCGACAGCCGGCTGCCGTGGCTGCTGTTCCTGCAGGGCGGGCCGGGGATGGCCGCCCAGCGGCCCGTCGGCCGGTCCACCTGGCTGGACCGGGCGCTGGACGACTACCGGGTGCTGCTGCTCGACCAGCGCGGCACCGGCCGCTCCACGCCCGCCACCGCGCGCTCGCTCGCCAAGCTCGGCTCGCCGCCGGCCCAGGCGGAGTACCTGGCGCACTTCCGCGCCGACTCGATCGTCTTGGACTGCGAGCTGGTCCGGCGCGAGCTGTGCGGCCCGGACGAGCCGTGGACGGTGCTCGGGCAGTCATTCGGCGGCTTCTGCACGGTCACCTACCTGTCGTTCGCGCCGCACGGCATCCGCGAGGCGCTGATCACCGGGGGCCTGCCCGGGCTGCAGACCGCCCCGGACGACGTCTACCGGCACACCTACGCCACCGTGGCGGCGCGCAACGCCGCCCACTACGACCGCTACCCGGACGACGCCGGCGCCGCCCGGGAGGTCGCCGCGCACCTGGCCGCCCGTGACGTGCGGCTGCCCGACGGGTCACGGCTCACCGTCGAGCGGTTCCAGTCCATCGGCGGGATGCTGGGCTCCTCGGCCGGCACCCACGAGCTGCATTACCTGCTCGAGGACCCGTGGGACGGCGACGGCGGCCTGTCGGACGTGTTCCTGGGCGAGGTCGCGCAGCGCACCAGCTTCGCGCCGGCGCCGCTGTACGCGGTGCTGCACGAGGCCTGCTACGCCCAGGGGGCCGCCACCCGGTGGGCGGCGCAGCGGGTCCGCGCCGAGTTCCCCGCGTTCGACCCGGCCGCCGCCGTCGACGGCGACGCGCCGCTGTACTTCACCGGGGAGATGGTCTACCCGTGGATGACCGGCCTCGACCCGGTGCTCACGCCGCTGCGGGAGGCGGCGCAGCTGCTGGCGGAACGGGACGGGTGGCCGCCGCTGTACGACCCGGCCAGGCTCGCGGCGAACGAGGTGCCGGCCGCCGCGGCGGTCTACCACGACGACCTGTACGTGCCCGCGCCGCTGTCGCTGCGCACCGCGGCCGCCATCCGCGGGCTGCGCGCCTGGGTGACCAACGAATGGGAGCACGAGGGGCTGCGGGTCAGCGGCGGCAAGGTGCTGTCCCGGCTGATCGCGATGAACCGGGGCGAGGTCTGACCGGCGAACGGGAGCATCCGGGGCACGGCCCGGCCGGCGCGGGTGTGAACATAAGGAGCATGAACACTGTCATCGTCGACACCGGGCCCGTCAGCTTCGCGGACGTCATCGCCGTCGCCCGGGGCGGCGCCGCCGTAGCGCTGTCCCCGGCGGCCGAGGCCGAGATCACCGCCACCCGCAAGGTCATCGAGGCGCTCGCGCACGACACGGCGCCCCACTACGGGGTCTCCACCGGCTTCGGCGCCCTCGCCACCAGGCACATCCCGGCCGACCGGCGCACCCAGCTGCAGCGCTCGCTGGTCCGGTCGCACGCGGCCGGGTCCGGGCCGGAGGTCGAGGACGAGGTCGTCCGGGCGATGATGCTGCTGCGGCTGTCCACCCTGGCCACCGGCCGGACCGGCGTGCGCCTCGAGGTCGCGCGCGCCTACGCGGCGATGCTCAGCGCCCGGATCACCCCGGTGGTGCGCGAGTACGGGTCGCTCGGCTGCTCCGGCGACCTCGCGCCCCTGGCGCACTGCGCCCTGGCCGCCATGGGCGAGGGCACCGTGCGGGTGGCCGGCGGCGCCGAGGTGCCGGCCGGGGAGGCCCTCGCCGCGGCCGGCCTCGCCCCGCTGGTCCTGGCCGAGAAGGAGGGCCTCGCGCTGATCAACGGCACCGACGGGATGCTCGGCATGCTCGTGCTGGCCGCCGCGGACCTGCGCGCGCTGCTGAAGACGGCCGACATCACCGCCGCGATGAGCGTCGAGGCGCTGCTCGGCACCGACGCGGCGTTCGCGGCCGACCTGCAGGCGCTGCGGCCGCACCCCGGCCAGGCCGCCTCCGCCGCCAACCTCCGCGCCCTGCTCGACGCCTCGCCGGTGGTCGCCAGCCACCGCGGGCCGCAGGACACCCGGGTGCAGGACGCCTACTCGCTGCGCTGCTCGCCGCAGGTGCACGGGGCCGCGCGGGACACCCTGGCGCACGCCGAGTCGGTGGCCGCGGTCGAGCTGGCCAGCGCCGTCGACAACCCCGTCGTCACCCCCGACGGCCGGGTGGTGTCCAACGGCAACTTCCACGGCGCCCCGGTCGGGTACGTGCTCGACTTCCTCGCGATCGCCGTCGCCGACCTCGCGTCGATCGCCGAGCGGCGCACCGACCGGATGCTCGACGTGTCCCGCTCGCACGGCCTGCCGCCGTTCCTGGCCGCC